>OLRF01000411.1_pt1 | contig 56482 bp, 45 predicted proteins | sample 1672061 | NCBI WGS metagenome assembly OLRF01 (sample SAMEA3136641, study PRJEB25190) | human gut metagenome | reverse complement strand
CGGAAACACAGGGGGAGAGGATTGGAAGTGGTGTTTCAGTTTCGGTATAAGGATACATTGTGCACACCTCCCCTATGTTTTGCATTGCAAAACATAGGGGAGGTGTCCGAAAGCCGGAGGGGGTGGAAAATATTATATTTCAATCGTATATGTTTTTGAATTTGCAGCTCGTTTATTTTTTTAGATGGCTTATGTGGGCAGTATATTCAACCGGTGTTTTATTTAAAGTGTGTGTTTCCCTTCTCTTATTTTAATTACAGTAGTGCATTTTGACGCAGAGGGACATATGGGGATTTAGATTTCTATACTTGCCCTGTATCGGCTGTGGGGGGAGACCGGAGTGAGTGCGAGGTATCCGTGCAGGAGCTTCCCGTCGGTTATGCGGGGTGGATTTGTTTTTAGTCGGGCGACGTGGTCGTTGTGGAGTTCTCCCGGTTTGGGATAATAGTCTACACGGTATCGCCCTTCCGTCTCCGGAGGCAAAAAGCGGTCGGCGAGTTTGCGTGCGACCATACCCATATTCATGCGTAGATTGAGTTCGACGAACGGGTGCAAGAGTGTGTTTCCTCGTTTGTCGCGATAGGCCATCATGTCTACCCCGAAATATCCGGTGTAGTACGGGGCTATGCGTTCGGTGAAAAAGTCGATAAGCGATTCTTTGACGGCAGTGATGATTTCGAGGCCGACGGCATGGGTCAGTTCGAGTTCTAAAACGGCATCGCTTGCCAATCGGTTTTCTTTATATGCTCCGTGACGGTCGGTGAGGAACGAGGAATATCCGGCGAATTTTACTTCGGATCCGTCGCTGTGAAACTCCATAGCCCAGTCGCTGATTTTGTCATAGACCGGTTCGCCCATAAGCATACCTTGTTTCTGCAATACTCCGTTGCTCCATTGAGCCAATGCCGTGTCATATCCGTAAAGATTCCAATAGAGTCCGCGCCCGCTACCCGACCACGGGGCTTTCAGGATTTTACGACCGGATTGTTCTGTGAAGGATCGAATCTCGTCGGCCGTGTGTAGTTCTACCGGAAGTTCGGGAAAAGGGTAATCGATGCGGTTGCGAAGGTATTTCCCGATTTCGGTGGAAAATTTTCGGTGGGATAGTTCCCGAATGGTATCGCATTGTCGTGCGGACGGTAATAGGGTTTTATCGATTCCCGCTAATCTCAAACGTTTTATCAAATCGCGGTTCCACCCCCAAACATGTATCTGTTTTACTTGTGCTCCATCGAGCCGGTCGGGTGTTACCGTAGAAATCTTTAAATTGAGCGGGGCTAATGTGTGAAGAAAATCGGACGGTAATTTATCGGGTATGTATATCGTGGTGTCGTCGTCGGCATACCAAAGGGGAAGGGTGGAGAGTTCTTTCCCGATGAGTTGCGCTGCCGGTGGAGGGGTGTAATTTTCTCCACCGAAGGCTATGGCCAAGTCATTTTCGGGATTGAACAGATAGAGGTTCATGATATGCCGTTTTTTTTTATGGGGCAAAGATACGGAAAAAGGGAAGAGACTTTATCGAACAAATGTATTTGTTTTCCCTGTCGGATTGCTTACGCCCTCGATTTATACGAATATCGGGCTTTTCCCATTTGTCGCAAAATGCCGATGAATGTTGTCATATTTTTTTAAAAGGAGATGATTGTTATATTTTTTAAAAAAAAATAATCAAAGAATGATTGCAGATTGTAAAATAATAATATTATATTTGCATATAGATAAGATTAAATTCGACTATGTAAAACTCAATTTTCGTTGTTTTCGGTTGCCTGTTTTTAGGAGTGGGAGAATAGAGAGACTTTGCATTCGAGATGGCATTTCGATAGTTTTTGAATAAAAGATGCTTTTTCTTCATATTAATTAAAATAGAATAGCTATGAAAAAAATTACTTCTGTTCTTTTTCTTTTCTATTGTTTTTCGGTAGGGTGGGCTCAGACTGTTCCTCCTTGTACGTTGGAAATAACCGATGCCGAGACTTTTGCTCGTGATTGGACAGTGATCGATGTCAATAGCGACGTAAGTGCCAATACGTGGGCCTATAACGATGGCAATGCGATGTATACGCAAGATAAGAGTAATGCCGCCGATGATTGGCTAATCGCTCCGGCGGTGACCCTCGAAGCCGGGAAAGCCTATAAGGTGTCGGCTTATGTGAAGCATTCTTCTACATTTGGTTCGGATAAACAAAAAATAGAATTGAAAATAGGGACGGCGCCTACGGTAGAAGGGCTGACGACCCGGTTGGTTTATGACGAATCTTTTCAAAGTAGATTGTTCGTGGAAAAATCGGGGACGTTTTCACCGGCGGAGAGCGGCGTTTTTTATGTGGGATTGCATTGTTCCAGCGGATCGTATATGGGTGATCTCTATTTCCAGAAGATCGTTATCGAAGAGGCTCCCGTTTATCCGGCACAAATTACAGACCTTTCCATCGTTGCGGGGGAGAGGGGAGCGATGTCGGCGACTCTTTCATGGACATGGCCTTCGTCCGACCATTTGGGCGGTACGCTTTCGAGCCTTTCGGGCGCTAAAATATATCGGGGGACAGATTTGGTCGCTACTCTCGACACGGCTACTGTGGGAGGAAAAGCTGGTTGGATAGATTCTTCTATCGAGACAGCCGGAATTTATACATATAAAGTGGTCGCATATAATACGTTCGGGGATGCTCAGGGCTCAGCAACGACCGTTACTTCCCCGTGGATAGGGAATGATACTCCTGCGGCAGTTACCGATTTGGTGGCTTCGGCAGAAGATGCGACTGTGAGCCTTTCGTTTACGCCACCGACAGTCGGAAAGAACGGTGGATATATCGATACCGAGGCGCTTACGTATGAAATCGGCCGTACCCCGGGAGGTGTCTTGTCCGAAAGTTTTTCGGGACCATTCCCTTATATCGATGAAGTCCCGGAATTGGGTAGTTATATTTATACGGTCGTCGCAATGTTCGATGGTAAAGCGAGCGTATCGGTCGCTTCCAATAAGGTTGTTGCCGGAGGAGCGAAAGAACTACCGTATAGCGAGAGTTTCGATACCGAATCATCGCTCGATTTGTTTACTATATTGAGTGCCAACGGGGATAATTCGACTTGGAAATATGAGAGCTCGAAAAAAATGGTTCAGTATTGGGGCGGTAGTGATGCCGATGAATGGCTTATTACGCCTAAATTGAATTTGGTGGCCGGGAAGAATTATAAACTACTTTTCAAAACCGGGCTTGAAAATGCGGCTTCTGAGGAAAGTTATAAGGATTTGAGCGTGACGATTGGTCGGGCCGCCACGGCGGAAGCTCAATCTACCCGATTGTTCCGGGATACGATTCAGTCTGCTTTGATGGAAGAGAAAGAGGTTGTCTTTTCTGTTTCCGAGTCGGGTGGATACCATATAGGTTTCCATTGTTACGGACAGACCAATTGGTATGCTATATTCATCGATGACCTGTCGGTGGACGAAACGGTAGTTGTCCCGGCCGTCGTTTCCGATTTGACCGTTGCTCCCGGTGAACAGGGCGCTATGTCTGCCACGGTTGCATGGACCAATCCTTCTCTTTCGGCTGCCGGTACGCAACTGCCGATGTTGACGAAAATGGAGTTGTATCGGGGCGAAACTCTTATTTATACACAAGAAGATCCGATAAAAGGAGGTTCGGAACAAGTGATCGATGAAGATGTGCCTGCTCCGGGCAAATATGAATATAGAGTCATCGGTTATGTCGAGGAGAATGCCGGTGAGGCCGCCGTGGTGGAATCGGCTTGGATAGGTGCAGATACTCCGAAACCGGTAACCGATGTGGAATTGACCGATGTGGAAGGCAAACCGCAAGTTACTTTTAGAGCTCCCGCAGAGGGTGTGAATGGCGGATATATCGATGTGGAGAATTTGAGATACAGAATCGTCCGTGATCCCGGGAGCGAGATGTTGACGGAAAGTTTGACAGATACGGTTTATGTCGATAGCGATGACCTTTCTTTGGCTTTGTATCGCTATACGGTAACGACGCTGTCGGGCGATATGGAAAGCGAGTCGGTAACCTCGAATGCATTGGTATTCGGCAGTGCATTGGGACTTCCGTACGAGACGAGTATGGATAGTGCCGATGAGATGGCTTTATGGACTATCGTCGATGCCAATAACGATACGAAGAGCTGGGTATATGATGCTACTGAGAAGGAGATGAAATATACGGCCTATTCGGCTGCCGACGACTGGTTGTTTACGCCGCCGTTCGAAGCTAAGAAAGGTTCGCATACGCTTGAATTTAGGGCCCGGGCAGAGAAATATCGTTATCCTGAGTCCATTGAGGTGACATTGGGCCGTGATGTTCTACCCGGTGAAAGCCAAACGGTGATCGCTTCGTACCCGGAAATCAATTCGACTTTGTCGGAACTTTATACAGTAGATTTCAGTGTTCCGTCAGATGGGGTCTGGTATATCGGTTTACATGCTACTACCCAAGATCCGTGGGGATTGTATATAAGTTCATGTTCGATTATCAGTAATGTCATTTCCGGTATCGATGGTTTGGAGTGTATGAATGAAGTTTATTTCGATCGTAGTAACCATTCGTTGGTTTTTGACAAGGGTGGCGATATTCAAATTATCAATGCGGCAGGGGTAACGGTAGTGTATTGTGAATCGGAAAGCGGACGAATGAATCTGTCCCAACTTCCGGCCGGACTTTATATCGCTCATGTCGTGACCGAAGAGGGGAAAACGATACAGATAAAATTTATCAAATAATAAATAGGAAGTGTATGAAAAATTTTATTTCAAGCCTAATCTTAACAGGTGCTCTTTGGGTGAGTATACCGATGAGCGCTCAGCGGCCGATGAATGAGAGAGTTCACGATAAGGTCGCTACGAAAGAAGCTCCCCGTATTCAATTCGTGGGAAAAAAACAGGGACCGAATTTGTTTCAATCGGCTGCGGCGAGTGTGACTGCTGATTTTAGTTGTCAGAGTGCCGGCAGTGCTGTAACTGTATGGGAAGAGGATTTTGACGACGGAACAGATGGCTGGACATTTACCAATGCCGAGGATTTTTCGTGGACTGTGAAAAAAATCACGAGTACGACTGACCCCAGTAGAGATTTTTCTACTTATGATCCAGACGATGTTCAATCGTTGTATATAGAAGGGCCAATCCAACTTTTCAGACGAGGAATCGCTATGGCGACAAGTGGGCAGATCGATGTTCCTGCAAATGCTATGTTGAAGGGGTATGTGGGATTTTCCCAGAATTTCGACGATGAGTGTCGTATGGCTCTTTCCGTATCGTCCGATCATTTCGTTACCTCCGATACTTTGTGGTACAGTGCCGATGAGGACGGGGAGAAGCCGTGGCGTTGGCATGAGTTTTCGGTTTCTTTGGAGAAATATTCCGGTCGGAAGATTCAGATTCGTTTTACGTATGGTCCCGGAAAAGACGATTCGTTCGGAACCGGTGGTTATATGGGCGATTTCGCTATCGACGGTTTGAAAATTACCGGAGTGTCGACCGTGGAACAAGTCGAGGCGGCTACGGGCGAGGTGATTGCTTTCGCCGATATGTCCTCGGGTTCGCCTACGGCATGGCAATGGTCGTTCCCGGGAGGAACGCCGTCGACATCGACCGACCAGAATCCCCGGGTGTTCTATACGCGAGACGGCGTTTACGATGTGACGTTGACGGTAAGTAATGCCGATGGGAGCGATACGAAGACCCGCACGGGATTCGTGAAGGTTACCGGATCCGCACCGCTTGCGCAGATATTACCACCGGCTACATTCCGGTTCAGCGAAACGCGTTTGCCGATGGTAGCTCCGCTGGTGGGGGTGCAGTATCGGGACAATTCGACCAATTATCCTACTTCGTGGGAGTGGACTTTCGACGGTGTCGATCCCGAACCGTATGCCCGGGTGACGTCGCACGAGGAAAACCCTATCGTAGGGTATAGTTATATGCATAAACAAGGGGTGAGTCTGCGTGTGGAGAACGAACATGGCGAATCGAACGATACCGTAGAGGTGTCGGTCGAGTACAGTGGATTAATTACGAATTTAGAGCCGGGGGATAGGGCTGCGACGTTCGATTTGGAAGATAGAGGAACTTTCCCCGGGACGAATAAATTGAATATTACTGCTTATGCCGAGAAGTTTTCCAAACCGTCCCGTCCGATATTGGTATTCGGAGCTTATGTTTATTTTGTGAGTGCTTCGGCTGCGAGTATAACCGACCAGATTGCCGATGTGGGCGTGCATCTGTATACCAGCGAGAACGGATTGCCGGGCAAGAAACTCGACTCGATGTGGTGGAGGGTATTCGAATTGGAAACCCCTTCGGGCAGTTCATTGACCGCTACGGAATTTGAATTTGACCCGACGGTGATCGACGACGAGTTTTTCATTGTGGTGGACGGTATTCCCGAGAAGAACGACAGTGTAGATGTGTCGTTCGCTATGGCCGATTTCCGGGACCACGGCAACACGGCTTATATGTTGAAAGATGGAGAGTGGCGAGACGTGAGCACTTATTTCCCCGCGGGAGCGAATCATACTTCTTATATGATTATGCCTTCGATCGTTCATTCGGTTATGTCGCCTATGCCGGTAGACCGTGAACCGCTGGTGGTGGGTAAGGCAGCCGGTACGGTTAAATATCCGTTCTATTCGATATACGGTTATGAAACTCCTATTCGGAGTGATGCCGAGTGGTGTCGGGTCGTAGGCAAGCCGAATGGCTTGACATTGGACACCTTGCAAATTTCCTATGACCGTTTGCCGGACGGTATTGAGGAACGTGTCGCTACGCTCACGGTCTCGGATAGTATTTCGACTTATGACATCAAAGTCACTCAGAATGTGAACGGAGTTAGTTCGATAGAAAAAGTTACGGGAGAGAAGGCTTCTATTTATCCGTCTGTTTTCAACTCTGAATTTATTGTACGTGTTCCTGAGAATACCCGAAGTATTTCCGTGCTGGACGAAGGCGGTCGGGAGGTGTATCGACAGCATGTCGATTCGCAAGCTCGTCTTGTGACCGTAGATGCTTCGGCGTGGGCTCCGGGAACGTATTTTATTCGGGTCGTCGGGAAACATGAAATTACAGTCGTTAAGGGTGTGAAGAGATAGTTGGGTAACATTGTATGGTTCAACCCCTCCGTCACTACGTGCCACCTCCCCTATATTTTGCGTACAAAATACAGGTTGAGGAGGTTTGACAGTGGTTCCTAAGGGGAGGATGGAAAGTTGCGGATTGTAATTACTGAGCCTGAAAGAGCCGTATCATTACTCGAAACAGAGTTTGATACGGCTTCTTCTTTTCTTTTTGGGAGGCTCAAATTCCAACTTAAAAATCTTTGGTAAAATTGAGTTTTGGCATACCTTCTTTTGATATTTTTTATAATATTATTATAATGTTATCCTTTCTTAATTTATTAAGAGTCTGTGTTATGTTTTTAGTACTTTTCCGTCTCTTTGATATACTTAAAAATTAATGTTTATGAAAAAGTTTTTATGGATAGCGTTTTTGTCATTCTGTTTCAGCGGTGTGGCTGCGGAATCCGATTGGAATGCCGATAGTGTGCAAGTCTATTTTAGCCGGAGTGTAACTCCTGTCGTTCAGAAAAATTGGAAGGACCATAAGTTGGTATTGAAAACATATCGCCAGTTCCTCAAAACTTGTGAATCTGTGCCAGATTCTGTCTTGAAACAGTGTTCGTGGTGTTTTATCGACACATATTACAATGTGGCTTGCTGCGAATCCTTGATGAAACGGAAAAAAGCGGCGGTCGATGCTTTTGAGAAAGCTATTCAATACGGTTATTACGATTATGCCCATGCCCAAAAAGATACCGATTTGGATAACGTGAGGGACGATAAACGTTTTCAGAAGGCGATGGAGCGTTTGCGTGAGGTAGGCGACTTCGGATATATACTCCGAAAATCACCGGGGTATGACGATGCTGCATCTACCGACTCTTTGTCTGCATTCACATATATGGACCCCAACGACCGCGATTTGGTACGGGTGCGCCGATATTTCAACTTGGACAGTATTGCGGGAGCCGGTGACGAAATATCCAAGATAAAAAATCTGTTGGCGTGGGTACACAATACGATTCGTCACGACGGTTCGTCCTATAATCCCGAAGAGAAAAATGCGATAGCTCTATATGAAATTTGCAAGAAGGAGGATCGGGGCGTTAATTGCCGTATGATGGCACAGATGTTGAACGAGTGTTATTTGTCTATGGGATTCAAGTCCCGCTATGTGACTTGTCTTCCGAAAAGCTATATAAACGATTGCCATGTGATCAACGTCGTTTATTCCAACACTCTCGACAAGTGGTTGTGGGTAGACCCCACATGGAATGCCTATGTCATGGACGACAAAGGTAATTTGTTGAGTATATCGGAGGTCAGAGACCGATTGAAAAAAGGTGAGTTCATGACGGTTAACGAGGACGCTAACTGGAATCATAAAACTCCGTGTACCAACGATTATTATTTAGATTATTACATGAGCAAAAACCTTTATTATCTGCAATGTTCCGATTGCAGTGGCTTTAACAATGAAACCTATGTCGAGGGGAAACGGCGTCCTGTGTACATCACGCTGTCTCCGACGGGCGAACCTTACGATAAACGGTGGAGTACTTCGAATGAGTCGTGGTTCTGGGCTTCTCCATATAAATGATATCGACGGGAGATATTGGATGCTGTTTTAAATTTTCTGTTTATGGAAAAAGGCGTTTGAATATGTGGCATTGATATTTTCCTCCCCCCCCTTCTTGTGGATTGAGATAATTTTAAAAAATTATTTATGTATGCAATATATAAAATTTGTTTTTTAAAATAATATTTTGTATATTGCATGCATATTTAAATATAGAAGCCATGAAAACGAAAGCGCTTATCGTTATTGTCCTTTCGCTATTCTGTGGGAAAGCGGTAGGAGAGACCATTGAATTCGAAGTTCCGTTTCCGGAAAGTAACACAACTCCTGTTTATATGCCTGCCAAACCCGATTCGGTGCGGTTGAGCCGCAAAAAGTTCGCCAAGTTCAAAGCGGTTGCCTCCACCGGATTCGAAGCTGAGAAAGAGGTGGCGTTCAACGAAGCGGTCAAACTGTGGGAAGAGGTCTTGTCTTTTAAAAGACCCGTGCAGATAGAATCGAAGTTTGGCAAAGTATCCAACGGGATAGGCTATATCGTATCGTTGAAATACGGGGAGTTTTCCGATGGTATTAAATATCCGAGGGCTTTGTATGAGCAGCTTGCCGATTCAGTGCCGTCATCGTTATCTATGACAATTACGTTCAACGATAATATGGATTTATGGGATTTCGATCTTCGGGGCGATGAGCCTCTGCCTGCCGGGAAATACGATTTCGTCACCGAGGCCGTGCGGGCCATCGGTATGGGATTGGGGTTCGGAGCCGGATTGAACGGAGGCGAAGGCCGGGTGGGATTCAAGGCCGCTACCAACGGGAAGACGGTCTATCTGTTCGACCAATATGTGACCGATGCATCCGGTGTCGAACTGTCGTCGTTCATGGCCAATACGACTGCGTTGAACGATTTTGTGAAACGGCCGGTATATTTCGACGGGGAAGAAGATTTTCAACTCTACACGCCCGACCCGTTTGTCAAGAATCGCTCCCTCTGTTTCTTTCAGCCGGATGCCACCGATGTCGAGAAACAGCCCATGTATCCCGATAGCTACGGGCGGGTGCGAAATATCGGCAGTAAAATAGTCGATGTGTTAGACCGGCTGGGGTGGGAACGCATAGAGCCTTTGGAAATGGAAATCACCAGTGCCGAGATTCCCGAATCGGGGATTGTCAACCACCAAATTGGTAAAACTTACCAATTCAACTGTATGACCAGTTCTCCGGTCTCCAACTACCGGTGGAGTTTCGACATCGTGCAGAAGGACGGTTCGTATCGAACAATTTCGACGGGGAACGGAACTTTATTCGAAATTACGATTCCTGCGACATTTTGGGGAATAGACGATCGTACAATCGATGGACTTGTCAAATGTCGTATTCATTGCACGGTATCGTATAACGGGAAAGATTACGATGCCGATTATGCCCTTTTTGTCCGCACTCGTCCTGATAAACCTGAAATAGATATTCTTGAAGTAAAAATTTTAAATGAATATTCTTGCGCATTAACCATCGGCTTTCATTCTTGGGGCGCAGATCGCTATTCCATTGATTTAAGAGATTTATCTGCCTATGTAGTCTCCTATGATATAATGGAAAATGGGTATATACAATTCACTTTTGATAAATTGTATATAGATACCGATTATGAAATAAAAGTCTGGGGATTTAGTGAGCAAGGCATGATGGAATCGGATATATTGTTTTTCTGTATGAATGACCACTTACCGCTGTATAAGACAGCCGGTATCGGAGAAATCGAAGAAGCCGTATCGGGCGCTATCGTCAATTTGCAAGGGCTGGTAGTCGGGCGTTTTACCGGAGACTATCGGGAAACGGTAGATCGCTTACAGCCAGGTATCTATATTGTCAAAGGCACTACCTCCAAAGGACAAATGGTTAACCGTAAAATCATGGTAAGATGAAACCGTTGAAGATCGTGGCTCATTTGGTATTATGGGTTTTTATGGGTCTGTTATTTTCTGCTATGTCCCGTCACGAACATATCGAGGCTTGTAGAATATCACAAATACCTATTGTTGACAGTTCGGTTATCTATTACAAGGATACCTGCTTCTTTACCTACACCGATGATGGCGTAGAATCTGTTACATGGAGATTGAGAATGTATTTAAAAAATTCCAAGCGGAATTATATAACTATGGATTTCGATACGGGGCGAACCGGGCGATTGATATTCCGTAATTTGGAAATACCGGATTTGCTCGCCAAAGAGGTATTTAGACGGAAGGAGGAGAATTACAATCACATCGAGGCCGACATCGTTTGTGAGGCTGTTTCCCCGGAGAATATCCGTTGGGAATATTTTACGGTTTATTTAGACCTTTCTCCCGAGAAGCCTCGTATGGAGGTAATTCTTATAGAGCCGGAAGAGGGATTAGACCTGACAGCGGAGGAGCCGTATGGCTGGTGGAAAGTGAGATTCCGATTATTACCTATATCGGAAGATGCACCGCCTGTTACAAGAAAATTTTTACATATAGAAGATTGGTCCGATGGGGCTATTTGGGATAAAGCCTTCGTAAACGATACGGTCGAAGCCGACAATTTTTACGGGAAAGAAGATTTCTTTCAGCCACTATATAAAAATCGGTTTGGAGATCAATATGGCGATACCATCTATCCATATCGCTATGTCGCCGGTGTGGAACCGATAGAGCACAGTGAAACGCTTACTGCTTATTTGAGCCGAGAGGAGCGGAAAATTTATGTGAAGAACAACGGCTCGACACAGGCAATCCAGCGAATCGAGGTATTTGACGTGACAGGTCGCATACTTAAAACGATAGAACCGAGAGACTTGCCGAACATTGCTGTCGATGCCACCGATCTTCCTCGGGGACTGCTTGTCGTGCAAGTAGCAACCAAGAAAAAGATTCATGTTTTCAAAATATGGAATTAACCTATGTTTAACCTCAAAAACAAGCCGTATGAAAAAATTAGTATTATTCGGTGTTGTCTTGTCGCTGGTATTCGGGACAAGGGCACAGGGGAACGATAATTCCTATACGTTCGAGTATGAAACTCTACCGAGTGGAGAAGTACGGATAAGCCATAACCTAAAACCTTCGTTAACGAAACGGGGCAACCGGGCGCAAGGAACGATATTCAATATCGTTTATAATTCAGATTTCAATGCTACGCAAAGACGGGCCATCGAGTATGCCGCCAAATTGTGGGAGGAGCAGTTAAGAACCTGCTATCCTAAAATCAATTTACATGTTTCATATAGATCTTTGAGGAACTTATTAGGAACGACAAGTGTAAGGTCTTACGATGACTGTTACTATGAGTCGATGGGTGGGGCTTTATTGAAATCGTGGCAGGTCAATGCCCCCGAATTTTTAACAAATATGGATTCAGTTGTTAATGACTATATTGTGTACGATGATATTTCTATTATATTTAATAGCGATATGATGGATTCTTTTTATTGGGGAACCGATGGCAATACCCCTGCCGACCAATATGATGCTGTTACTTTTATGATTCGGGAAATCGCCAAAGGATTGGAATTATCTACTACCGTATCAAAAAAAGGTCCTATTTATCAGATAGGTACAAAAAGTAATAAATTAAACCTGATGGATATAGCATTAGGGTTTATCGGCTATGTCAGTGAAAGTGTCGAATTGGCAGATAAAATTGCCGCCGGGGATATTACTTTGACACTGTATTTGGAGCATCCTCTGGTTTTCCGAGCCGACAAATCGTTCAAAGCCGTCACTGATGAGTCCGCCGCGCAGAATGGAGCTATGTTTCTTACCGCCGAACTTCCCAAAGGGAGCTCTTATCATGAAATAGGTGAAAGTATCTGTCGTTTTATGGACTTTGGATTGAATTGGCTGCCACCTGTCCCGGTGGGAGACGAATCGAGGCCTGCGGAAAGTACCAGCACCGATTTGGTAGGATATAATACAGACTATACTTTTTCGAGCCAAACATACCGTAGGGTTGCCGTTGAAACAGACAGCGTTGTAGCCGGACTTCGGAGTGAAGTTGTGCCCTTGTTCGATTATATCCAACCTGATGAAGGAAAGAATTTCGATGGAGAATTGGGCTTAGATGAGTGGCGGCTCGATATGTTACGGGCAGATGGGAAATACATACCGTTAAAAAGCCTTTCGGGGTACAGTCCCACTTTTACGATAAATTCGAGCGATATACCCACCGATGTAGTTTGGGCGAGAAATGCCGACGGTTATTTGAGAGGCAGAATTTATCATAAAGACCCGTTCGAAGAACCACCGCGATATCGATTTGAATATATCTATTTGGATTATTTCCCGGAAGAACCGGAGCTGGAAGCGGTGACCCAAGAGCCGAAAACCCGTTCGTCTATTCCCGAACTAATGTTGGCATTCAAGGCTTTCGGTGCGGAAACCGTACGGGTTGTTCATGAAAGTGAGGACGGGGAAGTGTCTTATGATTTCGACCCAGACATAGAATTGATAGACATGCGACACGTGGATCCCTTTATCGAAAACCGGTTTACCTTGACTGCCATTAATAAGAATGGGCAGAAAATGAGTAAAACAGTGACTTGGGGCGGATATGAGTTTCTGCGGCAGTATAATCAACGGACTCGTTCGTTACATAGTGTTGCCACATCGGAAAGTCTTCGGTTGACTTTGATTACAAAAAATACATTGGGTGACGATTTGTCGGACGGAGCATCGGCCGGCACGATCGTAGACTATCGCATTTCTTCGTTGATAGGTGGTATACCTGTTTTATTTGGATATGCCGATACCCATAATATAGAGGTTCCTATTGGCGATATTCCCCGAGGAGCTTATATCGTGCGGGTCACGGACGAAACGGGGAATGTGTATACCTCGAAATTTATCAAGTAGTTCGCAATCCCCTTGTTTCCCATCAAGGGAAACAAGGGGATTGCATATTAAGGTATTAAAATTTTTTTAATTCGGTGTACAGTCGTTGTATAGGCAATCCCATCACGTTGTAATAGCTGCCTTTGAGTCCGGTCACGCCGATGTAGCCTATCCATTCCTGTACGCCGTATGCTCCGGCTTTGTCGAGGGGGCGGTACGTCTCCACGTAGTAATCGATTTCATCGTCACCGAGGGCGGCGAAAGTGACTTCGGTGGAGACGGTGAAGGAGATCTGTTTTTGCAGAGAGGTGAGCGTGACACCGGTGATGACGGTGTGGGTTTTTCCCGACAGGGCTTGCAACATGGCTTTGGCATCGGCTATATCGCGAGGCTTGCCGTATACTTTCCCATCGAGCCAGACGATGGTGTCGGCAGTAATAAGGAGCGTATTATCCTTCATAAAGCGGCGGTAGGCGGCTGCTTTTTCTTGCGAGATGTAGAGGGGAATCTCTTCGCCCGAAAGGGTGTCGGGGTAGGATTCGTCCACTTCGGGAAGAGCTGTTACCCGATAGTCGATGTCTAATCCGGCGAGAAGTTCCCGGCGACGGGGTGAATTGCTCGCCAACAGAATTTCGTATTTTTTGAGATGCGATAGCATGGTGTTTTGTCGTTTTGTGTAGTTACCAGCCGAAAGCTGTTTTATCGGACAACCATTTGCCTTGTGCCCTCAGGATTTGTTCGATGATGTCCCGCCCACAACCTTGTCCGCCGCCGAACGGCGAGATGTAGCGGGCTATCTGTTTAATTTCGGGGGCGGCATCGGCGGGACAAGCCGGCAGACCGGCCATCTGCATGACCTCGTAGTCGGGAATGTCGTCGCCCATATACATGACTTCGTCGGGACGCAGCCCGCACTCGTTCAGCCATTTTTTGAAAATTTCGATTTTTACGGCGGCTCCCATATAGACATGGTTTAATCCTAATCCTTCGAAACGTTTGCGGACAGCCTCGGTGCGTCCGCCGGTAATAATGGCGATGGGGTAGCCCATTTTGGCGGCGAACTGCAAGGCGTACCCGTCTTTGATGTTGACGATCCGCATGGGTTCGCCCGATGGATGCAGGGGGATCGTATCGGGAGAAAGGACACCGTCCACATCGAAGGCGAAAGCCTTTATTCGTGAGAGGTCGAAATCGGTTCGGCTCATAGTCGTTGTTTTTAATGTTTATTGGTTTCGTGAATGCTCCGGCTCATCAGGTCGTAAATCTGCCGCATGGTCGGGTCTGAAAGCAGAGCCATTTGTTTGTCTATGACGTTTTTGTCGTATCGGATTGCCGGTCCGGTCTGAGCTTGTTCCGGCGGCATGTCGGCTACTTTCGCGGCAGTCTCCCGTATGAGCGGCAGCATGATTTCGAACGGCAGCCCGTGTTCCGACAGAATGCGGTCGCACAAGGCGTAGAGGTGATTGGTGAAGTTGCAGGCGAACACGGCAGCCAAATGCAGGTACTTGCGCTGTTCGGAGGTCGCTTCGTAAACCTTTGTAGACAACCGACCTGCCAATTCTTGCAAACGTTCGGTATCGTTCGTATGGTTCGCTTCGACAAAAATAGGAATATCGTCGAAGTCGGTTTCCCGTTCTTTACTGAATGTCTGCATGGGGTAGAATACACCGTAGCGCGCGGTATACGGGGCGAATACTTCCATGTCCATGCTTCCCGCTGTGTGTACCCAAAGGCCTCGATTGGCAGGCATGCGGGAAACCAAATCGAGCAGAGCGGAGTCTTTCACGGCGAAGATATAGAGATCTCCGTCGGTGGGGACTTGGCTGATGTCGGTGGAATGGGGCACATCGCGCAATCGTTCGCTCAGCTGTTCGGCCGATTCTCGGGTACGACTGTATATATAAGCCGGAGTCATTCCCTTTTTTTGTAAAGCGACCGCTAATTGCGTAGCTAAATTACCGGCTCCGATGAGAATAATCTTCATGTCGATGCAGGGGATTACCATTTGCCGATGTGAACTTTTTCCCACATCATTTTTTCTTCGTCGAAAGGCTTGCGCTCTTCGTCTTTATGTCCAATGGAGAGAATGCAGAGCACTCCCATCTCTTCGGGGATTCCCAATGTCTCCCGCACAAAATCTTCGGCGGGTTCGTCCATAGCTCCGAACCGTCCCCGCACCTGTATCCAGCAGCTTCCCAAACCGAGGTCGGCGGCTTGCAACTGCATGAGAATGGCAGCGATAGAAGCATCCTCGATCCACGTATCGGTAAGGGTCATGTCGGCGGTGACGACGATAGCGAGTGCAGCTCCGGCAATGGGTTTGGCTCCCGAAGTCTTACATTCGGACAACCGGGCGAGCGTTTCTTTGTCTTCCACCGCAATGAACTCCCACGGAGTGCAGCGTTTGGACGAAGGAGCGAGCAATCCCGCTTCGAGAATGGTTTTTACGGCTTCGGGCGATAGCGCCTCTTGGGTGTATTTGCGGATACTCCGCCGATGAATCAACAAGTCGTGCAGGCTTTTCATAAGGATAGAGGTTCTAAGTTTGTTATGAAATTTATCCATTTTGATTTGTCTGAAAGAGTAAAGACCCTTTTTATCACCATACAAATCATCTTTACATAGCAAAGATACAATAACCTTGTTGTTCTACGGTTAATGGTAGAAACTTTTTTTGATACTTTTCGTCCGGCCGTATACTGAACGGAGTTTTTTCCCGTTTAATAAATGTGCCTTCGACGAAAGAGGCACAGTGTGTATAGAATCCCGATGAGATACAAGATATTATTCCTTTTTATCACGATAGGCGCGGTTTTTCAGTTGGCGGCACAGGGGCGTGTGAAGCTGACAGGACGCGTGTATGACAGTGACAATCAGCCCATAGAGTTGGCTACGGTGCGTGTGGCAGGAACGACGATGGGGACGATGACCGATTTGAAAGGGGAGTATCAGCTTTCCATTCCGGCGGGAGATTCCATCGTGGTGATTTATTCTTGTTTGGGGTATCGGGAGGAGCGCCGCCAGTTGCTCAATCTCACGAAAGATGTTTCCTTGTCGGTGCGTCTGAACAAGAACGCCAAGATGTTGAACGAGGTTGTCGTGGCGACTCATCGCCGGCAGACGAGTACGTTGCAGACGATCGACACGAAGGATTTGAAATTGATGCCCGATGCGACGGGAGGCAGTATCGAGGCTATGTTGACGACTTTTGCCGGTGTCAATTCGAGTAACGAGCTGAGTTCGCAATATTCCGTGCGAGGGGGTAATTTCGATGAAAATATCGTGTATATCAACGGTATAGAGGTCTATCGGCCATTGACTGTCCGTTCGGGGCAACAGGAGGGGTTGAGTATCATCAACCCCGATATGGTAGGGGCCGTAGGGTTTTCATCGGGCGGATTTTCGGCCGAATATGGCGATAAGATGTCGTCGGTGCTCGATATTATTTACAAGCATCCCGAAGCGTTCGAAGGATCGGTGTCCGCCAGTTTTTTAGGGGCTACCGCTTCGGTAGGACAGAGCACCAAGAAATTCTCGCAACTGCACGGCGTGCGTTATAAAACCAATTCTACTTTGTTGAGTTCTCTCGATACCAAAGGAGAGTACGAGCCTTCTTTTTTCGATTATCAAACTTATCTTACTTATAAATTCGCACCGAAGTGGGAGGCTTCTTTGCTGGGCAATATTTCCATTAACAATTATAAATTTACTCCCCACGAGCGGAATACGTCATTCGGTACGGCGACCGATGCCAAACAGTTTAAAGTCTATTTCGACGGTTATGAAAAAGATAAGTTCGAGACTTATTTCGGTGCTTTTTCGTTGAATTTTTTCCCCGATAAATATACTCAATGGGCTTTGATGACCTCGGCTTTCGTCACGAACGAACTGGTGACTTACGATATTGCCGGGCAGTATTGGTTGGACGATTTGGCTAATGGCGAGGACGGCGAGTCGACCGAGAATAAGGGAGCTCTTGGAGTGGGGACTTATCACGAGCATGCTCGTAACCGGTTGAGAGCATCGGTGGTGGCTACTTCATTGAAAGGAGCTACGAAATTGGGGCAGAATGAGTTGAAGTGGGGATTGACCCACCAATACGAAAAGATACACGACCGGGTGAGGGAATGGGAGATGCGAGATTCGGCTGGTTATTCTTTGCCGCATACGGGGCAATCGGTCGAGATGATTTATAACTTGTTTTCCCGACAAGATATGGAGAGCCATCGTTTGTCGGCCTATTTGCAAGATACCTACCGGTTACGGACTTTGTGGGGGCGCTTTATCTTTACCGGCGGATTGAGGGCTTCTTATTGGGGGTTCAACAAGGAGACCCTTGTCAGTCCTCGTGCGTCGATTTCTTTTATTCCGGCTGCCAACGAACAGATAACGACTCGTCTGGCCGGCGGGCTTTATTATCAAGCTCCTTTTTATAAAGAGTTGCGCGACACGGTTTGTGATGCCGCTAACAATTATGTCGTGCAGCTCAATCGGAATATCAAGTCTCAACGTTCTATCCATGTGGTAGTGGGTGGAGATTATTCGTTCCGGGCATTGGACAGACCTTTCAAATTTACGGCAGAGTTGTATTATAAGAAACTCGACCATCTTATTCCTTATGAAGTGGATAATCTGCGGGTGTGGTACAGCGGGCAGAACGAGGCGAAAGGGTATGCCGCCGGATTGGATATGAAACTCTTCGGGCAGTTCGTGCCCGGCGTCGACTCGTGGCTTACGTTCTCTCTGATGAAGACACAGGAGGAAATCAATGGCGTGAAATTACCTCGACCAACCGACCAACGATATAGTGTGGGGCTTTATTTTCAAGATTATGTACCTCGGTTCCCGAAGTATAAATTCAGTCTACGGGCTATTTTTGCCGACGGTTTGCCGGTGGGTTCGCCTCGGAAAGGCCGACAGGCAGGTTATTTCCGTGCTCCGGCATATAAGCGTGTCGATATAGGAGCTTCCCGTATTTTGGTCGGAGGCGAAGATAAACTTTTGCAGAAAGGCGTTTTACGTCATTTGAAAAGCGTGTGGATAGGAATAGATGTCTTTAACCTGTTCGATATAAGTAATGTGAACTCGTACTATTGGGTGACGGATATTACCAATGCGCAATATGCCGTGCCCAATTACCTTACTCGCCGTCAGATAAATCTGAGGCTTTCCATAGATTTTTGAGAAATAATTTTTACGGAATTTATTTTAACCGGATATAGTAAATCAGGTCAGTGATACCGTAAAGAAGTGTTGCCGCTCCGAAAGTAATCACCATAACCCTCTCGGTCGCCGAGAACGGATTGACCAAAATTTCTATGCCGATGAGCAGAACGATAGCCGGTAACAGATAGGAGAGCCAACCCGCTTTGCTCCTCAGATTCTTTTTAAGTGTCAGCAGATAGAGTATTTGATAAACTCCTATCAATACCAGCGCTCCACCCAAAACATATACCGTAATGCCTATATACCAGCCGGGAAACAGCATAAGCGTACAACCGAACAGCAACATCACTAAGGATAAAACGGGGAAGGGTAACTTATTTCTATTCTCGCTCAACAGATAAACGAGGAGAGCGTATAGACTGGGTAATCCGATGAGAATACCGATGATTAAAAGAATCGTAGGCAGAGCGGCATTCGGATATAAAATGAGTAACAAGCCTACGGCGATAGAGGCTATAATACGTATTAATGGGTTTTGAAAAGCATTCATGGAATATATCTTTTTTAGTTAATGTTCGCTTTATATTATAAACAACAAATATAGTGAAAGGTGAGCGCAGAGACAAACGGAAATTTTATTTCTGTTTGGGCTATGCCGAACCGCATCCTATTTTCGTACCAACAAAGATAGTGAAAGGTTAGTACAAAGTCAATAGGAAATTTTATTTCCGACTTGACTATGTTGAACCGCAGCCTATATTCTACAAATATAGTGAAAGGTGGGTTCGGAGACAAACGGAAATCGTATTTCCGATTTGGTTCTACCAAAAGACTCCTATCTTCTACAAAGGTACTAAGAAGCTGTTTTAAATTTATTGAGAAATAATATTATCATTTCAGGCAGGTATGTTCCGGCCATATTGATCCCCGTCTCGCATCTTGAATCCCTTGATTTTTGTCAATAGCCCGCTATTGACTGCCTATCTCGGACTCCAATCTGCTTCAACATAGGTCTCAATCTGTCTCGGAATAAATTTAAAACAGCTTCTAAGTTGTTTGAGAAATACGAGTTTTTTGTTGTCCATTTTATCATTTAGTTTATAACGTAAAGTCGGAAGCGTGTTATAGGTTTGTAAAAGTTTGGGAAAAATTCGTACCTTTGTCACCCGCTATGGCAATCGGCCCGTTAAGTTTTAATGAATCGGGATTGTTCGAATGTCTTGTATTCAGTCCATTCACGGGTTTTGCCTATGCTTTTTCGAAAACAGAAAATTCTATGTCTGCACCGAAAAGACTCTTAGCTATTATAAATCCTATATCGGGAACAAAAGATAAGGAAGAAATCCCTGCTCTGATAAGGGAAGTAATAGACCCTTCGAAATATCGGGTGGAATGTGTTTTTACACAGTATGCGGGGCATGGAGCCGAATTGACTCGCCGGGCCGTGGACGAAAGTGTGGACATCGTGCTGTCCGTAGGCGGAGACGGAACTTGCAACGAAATAGCCCGGGAGCTTATCGATACTTCCACGGCATTGGCTATCGTTCCGGTAGGTTCGGGCAATGGGCTTGCCCGCCATTTGGGTATATCGATGGACGTGCGAAAAGCTCTCGAAATTATCAACGACGGGCAGATCGTGGATTTGGATTATTGTACGGCAAACGATCGCCCTTTTTTCTGCACTTGCGGGGTCGGCTTCGATGCATTGGTGAGCTTGAAATTCGCGCAAGGAAAACGCCGAGGAAAATTGTCGTATGTGGCTAAGGCTCTTACGGAGTATCTCAAATATAAATCGGAAACTTATCAAATCGAAATGCCTGACGGGACGGTGACCGAAAAGGCTTTCTTGATTGCCTGCGGCAATGCCTCGCAATATGGTAATAATGCTTATATAGCCCCTCATGCCAGCATGCAGGACGGGAAAATCGATGTCACGGTGCTTATGCCCTTTACCCCGTTCGATACGGCTGCATTGGCTCTTTTGCTATTTACCAAACATATCGATCAAGATTCCAATATCAAGAGCTTCACGACCGAATCGCTCACGATTAAGAGGGAAAAGCCCGGTGCGATACACCTCGACGGAGAGCCCATAGAGATGGGAACCCGCATAGATGTGCGTTGTTTCAAGGGTGGATTGCATGCGCTCATTCCCTCGGGTGAACCGAAACGCTCTATTATCGAACCTTTCGCTTCGGTATTTTGGGAATTTATCGAAACCGTTCGTCAGGAGTTGAATATTTGATTTTTTGTACTTATCGATTATCAGCTAGTTCGATAACTTCCAAATCCTTAAATTCTCCCTTATCGATGACGAAGCGTACCAATGTACGTTTTTTGTGGAATCCGTACATTCCTGCGGCTCCCGGATTGATGTGCAGGCAGTGTAGGGTTTTGTCATAAAGAACTTTCAAGATATGCGAGTGACCCGATATGAATAATTGGGGTGGGTGTATGTATATTTCCGGGGTCACTTCGCGTGCATATCGGCCCGGATAGCCTCCTATGTGTGTTATCCATATATCGGTATTTTCGATGCTGAACCGTTGGTGCTGAGGATAGCGAATCCGTAACTCTTGACCGTCGATGTTCCCGTATACCGCCCGAAATGGTTTCAAGGCTTCGAACCGGTCGGCGACTTGGACTGAGCCTATATCTCCGGCATGCCAGATTTCGTCACATTCGGCAAAATATTTTTCGTAACGGTCGTCCCACCATGCATGGGTGTCGGACAACAAACCAATTTTTACCATATCGTTTTTATGATTTTTCTATGTGGTAAAAATACGGCAATAATTTGTAAAGTAGAAAAAAAACTTCTACATTTGTCCCCGTAATAAGAAATGAAAAACTGCGGTAGTAGCTCAGTTGGTAGAGCATCAGCTTCCCAAGCTGAGGGTCGCGAGTTCGAGTCTCGTTTGCCGCTCGATGAAAACGGTCTCTTGAATATTCAAGAGACCGTTTTCGTTTCTGTTATTTCTTCATTCTCACTTCATAGAGATCGTTGCGGCGATCTTTGAGGTTGCGCACGCTACCGTAGGTGTGCAATTCGTTCAAAAGATCCAAATCGACGTCCGAGATAAGAATCATTTCGGTGTTCGGGGTAGCCTCGGCTCTGCGTCCGTCTGTCGGGAATGCGAAATCACAGGGGGTAAAAACTCCCGACTGGGCATATTGAATATCCATGTTGTGTACTTTGGGCAGGTTGCCTACGCTACCGGCTATGACTACGAAGCATTCGTTCTCGATGGCACGGGCATGTGCGCAGACTCTTACACGGGAATAGGCGTTTTGGGTATCGGTGAGGAACGGAACGAACAATATTTGCATACCTTCGCTGGCCATGATTCGGGAGAGTTCGGGGAACTCGACATCGTAACAAATCAAGACTCCGATTTTGGCGCAGTCGGTCTCGAAAGTCCGAATGGCTTTGCCGCCGCTCAATCCCCAGCATTTCATTTCGTCGGGGGTGACATGTAGTTTTTCATACATTTCGTAAGTACCGTCTCGACGGCATAAGAAACCTACGTTGTAGAGCAGTCCGTCTTCTTTAATCAGCGGCATACTTCCTGTAATGATGTTGATGTTGTACCGAATTGCAAGATTGATGAAACGTTCTCGTATTTCGTCGGTATATCGGGCTAATCCTCTGATAGCCTGAGACTCGCTTGCATCGTTGAACCGAGCCATGAGCGGGGCGTTGAAATACTCTGGAAAGAGGACGAAGTCGCTTTGATAACCGCTTACGGAATCGACGAAAAATTCCACTTGCTCGAAAAGATCGTCGAGCGTTTTGTAACTACGCATTTGCCATTGTACGAGGCCTACCCGCACGGTGGTCTTAGGAGATATATATTCTTCGGTAGGCTCTTGATAGTAGATGTTGTCCCATTGGAGCAGACAGGCGAAGTGTTTCGATTCCTCGTCGTTGGGCAAATAGTTTCGCATTACCTTACGGACGTGGAAATCGTTGGAGAGTTGGAACAATAGCACCGGGTCGAATATCTCGCGTTGACGCACCTTGTCGATGTACTCTTTGGGGCGCATTCGGTCGGCGTATTTGTGGTAGTTCGGCAAACGTCCGCCGAACATGATCGCTTTCAGATTGAGCTTTTCACACAACTCTTTGCGATATTCGTACATACGTCGGGCGAGGCGTAGACCCCGATAATCGGGGTGTATGAACACTTCGATACCATACAGGATATTTCCCTTCCGCGTGTGAGTGTCGAATGTTTCGTTTCCTGTGACTTGGGCATAGGTGTGGTCGTTCTTTACATCGTTATAGTTTACGATGATAGAGAGGGCGCAGCCCACGATTTTATCATCGACGACCGTGACGATTTGTCCTTCGGGGAATATGCGAATGAGTTTGTCGATTTGTTCGGGAGTCCAAAATACGTCGCTGCCGTCGGCATAGACACGGGTGAAAGAGCTAGCCAGTTGGTCGTAATCTTCTTTTTGAAGATTGCGTATTTCGACTTTATTGATTTCTTTTTGTTTCATGAATCCTTTGTTTGGTTTAGGTATGCAAAATTACTTTTTTTACCCGCTTGTTGTCCGTTTTGTTTCGATTTTCTTTATGCCGGGTATTTTATACAGTTCGCTTATAAAATATGTGCTTCCCTTTTGGGTACTTCCTTTGCCTTCTTTTAATGAATCTTTCTGTCGATTGGTTTCATCTCTTTTATGTCGTCGATATTCCATTTTGCGATGATACGGGAGCAACAGAAAGAGCGAACATTCTTTAATCTCATTTTCATGCAGATAATGTGTGCCGTTCCTTCATTTAGACTATTTTTGAAAAAAATTCAAGGTTTCTGCAACCAAACGAACGGTTGGTTACGTCTAATGATTGAATTTCCGGAAAGAGAACGATTATGAATAACCTATAAAATTAAAATAGAAGAGAATATGAAAAAGATGTTTATGATGATGCTTTTGTCTATCGTATCGTGGACAGGAGCCGTAACAGCAGCCGAGGCAACAGCTCCTCTGAAATCGAATGGCCCTGTGGCACAACAAGAAGCGGTCGTAGCAGCCGATACACTTAACGGTATGACTCCGAGCGAGGCTTTCCAAATACGTATGAAGGAACTCGAATTTGAACGGGATAAAACGTTCTTTCAAGATGAGCCGGATGCCGAGGATATAATAGATTCTTTGATTCCTCTTTTTGCTATTGTTTCACCTTTTCTTATCGCTTTTTTAATTGTCTTTTTCTATATTTATTATCGTAATAAAAAAGTACAATCCCGCTATCGGGTGATGGAGAAAGCGATAGAGTCGGGTCGAGAATTACCCGAAGGCTTTTTCGACGAACCGGAGTCGAAGCGACCCAGTAAATTTTCCACTCTGAATCAAGGTCTTGTTTGTATGGCTGTCGGAATCGGGTCTTTTATATGGTGTATAGGTGGAGCTTATGAATTGGACGAAGGTTTCGGGGCTCTTTTGGTTGGTTTGGCGGCCATATTCACTTTGATAGGTATAGGGAAACTGATTCTTTATCGGTTAGAATCGCGAAAGGAAGTTCGTGATACCGATGAGCAAACTACCGAAATCGAGTAGGCCGGAGCGATGAATAAGAACGAGGATATAGCGTGGGTGACTCGTTGTGCTTTGTTCGACGATCGGCGGGCTTTTGCCTGCCTTGTCGATAAGTATCAGGTGCGATTGAAACGCTTTTTCCTGAATCTTACCGGTGGAGATCCAGTGCTCAGCGATGATTTGGCGCAGGAGACTTTTATCAAAGTTTATTATAATTTGCGTAGTTATAAAGGCTTGTCTTCTTTTTCGACATGGATTTATCGAGTAGCTTACAATGTGTTTTACGATGAGTTACGAAAGAGCCGGGAATGGGAAGATGCTTCTGTGGACGAGGCGGCCAATCTGTTGGAGCAACCTCCTGAGTGTGTGGACCGGAATATCGATATATCGCGAGCTTTGTCTATTTTACGCCCCGAGGAGCGAACGGCGATAACTTTATTCTTCGTCGAGGACCTTGCCGTGGCAAAGATAGCAGAGATTATGAGTATATCGGAAGGTACGGTAAAGTCGCATTTATTTCGTGCAAAACAAAAATTGGGTGAATATTTAAAGAAAAACGGATATGAATGAATGGAATGACAATCAATGGCGGGAGTTTTTCGGCGATCATTCGTTGGAACTTCGGACAGATAAGTGGTTCACGCGTAGGGTGTTGAATAGACTGCCTCGCAAGCGATGGAGCATAGAAGCCAAAATTTCATTTGTCGTTTCGGTACTTGTTATTGCAATTTGTACGGTTCTATGCCTGATATTTGCCAAAGAAATGATTTACAATCCTTGTTGGACTTGTGCACACACTTGGTTGGCTTACATGGGATTGTCTGTGGCTTGCGGGTTGTGTGTCGGACAGTTGGGTTCTTTCCTGCGCAGAATTTATGATGCTTCCTAAAACTGAAATAAATTTAAAACAGCTTCTAAGTAACGAGCGAGAGGCATGGGTCGAACAAGACTTATGTCTCTCGTTCTATTTGTTGGATAGCGGAGTGTGGCGGGAGATAAATTCGGCGAAAGAATCTTTGTAAGTATCCGAAATAGGAATGTATTCTTTGCCAAATACGATTCGATTTCGATCGATCATTTTGATTTTACAACCCTGTACGATGAACGACCGGTGCACCCGAATAAACCGACTATCGGGTAACATTTCTTCGAGGGATTTCAAGCTAAGCAGGGAAAGAATGGGGTGCGGCTCGTCTTCGAGGTAAATTTTTACATAATCTTTCAGCCCTTCGATATAGAGTACTTTATCGAGGGGAATCTGTTTAAGTTTATAATCGCTTTTCACAAAGATATATGATTTGTCTGGGGAATGCATTTCACTCGTCCCGGACGATAATTCGAACCATTGCAACGCTTTTTGTGCCGCTTTCAGGAAATCGGTGTAGGCAAAAGGTTTCAACAAATAATCGACGGCGTTGACTTTATAACTGTCTACGGCATATTGTCCGAATGCCGTAGTGAAAATGACACGGCTTTTCCCTTCCATCATGCGAGAAAATTCCATACCGTCCAGCTCGGGCATTTGTATATCGAGAAATATCAAATCTATATCTCCTTTCGAGATTCTTTCGATCGCTTGAACAGCCGAGGTAAACGAAGCCTCCAATTGTAGAAAAGGCGTTTTCTTGACATAGCTTTCCAGTAGCTCGATTGCAAGGGGTTCATCGTCGATAATACAACATTTCAATATCATAGTCGCGGTGTTTGTTTAATTCAGGTCGATAGTCAACATGGAGCGGTAGATGTGCGAATCGCTCTCGGCATGCAGATTATATTTTCCCGGGTATAGAAGTTCGAGTTGTCGGGATAGATTTTTTAGTCCGATACCCGAACCGCTCTTGTCGGTTTCATTTTTCGGGAAGCTGCTGTTTTCTATATCGCATTCGATAACTCCCGGTGAAGGTTCGGACATATTGATTTTTACGAAAGATCGGGTAGATGCGCTGGTCCCGTGTTTGAAAGCATTCTCGATGAGTGTGATGAAAAGCAGTGGGGCTATTTTATACCCTCGACACAAGCCGGTAGGAATATTTACATCTACTTGGACGTGGCGGGCGAGCCTCAATCGCATGAGCTCGATATAGTTATGGTTGAATTCCAGTTCTTTTTCCATAGGAACATAGGGCTGTGTATTTTCGTAGAGGACGTAACGCAACAACTTGCTCAGTTCAAGAACTGCGCTTTGGGCCCGTTCGGGACTGATAGCGATAAGCGAGTAGATATTGTTGAGCGTATTGAATAGAAAATGAGGATTGAGTTGATTTTTCAAATTTTTCAATTCTGCTTCGGTACGTTCCTGTTCCAACTGCTTACGTTCTTTTTCGGTGGTGATCCATTTTTGAGTGACTTTAATAGCTGCACTCAGCCCAACGACCAGAACCAGTGTAATGGAATCTTGCCATTGCATGAACCCCGGGCGAGGAGGGGGAATGGGAGTGGGTCTTTGATGCAGAATGCTCTCGGGAATGACCATGCGGTGTACCAAATAGATGGCTACATTGGCCATGATTACCAGTAACAAATTATAGAGAATGAATCGTATGTTTTTTTTACGAAACAGGACTTTATCGATGAGCCATAAGTAGTTGATGTAAAAAATACAGGCTATGCAAATCGGTTGGATATAAAATTTTATCAGGCTGAAATTGTGCATTCGGTTGATGTTCCCGAACCGTTCGATAAACAAGAGTGGAAAAATAAACAAGATACTCCATGCCGCCAGATGTATAAAGACGGTATTCCATTTTTTACTTAGATGTAGCTTATCGGATGCCATTGTACAAATATATTCATTTGAAAGGTAAAAGTGAAATTATTCGTAGCGAATCGCTTCGATGGGATCGAGATTAGCGGCTTTACGAGCCGGATACCAACCGAAGAATATCCCGGTTATCGTACAAACGAAGAAAGAAAGTATGACCGAATAGGCTTGTACGTAGATAGGCCATTTGAACAGGACGTTGACGATTGCCGATGCACCTACTCCGAAAACGACCCCGATAATGCCGCCGGTGACGCTGATGAGAACGGCTTCGATAAGGAATTGGGCGAGGATATCGATACCTCTGGCTCCGATGGACATGCGCAACCCTATTTCCCGAGTGCGTTCCGTTACGGAGACATACATGATATTCATGATTCCGATACCTCCGACTAATAACGATATACCTGCAATGCAGGCGAGCAAGATTGTCATCATGTCGGTTGTCGAGCTTAACATGGAACTTAGTTCTTCTTGTGAACGTATTTCGAAGTCATCATCTTCTCCTTCTTTTATTTTATGGTTTTTCCGTAGAATCTCGCTGATTTCTTCGGTTGCCTGAGGGGTAAGTTCTTCCGACAATGCCGAACAGTAGATGCCTTGCAAGTAGGTAATGGCGAGAATGCGTTTCTGTACCGTAGTATACGGTGCGAGTACCATATCGTCTTGGTCCATACCCATGCTGTTGTATCCTTTGGGCGTGAGAGTCCCTATGACTTTAAGGGGAATTTTATTGAACCGGATTACTTTTCCGATCGGGCTTTCTCCATTGGGGAAGAGATTGTCGGTAATGGTTTTCCCGATTAAACAGACTTTGGCAGAAGTGATGACGTCTTGTGGAGTGAACATGCTTCCCTCTTCCAAAGAAATTTTACGAATATCCAGATAATCTTCGGTAATACCGTATATCGTACTGGGATAGTTGTTCGCTCCATATATGAATTGTCCGCTGCTGTTTACCGAGGGGGAACAAGCCGACACGTATTCAGCTTGTTCGGAGATGGATTTATAATCGTTTAATTTGAGTGTTTGCATAGACGATGCGTCTTGTCTTACACCTCCTCTTTCCATGTTGCCGGGGTGTATCATGATCATGTTTGAACCCATTTCTGAGATTTGTTCTCGTATGCTTCGTTTCGAACCTTGTCCGATGGCCAGCATCGTGATAACGGATGCCACGCCGATGATGATGCCCAACATGGTGAGGAAGCAACGTAGCTTATTGTTATTGAGCGCTTTTAGAGCTATTTTAGTCAGATTGGTCAGATTCATAATATTATTCCTTAGTCGGTTTCCACCGGTAGTTTTTGCAGCATTTCCAAAGCCGATGCTTGTTTTTCGTTCCGTGTATCGGAGATTACTTTCCCGTCCCGTAATACGATGTTTCGGCTACTGTATGCCGATAATTCAGGATTGTGGGTCACAAAGATAATGGTACGTCCCCGGGCATGCAGTTCCTGAAAGAGAACCAAAATTTCGAATGAAGTCCGGGTGTCGAGATTTCCTGTGGCTTCGTCGGCAAGAATGATTACAGGGTCGTTAACCAATGCGCGAGCTATCGCTACCCGCTGTTGTTGCCCTCCCGACATTTGGTTGGATTTATGATTTTTTCGCTCGGCCAGTCCAACGGCATCAAGAGCTTTCGATGCCAGTTCGTGCCTTTCTTTGGCCGAGATGGAGGAGTTGTACATGAGGGGTAATTCCACGTTTTCGAGGGCAGTCGTTTTGGGTAACAAGTTGTAGGATTGAAATACGAACCCGATTTTCCGATTTCGCAAAACCGACCGTTCGTTTTTACCCATACTCCGAACCGAAATACCATCGAGGTAATACTCTCCCGATGTGGGGGTGTCGAGGCAGCCGAGTATATTGAGCAGAGTGGATTTTCCCGAGCCGCTGGTTCCCATAATGGTTACGAACTCACCGGAATTTATGGTGAAATTGACGCCTCGCAGAGCATGTACGGTTTCACTCCCTACGATAAAATTACGTCTTATGTTTTCTAATCGAATGATTTCGTTCGTTGTCATGTCGGTTTCCTGATTATTTCTTTTTTCCCGGCGGTTTGGGCATGAACGGGCTTTCTTCTTTCTCTTCCGATGATTGTCTATTGGTAGCGTTTATATTACTTTTGCGGTCTATGGCTACGGTTTCACCGGCTTCCAACCCGGAGCAAATTTCGACGTTTACGCTATTGTCCATGCCTACAACGACCTTACGAGGTTTCCATTCTTTCCCGTCTTGTACCCAGACGATTTTCAAGCTGTCGTTTCCGGATATTTCTTGTTGAGGCAAATCTTCCGGTTCGTGGCGCTTTTTGCCCGATGGCGGATCGGGAACGAATCGAAGGGCTTTGAGCGGTATGTTCACGACATTGCGGCGTTCGGCGGTGTAAATGGTGATGTTGGCGGTTAATCCCGGTTTTAATTTCAAATCGGGATTATGGGCAGAGATAACCACTTCGTAGGTGACTACATTGCTTTCTTCCGTGGCCTCTAAACGCACTTGTGTGACTGTCCCCTCGAATGTGTCGTTGGGGTAAGCGTCGACAGTGAATATGACTCTTTGCCCTTCTTGCACTCCGCCAATATCGGCTTCGTCGACATCGGCTATAACCTGCATTTGGGTCAGGTCGGCAGCAATGGTAAAGAGGGTCGGCGTTTCGAACCCGGCAGCTACGGTTTGTCCTTCTTCGACCGCCCGACTGATAACTACGCCGTCGATAGGCGAAGTAATAGTGGCATAAGCTAAATTTCGTTTAGCCTTAGCCAGATTTGCCTCGCTGCTTTCGAAGGTGCTTTTAGCTTTTGCGTAGTTGTATTTCGACTCTTCGTATTCGGTGTCGCTGATGAGTCGTTTCTCGTGCAGGGCCTTGTTTCTGAAAAAGTTTTTTTCTTGATATTCATATTCGGCTTTTGCTCCGTCGTACGTGGCCTGCTGGGAGGTGAGTTCGCTTTGCAAAGTGACTTTATCCATTTCGGCGATGAGTTGTCCTTTGGTTACGATGGAGTTGTAGTCGGCATACAGCTTATCGATGATACCCGATACTTGTGTCCCGACTTCGACTTGTGTGACCGGCTCAATTGTCCCGGTTGCCGTGACGGCTTCCGAGACGTCTCCTCGTACAGCCTGAGCCGTTTCGATAACATAGTTCGCGCTCTTCGACTTCCCGCCGAAACAGAACCAGAGTATGGCGATGGCGATAACGGTCGATACGGTAACGATGATGATTTTTTTTGATTTCATATTTCGATGACAGTTTATATTCGGGTTTGAGTTAGTCGAGGGTAAGAGGTTTGTTTTCGTAATAGTCGAGTAGTTTCAAATTGAGCAAAGCCATGAAACGAGATTGTAGTTCTTCTTGTTGAGCCGACAGCCAGTTGTTTTTCGCCGTGAGCATCTCGACCGTATTTTTCATACCGAAGTAAAACTGTTCTTCGGTGAGTTCGTAGGAGGTCTTTGAGGCGTTGAGCTGTTCTTTTGCCGCAAGGTATTTCGATTGGGCGGACGAAGCGTCGAGCCATGCGTTTTCTATTTGGTTCAGCAAATCCTTTTCTTGATTTTTAAGATCCAATTGGCTGATTTTTTGTTGAATTTTTGCCCGTTCGACAGCCGATTTGTTAGAGCGGCGGCTATATATAGGGACGGATAGCGTCAGCCCTACCGATTCGTTGAATCCTTGTTTCATTTGAGTCCCGAAACTCCCGTTGTTCCCTGTATTGTGTCCGCTGCCTATCCCGGCATTCAAGGAGAGATTGGGGTAGTAGCCGGCTTTAGCATTCGCTATATTCAGTTCGGCGACTTCGAGTTCTAATTTACCGCTCTGTATGGAGGGGACGAATCCTAATGCCGTAGTGTAGACCGTGCTTTTATCGGGTAGGGGAACGAGAACTTTGCTTTCGTCGATTTCGGGAGTTGCCAGATTCATCTCTTGATTGATGTCGAGTTCGAGTAATTGTTTTAGTTCGAGTTTTAATTGGTCTCGATTGGCTTCGGCTGTGACTAATTGGTATTTGTCGTTACTGTACTGGGCTTCGAGCTGGGCCAAATCGCTTTTAGAAATAGAGCCGGCAGCCAGTAATTCGCGAGATCGTTCTACTTGGCGAAGGGAAACTTCTACGGTCTGTTTGCAAATGTTCACGGCTTCCTCGGCATAGAGTATTTGGAGGTAGTCGGTGAGGATTTTTATTTGCAAATTATCGAGTGTTTCTTTGAATGCGTATTGTTGTTGCTTCTCTTGTATTCGGTTGGCTTTAATCGTGTTTCGCCGTTTCCCATCGAAAATTGTCCATGATGCGTCGATTCCGTAAGTTCCCGTATAGACGTTTTTGCCCGACCGGCTGCCGTCGGCCATCGGATAGTTATTGTAATTATGAGAGGTCGAGAAGTCGAACGAAGGAAAAAGTTGAGCTTTTGCCTCTTTGGTGTTAACCTCGCTTTCTTCTACGGACAGTCGGTTTTGTTGCAGAGTGATGCTGTGGTCACGGGCGTATTCGAAACAGTCTTGTAATGTCCATGTGGAGGGTATTTTTTCTTGTGCCCATAAAGCAGTACTGCATAGAAGCAGGGGGACTCCGGTGGATATTATTAATTTTTTCATTATCGATACGTTAAATTTCGATTCAAATTTAACATTTAGCCGATGATGAAAAAAAAGTAATAGAAAGAGTCCCTTTTTTTGAGGATAAAGTATCTTCTTTTATCGATAAACGGGTAAAGTATTCTATGTTTTTATTTTTGTAAAAAGGAAGAGGAAAATTCCAGTCGGAATTTTCCTCTCTAAATATTTGTTATTTATAACTTTAATAGAAAAGTAAAATGAGCAGTTGAGCCGAAAGCACCCGCAGGAACATGGCGAGGGGGTAAACCGTCGAGTAGGCTACCGATGGGGCATCGTTCCCCGATACCTTGTTGCCATAGGCGAGGGCGGGGGGATCGGTACATGCTCCTGAAAGTAATCCCATGATAGAGCAATAGTTGATCTTGTAGTGTGCCCGGGCAATAATTCCGATGATGAGGAGTGGAATCACGGTGATGAGAAATCCCCACCATACCCAAATGAGTCCGCCAGACATAATCGTGTTGACGAATTCGCCTCCTGCCGATATACCTACACTGGCTAAGAAAAGACAGATACCTATTTCCCGTAGCATGAGACTGGCTCCGGTCGAAGTGTAAGTGACGAGGTGAATTTTATGACCGAAACGGCCCAAGAGAATTGCGACGACCAGCGGTCCACCGGCTAATCCCAACTTCATGGGTACGCTCATTCCCGGAATGGCGAGAGGAATGCTTCCCAATATGATACCGAGGAATATACCTACGAATAGCGTTACCATGTTGGGCTCGTGGAGGCGTTTCGTAGAATTACCGAGTTTTTCGGCCAGACGATTGATGTCTTCGATTCGTCCTACAACGGTAAGACGGTCTCCTATTTGTAATTCCAGATTAGGATTGGCCAGAAGATCGAGACCGGCTCGGTTTACACGGGTCGCATTCAACCGATATCCCATTCTGAGACGTAGACTTCCTATCTTGCGTCCGTTGAATTCGGGGCGGGTAACCAGTATTCGACGAGAAACCACAGGGGCAGGAATAGCTTCCCAGTTCATTTCGACGGGGCGACCTATAAATGCTTCCAATGCGCTTTCGTCATGTAAAGAGAGGACAACGAGAAGCAAGTCTCCTTCTTGGAGTGTCGTATCCGAGTTGGGTATGATTACTTCGTCGTTATGTTTAATACGCGATACTACAAAATTACGATCGATGAGTTTGGTCAAATCGTCGAGAGTCCTGCCAAAGATAAGTTTGTTTTCTACTTTATAAGTAACGACATGCGGGACGAGCTGGCTCGATTGGTTTTCTTCTTCGATTTGTCGACTTTCTTTTTCCATTTTAACTTTGAAAATCGCCCGGATAACCAGCATGGAGGCGATGATTCCGATTACTCCCAACGGATAGGCGGCCGCATATCCGAGAGCGATTTCTGGAACCTCGGAAATGGATCCGTCGAATTTGAGCTGTGAAAGCGTTTGTTGCGCCGCTCCTAATCCCGGTGTGTTCGTGACAGCCCCCGAAAGAATACCTACCATCATGGGCATACTTATTTCTCCCTGATGTATAAAGTAGAGGGTGAGAGCGACCGCTATGTTGAGTATGACGATACCGACGGCCAGCATATTTAGGGTTAGTCCTCCTTTTTTAAAGGAAGAGAAAAAACTCGGTCCTACTTGCAGTCCAATGGAATAAATGAATAGAATCAGCCCGAACTCCTGTACGAAATGGAGTATATTTTTTTCGGCGGAAAAACCGAAGTGCCCGGCAATCAAGCCGACGAAAAGCACAAATGTGACTCCTAATGAAATGCCGAAGAATTTCATCTTTCCTAAGGCTACACCCAATGCGATGACAAATGCATACAAGATAACGGTGTGGGCTACCGAGGCGTCATTGAATAATAGATTTTGAATCCAATCCATTGCAGATAAATAGTATTTTTTTAATTTTTTTGCAAAGGTAGCAATAATCTGTATAAACAATCCTTTAAAGGAAGATTTTGTTTGTGCATTTTGAGAGCCGGTTCGATTTATTTGCGTATGAAACGAAAAAAGCCTCAGACATCACGTCTGTGGCTTTCCATCAAGTCAATACACTTTTTTATGCTAAGAGCCTTCCTCGACCATGCTCCCGCACAGTTTCCGGAATATTTCAGTTAGATTTGTCTTCATGTAATAGAATGCGCCGTAATAACAAGTCTGTTATAATCTTCGGCGTATACTATTATAGTTTTAGGATAGTAGATTATTCAATTCTTTTAAAGAGGCTATGTGGTAGTTCGAAACTCTTTTAGCTTGGGGAACCGTTCGTTGGCAGAGCCATGCTGTTTTGCAGCCGATGTCTTTTGCCGGCAATAAGTCGCTGTTTAGAGAATTGCTGACGCATAGAGTTTCTTCCGGCTCGATATGTAACGCATTGACCGATAACCGGAATATTTCTTTATCGGGTTTGCTCAGGTTCACCATGCTGGATTCAATGACATCGGTGAAGTAGGAGGCCAATCCGAAATCTACCAAAACAGCCGGTAGGTTTCCGTATGATTGAGCGACGATTCCCAAACGATACTGTTTTACCAAGTTTTCGAGTGTTTTTTCGTTTTGTCTTACATACATGATCGCCATGTTATAACAAATCGTGGCCAGTTGTTGGGCATACTTTTGAGTACATCGATTGTCGGATAATAATCCTTTTGAAATAAGATATTTGATTTGAAGCGATAGTTTGGTATGTAAGGTAAAATAAAAATTAAACCAGGGTTCGATTAGTCCTTTTTCGGATATTTCCTTTTCTGCAAATTCATGGGCGGCCAGATAGTCGCTCTTGGTTATAGGTATCCCGATTTCCCTGTATTCTTTCCAAATGAGGTCGAACCAATCACTCCCCTCGGTATCGATTGTACCTGAGAAATTGAATAGAATACCTTTTATGTCGTGTCTCTTTTCCATCGTTTTATTTTTTCTTGAAGATGGGGCAAAGTTATTTCGGGAGGTGATTCTTCACAAGGTCGTAATGGGCATATAATTGTCCTAAATTTCGGATTTGTGAATTTTGATTGTTTCTGCGTTCGCTTTACACTACCTTTGTATTTTGTAAAATAAGAGAAGATGAAGGAGTTGGTTATTTTTGATTTGGACGGGACTTTGTTAAACACGATTGCCGATTTGGCTATCAGTACGAACTATGCTTTGCGTCGTTGCGGTTTTCCAGAACATAGGGAGGAGGAATATTTTCATTTTGTAGGGAACGGAATAACTAAATTGTTCGAGCGAGCTTTGCCGGAAGAGTGCCGTTCGTCGGATAATGTATCTCGTGTGAGGCGTTATTTTTTGGAATATTACTCGGTACATAATACCGATTATACTCGCCCTTACGATAAAGTGGAGGAGTTATTGTCTGTTTTAAATTCTCATGGTGTGAAAATAGCTGTGGCGTCGAATAAATATCAGGCAGGAACCCAAAAGTTAATACAGTATTTTTTCCCCGGAATCGATTTCGTATCTGTATTGGGACAGCGTGACGGTATTCCGGTAAAGCCAGCTCCCGATATTGTATATGAAATTCTAAATAAGTCGGGGGTTGAGGCGGAAAAAGCCCTGTATGTGGGAGATTCAGATGTGGATATGTTTACCGCGAAGGCTGCTGGGGTCGAATCGGTCGGTGTAACATGGGGATTTCGGAGCCGTGAAGAATTGATTGAAGCCGGAGCTTGTCATTTAGTAGATAGTCCCATCGAGATACTACGGCTCAGTCTATAATTAGTGGGGATTGTCTTTTAACTCTTATATTCGCAGATAGGGAGGAAAAAAATTCGCAGAGACATCTTAGTCCGTCCTTCTCCCCTGCCGTGTCCCGTAGCCTTACGAGGTGTTTTGTTAGCCATATAGGGGTGGTGTCACGCAGTGACGGGGTGTGACCCTTACAGCCAAAAAGTCTATGAAATCTTTCCAATCCCTCTTTTCAGAAACTGCCGTTTCTTCGGTGTCTCCCCTATATGGCTACCGCCACACTGGGGAGAAGTGTAAATACAATTATCTCATTCGTTAAAACGATGTAACAGACTGGTGTTAAGCCTCTTCCTCTGTGCTTTGCACAGCAAAATATAGGGGAGGTGTCCGCCGGACGGAGGGGTTAACTCTTATAGCTAAAAAGTTTATGAAATCTTTCTAACCCCTCTCCTCTATATTGCTACACGACTTCCCGTAAGGCTACGGGACAAGGCAGGGGAAAAGGAGAAACGCAACCCATCTCATTTGCAAAAATTCATGTTTACCTCCACCGATTTTCTACTGAACCGATATTTCGATTTTGTGAGATTGGGGATTCTTTTGTGAAGCGATAAAAAAGTAACAACCCCGCTTCACAGCGGAATTGTTACATAACCAAAATATATAGAATAGTTAATCGAAAAAAATAGTCTGTAATATTTACATGGGGCGATTAATTAATTGTGATACAAATATATCTAAATTTTATAAAGAACCAAAACAGTATCGACAAAAAGCGTAAACATGTCGCTTAACCGCCCGTTTTTTTCGTTATATGTCATATATTATTCGGGGATATCTATTTCCAAAGAAATTTCTATTCCGCTTCTATTTTCGCCTACTTGTGTCGTTCGGGTGTAATAGACGACGAGAGGCCAACCGGTATCGGCGTGTATATAAGTGTCGTTTTGATCTTGGGCCATAATAATCGGAATTTGAGAACTGTCAATCGGTTTTCTCCTGTCTTCTTCGGGTAAATTACTCTGTATGAGTTCTATAAATTGTCTTATGGCTTGGTCGGTATTTACTATTGCATCGCTGGCTATGCGAAAGGAACCGTTTTCGGGATCGACTTCATCGATCCAAAATGTTCTCATGCCTTTACAGGGTGCGCCACCGACAAGAGATGGGAAATTTTCTTCGATTTGATATTCTTCGTCAAAATCCATTTTACAACCGTGGTAGTAGAGTAGAAGGGATAGTTCTTCGAGTGCGGTGGATACTATGACGGTCGTGTCGCCCATCTGTTTGTACAGGGTGGATTTGAGAAACCGGAAGAGGGAATCTTTTTGCGCCTCGGAACCTTGTTGGGTACTTAATGCTTCGGCCGTCATTTCGGCGGCTTTCAGGTAACGAGACCTCAGTTTGTCGAAATTGACAAGCCGTTTTATCGTGCCCAACTCGTTTGTCTCGACAATGACTGTGTCGTTGCCGAAAGTACGGCTTATTCGAGAGGTGAGTTCTCGGCTTATACTGTCCGAACCAGAACGAATGGCGTTTGGAGTATCATAAACAGCTTGTAGCGTATAGCTGTTTTCGGTAGAGTCGATAACCGTGATATTTATCTTGGATATGGTTCTTTCCCACGATATGGTGTCTTTGCCCTGTATGTTGTATTTGTAATAATCGTACAGATAATCGTAACTGTCACCTTTCGACCAATAGGCTACAACTTGTACCGTAGAATCGTTGAGATTGATTTGGGCAGATAATGTCGTTACTATGCAGACTAATAAGGAACTGAGAATGGCTTTGGTTTTCATAGTAAGTATGGGTTTGATGATTCGTATATCTTTGAAACCGTTTTATTGTAATCGGCTTCAAAGATATACATAAAAATCTGATTGTGATTTTCTCTTTCCCCCTATTATAGTATATATAATATTATTATTTCTTATCGGAGAACGGGAGTTTGAACCCTTGTTTGTTCAAATAGCCTTCCATGTCGTAGCCCAAAGCTATCCGGTAATAATCTAAAATATGGGCGCACCAGTCGTTTTCGGAGGTCGTTCCGCTGCGGTGGCGATTATATTCGGATATGGTTCGGTCGTATTGTTCGAGCTCGGGAGCCATGTCGTCGGTACGGTAATGATTGTGGTGTATGACTAATGATAGCGGTTGTTTGGGCTTTACGTCGGGTGATTCTCTGGGTATGCCCAATGTGAGAGCACAAACGACAAACGTACCTTCGGGTAATTTTAGAATCTCGGCTATTTTCTCCGGATTGGCTGTACGAGCATAACCTACGCAGCAGCTACCGAGTCCGGCGGCTTGGGCTGCTACTACCGCATTCTGCATGGCTAGGGCTGCATCGATGATTCCTACCATAACGCCGTCGAGCGTATTCTCGAAATGAGGATTGTCGATTCCCTTTTTTTGTGCCAAGATGTCAATTTTATGATAGTCGGCGCAGAATACCAGTAAAGTGGCGCAAGTTTTAATTTGTTTTTGGTTTGTAATGGCGTAGAGCTCTTCTTTAATGGATTGATCGTCGATAGCTATTACCGAGAATTGTTGTCCGTTGTAACTTGTCGGGGTATTCGCGATGGCTCGATAGATGAAATCGAGCGTTTCGGACGGTATCTTATCGTATTCGTAGCGACGGACCGATGTGCGGTTCAGTAAAGTTTCTTCGATTGTTTTCATAATGAATGCTATTTTGGGTTAAACGATTAAGTGTACAGAAAGGTTTTCAAGTCATTTGTTCCAGTTCTTTAAGTCCTGTTTGGAAGTAATCTTGTTTCCAGTCCTGAGGACGGATTATTTCTCCGTTCCAGACAACGATGTCGATGTCTAATGGAATTTTACCGGAAAGTTTCGATTCGGGGGTACGGCCGTGTGCCTTCTCTATCGTTTTTAAGACATCATGTAGTTCTTGATGATCAGTATCGGTGAATATTTTAACTACGGCATTGAGGTAGTTAGGGCTTTTTATGCTTCCGCAAGCTACCGTTTCATAAATAGAAGAAGATGCGGCAACGAGTCCCATTTCCTGTAATTCGGCAAATGCGTTATTCATTTGTCGCAGTTTGTCGGGCGTGTTTGAGGCTAGGCTGATCAAAACTGTATTCATGACACATCTTTTAGGGAGAGTTGTATACGTTTCCGTTCTCGGTCGATACCGATGACACGGACTTTAACCGGTTGGTGCATAGAGACGATCTCGGCCGGATTGGAGATATATCGGTCGGCCATTTGCGAGATATGTACCAATCCGTTTTCTTTGATACCGATGTCGACGAAACAGCCGAATTGGGTAATGTTGGTGACTATACCGTTGAGAATCATTCCTTCTTGTAAGTCGTCTATCGTTTTGACTTTGGCGTCGAATTCCATCATTTCGATATAACGGCGGGGGTCCCGGCCGGGCTTGTCGAGTTCGGCGATGATGTCGGATAAAGTGGGCATACCCACATCGCCGGATATGTAGTTTTTGAGGTCGAGCTGTTTTTTCAGCTCTTTGTTTTCTATCAGATCGCTTACGGTGCAGTTCAGATCGTCCGCCATTTTTTCTACGATGGGATATCGTTCCGGGTGGACGGCAGAATTGTCGAGTGGATTTTGTGCATGGGGAATACGAAGGAACCCGGCGGCTTGTTCGAACGCTTTGGCTCCCATGCGGGGTACTTTGAGCAAGTCGGTTCTTCGGGCGAAGTCACCGTTCTCTTTGCGATAATCGACTATGTTTTGAGCGAGTTGAGGACCTAATCCCGATATGTAAGTGAGTAGGTGCTTGCTGGCGGTGTTTACGTTTACCCCCACGGAGTTTACACAAAACTCAATCGTTCGGTCGAGCGATTTTTTCAGTTTGGTTTGGTCGACATCGTGTTGATATTGTCCTACCCCGATAGATTTCGGGTCGATTTTGACTAACTCGGCCAATGGATCTATGAGTCTGCGACCGATAGATACAGCACCACGTACCGTCACATCGTGTTCGGGAAATTCTTCCCGAGCTACTTTTGAGGCGGAATAGATAGATGCGCCGCTTTCGCTGACGACGAAGACCTGTATCTTGCGGTCGTAACGGAGGTTTGTGACGAATTGTTCCGTTTCCCGTCCGGCAGTTCCGTTTCCGATGGCGATAGCTTCGATTTTGTAGCTTTCTACCAGCTGTGTGAGTTTGCGTGCAGCTCCTGCCGAATCTTGACGAGGCGGGTGAGGGTATATGGTTTCGTTGTGTAATAGATTTCCCTGAGCGTCGAGACAAACTACTTTACAGCCGGTCCGGAATCCCGGGTCTATGGCTAATACTCGTTTTTGTCCTAATGGTGGTGCTAAAAGTAATTGTCGCACGTTTTCCGCAAAAATTCGGATAGCTTCGTTGTCTGCCTTTTCTTTTGAGGCGGCGGCGAATTCACTTTCTATGGAAGGGCGCAGAAGTCTTTTATAACTATCTTTTATCGCTTTGTCGACAAGGTTCGACGTTTCTCCTGAGCCTTTGATAAATATTTGTTGTAACCGTTCTATCGCTGTATCGTCGTCGGGGGTAATAGAAACTCTGAGAATACCTTCATTTTCTCCTCGTCTCACCGCTAAGATTTTATGGGAAGCACAACGTCGTAACGGTTCGCTCCATTCGAAGTAATCGCGGTATTTATCGCCTTCGGTTTCTTTCCCTTTAATGACTTTTGCATGGACGACAGCGCTGTGCTCGAAACAACGCCGAATGGTATTTCTGGCTCGTTCGTTCTCGGAGACCCATTCGGCGATGATGTCGCAAGCACCTTCGACCGCTGTTTGCTCATCGGGGATTTCGGGAGTAACGAATCGGGCGGCACTCGTTTTTATATTTTCGCTTTTTTGCGCCATGATGATTTTGGCTAGGGACTCTAATCCATGTTCCCGGGCTATCTCTGCACGGGTTCTTCTACGGGGTTTATAGGGTAGGTATATATCTTCGAGCTCGGTAATGTCCCAACAAGAATCTATGCGTTGTTTCAACTCTTCCGACAACTTTCCTTGTTCCTCGATTGTCGAAATGATAAATTTTTTTCGTTTTTCGGTCTCGCATAGTTTATCGTATGCTTCCTTGATATTACCTATTTGTACCTCGTCGAGGGAACCGGTAGCCTCTTTGCGGTAACGGCTGATGAAAGGAATAGTGGCTCCGCTGTCGAGCAGTTCGATTGTTTTTTCGATTTGTTTCTCGGCAAAACCCAGTGATTGTGACAGGAGCTTGTATATCGATGTATTCATGATTCTTTCTTTAATGTTATAATCGTGATTTCGGGGCGGGCGCCGATTCGCATGGGAAGGAATACACAACCGATACCTTCATTGACGTATAACATTTGATGTTTATCGGGGGCGGTATATAGACCGCTCCATTCGGGATACAAGGGTTCGGCAAAAGAATATTCGAATCCTTCCCAGCCTAATTTCAGCTGCATGGCGTGGGTGTGTCCCGATAAAGTGAGGTCGATGTTCGAGTGTGGAATAACTTCGTGTTTCCAATGCAGCGGGTTGTGAGAGAGCAGTATTTTGAAGACCGAATCGTTCAACGAGGAATATGCCTGATCCAATTTCCCGTATTGCGGGAAGGGTGGAAGTCCCCAATTTTCAACACCGATAAGGGCGATGCTGTCGTTTCCCCGGCGAAGAAATACCGAACGATTGTTCAACATCGTCCAACCCATTTTTTCCTCGTCGACGATGAGCGAACGGAGCGTTTGTTCTTTTTCTTCGGGGTTTTCCCAATGGAAATAGTCGCCGTAATCGTGATTCCCCAAGATAGAATATACTCCATCGGGCGCAGAGAGATGGGAAAGTTCGTTCATGTAAGGAGGCAGTTCGTTTCCTCGGCGGTTGACGAGATCTCCCGTAAAAACGATAAGGTCGGGGTGTAGTTGATTAATGCGGTTTATCCATCGGGGCAAGTAATTGGCTGCGGAGCCCAAAGTTTCGAGGTGGAGGTCGGAGAATTGGACGATGCGGTATCCGTCGAAGTCTTCCGGCAAATTGGGAAAAGAGATTGTCCTGTAATTATATATGGGGTGTTGTCGGGCATAGAATGCGCCGTAGAGCATGGACCCGATGACATACAGGGCTAATGCCGTACCGATCATGTGACCCCATTTCCCTTTCTTTCTTTTCCATAAACGGGGGACGTAATCGAATAAAGAAAATATGGAGTAAAACCATTTGGGCATGTAGACCAAGAAGAAAATATAGAATATCCACATGGAGATATTTATATCGAGCTTCCCCGGAAAAGCGAATAGCCCCGTCACCCCTATACACACGAGAAGGAGAGTGACTAAGGAAAGGCCCCACCAAAGAATTTTTATCCATTTAGATTTATGACGAAAGTTGCGTCGAAAGATATAGAAATCGGCCGATAGAGCCAACAGTGGAAGTAAAATGAGAAGAAGGGGTAACCGCATATAATTTTATCGAATGTTGAGAAAGAAACGATGAGTGTTTTCAACGCAACACTCATCGTTTCCTTATTGTGTTGTCATTCAGGCTTTTTGCCCTAATGCTATCAATTGATTTTTCAACGGATTGGCATACATGGAGAGAATGCGCTCTTTCAGGAAGTCTTTGTCTTTACTCGTTACGTCGGGGATTTTTGCCAATTGTGAGTTCAGGTAATTGGCAAAAGTGGTTTGGTCTTTATTTGTGTAACGGTCGGCGAAACGTTTCTGTCCGTCGAGAATATCGTAAGCGATATAGTTACCGGGATATATTTTATAATTGGTATGAATGGCCTTGTCTATTACTTTGAGTATGTTGGCCAGTAATTCTGATTTTTCGTCGATTGCCGATAATTTGTCAAGTTCGTCGTTGATGCACGGGGATATTTGAAAATGTACACGCCCCTTGAAGCCGAGCAGACCTATTTCCATGCTGTGCAAATCGTCCCTTTGGGATTTTTTAAAATCGGGATTGTCTCGTTTGAGCAGGAACTCGTGTGCTTTGAGATAGTCGCAGGGATCATATTCGTAGGATATGGAGACCGGAACAATGTTTATTTCTTTCAAATTATTGATGAGGTCTCCCTCTCCGGATATGCCTAACATTTTAATGAGAGATTCTTGTGTGCGGTCGTCGGAATCTTTCGAACGGCCTTCCCGTTGGGCTATCCATACCGATTCGTTTTTTTTCGTTATAGCGAAATGTATGTATCCCGATAGCTGTCGGGCGGCATCGAGCATTTGGCGCACGCCTACGTCTCGTTTGACGATAAAACTCTTGTTGAGCCGAACTAAATCGGATATCCAGTCGTATATGAGCAGATTGTTTCCGATGGCTATTTCACTGGTTTTTATTCCGTTTCGAATGAGTAGCAGATTGAGTAGAGAGGCATCGAGCACAATGTCGCGATGGTTGGACATGAATGTGTAGCTTTTTGCCTTATCGAGTACATCGAGATTGTTCCCGGTAAGTCCTTTGGTGGTTTTCTGAGTTAGCCCTTCTAGGAAAGAGCGCATAACCAGTAATTGAAAGTCTTTTTTGTTGTCGATAGTCAACAATTCTTGGCAGAATAGTTCGTAGTTAATGTCGCGGAGTACGTAACGAACAGCGTGCTCGAAACCGGGTTCTGTAACCAGAACTTTCATTTTGTCGTGAAATTCACTGTCGTAAAAAGGTCGAATATCGTCAAATTCTTTTGGGCATTCCATAACATTAATATTTTTAAGGTATAGAACCGTCTATTATTTTTATTCTTATGTTTTTTATATATCTCGATTGGCCGTATAATTACGCCATTTGTCAAACAGCAGAGTCATATCTTGCGGTATGGGGGAATCGAAAAACATCTCTTCTCCTGTTACGGGGTGTTTGAATCCGAGAGTTTTGGCGTGTAGGGCTTGCCGGGGGCAAATTTCAAAGCAGTTTTGTACAAATTGTTTGTATTTGGTAAAGGTCGTTCCTTTGAGAATTTGGTCTCCCCCGTAACGTTCGTCGTTAAAAAGAGTGTGTCCGATATGTTTCATGTGTACCCTGATTTGGTGTGTCCGCCCAGTTTCGAGCTTACACTCGACGATAGAAACATATCCCAATCTTTCTAAGGTTTTATAATGAGTTACCGCATGTTTGCCGAAGTCTCCCTCGGGAAATACGGTCATTTGTAATCTGTCTTTGAGGCTACGACCGATATTTCCGGTTATCGTTCCTTCGTCATTTTCCATAATACCCCATACCAAAGCTATGTATTGCCTTTGGGTAGTTTTATGGAAAAACTGTAATCCCAAGTTTGTTTTGGCTTCGGGAGTCTTGGCTATGACTAATAATCCGGAAGTGTCTTTGTCGATACGGTGTACCAATCCTAAACGGGGGTCGCTTACATCATAGTCGGGGGTATCCCGGAAATAGTATGCCAGAGCGTTTACCAGTGTCCCGCTATAATTCCCGTGTCCGGGGTGTACTACCAATCCTGCCGGTTTGTTGACAACCAAGACGGTTTTGTCTTCGTATACGACATCGAGCGGTATGTCTTGGGGTATGATCTCGAATTCGTATCTGGGACGATCCATGACGACAGACACGACATCGAGCGGCTTTACGCGATAGTTTGACTTGACCGCTTTCCCGTTTACGAGAATACAGCCAGCTTCGGCTGCCTGTTGTACCCGGTTACGGGAAGAACTTTCGAGACGTGCTACGAGAAATTTATCTACTCGTAATAGATTTTGTCCTTTGTCTGCCACGAACCGGAAGTGTTCATACAATTCCCGCTCACCTTCTTCTGCGATGATTTTGTCATCGGCTTCTATGTCTTCGTCGCAAGTGTTCATTGCATTCGAAATTGTTTAGTTAAACCAACTTTCATCGGTGAGAGGCGCTTCTTCCGCATTTTGTGGAATCTCGTCGATCGTCGAGTCGGGATATTCTTCGGGTATGCCATCTCCCACAAGTAAAGTTAAGGAACTTCCCGCAGGAATTTTATCTCCTTGTTCGAGGTCTTCACCTTTGTATTGTATACCAATAACGAGATCGGGGTATTCCGATGGTACATTTTGTGTTTTAATATCTGTCAACCCTACACTTTCTAAGGTGGAAAGAGCTTGGCGAAGCGACATATCGGAGACTTTTGGACAAGAAATCATTCTGGGGGAGTAAGCGTTGATCGATAGATAAATAATTCGACCGTCTTTTACTTTGCTGCCACCAGCAGGGGTCTGTTCGATGACACTGCCCGGAACCGCACCGTCGATAAACAGAGAGTCTATTATGTCGTACCGAAATCCTTCCCGATCGAGAATGCGTAGAGCATCGGGTAAAATCATTGTTTTGACCTCGGGGACAATGACCGCTTTCCCGTGCCGTGTATATAGCTTTAACCCGTATAGAGTGAGTGCTATCAGCAGAAAAAAAACGATAATCATCAATACTAACGTTTTGATTATCGGGTGCTTTTTGAAAAAATCAATTATTTTTCCCATAATCGCTTAGGTGCATAACTTATCTAAGATTTCACAAAGATAGGGAAAATAGCTTGCAACGGTGTTAACTTAATTATTTTTATGACAAAAAGATTTTGTCCTTCCAATATTTCTTTGGTGAAATGAGGCGCTGCATGATTCCTTTTTCGAATTTGAGGAAGAATATAATTTAACATTTATAACTTAAATAATCTGTCTGTTCTTGATTGATATTCGATAATGATTTACTTTTGCAAGAAAAAATAAGCTTCTGTATATTATGAAAAGGAGTAATTTGGTATGGGTTGTTATCGCTGTTCTGGTCGTCGCATTGTTGGGAACCGGGATTTTCATATACATGCAACATAAAGAAATGTCCGATTTCAAGGAGCAAGTGGAGATAGACAAACAGCGGAGCGAGCTCGAAAAAGAATATAGCGATTTGGCTGCCCAGTACGATCAGTTCGAGGGGCAGAAGATGATGTTCAATAACGACTCGTTGATCGAAAAGCTCGATGCCGAGAAGGTGAAAGTTCAACGATTGTTGGAAGAGTTGCGGACTGTGAAAAATACGAGTTCGGCTCGTATCGAGGAATTAAAGCGGGAGTTGACTACGCTACGGGGAATTATGCGTCATTATGTGATGCAAATCGATTCGTTGAATGTCGCCAATAAACAGTTGCGGGAAGAGAATGCGAAGGTGACCCGGCGGTATAGAGAGGTAGCGCAAACAGCAAGTCAATTGAAACAAGAACGAGAGGAATTGACCGAAAAGGTAACATTAGCGGCAAAGCTCGATGCCGTAGGTATTGTGGTGACTCCGATAGATTCGAGAGGAAAGACTGCAAAAAAAATTAAAAAAACCGATAAAATAAAGATAACATTCTCCATAGCCAAAAATGTAACGGCCGAAGTCGGTGAGAAATATATTTATGCCCGTATTGTAAAACCCGATGGAGATGTATTGGTGAAAGATAGGGCCGATGTATTTCCTTTTGAAGATCGTGAAATAAATTATTCTTGCCGAAAATTGATTGAATATACAGGTGAAGAATTGAATGACGTGACAATGTATTGGGCCGTGGAAGAATTTTTATATCCCGGGGAGTATCGCGTGGATATCTTTGCCGATAACTATATGATAGGGACTCGTTCGTTCACTTTGAAACAATAGCTTCCGCCTCTGTATTTGTTTGGAGAATCGGGCCGATGTGAAAGTATGGGTAAAGCTCTTCCCGATTTTATCGACTGAGTCGATATTTTGCGTAGAGAGATGATTCTTCTAGGTCTCTTATGAAGCATATTTTCGGTAGCATTCTATCGTTTGGTTATTGAGTTTTTTTCGTTCATGAAAAATGCTTTCGAACACAGCGGGGAAAAATTCAAAGCTGATTCTTAAAAAATAGTAAAAATAGAAAACTAAAATCTTTAAATATTTGTTTAATGCTAAACTCGGCGTATTTTTGCGGTGTAATGCCGGGTGCATTATTTTTTTAAGAAAGAAAATTGTTTATGCAACTATAAGCAAAGCAAGTATTAGTTTCGTTAAAGCAAAGTAAAAGATAAATAGAAGCGTATGAAAATAAATGGAAGCATATGGGCAGGGAGGGCATTGTTAGCAGCCTTCTTGTTATCTTTTCTGATGGGTTCGGCACAACAACCGGTTTCGCTCGATTCTTGCCGACAGATGGCATTAAAGAATAATAAGCAACTACGTATAGCCGAAGAAAAGGTGAAAGGGGCAGGCTATACAAAAAAATCGGCTAGGGGAGCTTATTTCCCGGGAATAGATTTTACCGGGTCTTATATGTATAATCAAAAGTCGATATCGCTTTTGGAGTCCGACCAATATTTGCCTACAAAGACATTCGATTTAGCCAGTCAAGAATACAAGTATAATGTGGTAACTAACCCGGCGACCGGGCAACCTATATTGAACAACGGGCAGCCTATACCGTCGACTGTCGCCATGATCCCGAAAGAGGCTTTCGAGTTCGATGTACATAATGTGTATGCCGGGTTGGTGACACTGACGCAACCTATTTTTATGGGAGGTAAGATAAAGGCATTGAACGATATTGCCGGATATGCCGAGAAGTTGGCGGTGTCGCAGAAGAATACGGCCGAGAAGGAAATTATTTATCAGACAGATGAGGCTTATTGGCAAGTGGTCTCTCTCGTTCATAAGAGAAAACTGGCCGAGAGTTATACGGCTTTACTCGATACGTTGAACCGGCATGTACAAGAGATGATAGCCGAAGGAGTTGCGACTCAGTCGGACGGATTGACCGTAGCCGTGAAGTTGAATGCCGCTCAGATAACCCTTGCTAAGGTCGATAACGGATTGGCTTTGTCGCGTATGGCTTTGGCTCAAATCTGCGGGTTGCCGGTCAATTCTATATTTACGCTTGAAGATGAATCGTTGGAGCGTGTAGCTCCGCAGGAGACTCCGTTGTCGTATAATATGGAGGAGGTTTTTAAAAATCGGAACGAAGTGTTGAGTCTTAATTATGCGGCGAAAATCTATGAAAAGAAGAAAAACTTGGCTCTTTCCGATATGTTACCCAAGTTGGCTTTGGTGGGGACTTATTCTTTTACCAATCCCAACGTATTTAACGGATTTAAAAACGAGTTCGACGGTATGTTCAGCGTGGGAGTAATGCTCAATATTCCAATCCTTCATTGGGGAAAGAACTACAATAAGATTCGTGCCGCTAAGAGTGAAGCGGTTGTTGCCAAGTTGGAATTGGCCGACGTGAAAGAAAAGATAGAATTGCAGGTAAGTCAAGCGGCTTTTAAAACTTCTGAGGCTTATAGAACTTATAAAATGGCTGTGAAAAATTTGGAGAAAGCCGATGAAAATTTGAGGAATGCGCAACTTGGATTTCAAGAGGGAGTACTTACGACGACAAATGTTCTTGAAGCTCAAACAGCATGGCTCGAAGCCCAATCGGAAAAAATAGATGCCGAAATCGATACCCGGCTTTGCGAGGTTTATTTGGCTAAGGCTTTGGGCACTATGAAATATTGAAAATAGAAAATATAAAAAATAGCAAAACAGATTTACAATGGAAAATCTAAGAGAAAAGAAAGAGCGCAGTTTGGTCGTAGGCCTCATTGCTTTGATTGTCATTATAGTTGTTTTGGCCTTGATCGGATTATTCTTGCTTAAACCGGAGCCCCAAATTATTCAAGGGCAAGCCGAAGCGACACAAGTACGGGTTTCAGGAAAGTTGCCCGGCCGAGTGGTCGAATTCATGGTAGAGGAGGGACAGCATGTTCTGGCGGGGGATACATTGGTACATATTCATTCTTCGTTGGTAGAGGCGAAACTCTCACAGGCCGAGGCTATGGAAACCGTAGCTAAGGCTCAGAATAAAAAGGTGGACAGTGGTACGCGCGTGGAATTGTTGAATTCTGCCTATGATATGTGGCAACAGGCTCAAGCCGGCTTAACGATCGCCAAGAAGACGTATGAGCGTATGCAGTCGTTGTATAAGAAAGGAGTAGTTTCGGAACAAAAACGCGATGAAGCCGAGGCTGCTTATAAAGCAATGGTCGCTACTGAAAGTGCGGCTAAATCGCAATATGAAATGGCAAAGGCCGGTGCGCAGGCCGAGGATAAGGCTGCCGCTGCCGCTATGGTCGCCGCCGCACAAGGTAGTGTCGCAGAGGTCGAGTCTATTTTGTCGGATTCTTATCTGACGGCTCCTACCGACGGTGAAATTTCCGATATTTTTCCGAATGTGGGGGAATTGGTGAGTTTAGGTGCTCCGATTATGAATGTATTGAAACTCGACGATATGTGGGTTTCGTTCAATGTTCGGGAAGATTTGTTAGAAAATTTGACTATGGGAGCCGAAGTACAGGCTATAATTCCGGCATTGGAAAATAAGGAAGTGACTTTGAAAGTATTTTATATTCGGGATATGGGGTCTTATGCGGTATGGCGCGCTACGAAAGTTACCGGGCAATACGATGCCAAAACTTTCCAAGTGAAAGCCCGTCCGGTCGAACCGGTCGATAATCTACGTCCGGGAATGTCGGTATTGTTGAAAAGAGATAAAAAGTAAAAAGGAAGTTCTGTAACTTCGAGAATGTCTATATGTCAGAACGAATGGAATATCAAACGGGGCTTTGGGCTACTATTGTCCGGGAATTGAAACAACTGGTTTCGCGTCCTATCTATGTACTTTGTATGGTAGGAGCGCCGCTATTCAGTTGCATATTCCTGCTTTCCTTGATGCACGAAGGGTTACCTCATAAGATTCCGGTAGCGATTGTTGATCACGACCACACCTCTACGTCTAGGAATTTTATTCAACAGCTTGGATCTCAGGAGTCGGTCGATGTTGCCTATAAGTTGAATAGCTTTACCGAGGCTCGGGAGTTGATGCAGTCGGGTGATATTTTCGGATTTTTGATTATTCCTGAGGATTTTGAAGCGAAGGCTATCGCCGGTCGTCAACCCGAAATTTCTTTTTATACGAATGATGCCTATTACATTCCTGCGTCGCTGCTATATAAAAGTTTCAAAACCATGTCGGTGTTAGCTTCGGGTGCAGTCGTGCGCCAAGTATTACTTTCTGCGGGAGCCGAGGAGTCACAGATTATGGCTAAGTTGCAGCCGATAGCGACGGATATGCATGCGTTGGGCAATCCGTGGATTAGCTATTCGGTTTATCTGAATAATTCTTTTCTTCCCGGGTTATTGCAATTGATGATTCTGTTGGTTACGGTTTTCAGTATCGGATCTGAGATGAAACGAGCCACGTCGAGAGAATGGTTGCGGACTGCCGACGATTCGATTATTATTGCTATTACAGGTAAACTCATTCCCCAAACGATCATATTTTTTTCGATGGGGCTTTTATACTTGTCGTTGCTATACGGTTATTTGCATTTCCCGATGCATAACAGCATTTGGCACATGATTTTCGCGATGTTCTTGTTGGTTGTCGCTTCACAGAGTTTTGCGGTAATTATTATGTGTTTTGCGCCTTCGTTAAGAATTGGGTTGAGTGTCGGTGGTCTGGTGGGAGTCTTGTCTCTTTCTATCGCGGGATTTTCTTTCCCTGTGCCGGCTATGTATTTGCCGTTCCAAGCTATCTCGTATGTGTTGCCTGTACGGCATTATTTTTTGATTTATGTAGATCAGGCATTGAATGGAATACCTCTTTATTATTCGCGTGTACATTATGTCGCATTGATTTTGTTTGCGGTGGCATCCACTCCGTTGTTACCCCGGTTGAAAAAGGCTTTGATGCGTCAAGTATATGTACCGTGATGTAAAAATAAAATGATATGAAATTGTTTCATTCTATAAAAATAGGTTTGTCCGACATTTATTACATTTGGCGGCGGGAATACCGTGCTGTTTTTCATGATTTGGGAATCGTGCTGTTTTTCTTTGCTTTACCATTCGCTTATCCGATTGTATATGCCGCAGTGTATAACCCTGAGGTAGTGAGGGAAGTGCCTATGGTCGTCGTGGATAATGCCCGTACCCCTTTGAGCCGGGAGCTCGCTCGTGAGATGGACGCGACACCGAATGCGCATATCGTTTCGTATTGTGCCGATATGGACGAGGCGAAGCACATGATGTATGAAAAGCATTGTTATGGAATATTGTTTATTCCGGAAGATTTCAGTCGAAAAGTAGAACGAGGTGAACAAAGTGTCGTTTCGTTCTATTCGGATATGAGTATTCTCTTGAATTATAAAGGTTTTTTAATTGCTTTGACCGATGTGACGATGAACCTCGGAGGAAAGTTACAGACTCAGGCTTTGGGTGGAGCCACGCAGGAACAAATCAATGTAGCGACACAACCCATTCCGTATAGCTCTATTAATTTGTATAATCCAGAGTCGGGTTTGGCATCGTTTTTATTGCCTGCCATATTGGTGTTGATTTTACAGCAGAGCCTTATTTTGGGAATTGGTATGATGGCTGGGGGAATTTATGAACATCGACAGTTACACCTGTTTTACAGTGGACGAGAACATATGCACAATAATGTATTGCATTTGGTGATAGGCAAATCATTGTGCTATTTTAGCTTGTATATTTTATGTACGGCATACATATTACATTTTATTCCGTGGCTTTTTAAATATCCGCAGATAGGTAGTCAGGTAGAAATTTATTCTTTTGCCGTTCCGTTCTTGTTATCTTCTATATTTTTTGGAATGACGCTATCCATATTTGTTCGAGAACGTGAAAGTTCTTTCTTGTTGTTTGTCTTTACTTCGGTTATATTTTTGTTCATATCGGGTATTACATGGCCTCGTTATGCCATGCCGGAGTACTGGAAGTGGTTGGGTGCTCTCATTCCGTCTACTTGGGGAATAGAAGGCTTTGTACGTATGAATACGGCCGGGGCTGGTATTTATGATGTGCGTCATGCCTATACGATGTTATGGATTCTGACGGGAGTTTATTTTGTGACGACTTGCTTGGTTTATAGGTATCAGATTTGGAAAGATAAAAAACGAGGCTTTTCGGGAGTGCTCGATTCAGGGGTAGATTGAAAGAACAGGTTAGTTATATAGATAGAAGCCGACATCTTAATAGATAGTCGGCTTTGTTGTTTTTTGTGAAATCCATCGATTTTAAAACGGTTTTGATATTTTATTATTATCTTTACGTCCCTTTTCTAAAAATATAACTTAAATAATAGATAATGAACTGTATTTCACGTAACTGTTTGTTGCTTGTCGTTTTGACTTGCTTGTTTCCGTTCTTTGTATTTGCAGAGATTCCTGCCGGATATTATGATGATGCTGTTGGAAAAAGCGGTGAGGATTTGCAAAAAAGTTTGTCTACCATCTTAAACGATGCAAACGATGTAGGTTATAATGGCTTGTGGAATCTTTATAAAACGACAGACAGACGTTCCGATGGGAAAGTGTGGGATATGTATTCCGATGTAACGAACTATACTTTTGGAACCGATCAATGCGGTTCATATGGGGTTGAAGGCGATTGCTATAACAGGGAGCACTCGGTTCCTAAAAGCTGGTTTAATAAGCAATCGCCTATGGTGTCCGATATATGGCATGTCTATCCAACCGATGGAAAAATAAACGGAATGCGTAGTAATAACCCGTTTGGAGAGGTAGGCTCTGGCGCATCGAGCTCGAAAAATGAATTTTCCAAATGGGGAAAATGTGTGACTCCCGGTTATTCGGGTACTGTGTTTGAACCTAACGACGAGTATAAAGGCGATTTTGCGCGTACTTATTTCTACTTTGCTACACGTTATCAAAGTCAAATAAATAACTGGGGTGGAATTTTCATCTCATCTTATCCTCATATTGTCGGTTGGCAACTCAATATGTTGCTTCGTTGGCACGAGCAAGACCCCGTTAGCCAAAAAGAATTGGATAGAAACGAAGCTGTCTATGATTCGCGGCAAGGGAATCGGAACCCGTTTATCGATTATCCCGAATTGGTCGATCTCATCTTTGGAGACAGTCGTAATATCCCCTTTATGCCAGATGGAGGAGATGCTCCGTATATCGAGGCTCCTCGAAACGGATCGACTGTCGATATGGGAATCGCTTCGGTGAATAGTTCTTCATCGGTAACGGTTCAACTATCTGTTAGAGGACGTAATATCGAGAGTGCTGTTTCGGTTGAAGTAGGAGGCAATGATAGCGAGTGCTTTTCGGTGAATCGTCGGGAACTTACAGCCGATGAGGTTAATAATGGAACGACTGTCGAGTTAGCCTATCGTTCTTCGGTAGTAGGCTCGCACGAAGCCGTTTTGGAAATATCGGGAGGTGGATTAAAGTCTCCGATTATCGTTAATTTGAAAGGACAGGCTATCGATGATTTTGTCGCATTGCCGGCGAAGGATATTACGAAAAATTCTTTTGTGGCGGTTTGGACTCCGAAATCGGAAGCAACCGATTATGAATTGAATGTGTGGTACGACGACTATTCGTCGAGTGCTCCTGAGAAGGACATATTGGACGTGACGTTTTCGTCGAAGCCCGATTCGTGGACCTATGAGGGATATACTAATATTGAATCGGGAAAATTACGATTAGGTTCGGGTAGTGATGATGGTAGCGCCATTTCTCCGGTGGTCGATTTGTCGGCAGACGATGTGTCTATAACAGTGGAGGCATCGCCTTACAAAACAACCGATAATTCGGTTTTGTACATTCTGGTAGATGATGAACCTGTCGATGAAATATCGTTGCCGGAAGGGACGGTGACGAAAACAATTCCTTTCAAAGGAGGAACGAAGTCATCGAAGATTACGTTCAAAGCAGAAAAAGACCATCGTGTCTATTTGCACAGTGTTAAAGTGAAAAGCGGCGGAGGTTCTACCCCTGTTGTTTTAGATGGATATCCCCGTCGAGTAGGAGATGTAAACGAATATATGGTATCCGATTTAACTCCCGCTGTGCAGTATCATTATACGGTGACTCCCTATATCGGGGAAGAGGCTCAGTCGGTGTCTAATACGATTTCAGTCTCTACGTGGTCGGCAGCTGTCGATGATATGGAGGCAGATCGTGTTTTGATATTTACCTCTGGGAATGTGTTGCATATACTCAATGCCCCGATGAATACCGTTGCCTCGTGGTATACGATGGACGGGCGTTTGTGTGGCTCGCGGATTTTGCATAGCGAGGAGGTCGAATGGGAGTTGCCCGAAGGAATTTATATCGTGAGGGTTGTATCTCCGTCGTTACAAAATACGGTGAGAGTGCATAGCTCGCGTTGAGATTAAAAATCTGTATTATGAGTACTATGAAAAATTGTGCCCGGATAATTTTCGGGGTATTGGGAATTTCGTTTCTGGGATTTCGGCTTGATGCCACAGTTCCTGCGGGCTATTATTATGCGGCCGATGGAAAACATGGAGCTGAGTTGAAAACTGCATTATACGAGATAATAAGTTCGATGCATACACTCGGTTACGGCAGTGGGGAAGATGCCACGTGGGAGGGCTTCTCCCGAACAGACCGTAAAGAAGATGGCAGTGTGTGGGACAGGTATTCCGATGAAATACGCTATTTCGATGGCTTTAATGCCGTCGGGGGCATGCATATAGAGCACTCTTTCCCGAAAAGTTGGTGGGGCGCTTATGAAAATAATGCTTATAGGGATTTGCATCATTTGTTCCCGGCAGACGGATCGGCCAATTCCGCTAAAAACAATTTGCCGTTGGGTGAGGTCACGGGAGTTTCCGGCTTTGACAATGGGGTCTCGAAAGTAGGAAAGAATGGTTGGGGAGTAGATTATACCGACCGTTGCTTCGAACCTGCCGACGAGTATAAGGGTGATTTTGCTCGTGCCTATTTCTATGTCGTAACGGCCTATGAAAACTTGTGTGACTATTGGCAGTCGCCTATGCTCGATAACAATACTTATCCGGTATGGAAAGAGTGGGCGTTGGACATGCTGTTGAAGTGGCATTCGCAAGACCCTCCGTGCGAAAGAGAGTTGGCGAGGAACGATTCGGTTTATACCATACAGGGGAATCGAAATCCTTATATAGATTATCCCGATTTGGTCGAGTATATATGGGGAGCTCATCGGGAAGACCCGTTCAGGTTCCCCGCAGAGACTCTCCCTTTCTTGGCTTTGCCTCGTCGGGATCAAATCATGGATATGGGGGTGATTATGTTGGGTGATAATAAAAGCGAACAACTTGATATATTGGGAAACAACCTCACCTCTTCTTTGTCCCTCTCGTGGGCGATAGGAGGTATATTTGAACTTTCCGATTACGAAGTGTCGGCACAAGAAGTGCACGATGGTTGTACAGTTGAAATATCGTGTCGAGAGCTGAGGAAAGGAGAATATCGCGATACGGTGATTATTTCGGGAGGGGGCATTGAGACCCCGTACCGCATACCGGTACAAGTAGTTTCAGTCCCTTCGTTTATAGAAACCTCGGCATCCGATGTTACGGCCACCGAGGCTTTGATACATTGGATTAATTACCCCGAAGCTATCGATTACCAAGTTTCTCTTTGGTCGGGGAATACCTCTGCCGGAGATTTGATTATTTCGGCTTATGTCGAGGGATCGGGGTATAATAAAGCGATTGAAATCTATAACGGAACAGGAGTCCCGGTCGACCTTTCTGCATACAGTTTGCGAATGGAGGTTAATGGCAGTGGTTCTTTCGTGAACGATACTCCGTTAGGACCTTCTATATTAAATAACGGAGAGACCTATTTATTATTAAATTCGCTATCGACTGATGGGGAGTTAATCGCTAAGGCTTCGCAGATTATTCCCGGGGGAGAAACTTCGCCTCTCAATTTCAATGGGAATGATGCTGTTGCGCTTTGTCGCGATGGTATAATGATTGATGTGGTGGGTGTTGCCGGGGAAATAGCTTATTGGGGGCAAGATAAAACGTTGTATCGCCGTTCCGAGATAACACACCCTACATCGCGATATAATGGGAAAGAGTGGATATCGTCTCCGAAAGATGATTTTTCGAGGATAGGGCTTTTTCGTATGCAGCTTGACGACAAACGGGAATATATACAGACCGATAAGTCAATCGGGCTCGTACAAAACTATCGTTTTACCGAATTGCGACCGTTGACTCGCTACACCTATCAAGTGAGCGCTGTTGTACCTTCGGGTATAGTAAAGGCCGCATATAGCATGCAATTTGAGACAGATTCTCTGGCTGTGCCGCAGTTGCTCGATGCTTCGGATATAACCGATAGTGCTTTCCGAATAAATTGGGAAGAAGTTCAGGGAGCCGATAATTATGAGATAATTTGTTTTACACAGACCGGTGAACAACATGTTTATACTGAGGGATTTGACGAAGTAGATTCGTCCGGAAAACCTCTGCCCGATAATTGGGAGGGAACAGCTTCCGGTAATTATACATCTGCGGCAAGTAGCGGAGTGTCGGCTCCTTCGGTCGCATTGAAAAATACGGGAGAATATTTACAGACCCCTCGGTATAACGAGGGTATAGTAAAGGTTTCGTTTATGTATCGTTTTGCATCCTCCGGGACGGGGTCCTACATTGTTGTTGAGAAAGAATCGGATAATAGTTGGACAGCTATTGATACATTGCGATATGTCGATACTTCTAAGAATTATCCCGAATATACCTTTTCGATCGATGAGCAGGTAACTTCGGTAAAAGTCGTTTATGCACATAAAGAAAAAGGAAACGTAGCTGTCGATGATGCTTCGATTACTTATGGAGCTTATGTTAAGGATATTTTCTCTCAGGAAAAGGTCGGGAATATTACGACTCATGTTATAGAGGGGCTTTCTCCTCAGACAGAGTATGGCTATCAAGTCCGTTCGGTATGTAAAGATGTTGTTTCAAATTGGTCTTCGGTACAGAGAGCCGTTACGGCCGATATCTCGGCTGTTACATCTGTTCGATCATGTGATCCGCTCGTATATGTGTCGGGACGGCAAATTATAATAGCGACTCTTTGTGGTTCCGAACGAATATCGGTTTACAATCTATCTGGGCAAATGTTATATGCAGTGGCTGCTGAGGGGAAAAACCAAATAGCGGTAAATGTCGATCGAGGAATTTATATAATAAAAATAGAGGCGAGGAATAAAATATTTAATAAAAAAATAATTCTGTAAAAAGCAGAATATTATATGGTTATATTTTATTTAAAAAATAATTCAAAAAAACATTGGAAAAAATTTGGATTGTAAGTGGGAAAGGCAGTATCTTTGCAGCACTTTCGCAAAACGGGGAGGCCACGGGGCCGCCGTTGGAGAGAGAAGTTCATTGAAGGAATTGAAGAAGCAAGTGTAGTACAGTAAAAGAAGAGAGAAA
>OLRF01000400.1_pt1 | contig 57118 bp, 53 predicted proteins | sample 1672061 | NCBI WGS metagenome assembly OLRF01 (sample SAMEA3136641, study PRJEB25190) | human gut metagenome | reverse complement strand
CCTGCAAATACTTGTCAAGAGAAGCGCTCTCTCTGTTAGTGATACTTTTGGTAATTTTTAATTGTCTCATTCTTATAATACAGATTTGGGTTGCAAAGTTACGACAAATTATTTATTACAAACAAACTTGCCCGAACTTTTTTACCTTATTTATATCTTACTGATACAACAAAAAGGATGTCGACAAGTATTTGCCGACACCCTCTTTTTCGTCTTTCTTTGCTATTATTACAATCTTCTTACCTATCTGCCTGCTTTTGTCACTCTTGAGTTAAATCCACAGCGTAGCTTGCACGCTTGCCCGACGGGAACATACCGGTGATGAACAGTACCTGATCGGGAGATTGAGTAGCCGCTTTCAGCACTTTCTCCAAATCTTCCACCGACTTCATCTGCACGTTGTTCGCTTTCAGGATAATGAAGCCCTTACGGATACCGGCATCGGCCATCTTACCGTTGGATACTCCGGTTACTTCCAAGCCATAACCCAGATTAAGCTGTCGCTTCAGTTCGGAAGATACAGGCTTGAAGGCTGCACCCAGAAGTTCCATTCCGGCGTCTTTCACAACTTTCGTATTGCCCTGAGAGTTTTTCAGAGTCAACTCAAATTCTTTCTCTTTCTTATCACGGATTACTTTTACCTTCACCTTGTCGCCCGGACGATGCTTGGCCAAAGCTTCCTGCAAATCAGTGAATTTATGCACTTTCTTACCGTCGATACCGATGATAACGTCATCCGACTTCAATACGCCGGCGGCAGAACCACCCTCTACGACTTCGGCAATCAGGACACCTTCTTTCACACCGAGTTCATCGGCTTTCTTCTTCATCTCCTCAGCCAGTCTTTCGTCCATTTGCAGGTCTGTACCCAGCGTAGTACCGGTAATGCCCAGCAAAGCGCGTTGCACCGTACCGAACTGTTTTAAGTCCGCTACAACTTTCGTCATGATACTGGTAGGGATTGCAAAACCGTAACCGGAGTATGCACCTGTCGGTGAATACAGCATGGCGTTGATACCGACCAGCTCGCCTCTTGCATTGACCAGCGCACCACCACTGTTACCCTGGTTGATAGCGGCATCCGTCTGGATGAAAGACTGGATATTCGCAGCCTGTCCGTTGGATGCGGTAGCGCCGATGGCACGAGCCTTTGCGCTGACGATACCGGCCGTAACGGTAGAGTTCAGGTTGAACGGATTACCTACCGCCAACACCCATTCGCCGACTTTCAGCTCGTCGGAATTGCCTACCGGCACCGTGGGGAAATCATCTCCCTCAATCTTAATCAACGCAAGGTCAGTGCTGGGGTCGGTGCCGATGATGCGGCCTTTCAGCTCACGGTCGTCATTCAGTTTTACGGTAATTTCATCAGCGCCTTCAACCACGTGATTGTTGGTTACGATGTAACCGTCCTTAGAAATAATCACACCGGAACCGAAACCTACGCGCGGCTGGGTTTGTATCTGACGCTGCTGTCCGCGGCCGTCACCGAAGAAAAAGTCAAAAATATCCGGCATACCCTGCACCGTTTGAGTTTTACTCAATTGCTTGGCGCGTATATGTACTACGGCGTGAACCGAATTCTCCGCCGCTTGTGTCAAATCAACAGGCTGCGCATCCGTTGCGTTGTAAGCGGCCAACCGCAGGTTATTAGGGTTCTGTTGGAACAACTCGCCAAATGTAGCAGGCTTTTCCTTATTCAGCATCTTATAGGTGGTAACACCAGCTACTCCTGAACTAAGAATTACAATGGCTGCTACTCCAAGGATGTTTTTTGTTGTCTGTTTCATATTACTTTCTATTCTCTTTAATTGTTAATATTCAAATCTCATTTAACATTCTGACGTTAAAATAACGACAAAAATCGTTCAGTTATTCCGCTTGTCACTCTTTTTTGTTCTCTTTTAACAGTGAATATTTAGGGCTTAACAGCGGTTAACGGCAACGACTGCCAAATTAGCATTTGTGTACGATTACTGTCTGTTAAAAGACTGACAGATAGACGAAATAAAAACGCACCGTCCGTTTGCCTGTAACAGATGATGCGTTGAGGGCAAACAGACCGTGCGTTTACCTCAAACGTACGGTCTGTTTTAAAGTTGTATGCTATATCCTAATAATTAAGGTAATCAATGTCCATATGGTAGCTCCACTGCGGAAAATAAAGGTTTCCGCCTTCCCACTCTACCTCACCGCGCTGGAAGTCCACCGTTTCGCTACGCGGATATTTCTTTTCGGGTACCAACGGCATACCGTAATCGGTATTCACAATCATACGCCAGGAATCGATGCCGCCCATGAAGAAATACTCTTCATCGGCATTGCGGGCGAAAGTCGGTATTCCGAACGATTGGTCGACAGGTACCCACCCTACACCTTCAAAATACACCTCCGCCCAATCGTGCAGGTTCCAAGCACGGGGATGCATCATGAAACCGCTCTGGAAATGCGCGGGAATACCGCTGATGCGGCATAAGGTAATGAATAAAAGGCTGACCTGACCGCAGTCGCCGTGACGGTTGTCCAATACATATTCCGGGATATTCTCAATCGTGGAATATTCGCGGGCGGACGCCCAGGGGAAGTTATCGTTGACCCAGCGGAAAATACGCTTCGCCTTTAAATAAGGATTGTTTTCGCCTGCTGTCAATTTGGCAGCCAGCTCACGCAGACGCGGAGAGAAAATGATATGCTTCTCCCGCTCGGCGGTATATTCCTTATAAAGAGCGGTAGCCGTATCATAGGGCTGGACATCTTCCGCACGCAGATTATGCCATTCTCCGCAAGACGTATATTCAAACGTCTCGGAGAATACGGTAGGCTCACCTTTCACCGCGCGCTTCTCCATATAGAGCGTACTGTGCCGGCAGTCTTGCGGAGAAAAGACATACTCCGGCTCGCTGGCAGAAATAAATTTCACGTCCGTCTGCCGGGACTGGTCTTTACGGGGATAAGGCAGCCAGCAGCGAATCATCTTTCCCGCAGGAACAGCATTGGTGTCTACCGTCAGCGTATAAGTGACGCGCATCCGTTTAGGAGCGACTATCGCTTTCTTGTCCTTCTTCACGGCGGCAATGATTTCCGGCAGGTTCTCCTTGTTCACCTGTTCGCTCCCGCTCAATGCAGTGCCTTCTTTGGCTGTTTTTATATCATAACAGGCCGAATCCACACGAAACAGATTAGGCCCGGCATTACGGAAATAGCGTTTTTCACCATCCAAGGTCATGCACTCCAAAGCATTGGACGCTTCCCACCGGCGCATTTGCTCATCCGTCACATCAGGAATATACTTTTCGATATAGTCTTTCACCTGGGCTTCCGTCAAACAGAAATCCGTAAGCAGGCGTTGGTGTAAATCATCGTCCCAACTATATGGTTTGCTTTCAGGCTTCGTGCCGCAAGCGGAAGCAAGAACAAACAGGAATACGGTATATACTAATTTCCTCATGGAGAGATTTATTATTTAGGATTTATCATGCATTTAAAGTTTCACGACTCCGATACCCGGCAAATCCGGCAGCGTAATCTTTCCCTTCACAACTTCCATACCCTTGAAGCGGTCGTTGGCTATCAACAAACTGCCGTCCAAATCGGCAAAGTCCACCGCCGGAGAGAATTGCGAGGCCGCGGAAATGGCGCACGAAGTTTCGGTCATACAACCCACCATGACTTTCATGCCCAAAGCACGCGCCAGCGTCACCATTTTCCATGCCTCACGCATGCCTGTACACTTCATCAGTTTGATATTGATACCGGTAAAGGCGTCTTTCAGCCCTACTATATCCTTCAAACGTTGAATGGACTCGTCCGCGAATATCGGCAACGGGCTTTGTCCGGTTACCCACGCGATATCATCCAATTGTTCTTTAGGCATGGGCTGCTCTATCATCACAATGCCTTTCTCTTTCAGCCAGTGAATCATATCAAGCGCATAATGTTTGTCTTTCCAGCCCTGATTGGCGTCAACGGCGATGGGAAGAGCCGTCACCGAACGGATGGTCTCAATCATCTCCTTATCGTTATCACGTCCCAGCTTCACTTTCAGAATATTGAACTGCTCGGCGCACTCTTTTGTCTTTTCACGTACCACATCGGGCGTATCAATACCGATGGTAAATGTGGTGGAAGGCGCTTTCTCCTTATCCAATCCCCAGATTTTATACCAGGGAGCCTGCAACAATTTACCCACCAAATCATGCAAAGCGATATCCACCGCGGTTTTAGCCGCCGCATCGCCGGCAGAGAGACTGTCTATATAGCTTAGAATATCCTCCAGCCGAAAAGGATCGGAAAACTGTCCGATAACACCCTGTACTTTCTTCAGAAAAGCCAGCACGCTATCCATCGTACCCAATTCGTGTTGCAGATAGGGCGGCATGGACGCTTCGCCATAGCCGACGATGCCGTCATACTCTATTTCGACCTGCACATCGGGAGTAGTGGTGCGCGAATAAGTAGCCACCGTAAACACATGGCGCAACTTCAATTCATACGGAAAGAAACGCAGCTTCATTTTAGGCGTAACGCCACTCTTCTTATTGATATTGAACAAAGCGGGCATTGCACCTTCACCTGCCAATACGCTATTGATAGCCATGCCCGAGCCTAATGCGGCAAAGGCGGCGGTCTTTAAAAAGTCTCTTCTGTTTTGCATGTCATTTATAGTATTCGTTAGTTTCCGTCGTATTTAATCCCGCTTCCTTATTTATATAAGGTAACACGCGCGTAGCAAACAGCAACCGTCCGAGATTGTACTCATCAAACAATTCGTCCGCCGGGTCGAAGCTGCTGATATGCACATCACCCTGTGAATGAATAAAACGCTTGCCGCCGATATACATACCCACATGCACGACACGTTCTTTACGTTCCGGGGTTGCTTTGCGGCCGAAGAATATCAAATCACCCGGCTGCAGGTTGGAGAAATCGGATGCAATGTCTATATGCTCGCCCACATAAGCCTGCTGGGAAGCATCACGTGGAATAATGATGTCGTGCATGAAAAGTATGGTACGCATGAAACCGCTGCAATCCACACCTTTCGATGAAGTTCCCGCCCAAAGATAAGGTATTCCCATCATTGTGTGCGCCGTACGAATAATATCGGCCGCATCCTGCTTCAAGCCGGAACGCCATTTCTTCTCAGGCATGGCTATGGATTTGGAGATGTAACCCTGACGGCCGTCGGGATAGGTCACTTTGTAGAAGGCTCCTTTGCTCCCTTCCCATCTCAAACGGTTGCCTGCCGCAACGTCCGAAATCGTCTGTGAGGTCTGGTCCGGTTCGGAATATACAAAACCGTAATGAGCCGTCACTACAACCTTTTCCGCGCTGTTCCATGCAGCCATTTCTTCTTTTGTCACGGGATGTACACCTACGCGGTGCACCCAGGCGATATAATCGTCGGGAGTTTGAATACGTATCCAGCCGTCGCGCTGCAACACACGCACGGGCATTCCCATCAAGCCCTGCGTCATCATTTCCGATGAGAAATCCGGGGATACGCGCAGGTTTGCCACAGAGACATTGATAATGCCGTACGTTTTGCCTTCCAAATCCTTCCCGTCGGGAAGCACTTTGAGACAATCCATTACGGTATATCCTTTTTTTGCCAGTTCTTTCAGCAAAACAGTCTTTGCCTCCGCCGAGGTAGTAACACCGCGCAACATCACATTTTTACCGGAGAAAGAATAATCTATTTCCAACAACGCCACACGCTTATCCGGTGCGAACTGTTTTTTCAAACTATCGGTGAGTTGCGCTACCTCTGCCGGTATATCACGGTCGCCGGATTCCGAAGCGGCTGCGCAAAGAGTTATCAAGAGAAATACTGCTAAGAATGAGGCAAACTTTTTCATGGGCTATATGCATTTGGGAGTTATTAATGTTAGCAAAGCTAACAATTAATTCCGAAAGAGATACATATTTTCAGCGTTTTTAAGAATTTACGCAAATAAAAGGCCGATAACAAACAAATCGCCAATCACTGACCGCCAATCACAAAAAAATTCCTATCTTTGCGGGACAAAGCAGTTGGTCGGTTTGTCGCTTGCGCCCTGTGCGTATGAGGAAAGTCCGGGCAACACAGAGCATCCTACTTCCTAACAGAAAGCTGTCCGCGAGGGTAGAGTAACGTAGAAGAAAATAACCGCCGCTCCTTTCGGGGAGAGGTAAGGGTGAGAAGGTGGGGTAAGAGCCTACCAGTCTTGTGGCGACACAAGGGCTGTGCGTCTTGGGAGTTGTAAGGTCATGTAAACCGACGCTATGAGAGCTGCTCGCTCCATGTCGGAGGGTAGACCGCTAAAGCCGGTATGGCAACATACGGCTCAGATAAATGACAGACACTTCTTGAATGAAGAAGGAAGAATGAGGAATGAAGAATTCCGAAAACGACCTCTTCCGGAACAGAAGAACAGAACCCGGCTTACAGACCGACTGCTTTTTTAAATTAAAAATTAAAAGTTGAGAATTGAGAAATACAGGCCCTTCGGCCTACTGTCATTTTTCAATTCTCAATTCTCAATTTTCACTTTAGCATGAACAAGCGTATCGCCACCCTTTGGAAGTTCCTGACATACGACATCTGGCGTATTACGGAAGATGAAGTCACCAAAACGACTTTCTCCTTATATAATATCATCAAAACCATTTATCTCTGCATCAACCGCTTCACCAAAGACAGGCTTGTGAACAAGGCGTCCGCGCTGACATACAGTACCTTGCTGGCTATCGTACCCATTTTGGCCATTGTGTTTGCCATCGCACGCGGGTTCGGTTTCGACAATCTGATGGAGAGCCAAATCGTCAAAGGTTTCGGCGGTCCGTCGGAAACGACGGAGGTTATTTTCCAATTCGTCAATTCCTATTTGTCGCAAACCAAGAGCGGCATATTCATCGGGGTGGGTTTAATCATGTTATTGTGGACGGTGCTCAACCTGATTAACAATATGGAGATTACTTTCAACCGCATCTGGCAGGTAAAGAAAGCGAGGAGCATGTACCGCAAAATCACGGACTACTTCTCCATGCTTCTGCTGATACCGATTCTGCTGGTAGTTTCCGGCGGTCTTTCCATATTCATGAGTACCATGCTGAAGAATGTGGCTGACTTCACCCTGCTCGCCCCCATCGGTAAGTTCTTAGTCCGCCTCATACCTTTCGTTTTGACATGGTTCATGTTTACGGCACTGTACGTCTTCATGCCTAATACAAAAGTGAAATTCAAACATGCGCTGATTTCGGGAATTCTGGCAGGTACGGCACATCAGGCCTTTCAGTTCCTCTATATCAGCAGCCAGTTGTGGGTATCCCGCTACAATGCTATTTACGGCAGCTTTGCGGCGCTCCCCATGTTTCTGTTGTGGTTGCAAATATCCTGGACCATCTGCCTCTTCGGAGCGGAACTGACGTATGCCGGACAAAACATACGGAACTTCAGTTTCGATAAAGACGCGCGCAATATCAGCCGCCGTTACCGCGATTTTATCTCCATCCTCATCATGTCTCTTGTAGCCAAGCGTTTCGAAAAGAATGAACCGCCCTACACTGCCGAAGACATATCCGAGGAGTGCCAGATTCCCATACGCCTGACCAACCAGACCCTGTATGAGTTACAGGAAATCAATCTGCTGCACGAAGTAGTGACCGATACCAAAAGCCAGGACATCGCTTACCAGCCCTCTATGGACATCAACAAGCTAAACGTCGCTTTCCTGCTGGACAAACTGGACACCCACGGTTCCGAGGACTTCAAGATAGATAAGGATAAAGAATTCCACGGGCAGTGGGAAACACTGATGAAAGCACGGGAAGAGTACTACAAAAGCGCAAGTAAAGTGTTGCTGAAAGACTTATAGCGATGCCATTAATAATGGTTGTACGAAACAACCTTATCTTTGGATTTTCTTGATTTCTTCCGTTTATCTTTCGCCGGATAACCTATCGTTATGTCAAGCAACAGACGCTTATTGGCGGGAATGCCCGTAAGCTTCTTAATCTCCTTTTCATCGAACCAGCCCAAGATACACGAACCCAGCCCCTCGCTCTCGGCAGCCAGCGTGATATGGGCGGTAGCAATACCGATATCTATCAGGGGGAAATACTTGTCCTTAATCTTAGCGCCCAAGAAAGAAGTGATATTCATCGATTCTTCCACAACCAGAATATGTACCGGAGCGTCTTTGGCAAACTTATTCATCCCCAACCCGGCAGTAGCCTTACCCACTTTTACCGACAGCTCCGGGTCTGTGATTACCACAAAACGCCACGGCTGGGCATTGCAAGCCGAAGGCGACAGCCGGGCCGCTTCCAAAATACGTTCCAACTTCTCCGGCTCTACCGCACGGGACATATCATAAGCCCGGTCGCTTTGGCGTGAAGCGACCAATTGCAAGAAATCATTCATAATGAGTTATGAGTTATAAGCTATAAGTTATGAGTCATGAGTGGTAAATGCCTGTGCTTATAAAAAGAAAGCACCCGCGAATTATAACTTATAACTCATAACTTATAATTCTATTTATATTGTATCATTCTACTGATATACTTACCGATAATATCGAACTCGAGATTCACTACGCTACCCACCTTGAAAGTATGGAAATTGGTATGTTCGAAAGTATAAGGAATAATGGCTACCTGGAACGTGTTATCCGTAGGATTGCATACAGTCAGGCTGACGCCATTTACGGTAACGGATCCCTTATCTACGGTGATATAACCGCGCTTGGCCATTTCCTTATCAAACTCATACCGGAACGTAAAGTAATAACTGCCCTCGGCATCCTTTATATCCACGCAAGTTGCCGTCTGGTCTACGTGTCCCTGTACAATATGTCCGTCCAGGCGGCCGTTCATCATCATGCTGCGTTCTACATTCACCTCATCGCCTACACTTAACAAGCCGAGATTGGAACGGTCTAAAGTTTCCTTCATCGCCGTCACCGTATAGGTATCATCCGTCATGCTGACCACCGTAAGGCATACGCCATTATGGGATACACTCTGGTCTATTTTTAATTCATTCACGAACGAACACTTGAAAGTAAAGTGTACATTTTCTTGGTCTTTCACCATAGCCACCAGCGTGGCGCATTCTTCTACTATTCCGGAAAACATAAGCCTATACATTTTTAAGTTAGATACTATCCTTATCATGGATGCGGCAAAGATACAAAAAGGGTCTCATATAGAAATGAAAAAAAGGAAGCTTTTCACAAAGCCTCCTTTTTCAGTTTTCAATAGGTATTAGTTTTTTTTTAAGGTAAAAAGATTGTTTTCAGGATAACGTTGCAAATATAGCCGCTTTTCAGGATACCAACCAAATTAAAAAACATGTCTTATAACATCTTTTTCTTGATTCTTTTGATTTTATTATCATTTCAAAGCACTTTTCTACATCTGCAATCGTTTTCAATGGACAAATATAGGGTTATTTTCCATTAAACACTAAAAATATCCTAAAAAGTTATCTATTTCTTATCATTCGGATAGTGTTCGTCTGTACGTCCGCTATGTTTTAACACTTTGGCGTCGATAAAGAACACGATTTCCTCGGCGATATTCGTAATGTGGTCACCGGAACGTTCCAGTTTACGGAACACACTGACCAGATTCAGACAGGAGAGCGCACTTTCGGGGTGCTTGCTGATATAGTCGGAAAGCACGGCAGTGGCGTCCGCATTGATTTCGTCCAGCAGATTATCTTTGGCAAACACCGCGGTCGCCATCTCCTGGCTCTCTTCCTGGAGAGCTTTTTTGGCAAGTTCCAGCATAGACAACACCTGGTTTATCATCTCTTCCAAGCGCAGCCCTTTTACCAGCTCGTTGTCCAAAACAGGTTCCTTGCAGTTTATGGCAAAGCGGGCTATCCCCTCGGCAAAGTCGCCCAAACGTTCCAGGTTCGTATTGATTTTGAGCATGGCAAGTACAAAGCGCAAGTCGATGGCGACAGGATTATAGAGGGCTATAATATCTTCTATATCACTGTCTATTTTGAGTTCAAAGGCGTTGACACGACGTTCGCGCACCAATACCTGCTGTGCCAGTTCGCGGTCTAAAGTCAGTACGGCTTCTCCTGCGCGGTCAAGCTGGTTATACACTAAAGTCCACATTTCGTCTATTTCTTTTTTCAGCAAGACGAGCTCTGATTCGATAAACTTTACCATAATGTTTCTTCTATTTCAAAATTATCAATTCCATAATCATATCACTTGTTTCAACGCATGACACTGTTCGTACCAAAGGGCGGTACTGTCCGTACCAACGCATGAAACTCCCCGTACCAAAGCGTGGTACCGCTCGTACCAAAGCGTGAAACTGCTTGTACCACGGCATGGTACCGCGCCTGCCAAAGCACGGAACAGTCCGTTACCCGAAGCGTCCCGTTATATAGTTCTGCGTCTCTACCTTATCGGGATTAGTGAAAATCTTTTTGGTATCGCCGAACTCCACCATCTCACCCATATAAAAGAAAGCTGTACTATCGCTTACGCGGGCAGCCTGCTGCATATTATGGGTAACGATTACAATGGTGTATTGCTTCTTCAACTCGTGTATAAGCTCCTCTACCTTAGCCGTGGAAATGGGGTCGAGGGCAGACGCCGGCTCATCCATCAACAGGACGGACGGAGATACCGCCATGGCACGGGCTATGCAAAGGCGCTGCTGCTGTCCGCCGGAAAGGGCGTAGGCAGATACCTTGAGCTTGTCTTTCACCTCATCCCATAGTGCCGCCCCTTTCAGGGTCTCCTCTACCCGCCGGCGGATAAAAGCATTGTCGGTAACGCCGTTTACACGCAATCCGTAGGCCACATTCTCAAAAATGCTTTTCGGAAAGGGATTGGGACGCTGGAATACCATACCTACATTTTTGCGAAGTTCGTCCACCTGCACACCTTTCTTATATATGTCCTGACCGTCGATAAGAATCTCACCGGTCAGGCGGGTGTCGGGTATCAAATCGTTCATACGGTTCAGCAAGCGGAGAAAAGTGGACTTACCGCAACCGGAAGGTCCGATGAAAGCCACAACCGACTTCTCCGCGATATCCATGCTGATACCTTTCAAGGCATGGAAGTCGCCATACCAGAAATTTACATCACGCGTTTCTATTTTATTCATCATGCCGTTCATGATTTTATTGATTTAGTTCATTTTGATTTTCTTCTCGAAATATTTCCGCAGAGCATTGGCCAGCAGATTTACCAGAAGGATTATCAGTATCAAGACCAAGGCCGTTCCATAGGCAATAGGCAGCTGGGCTTCCATATCCGTACCGCTGGTGGAGATGACGTACAGATGATAGGGCAACGCCATGCACTGGTCGAAAATACTGCCGGGCAGTTGCGGCAGGAAATAAGCTGCGCACGTAAAGAGAATAGGTGCCGTCTCTCCGGATACACGCCCCAGAGCAAGAATCAGGCCGGTGATGATGTTGGGCATTCCCATCGGCAGAATCACATGCCAGATTGTTTGCAGCTTGGTGGCTCCCAAAGCGCGGCTGCCCTCACGCAGGCTGTCGGGTATCGCCTTCAAAGCCTCTTCGGTAGTGCGAATCACCAAAGGCAGGCTCAACAGTCCCAAGGTAAGCGAACCCGCCAGGATGCTGTCGCCAAAGTCCATATAGTTGACAAACAATGCCATGCCGAAAAGTCCGAACACGATGGAAGGTATGCCGCTCAGGTTGTTCGTCATCATACGGATGAAACGCACAATCCAGCCCTTAGGCGCATATTCGTTCATATAGATGCCGCTCATCACCCCCACCGGGAAAGCGAACAACGCGCTACCTGTCATCAGGCAAAAAGTACCGACGATGGCAGGCAGGATACCGCCGGATGTCATGCCGTCTGTCGGGGCGCCCGTCAAGAACTCCCAGTCGATGACTCCTATACCTTTGTATATGATAAAACCGAGAATGGCAAAGAGGATGCCTACCACACTCAGACTAAGCAAACGGAACAGTCCGAACGCGATGTTTTGCGAAAGATGTTTTCTACTTATCATATCCTTTTACTTTCTTTTGCCCGAAGATACAGCTTCTACCGTGAAGTTTATCAACAAGCTGATAAAAAACAATACGACTCCCAAGAGGAACAATGCCTCGTAATGCGCGCCACCCGCCGGCGCTTCGCCCAGTTCGGCGGCAATTGTGGCGGGAATCGTGCGCAAAGGTTCCAAAATGCTATGGGGAATTACGGCAGCGTTTCCCGTCACCATCAGCACCGCCATCGTTTCGCCGACAGCACGGCCGATACCCAGGACAACCCCGGACGTAATGCCTGATATGGAATAAGGTATCACCACCTTATATATGGTCTGCCACTGTGAAGCGCCAAGCGCCAGACTGGCTTCGCGCATGGCCCGCGGACAGTTGCGCATGGCATCCTCCGTCACCGTGATAATGGTAGGCAACGCCATGATGGCGAGCACGATACTTCCTGCCAGTCCGCTCTCGCCGACAGGCAAATCGAACACTCTTTGCAGCAAAGGCACTATCACAATCAACCCGAAGAAACCGTAAACAACGGAAGGAATACCGCTCAGCAGTTCTATCACCGGCTTCATCAGATTCCGTATCTTATGGTCAGCCACCTCGGACATATAAACGGCCACCGCCAGTCCGAACGGCAAGGCTATGAGAATGGCGAAAAGGCTTACCCACAACGTACCCGTTATCAATGGTAAGAAGCCGAACTGGGGAGCAGGTGTAGCCGTAGGAAACCACTCGGCTCCCGCAAAGACGTCTTTCAGCGAAATGGTGTTGTCCCGCAGCAAATGAACGGAGTCGGGACGGACAATGAACTGCCTCGGCACAAAAGCCACGATGCCCGGCGTGCGTTCCACCAAGTCCGTGATGCATGCGCCTGCATTTTCGTAAGATGCTCCCAACTGTTCTTCCGTATAATACCGTGTAACATCTTCCAAACGAAAAAGCCGGATAGGGAGATTCTCCCCACCGACTTCCCGCCAATTTGTTATCTCTTCATCGAAAACATCCTTTATCTGTACCGGAGTAAGTTCACTTACCTTATTGTCCTTATTTAACGCCAAGACATACCCCTCTTCGATTACCCGGCTATGGAACAGCCCCACCGCTTCGGAAAAGAGGAATAAGACGATAAGCACAATAGTAAGACTTGTTACAAAGCCGCTACAAGCCAATATGCCCTCTATAATTTTCTCAAAAACTTTTTTCATATTGCCTACTTTTTTCTGTGCGCAAAGAAACGGGGTAGATATTAAGGCAGTGTGACTATCGTTTGAAAGAAATGTTTCAAACATATTACAAATCTGTTACAATAAACACAGACCCTCCGTATGTAACAACTTTGTAACATGCGTTGTTTTAATTTGCAGCGAAATAAAAACAGCGGGAACATACCTCCATACACTATTGTTGTTTAAGTATCGTCCCAAAAACATTAGAATATGATGAAGCATTTATTTCTGACCATCTTCGCATTGGCATTTGCCGCTACCGACATTCAGGCGCAGCGCATCAAAGGCAGCGACACCGTTCTGCCCATCGCACAGCAAACCGCCGAACGCTTTATGACATTGAATCCCAATGCCCGCGTCACCGTCACCGGAGGCGGAAGCGGGGTAGGCATTTCCGCCTTGCTGGATGAAACGACCGACATCGCAATGGCTTCCAGAGGCATCAAATTCAGCGAGAAGATGAAAGCGAAAGCAGCCGGAGAAGAACTGGAAGAAATACCGGTAGCCTATGATGCGCTGGCCGTTGTCGTACACCCGTCCAATCCCGTAAAGCAGCTCACCCGCCGACAGTTGGAAGATATCTTCCGCGGTAAAATCACCAATTGGAAGCAAGTAGGCGGAGACGACCGCAAAATAGTGGTCTACTCGCGTGAGACCTCTTCCGGCACATACGAATTCTTTAAAGAAAGCGTACTGAAAAATAAGAATTACATGAGCAGCAGCCTTTCCATGCCCGCCACCGGAGCCATCATACAATCCGTCAGCCAAACGCGCGGAGCCATCGGCTATGTGGGTCTTGCCTATGTATCGCCCCGCATCAAGACCCTTGCCGTATCTTACGACGACAAGCACTTTGCCGCTCCCACCCTGGAAAACGCCATCAACAAAACTTATCCCATCGTACGCCCGCTATATTATTATTACAATAAGAAAAGCTCCGGCCTTGTAGACCCGCTGTTACAGTTCGTATTGTCACCCGCCGGCCAAGAAATCATTAAAAAGAGCGGATACATTCCTATAAACGAAGAATGAAAAATGAATAATGAATAATGCAGAATGAAAAACGAAGAATGAGGAGCGAGAAATTCTTCATTCTTCATTCTTCATTCTTCATTATTTTGCGCTATCTTTGCGCCACTATACGAATAATAATAGCATTATGGCAGAAATAAAAAGCGAAGAAACAAGCGAAAAGAAGAGCCTGAACTTCATTGAACAAATAGTAGAGAACGACTTGAAAGAAGGTAAAAACGACGGAAAAGTACAGACACGTTTTCCGCCGGAACCCAACGGTTATCTTCACATCGGACATGCCAAAGCCATTTGCCTGGATTTTGGTATTGCCGCCGCACATGGCGGTGTCTGCAACTTGCGTTTCGATGATACCAACCCCACCAAAGAAGACGTGGAGTACGTAGAGGCTATCAAGGAAGATATTCAATGGCTGGGCTACCGGTGGGGCAACGAATACTATGCTTCCGACTATTTCCAACAGCTATGGGACTTCGCCATCCGCCTCATCAAAGAGGGCAAAGCGTATATCGACGAGCAGACATCCGAACAGATCGCCGCTCAAAAAGGTACTCCTACCCAACCCGGAGTAGAAAGCCCGTACCGTAACCGCCCCATTGAAGAGACTCTCGACCTGTTCAAAAAAATGAACACCGGAGAGATTGAAGAAGGCGCCATGGTGCTCCGTGCCAAGATTGACATGGCAAGCCCCAACATGCACTTCCGCGACCCGATTATCTATCGCGTCGTGAAGCATCCGCACCACCGTACGGGTACTGCATGGAAGGCTTACCCGATGTATGACTTCGCTCACGGACAAAGCGACTACTTTGAAGGTGTAACCCACTCTCTGTGTACACTGGAGTTTGTTCCTCACCGTCCGTTGTACGACTTGTTCGTAGATTGGGTGAAAGAAGGCAAGGATTTGAACGACCATCGTCCTCACCAGTACGAATTCAACAAGCTCAACCTGAGCTATACGCTGATGAGCAAACGCAACCTGCTGACTTTGGTAAAAGAAGGTCTCGTCAACGGTTGGGACGATCCCCGTATGCCGACCATCTGCGGTTTCCGCCGTCGCGGCTATTCACCCGAGTCCATTCATAAATTCATCGATAAAATCGGTTATACCACTTATGACGCTCTCAATGAGTTCGCGTTGCTGGAAAGCGCCGTACGCGAAGATTTGAACGCCCGCGCCACCCGCATATCCGCCGTATTGAATCCGGTGAAGCTTATCATCACCAATTACCCAGAAGGACAGGTTGAGGAAATGGAAGCCGTCAATAACCCGGAACGTCCGGAAGAAGGCAGTCACAACATCGAATTCAGCCGCGAACTGTGGATAGAACGCGACGACTTTATGGAAGATGCCCCCAAAAAGTACTTCCGCATGACACCCGGACAAGAAGTTCGCTTGAAAAGCGCGTACATCGTGAAGTGTACCGGTTGCAAGAAGAACGATGCGGGAGAAATCACAGAAGTATATTGTGAATACGATCCCGACAGCAAAAGCGGTATGCCCGGAGCCAGCCGTAAGGTAAAAGGCACGATTCACTGGGTAAGCTGCGCACACTGCCTGCAAGCCGAAGTCCGCCTTTACGACCGTTTATGGAAAGTAGAGAATCCGCGCGACGAACTGGCCGCCATTCGTGAAGAAAAGAATTGCGACGCGCTGACAGCCATGAAGGAAATGATAAATCCGGACTCTCTGAATGTATTGCCATGCTGCTATATCGAAAAATACGCTGCCGGCATGAAGCCCCTCTCCTACCTGCAGTTCCAGCGTATCGGTTACTTCAACGTAGACCGTGACTCTACGCCGGAGAAAATGGTATTCAACCGTACCGTAGGCCTGAAAGATACTTGGGGTAAAATCAATAAATAATATAAGGAGTAGAAATAGTTAATGAGTAAAAAGAACCTGTTGTCCGGAAGAGACAAGGAGTTGCAAGAACTTGCAGAACAATATGAAGCCGCGAAAGCTGAAAATAAGCCTATCTATCTGGACGCAGACGATTTAGCCGACCTTGCCGACTGGTATGCCATGCACGGGAAAAGCGAACAAGCTACCGAAGTCGTAGAGTACGGTTTAAGCTTACACCCCGACAGTACCCCTCTACTGGTGGAACAGGCCTATCTCTTCATGGATGCCCAGAACAGAGAGCAAGCCAAACTGGTAATAGAGCGAATATCCGAGGATTACTCTTCGGAAGTGAAGGTACTTAAGGCGAATATTCTCTTGGGTGAAGGTAAAATAGATGAAGCGGAACAGCTTCTCGACACCATAGAGGACAAAGAGGAGTTAGCCAATATTGTCGATGTATCCTATATGTATATCGATATGGGGTATCCCGCTAAGGCTTTACCATGGCTGGCCGGAGGCTCTGAAAGATACGCCGAGGACGAAGCATATCTGGCTGTAACAGCCGATTGCTTCCATGCGCAAGGTTTGAATCAGAAAGCCGAAGCGTTATATAATAAGCTGATAGATAAAAATCCTTATTCGGCTCCTTACTGGTTTGGCTTGGCGCGTTGCTATTTCGAACAGCAGTTGTTTGACAAAGCCATCGAGGCCTGTGATTACGCAATCGTGGCAGATGAAGAATTTGCCGAAGCCTATATCATGAAAGGTCATGCTTTCTACCAATTGGGCAATGAAGAAAGTGCATTGGAGAACTATACTTTGGCCGAGAAATATAAGGCTATCAACCCTGATTTTCTCCAAATGTTCATCGGGCTTAATGAAATATCCAAAGGGCATTGGGAAGAGGGATACCGGCATCTTGAATCTGCCATACAAAGCAAGGATACCGATTCAACGATACTGCCTTCTTTGTATGCTCACGCAGGGAATTGCCTCTATAAATTAGGAAAGAAACGTAAAGCCGGCCAGTATTTCAAGAAATCCCATGAAATAGACCCGGAAGATGTGGACTCGTATCTGATTGAAGGACGCATGTATATGGAAGACGGTGACTTTGACAAGGCCGTAAAAAAGTGGGCTTTAGCTTTAGAGCGTGCACCGTATGCCGATACGTGGAATGAGATTGGGATATACAGCATGGAACTCGGCCAACTGAACCATGCCCGGATGGCCTTCGAACATGTCAAGGAGTTGGAGCCCGATTTTGAAAATATCAACGAAAAGCTGGCATCTCTTTATCTGCTGCTTAAAGACAAAGAGAACTTTCAGAAGTACAACCAGCTTTGCAAACGTCCGTTCCAACTGGAAGACTTGAAGAAAATAGAAGAAATGCTGGAAAGTGAAGATAAAGAGGAGTTGGCACAAGCGATGAAGAACATCCTGAATGCACTACAATAAGAATGTAAACAAACCATTAATCACAAGTATAGAATATGGAATCATCAGCAGAGCTCATTAAATGGGTATTAGAGAATTTGAATTATTGGGTGGTCACAATCTTTATGACCATTGAAAGTTCATTTATCCCGTTCCCTTCGGAAGTCATCGTACCACCGGCCGCGTGGAAAGCAATGACCGACGATAGTATGAACATCTTCCTTGTTGTTCTTTTCGCAACCATCGGCGCAGATCTCGGCGCACTCATAAATTATTATCTTGCACGTTGGCTGGGTCGCCCTATCGTCTATAAATTTGCCAACAGCCGTTTGGGACACATGTGCCTGATTGATGAAGAGAAAGTACACCATGCCGAAGAGTATTTCAGAAAACATGGCGCTGCATCCACATTCTTCGGACGCCTCATCCCCGCGGTACGGCAGCTTATCAGTATTCCGGCCGGGCTGGCAGGTATGAAGTTAGGGCCATTCCTGCTTTACACGACGCTCGGTGCCGGAATATGGAATGCGATACTGGCTCTGCTCGGTTATTTCATATACCGGTTCACGGACATTAAAACAACGAATGATGTCTATATACTGGCCACGAAGTATAGTCATGAAATCGGTTACGTCATTATAGCAGCTACGGTATTGATTGTAGGTTTCCTGATTTATAAAGGAGCGAAACAGAAAAAATAATAAATGGAAAAACGGTGGATAAAGATAGTCTTCATCCACCGTTTTTCATTATATAGCTAAGTCTAAAAGGCTTATTTCTTAACTGCCTCAATCGCTTTATCATAATCCGGCTCCTGCGTAATTTCCGGAACCAACTCTGTATAGGCAATCTTTCCATCCTTACCGACAACAATTACCGCACGAGCCAGCAAACCGCTCAACGGACCGTCTGCCATACGCACGCCATAGTTTTCATCAAAATCCGAGAAACGGAAATCGGACAAGGGAATAACATTCTCTATGCCTTCCGTTGTACAGAAACGAGCATGTGCAAAAGGCAGGTCTTTGGAAATAGCCAGTACCACCGTATCCGGCAAACCGGCGGCCAATTTATTGAATTTACGTACGGAAGTAGCACATACACCGGTATCCAAACTCGGGAAAATATTAAGAATTACATTCTTGCCATTCAGTTCTTTCAATGAGAAAGAAGACAAATCCGTCTTTACCAATTCGAAATCAGGGGCAACTGTCCCCACTTTTATAAACTCACCGATTACTTTTACCGGTTGTCCTTTAAATTTTGTTGTAGCCATAGTTTTATCAATTTATATGATATAGTAACAAACCGAATACAGAAAATGTTCAATGGAAACTTTTCAATCCGTAGATTGTTACTTTCCCAACGAACTTATAATAATCATTTTTAAATTAAGATTCACATGAAAACAATTTTTGATGAACTGAAACAGGAAGTGAAGAACTGGTGGATTTCACTTATTCTCGGAATCCTGTATGTTGTGGTAGCTTTGAGTTTAATGTTCTCCCCTCTTGACGGATATGCGGCATTAAGTATCTTATTCAGTGTTTCCATGCTGGTCAGCGGTTTGCTGGAAATCTCCTTTGCGGTAAGTAACCGTCGAAGAGTGTCCAGTTGGGGCTGGTATCTGGCGGGAGGTATCATTGATATGATTTTAGGATTCTATTTGATAGCCTATCCTCTGTTAAGTATGGAAGTTATTCCGTTTATTATCGCCTTCTGGTTGATGTTCCGGGGATTTTCATCGGTAGGTTACGCCATGGACTTAAAAAGGTATGGAACGAAAGACTGGGGTTGGTACATCGCATTGGGCATCCTCGCCGTTATATGCTCGCTTATTATTCTGTGGCAGCCGGCGGTCGGAGCTATCTATGCAGTTTATATGATTTCGTTTGCATTCCTTATTATAGGATTCTTCCGTATCATGCTGTCCTTCGAGCTAAAGAATCTGCACAAACGGAGTTCTCAGAGCGCATAATTCGCCGCAGATTACACTGATTTGTACAGATGAGATATCCCTGAGCAAGCCTCAACAGTTTTAAGTCAGTCTGTAATAATCGGTATAATCCGCAGTGAATCATAACACATTCCGGTTGGAGATCTCCGGCTTATCTTTTATGATGCAGAAAACGGAACATGGTTGTTCTGGACACTCCCATTCGTCGGGCGAGTTCAGAACAGGATGTTCCGTTCGCCTGTTCTTTAAACAATTCCCTTTTATTCTCCGCAAGTATTCTCATCTTGGGCATATACCCCTTTTGGCGCCCTAACCGCTTTCCTTCCTGCTTTCTACGGGCCAATGCTTCTTTGGTACGCATCGAAATCAGATTACGTTCTATTTCAGCCATTAAGCCGAATGCAAATCCCAGAACCTTACTGTTGATATCGTTCTGAAAGACGTATCCTTCTTTAGTACTATACAATATAACTCCTTTTTTGATGCACGAATTAAGAATAGTCATAATCTCAAGTAATGTGCGGCTTAGCCGTGATATCTCCGTTACAATTAAAGAATCACCGGGACGCATCCTGTCCAGCACTCCCGATAATTTACGCTCTTTACTACTGACGCTGCCGCTAACTGTCTCTGTGTACCACTTGTCAATACTCATACCGTTTCTCTCTGCGAAACGTATAATCTCCTCTCGTTGGTTTTCCAAAAATTGTCTTTCTGTACTTACTCTTAAATAAGCTACTACTGCCATAAATTTTGTTGTTTTTTTATTGGTTTAACGTCACCAAAGAACGGCTATTCCAATAAAAATGCCAACGCCTCCATGCATATCCTTTACAAAAGGATTCCAAAAATGAAGGATAGGATAAAAAACTCCCGGCTGTATTCGGCAACCGGGAGTTCTCTTTCAAATTCCAATAATATGTAGGATGTACTTCATCATCATAAACGATTTCTATCAACGTACGATACTCCAAAATGTCAAAAAGATGATTTTGAAGTATTCTTTCAGAGAACGATTATTGATATACTTCATATTATACCTGATTTTATCAGGCATAATCAATTCCACATAGGCCTTATCCGCATCATCCGCTTGCCCCAATATCGTATTTTCATCAACATATTCTATCGAGGCGTAATCTGTTATGCCCGGTCGTACAGACAGAACTTTACGCTGTTCTTCCGTATAGAGGTCAACATATTTGCGTACTTCAGGACGCGGCCCTACCAAACTCATATCTCCTTTCAGAACATTAAATAATTGGGGTAACTCATCCAATTTATACTTCCGTATAAAATAACCGATACGGGTTATTCTCGGATCACGTCCGCCTACAGTAATCAATCCCTGTTTATCGGCTCCTACACGCATCGAACGGAACTTATAAACATAGAAGTCCTTACCATAACGCCCTACACGCAATTGACGGTAAAATCCACCGCCTCTACTTTCCAAACAAATGGATATATAAAGAAGAAAAAAGACCGGAGATAATAGAAGTATGCCCAGAAAGGAGAAGAAAATATCGAAGAAACGAATCATAGACTTACAATGGTATCACTCTATAGTTTTATCACCTGCCACCTTGCGATATGCCGCTTTTACGGTATCAATAATAAAAGCCAACTTTTCTTCATCCAATTGCGGATATATAGGCAAAGATATTTCTCCCTTAAAGTTCTCGTAAGCTTGAGGATAATCCTTTATATCATACCCCAAAGAATTGAAGAATGATAACATTGGCATCGGGATAAAGTGAACATTTACAGCCACTTCACTTTTGGCTATTTCATCAATCATCCGATCGCGCTGTTCTTCTGTAAAATCCTTGATACGTAGGGCGTAGATGTGGTAGGAACTCTCTTTATCGCTCTCTATCGAAGGGGGCACAATAGCCCAATTACAGTTTTCAAAAGCTTGGGTGTAAGTATTGAATACTCTTTTTCTCTCTTCGAGCAGTTTAGGGTATTCCCGTATCTGTGCAAGACCGATGGCAGCATTTACATCCGCCATATTAATTTTCATCCCTAAGCCAACAATGTCATAACGCCAACCACCCGCTTTAGATTTGGAGAAAGCGTCTTTAGTCTGGCAGTTCAAACTCATCATACGAAGTTCTTTGTACAACCCGGCATTGTCAAAAGGCATGGGCAGATTCAAACAAATGGCACCGCCTTCGGCTGTTGTCACGTTCTTTACTGCGTGAAGAGAGAAAATGGCAACATCCGTTTCACAACCGGTACGCTGATTCTTACTGTATTGCGCTCCCAGTGAATGGGCCGCATCATTCATTACAAGGATACGCCCCAACTTTTCTTGTACCGAACTTTCCGCTTTGAACATTTTCTGTATTTCAGATGTGTTTACTAGCTTCATGATACAATCGTAATCACACGGAAAACCTGCAATATCTACAGGGATAATAGCTTTCGTTCGCGGAGTAACGGCTCTACGAATGGCATCTACCGAAATATTGAAATCCGCACCGGAGTCCACCATAACGGGTTTAGCGCCTGCATGCAGCACCGCCAACGCCGTAGCGCTATATGTATAAGCCGGAACGATAACTTCATCCCCGGCTTTCACTCCCAGCCAACGAAGCATCATAATGGCTCCCGAAGTCCAGGAATTTACACAAAGCACTTCTTTTGCACCGGAAAAAGACTTTATTTCTTCTTCCAACGCTTTTACTTTAGGTCCGGTGGTTATCCAACCGGAGCGTAAGGAATCAACCACTTCATTGATGACAGTGTCATCAATGTAAGGGGGAGAAAATGGTATTTTCATGATTTATATAATTATTGCTGAAATAATAAGGTTTTGTGATTAAAACACCACATGTCTAATAGCTTGGCAACCTTTTACAAAGGATATTCATTTTCACACTCTATGAACTAGAAACACAAAGTCTATTTCAGTAGCATAACAAATGTAATACGTATCAATACAAACATGGAAGATATTTTTTTACATAGAAGACCTTTTTATAAGCATTACCCAATACATTCATCAATGTCCAGAAACAAGCAATCATCGGACTCATATCTTCTGCCACACGAAATAATGGATAATGAGCCCATACACGTTTAGTCACTGACGGTGGAGTAATACTTCCTTTACGTCTACGATAACACCCCAGGTTCTCTTCCAATAAATAACAAGGAGTTTTTTTGATTACTTTTAACCATATAGCCGTATCATTATTCTTTCGTATATCTTTAATTTGAATCAATCCAATTTTATCAACATCATACATCACTGTCAAACATCCAGGCCAACAACAAGTAAACATATTAAACGTATTTACTTTTTTAAGCCCACTTACATATACACCAAGTTCTTTTCCTTCTTCTGTTATCTCCACATACTCATGATAAGTAAATGCATAATCATTCTCCACCATAAATCTCAACTGTCTCTCCAACTTCTCAGGCATCCACATATCATCACTATCCAAAAAAGCAATCCATCTGCCTTTAGCTCTTTTCAATGCATTATTACGAGTAATAGCTGCACCACTATTCTGCAGATTAGCCTCATATTTGATACGAATATCTTCATCTTCCAATGGGGCTATTACCTTATCAGTTCCATCTGTAGAACAATCATCTTGAATCAGCAACTCCCAGTTGGTATATGTTTGGGCCTGTACACTTTTGATTGTATTACAAATAAAGGCAGCACAGTTCCATGTAGGAGTAATAATTGATACTAAACCATAATCTTGCATACACCTAATTATTATAAAAAATCAACAACATTCAAAACTAACCCTTCTCGCTCTCATGTATTATAATTATTCGCCAATAGTAGTATATACAAACCCCTCTGCTTCAAGTTCTTCACGATGATAAATATTACGTCCGTCCACAATAATATTGCCAATCATAACTTTCTTTATAACACTCCATGAAGGCAAACGGAATTGACGCCATTCAGTCATTAATAGCATAGCATATGCACCATCCACACAATCATAGATATTATCAGTGTAAGTTACAACATCACCGATACGGCGTTTACATTCTACCATAGCAATAGGATCAAAAACACGCACTTTTGCACCCGCTTTCAACAATTTATCAATCACTACTAATGCCGGTGCTTCACGCATATCATCCGTCTCAGGTTTGAAAGCCAAACCTAGTACCGCAACAGTCTGACCTTGTAAAGTATCACCTTTCGGCATCATCTTTTGCAATTTCTTAAATACAATTTCCTTCTGATTATCGTTCACTTCTTCCACCGCTTCAATTACTCTCATACGATAACCATGCTCCATACCTGTGTGTACTAAGGCCTTTACATCTTTAGGAAAACAAGAGCCACCATAGCCACAACCTGCATACAAAAATTTAGCCCCGATACGTGTATCTGTTCCTATTCCACGGCGAACATTATGTACATTTGCCCCAACCAACTCACAAAGATTCGCAATATCATTCATAAATGAGATACGAGTAGCCAACATAGCATTGGCCGCATACTTCGTCATTTCAGCACTGGGAATATCCATAAAAATCACACGAAAATTTTGAAGAAGAAAAGGCTGGTAGAGTTTTGTCATTACCTCTTCTGCACGCTTACTTTCAACACCTACAACCACACGATCAGGACTCATAAAATCTTTAATGGCAGCCCCCTCTTTCAAGAACTCAGGATTAGAGGCCACATCAAAAGGTATATTCACTCCACGTTTATTCAATTCTTCTTGAATAACAATTTTTACTTTTTTTGCTGTACCTACCGGAACTGTAGATTTTGTTACTAAAATAGTATACTTATTAATACTTTGCCCAAACTGTCGGGCTACCGCCAACACATATTTTAAATCAGCTGATCCGTCTTCATCCGGTGGTGTCCCTACAGCACTAAATACCACTTCTACTTCATCAAGTATAGACGTAAGTTCTGTTGTAAAATTAAGTCGCCCATACCCTACATTACGTTTCACCAATTCCTCCAAGCCTGGTTCATAAATGGGCATCTCTCCAGACTGAAGTTTCTCTATTTTCTTTTGGTCTACATCAATACAAGTCACTTTCGCACCCATTTCTGCGAAACAGGTACCTGATACCAAACCTACATAACCAGTGCCGACAATTGCTATATTCATAAGTTAAACTTTTTTAAGTCCCTAAATCTGTTACTGTCAAACCATAATAGTCCATTACCGCCTTTATCTGTACATCATTTTGAGATTCATTACAATTAGTACTTGCTAAACTTGCCCCCTGATGGAAATGCTGATAAAAAGCATCTAGTGGAAAATATATATATCCTCTATAAGGCAAAACTTTACAGTTGGTATTCTGAAGAATCTCCATAAAATAAAACCAAACATCATCTGCCTTCGGAGCTAATTTCATAAATAATTCTTCACTACATATATCTTTATAAAGCATCGAACGTTTATATAAGCAACCTGCACCTCCTGTTGGAAATACATTTCGACCAACCTCATCTGATATTTCTTCTTTCCACTCATTATAAGGCAATAAATTACCTTCTGCATTAATACTAATTTTATGAGCACGATGAGTATAAATACAAGAAGAATCTTTTTGATACTCTTTTATCAGCCTCTCCACCATATTCTTTTTATAGTAAATATCATCGTCAACAGTAATAATGATCTCATCGGGATAGAGTTTTAAAGTAGGAATTAGCTTTTTATAGGACTTAATGTCATTACAAAACTTAATTGTCAATCCATATTTTTGTAGTTTCCTGATAGAAGAAGGTAAATTCCTTTCATTCCAGCTATCATAATCCAACCAAAGTATAATCACATCCGGTTTATAAGTTTGACGAAGTAAAGAATATATGGTATAGGGAAGTACTGCAGATACGCGACGACCATAGCTGGTTAATGAAACAATCACCTTATGCTTACGAGAATCTGCAACATTAAGCCCATACAAAGGTCGACAAATATGCAGTTTATATAATAACTTGATTAACTCACCTACAATCGAAAGAAATATAATTTTCAATTTAGACATCATAATTGTTGTTTCAACTTAAATGAGAGTACCGATAAAGATAGATCTGCTTTAGCTCTTCTTATAGCCTTTATTTGTTCCTGGTAATGAGTCTTATAAAAGTATTCCAACCCGTTTTTATCAGCAATAAACAATGCCATATCATCCAAAGAATCAAAAGAAAGACCTATACCGGAATATTTATTTAAATAATAATCTATAAAAGAATTACCTTTAAGAGCCAGAATAGGTTTTTCGAATTTGAGACAATCAAAAAAACTTCCACTAGCTAAAGCCTTATTCATATCAGAGGTATAGAAAAGTAAAGAATAGGTTAAAACCAATATTGTTTTGGAATACTCTTCTTTAGATAATCTAATAGCAGAACTACTAAAATGAACGAATGAATTAGTTTTATTTTTAAGTTTCCTTTCCACTGTACCAGCAATACTAAAACGTATTCTATCTTCTTTTATTTGTGTAAAAACTTTTACTGCTAATTCAAATATTTTCTCACTATTTTTCCTTTCCATCGCCTTACCAATTATTCCTACATTCAGCACAGATGCAGACTCAACTATAGTATTAGGCAAAGGTAACGCATAATCATAAGGATGATCTATTGTTATGATATTCGCTTTTCCAAAATTCAATTTTGATATATTTTTCTTTATAGATTCACCTAATACAATATAAGATATATACGATTGAGATAAAAGGTATGGTAATCTAAATATCTGATAATAATATTTAGTAAACCCTATAATATTTTGATAATTTACAAGAGACTCTAGTTCACCATGCAAAATAGAAATAATCTTTCGCTTAAAAAAAAGATTCAGGACATTTACCCAAAGCAAACATATGGGTAATCTATTCAATAAAATTATAATATCACCATCTCGCTGCGCATTTCTCAAGAATCCCAGTATATATCTACAAGAATAAAGGTCACTTCCTAATAGCCTCCATGTTTGATGTGATTTAACATTTATATATTTAAAAAATATTTCATTTATACCATTAAGTTCCGACTGTACACGTAAACAATGCTCCTTGTCACCATAAAAATAAATAGTAGCACTAGGATAGATATCACTTATAATTTTTGTAAATGCAGAATTAAAGAATACATGTTCTTCTTTTCGCATACATAAATCAACAAGCAAAATTTTCATTCTTTAAAAGAAAATTGTTTTATAAGGTACAAAGCAATGGGCATAACCACCACTTAATGTTCCCATAAAGAAACGTAAAAACATATATATACTTAAAATAAATGTGATAACAAATCTGTCTTTCATTACAAATTTAGACAATCCAATACCAATAATTAAAATGGATAATTGCTCATAACTATTTGCTAAACGCATGAGGGGAAGACTTATTGGAACTAACATTAAAAATAATACATAATTAAATGTATAGACTTTAATTAAACCAGACAATACCACATCTGCTTTATTCTTCATATACAAATAAATAAAAAGAGATAGAAAAAACAGCCTATTTATTGAGCCTCGTATCAGAGCTTCTTGCAAAGATATTCCCATACCAAAATCTTCATCTCCATATTCTAAATAATTAGCAATTTTCCATTGAAAAACTCCCCCTAACGTATTACCCAAAGTTGATAATACAACTGTTGAAGCTATTGAAAAAAACACTACCCCTACAACAAGAACAGTCAGTCGATATTTAGTTAATCTCATCGAATAAATATAGTAAGCGAATATAAATACTATAATTGATGAATGGAATTGCAATGCAAATAATAGACATATAAAGAATTTCCATTTTTCCCTATTAATAATATACCTAACAGAAAAAAAAGTTATAGAAAGTGCAATGGTTTCACGTACAAAAAAAATATCTGCTTTGCTTAGTAGAAGAGATAATATAAGAGAAAAAAAAGGATATGGAGAATACCGCCATATCGTACTATATTTTAGAGGAAATATAATACATGAGACTGAAAATAATAGAAATGAATAATTATCACTTATTTGTTTAACACCAAAATTTATTGCAGTAAATCCAACTTCAAAAGAAGCATCTAAAAATTCCTGCCAAGTATAGTGATTATTAAAAAAATTATAATAAGATTCCCAATCTGTACCCGTTTCCCAACGCACAAAACTCATTACCCAAAAGAACAATGAAATTGTTATGTACAAAAAAAGTCGGTCTCTTTTTCTAATCCGATAAATACTATCCAATATAGCAAGAGAAAATAACCAAAAACTTATTAAAACATAAATCTCCATATCCTATAATCTCTTGTAGAGCATCTTGAAATATATCAAATTATCATGTAATGTAAAATCTGATTTAAAAAACACAGAAAGTTTTAATAAGATATAAAGAAAAGAGCAAAAAAGGCCTAAACAATTGCCATAATAAAGTTTCCAATACGTAAATAAACTAATATCCATTTGTATCCGTTTACTATTGGACAGGTTCTCTTTATATGAACAACCCTCTAAATGTATTATTTTAGGAGATGAAATAACAATTCTACGCAAATTCATTCTTTTTAGTTGAGTTTGCAGCCAAGTTTCTTCGTAATACATAAAAAATAATGGCGAAAACATACCAGCTTTAAAAAAATTTTTATAAGATATAAACAAATCTGCTCCAGTCACATAATCAACCTCATTCTGGTCACTATCCAAAATCTCATTTTTTCTATTATTTCGGAAGACTTTACCCATTAATACCCTCCTAAATGTTGGGAAGAAACCATAAGAATGAGTTATTTCCTTATTTTGAGACAACAAAAAACCTCCTAAACACCCCATACTCTCATCCTTGCAACGTTGCCAATACATCCAAAATTCATATACTGCATTATTAACCAATATAGTGTCAGAATTTAGAAATAATAAGAACATTCCCTTTGCATACTCTACTCCCAAATTATTAGCCTTTCCAAAGCCTAAGTTTTCTGAGCTTTCTATTACGTTTACTCGTGGAAATAATTGTTTAATCATTTCAACAGAATTATCAGACGAAGCATTATCAACTACGATTATTTCAAATTCAACATTGGCAGTCTTTTCATAAACAGACTGTAGACATTGTAAAGTGAGGTTACATGTATTATAGTTAACTATAATGATAGATACATCCATATTCTATTACTGAAAGATTCGTATAAAAAGTCCCAAAAGAAAAGAGGTACGCAAGGATAAGTTATCAATACTATCTTAGGTTAAAAGACAATCTATATCTGTAGTTTAGAAATTCGGTAGAAAACATAGTCAAACCACTACCATGTAAACTACTTATACATAATAATAAAAAATTACTTCTTTCATGACTTATTTACCGCATTCTTTTCATTACTTACATATTAAAGCATTAGCTACAAAATGCATTTTATATTTCCATGACAATAAAGCTGTATCAAAATTGGCATCATATACATCTATATTAATCTTATTAGATATTATACTATTCATTTTATCAACCAGATCCGAAACATCTTCCTGATTGATAGAAATCCCATACTTACCATGCTCCGTTATATCATTAAAAGCACCTACATTCGTAGACAAGATGTAATTACGAAATCGTTGAGCTTCACTCAGTACCAAAGCATAACTCTCCCATCTTGATGTAAGTACAAATACCTTCGACCGATTATAATATTCCCACAATTCTTTTTTATCATAAATGGGGCCTGTCAAAATTACTTGATTTCGTTTTTCAGGAAAGTGATAATAAAATTTTTCTATGTCAGCTTTCAGATTTGCTTCCATCGGCCCTATCAAGTAAAATTTCCAGTCTTGCAAATCAACTATTTTTAAAGCTTCTAAAAGCATAGATGTATTTTTTTCAGGAGTTCCCAAACGTCCCACTGTTATCATTACATTTTCTTTTTCTGCAAAACTTTTCTCCTTTATTGATAAACAACGTAACAAATCCTCATCAAAACCATTTGGTATAAACAGAAGTTTATTCCCTAAATTATAAAGCGGATGGTGATTTTGCATTTTTTTTAAATACTCATATGCTAAAGAGGTTTCACAGGAACATACATCCAACTTATGTGTATAAGTACGATATAAACATTTCTTAATCCAACTTTGAAATCCAGTAACCTTAAAATCTTTTTCTTTTAATAAAGAATTCGGATTTATATCCATCTTAACATAGACTGCCCCTTTGGAATGGATAATTTTATAAATTATCGTCATCAGTAAAGTATGAATACTTAAATGAAAACGCATCAATACATCTATAGAAGACGAATTACGCAGAAGATAAATATAAAAATTCCATGTACGCCAAAAAGGAAACCAAGATAACCGTTTCTTTAAACGAATAGGAACCAATTTTACCCCTTGTATTTCTGTGGGAAAGTCCTTATTAGTTTCTGTCAGCGGATATACAATAGTGACATTATACCCTAAATTGCGTCCCAAATAGAAAGGTACCAAGAATACATCTTTTCCTAAATGTTCAACTTCAAAATGATTAAAAATCAAAGTCAGTTGTTTCGACATAATCTATTCTTAATTTTCTGTATATAAGTAAATATATGGATATCTAACATTGATGAACTTACTATTATTAAGCACAATAAAAGTAGAATATTAAGTAATAAACGCACAAATACAGAAAAGCTATTAACATAGTGATTAAATATATATAAAACTGTTGACAATACTATTACTACACATATATATCGAATCACAGATAAATAAAGGTTACGTTTGTCATAGACCAGAAGAACAACCGACATCATTGCCGCTCCAATCAAATGAGCTATTCCTAATGCTACCGGAAAGACATAAACATCTAAAAGGTGTATTAACGAAACATTCAAACACAATACTATAATTTGTACCAGCACACCCCAAAAAGCATACTTCTTACCTTGATTAGAAGCCAAAAGAGCATATCCTATCAACATATAGAGCAAAACGGCTATAAAAGAAATTCCGTAATAACGTGTTAGACTTACAATTACCTCCAAAGCAGCAAATGACACTTTTCCATGCTGAAAAAAAAATTCACAAAGAGGAGATGCCGCACCAACCAAAATAGGGATAGCCAAAGCCAAAATACAGAAACAGACATTCAGATTCTCCTTAAAAATATTCTGATACTTATTTGCATCATTTTGGGCATAAGCTTTTGCCAATAAAGGAAGCATCACAGTAGTCAACACACTACTTATCACACTCTGTAAAACTACAGTAAATTGCCTCGCATAATCAAGCGAAGAAATAACACCCTCACCCAACCAGCCAGCCAGCCATTTTTCGGAGAAAGCATTGACCTGTCCAACTAAATAAGGAAAGAAAAAAGGTAGGGAAAATGCAAAAAACGCCCAAAAGCCTTGAATATCTACTAAAAAAATATCTTTTAAATGAAATACATGCAATTTATGTAAATAATATAATACCCCCACTAACAGCAAGCCCATTGCCATATACTGAGATATTGCCAATGAGAAAATTCCGATACGAGGCGCTAATAAAATAATAATTAATATATTGAATATAGAGGAAATACCACCAGCTATTTCCGGTAAATAGTAAATATCATAAGCATTTAATATACTAATTCCAATAGATGTAAGTTGGGTAATCAACAGCGTAGGTAACATTACAATCAGCAAAAGTGAGAATAGCTGTAAACCTTCTGAAGATTTCCCGGATACAGACAATAAATGTCCTAATGAATCATGAAATATTCCTATAATAAAGCTGAGCAGTAATGTTATAAGTATAATAAAAACCACAAGTGAAAAAGCACTTGACAAAGCTTTATCCTTCCCGTCAGATTCACTAATAAAAATAAACTTTGCACGAAATGTTTCGTTAACAGGTCCCCAAAGAGCAGAACCTAATGTCATAATAAAAGCAGTGACCAATACCCACATATCCCGTTCCATACTTACACCAAAAAATTTAGCTGAAAGTATCAGAGATACCATAGATAAGGACATTCGAAACAAACGAAGTACAAAAAGGCCTGAAGCTATTTTTTTTATATTTTGTGTTACCAAATCTTTACAACACAACAATAAGAGTACAAGTAAACACTTGATTCTACGAAAACCATCTATCTATGCTAAAAAGAATACTTTATATCGTATTAACTTATCGCTATCAAACAAATTAACTTTAACATAATGTTAAAGTTAATTTCCTTTCATTCATAAAATTAACATCCTAAAAATTTGAAGTTAACTTTCTACAATCAAAAATATACTATACACCTTTCATCTTAACATTGTTAATTATATATCCTAATACTCCACACGGCACTAATATACAGAAAACCTATGTCTACTATCCGCGCCGTACATAGCTCACCGGCACACTAACCAATGCACATCCCAACTCCTGCAATCTTACAGCCATGTAATATTTACTTTCATATTTCACCATTTCGCCTCGTACCCCCTGCATACTTCCTTTTGCCACAGTAACCATAGTTCCCGGAGCAATCAGCTCATTAACCATTAAAATAGAAGTATCGGAGAGGTCGACCATGAAGCGGAAGTCCGCCATTTGTTGGTCAGGAATGACAAGAGGGGCATTAGTGCCACGTTTACTAAAGAAATGATGAACGTTGGGTGCTTGTTCTACTACAGAGAGTTCGGAACGAGAAAGGCAGACAAACACCATACCTGTAATTACCGGCTTTGTCACTTTCACACGCTTTCCGGCATATTCCCGAAATACATCCTGCACAGGCAAATAGACTTCTACTCCTTGCTCACGTAGCCACGTTTCTACCTTAAATTCGGTATTGTGACGAACATAAACAGCATGCCAATGCTTATGATCCGACGTAGTTAACAAATGCTAATAATAAATTATTAATAGTTTAGTAATAAGCGTTTTATGATTTCATTATAGCAGAGTTTCTTTTACGGCTCCGCCGAATGTAGCATCCACTACATTTCTCATCTCAAGAATAGAATTTTCGTCCACGATTAGCTCGTTTTGCAAGGGCAAAGATAAACACTCCGTATGGAACTACAAAATATTTAATAGATAAAAAGTTTTGCATTAACATAATCTTCTTTCACATACATCGAACATTTTTCCTCTTTTTCGTTTATCTTTGTACACCCTTTCCAATATAAACGGGAAAGAGATTCTTCAATAAGTCGCAGAATGACAGAAAGAAGAAAGCAATTAATTTATTAATTAAAAACACTAACTAAAAATCAGAAAATTATGGCAATGCATACATGGTTTGAGTGCAAAATCCGTTACGAGAAAACAATGGAAAACGGAATGAACAAGAAAGTTACCGAACCTTATCTGGTAGACGCACTCAGCTTTACGGAAGCGGAAGCGCGCATCATTGAAGAAATGACGCCGTTTATTTCCGGTGAGTTTACCGTATCGGATATTAAACGGGCGAATTACAGTGAACTCTTCCCTTGCGAAGAAGATGCTGCCGACCGTTGGTTCAAATGCAAACTGGTTTTCATCACATTGGATGAAAAAAGCGGTGCGGAGAAGAAAACATCTACTCAGGTACTGGTACAAGCCGCCGACCTGCGTGACGCAGTAAAGAAACTAGATGAAGGTATGAAAGGTACAATGGCCGACTATCAAATTGCATCGGTAGCAGAAACCGCCATCATGGATGTATATCCGTACAGTGCAGAGCCGAATGATAAGCCGGAAGTGTAATTTAAGTTATGAGTTATTATTGGGTACTCATGATTTATAGCTTATAAATCATAAAACAAGAGAACTGATGATTGCAGAAAATATAAAACAAGTACTGAGCGAACTGCCTGAAGGGGTGCGACTGGTAGCTGTTTCCAAATTTCACCCTAACGAAGCCATAGAAGAAGCCTATAACGCAGGGCAACGTGTGTTCGGAGAAAGTAAGGTGCAAGAAATGACAGCCAAATATGAAAGCCTGCCCAAAGACATAGAATGGCATTTCATCGGACATCTGCAAACAAATAAAATCAAATACATCGTACCTTATGTAGCATTGATTCACGGAGTTGACTCCTACAAACTTCTCACCGAAATCAACAAGCAAGCAGCCAAGGCAGGACGAATGGTAAACTGCCTGCTTCAACTGCACATTGCACAAGAAGAAACTAAATTCGGTTTCAGTTTCAACGAATGTCGGGAAATGCTTACGGGCGATGAGTGGAAAGAGCTTAAGAACATCCGGATATGCGGACTGATGGGCATGGCGACAAATACCGATAATGTCGAACAAATCAAAGCTGAGTTTTGTTCATTAAATAGCTTCTTCCAAGAAGTTAAGACCACATGGTTTTCCAATGCAGAGTGGTTTCGGGAGCTGTCTATGGGGATGTCACACGATTATCACGAGGCAATTGCCGCCGGTAGCACTTTGGTACGTGTAGGAAGTAAAATATTTGGAGAAAGAATATATTAATCACTAATAACTATTATCATGGCAACATTAGAAACTACTTTTGCAGGGTTAAAACTTAGAAACCCGATCATTATCAGCAGTTCCGGACTTACCGACAGCGCTGCTAAGAACCAGAAGCTTTATGAAGCCGGGGCAGGAGCTATTGTACTCAAGTCACTTTTCGAGGAGCAAATCATGATGGAAGCCGACTGGCTTGGAGATCCCAATATGTATCCGGAAGGAAGCGATTATCTGGTGGGGTATATACGTGAACACAAATTGGGTGAATATTTGAATTTAATCAAAGAGAGCAAGAAAGTCTGCGATATTCCTATCATCGCCAGTATCAACTGTTACCAGGATGCAGACTGGATTGAGTTTGCCAAGAAAATAGAAGAAGCCGGAGCAGATGCTTTGGAAATTAATATCCTTGCTTTGCAAACTGATATGCAATATGCTTACGGTTCCTTTGAACAGCGCCATATCGATATCTTGAGCCACATCAAGAAAACGGTCGATATTCCTGTCATCATGAAATTGGGAGACAATCTTACCAACCCTATTGCTCTCATCGATCAGCTTTATGCTAACGGTGCGGCGGCGGTAGTCATGTTCAACCGCTTCTACCAGCCGGATATCGATATTGAAAAAATGGCTCAAAGCGCCGGAAGCGTATTCAGCACAGATGCCGATTTATCTAAATCTTTACGTTGGATAGGTATCGCTTCTGCAGCAGTCGGTAAGCTGGACTATGCGGCATCCGGCGGTATACACGCTCCTGAAGGAGTAGTAAAAGCTATTCTGGCAGGTGCTTCGGCGGTAGAGATATGCAGTGTGCTGTATCAGAATTCCTATGCCATCATTGACGAATATGTTCGTTTCCTGAATTTATGGATGGACCGTAAAGGAATGGAGAATATCAACCAGTTCAAAGGCATGCTGAATGTAAGCGACTTGAATGGCGTAAATACATTCGAACGTACCCAATTCCTGAAATATTTCTCCTCACACAAGTAAGTGTGATACATACTAAAACGGATGATGCGTTTATGATAAACGCATCATCCGTTCTTTTATATCATAATCATTGTCTGTTTCAGACTTCACCGGCTCCTACTCTTTCTTATCCAGAACCTCAAAGCAGGAATTCTTGCTGACAAACTCAGGAACAATATCTTTCATGGCCGCCACAATCTTCATCTGGTCATAAGTATAGCTGACCTCAATCAACTTCTGAATACGTTCCCGCACTTCATCATAATCATACTCGCGTACAGTGGCAATCATAATCTTTTCGTGATAAGTCGGTTTTGTCAGCTCCCGGACATTAAGCAGTTCCTCATACAACTTCTCACCATGGCGTAACCCTGTAAATTCTATCTTGACATCAGTACGTCCGGAAAGACTGATCATACGCTTGGCAAGGTCTACAATCCGCACCGGTTTACCCATATCGAAGATATAAATCTCTCCCCCATGCCCCATACTACCGGCTTCGAGTACCAAACGGCAAGCTTCCGGAATGGTCATAAAGTAACGTATAATTTCCGGATGAGTCACCGTTACAGGCCCGCCACGCTGTATCTGATCGCGAAAACGGGGAATGACCGAACCGTTCGACCCCAAAACATTGCCGAAACGGGTAGTGATAAACTGCGTGAAACGTCCGCCTTCCGCCTGTAATTTCTTCGCCAGCGACTGAACGTAAATCTCACAGATACGTTTGGAACATCCCATTACATTGGTAGGATTCACCGCCTTGTCCGTAGAAATCATCACAAACTTCTCCGCACCGTATTTCACCGCCAAATCAGCGACAGTACATGTACCGTAAACATTTACCTGAATAGATTCGGATACATTATCTTCCATCATCGGTACGTGCTTGTACGCCGCCGCATGAAAAATATACTGCGGCTTATACTGCCTGAATATTTCTTCCATACGAGTTGCATTGGAAATATCGGCGATGATGGTTTCGGCATCAATGTCCCGCCAACGGTCCTGCAGTTCCAAACGAATATCATGCAACGGAGTTTCCGCCTGGTCTACAAGAATCAGTTTATAAGGATTGAAAGAAGCCACCTGACGCATGATTTCACTACCGATAGAACCGGCGGCACCGGTAATCATCACCCGCTTGCCTTCCAGATGGGAAGCAACCTTATGAATATCAATCTCAATCGGATTACGCTGCAACAAGTCCTCAATCTGGATTTCTTTCAGTTGGGTACGGTCCAGGAACTGCCCATTCCATTCACTCAGCGGCGGAGCCGTCATCAGTTTGATGTTGTGCGCCAATAAACGGTCTGCCATGTCGGAGCGCTTGAGCGCTTCCATCTTGGCGGGAGAAACGATAATGGTATGCACGTCACGGTCGTCCAGATTATCAATCAGGGCGTTGTCGTTGGGATATACCTTTACCCCCATCATCACCTTATTAATAAGTTCCGGCTCATCGGCAATGAAACCGCGCAAACGGTAATGGTTACGCAAATTAACGCGCAGCGCTTTTGCAATATTCACTCCGGCCTCTTTGGCTCCGTAAATAAACACATTGGCGCTGTGCGAACCGTCAAAGTTCAACGCTTCGAAGAATATCTTTACAACAATACGGGAACACGCCATCATGGCAAAACTGATGATATAAGACATGAACAATACCGTAGCAGGCGCTACATTAATGTCCATGCAACTTTTTGCCAGCACACTCGTTATCAGCAACAATGCGTAGGAAACCGTCAGCGATACGAATATGCGCATTATATCTACAAACGATGAAAAGCGAAGCACGTTAGAGTACGTACGAAACACTCTAAAGAATATCACATTGACGATTACCGTCCACACAATCGTTATGTCTATGGACGAAGATTCCGAGAACAGACTCCGGAAATCATATCGCAGCGCATAAGCCAACAGACTGGATACGACAATAATAAGCACATCAATCAATAGAACAGTCCATATCGGCAATACCTTTGCTGAAAGGTACCGATGAAAAAAGTTTCGCTTCATCACGTTTGACAGTTTTTGTTTTAGGCACCGCAAAGATACACTAATTTTTATCAAAGCGAAGAAGAAAATGATAAAATGTTACATCAAGTTACTTGCTAACTCGCTCAGCTGGCTACGCTCTCCTTTCACTAAATTGATATGGGCAAACAGGTTCTGATCTCTCATGCGGTCTATCATATAGACAAGTCCGTTGGACTGGCTGTCCAGATACGGTTGGTCAATCTGTTGGATGTCACCCGTGAATACCATCTTCGTCCCCTCTCCGGCACGTGTTATGATGGTTTTGATTTCATGAGGAGTAAGGTTCTGCGCCTCGTCAATGATACAATAAGTCTCGCTCAAGCTGCGTCCACGGATAAAGGCCAGGGCTTCAATAACCAGTTGGTCGCTTTTCTGCATATCTTCCAACCTTTTCACTTCGCTCGAATTAGATGCAAACTGATGCTTGATTACATTCAAATTATCAAACAAAGGCTGCATATACGGAGCGACCTTTTCATTGGCGTCACCCGGCAGGAAACCAAGGTCTTTATTGGATAAGGCGACGATAGGACGCGCCAACAGGATTTGCTTATAATCCGTCAGCTTGCCCAAAGCGGCAGCCAGCGCCAACAGCGTCTTACCGGTTCCGGCCTTACCCGTAAGGGCTACCAACTTGATATTCGGATCGTTCAGCACTTCAAAAGCAAAGCTCTGCTCGGCGTTGCGCGGTTCTATACCGTAATTCTTCGTCTTGTTTACACGGCAGACAGAATGCGTAAAAGGATTATAGCGGGCAAGCACACTGCTACGGTCGCTTTTCAGTACAAAGCATTCATTGGGATGGATGACATCCTTAAAGTCGAACTCACTGATATCCAGCCCCTCTTTGGATGAATAGATACGGTCTATCAAAGTAGGGTCGACCCCCTCGAACACTTCATTCGATTTTTCAAATATATCCACATTGATTACCTTGTCATTGATATAATCCTCGCACAGCAGTCCGATGGAGCGCGCTTTCATACGAAGGTTGACGTCTTTGGTGACAAGAATGGATTTCATTTTCGGCTTTTTCTCCGTCAGCCAGTCAACGACGGACAATATCTGATGATCGGGAATGCGTTCAGGGAAAGAATCACGCACGCGGGACGAATCTACCGAACCGGCCACTACGAACAAACGTCCCAGCCCCTCTCCCAGCGGAGCGCCTTTGGTAAAGAGGTTATCGTCGGTAATCAAGTCGAGTTCCCGGACAAACTCACGGGCATTGAAATTTATCTGCTCGTTGCCTTTCTTGAATTTATCGAGTTCTTCAAGCACTACAATGGGAAGATAAATGTCGTTCTCTTGAAAGTTCTTCAAACAGTTATAATCGTGAAGGATAACATTGGTATCAATCACAAAGTTTTTCTTAGCTCCCATACTCTTTAGATTTAAATTGTTTATACCTCATACCGACATATAAAATAAAGCAAGCATACGCACTTAAATAAAATTGCCTTATCTTTGCCGTTCCTAAAGATAACACTTTAATAGGGAGAAAGGATTGCTTTCCCGTTAATTTTTATAAAAGATGGACTATCAGAACACTTTAACTTACTTATATAACAGCGTGCCCATGTTCCAGCAAGTGGGTGGCTCGGCATACAAAGAAGGGCTGGAAAACACACGTATACTGGACGAACATTTCGGACATCCCCACCGCTCGTTCCGCACCATCCATGTGGCGGGAACCAACGGCAAAGGCTCCTGTTCGCACACGCTGGCCGCCATATTGCAGGAAGCCGGGTATCGTGTGGGACTTTACACTTCCCCCCACTTGGTGGACTTCCGCGAACGTATCCGTATAAACGGACAGCCTATACCGGAAGAGTATGTAGTACGTTTCGTAGAAAAAGAGCGTGACTTTTTCGAGCCTCTGCACCCTTCTTTCTTCGAGCTGACCACCGCCATGGCTTTCCGTTATTTTGCCGATGAAAAAGTGGATGCAGCCGTCATTGAAGTCGGGCTGGGCGGCAGGCTGGACTGCACAAACATCATTCATCCGGATTTGTGCCTTATCACCAACATAAGTTTCGACCACACCCAGTTTTTAGGCGACACACTGGCAAAGATAGCCGGAGAAAAGGCAGGTATCATCAAGGCAGGCATCCCCGTCGTCATCGGAGAAACCACTCCCGAAACCAAACCTGTGTTCCTGCAAAAAGCGGAAGAAGAAAAAGCTCCGGTCATATTCGCGGAAGATACGACGATACAAGATTATCCCGGGATGAAAACAGAATTGCAAGGGCTCTATCAGATAAAGAACACGCGTACCATTCTCACCGCCTTACCGCTGCTGCAAGAAGCCGGTTACCGGATAGACGAACAAAGCATACGCAGCGGTTTCGCCCATGTCTGCGAACTGACGGGATTAATGGGACGCTGGCAAAAGCTGCAGGACGCCCCCACCCTGATATGCGACACCGGACACAACGTAGGCGGCATCAGCTACATTGTAGAACAATTGAAGCAGCAGACCTGCCGCCAGCTACATATTGTAATAGGTATGGTAAATGACAAGGATATCAGCGGCGTACTCGCCCTGCTTCCCAAAGACGCCGCCTACTATTTCACCAAGGCCTGCGTAAAGCGCGCCCTGCCCGAAGAAGAGCTGCGCGCGCTCGCCGCACAAGCCGGTCTGCGGGGAAGCTGCTATCCGGATGTCCCTGCCGCTGTAACCGCAGCGCAAGAAAAAAGCCACCCGGAAGACTTTATCTTCGTAGGTGGCAGCAGCTTTATTGTAGCGGACTTGTTAGCGAACCGCGATGCACTCGATCTCCACTAAAGCGTCTTTCGGAAGCGCCTTTACGGCAACTGCCGAACGGGCGGGGAAATCTCCGTCAAAGTAAGTGGCGTACACCTTATTCATATCGGCAAACAAAGACATATCCGCCAGAAAAACGGTAGTCTTTACAATATTCGCCATGCTCAATCCTGCTTCTTCCAGAATGTGCTTTACATTCTCCAGCGATTGGCGTGCCTGAGCCTCTGCGCCCTCTGCCATCACTCCGGTAGCAGCGTCAATGGGTAACTGACCTGATACAAACACCATTCCGTTCGCTTCAATAGCTTGACTGTATGGGCCTATTGCGCCCGGAGCCTTTTGGCTGCAAATTACTTTCTTCATAATTTTCTTATTCTTTTTATCTGTTCATTATCAAGTATATCGTATCTTTCTTTACAATATTCTCAAAAAAAATCAATAAGTCCATGCAGTATTCCTAAAAGCCGTGCATTTACTATACGAATATACGAAAGAAATTTCACTCATAACCTGTTAATACCTAGACTTAACTTTTATTTTAGCATGGGGAAGTTTCCCAAACAAAGGCTCTGCTTGTGAAAGCGGAGCCTTTATCGTTAGCATATCACTTATTTGCAATGCTTTTTAATCAGTTCATCCACATTCGGATCTCCCAATTCCTTCGCTTTGGCAAAACTTTGGCACGCTTCCTGATTTTTCTTCATCTGCAACTGCGCAATTCCCATCAGACGATAGGCTTCCGCATATTTAGGGTCGATTTCCAAAGCGGCCTGCAGCACCTTCAGCGCTTCCTCATTACGTCCCACACGAATATTGACAACGGCAAGTTCCGCACGGTAAGTCAAATCTTTCGGACTTAATTCGATAGCCTTTTCCATATCATTCAGCGCACGCTGGAACTGCTTGGCTTTCAAGGCGGCCTGCTCACGATAGTAATAGAATACATCATTCACCTTGCCGTTTACCGTCTTGTAATACGCATCATAGTCGAGCATCGCGGCGCGCGCCTGATTCGCATTCATACGGGCTTGGGCACGTTCCAACAGATAAGGGGCGGCTTCTTCCGTATACGGTTCGCTGAAGCGTGCCATACAACTATCCATAAGCGCTACTACTTCTTCCGCAGGCGCTTTCATCAGTTCTTTGGTCTTGGCTGCGCTGAAGAAAGTGGCCGCCGACGCCAGATTGGACTGATTCACCTTTTCATAGCAAGCCAAAGCAGCCGGATAATCTTGTTTCGCAAACAAAATATCTCCTTCGGTCTGTACGTACACCGGAAGTTCCTGAACGGCAATCGCCTTTCTTATTTCATCCGCAGCCTTGTCGTACGACCAGTCCTTGTAAGATTTCTCCGGATTGCCCAACATATAATTGTATATCAGCTTGGCACGATTGTAATATACATCGTCCTTCTTCTGAGTTACGCTCAGGGCCTTATCCATATCGGCCGCTACCTTATCCATCGAGGCGTCATCCTTTGACTGATACAACCGGTTGGTAGCACGACGCAAATAACCGTCCGCGCTATTCGGATATTCGGCGACGAAGTCATCCAGCAGTTCGGCGTACTTCTCCGGGGTAACCTGTGAAGAAGCCATGAAGAGGAACACCAACGCCTGTTCTTCCGTATCGGGCAATGCCTTCTTGATGCCGATATTCTTTAAAGTCATATCGCTGAAAGAGAACGCCGAAACATTCTGGTCTATGGCAAACTTAGCATCTACCGCATAACAGATTGTTGCGGTGTCGGCGCCGGATGATTTCTGCGCAAGGGCAAAGACCTGTCCTTCCTCGGTCATTACGGGACAACTCACCATCTTATCTTTCAGACGCAGGTTGAGCGTATAGTAATAATACTTTTCGGAGAACTTATCCGCCGCTTTCACTTGTCCGGCGGTATAAGAACGGTCTTTTTGCGTGGAATAAGGTAGGATATATACATTGGCGCCCACTGCCGGAGCCGTGGTTACCGGGTTCAATGCAGGAACTTTCTTGGTTGATATGCCTACACGAAACTTAATGACATCGTACATATCATTTGCGCCCAAAATAGAAACTACCGGCATCTGTACGCCTTCCGAGTTCATCACTACCGCCCGTTGCGCTCCCTTGAACAGAGAGTAATCGGACAAGGCAACGCCATCTTCCGTTACGAAGAACCCGTTTCCGGTATTCAGAATCTTGTCATTCTCACCATAAGTGACCACCGAGAATACGGCACGTTTAGCTTTCTCCACCCATTTGGGGGCTTGCGCTACACTCCACTGAGCCAGAAGGCACAGAGTGAAAAGCAGGAAAATCTTCTTTTTCATATTTAGTTGGTTCTTTGTTTCACAGCTTCATAAATCAGAATACCCGCTGCAACAGATACGTTAAGAGACTCAATCGTACCCAGCATCGGAATCTTTACCCATTCGTCGCATAATGCAAGGTTGTCGTAAGAGACGCCTTTATCCTCAGCGCCCATGATGATACACATAGGGCCGGTATAATCGGCTTTTGTGTAGTCGTAATCACCTTTTTCCGTGGCAGCCACAATATGGAAGCCGCTGTTTTTAAGATACTGCAAGGTATCTTTCAAGTTCTGCTCGCGGCATACGGGCAAGGTATGCAACGCTCCCGCCGAAGTCTTCACCGCATCGGCATTCACCGTCACGCTGTTCTTGGCGGGGATAATAACGGCATCTACCGCCGCGCACTCGCAAGTACGGGCTATCGCTCCGAAATTACGCACATCCGTTATGCCGTCCAGCATGACAAACAACGGGTTCTTTCCCTCTTCAAACAGAAACGGCACAAGATCTTCCGTTTTCTGGTAGGTCACGGCGGAAACAAACGCTATCACACCCTGATGGTTCTTGCGTGTAAAACGGTTGATACGTTCCACCGGCACACGTTGCACGGGAATCAAAGTTCCCTTCAAAGCGGCAAACAACTCTTTGGACAAGTCGCTCTGAATATCTTTCTTCACCAATATCTTGTCGATGTCCTTACCTGCCTGAATAGCTTCTATTACGGCGCGAACGCCGAAAATCATTTCACTTTTATCTGTCATTGTATCTTAATTGTTTTTTGTCTTACTTCAGTCTGCCGGAGCTTTACGCTACGGCTATAAACCTCTACTTTACAAGCGCAGAATTACGGCACCCGTCAGACGATGCCCAACAACGCCTTTGCATTGTTCAGCGCAGCTTCCGTCAAGGTGGCGCCGCTCAACATATGCGCTATCTCCTCTACCCGTTCTTCGTCCGTCAGGCGGCGGATATGGCTGTTGGTTTCCGTCTCATTATCCTGCTTGTACACCTTATAATGGGCACGTCCGCGGGCGGCAATCTGCGGCAGGTGGGTAATGCTGATAACCTGGCGGTCGCTATCCCCCATTTCCTGCATAATGTCCGCCATACGGTCGGCTATCTCACCGGAAACTCCGGTATCTATTTCATCGAATACGATAGTGGGCAGCTTCACCGCTCCGGCTATCATCGCCTTGACAGACAACATGACACGGGCAATCTCACCGCCCGAAGCTACCGAAGATATATTCTGCAACGCCCCGTTCTTATTGGCGGAGAAAAGGAAACCCACCGTATCCGCGCCATGCGCACCCGGCTCCTTACGCGTACCTATCTCTACCCGGAAACGAACATTAGGCATTCCTAACGGTATCAAACGGGCTGCCATTTGTTTCTCGACCTCACGGGCTGCGGCAGTACGCAATTCGGTCAGTACCGCGGCCTGCTTTTTCACCTTATTATATAAGGCTTCGCTACGGGACTTCAGTTCTTCAATCTGTTCATCCGATGAAATGATGTTGGAGAGTTTCGCTGCATAATCATCCGCCAAAGCCAGCAGTTCGTCCACCGTAGAGACTCGATGTTTCTGCTGGAGAGTATAAATCAGGTTCAAACGGTCGTTCACTTCTTCCAGCCGGGCGGGATTAAATTCAACCTCTTCTTCCTTTCCTGAAATCTCCTGGGAAATATCTTTCAATTCGATATAGCTGCTTTCCAGACGCTCGGCAAGTTCCCCGGCCGAAGGATATACTTTCTGCAGCCCCGACATTGTATTCAAACACTCTTTCAACGCGGAGAGCAGACCGCCTTCATCGGAGTTCATCACCTGACCGGCACGGAACAGTCCGGCTTTTATCTCTTCCGCATGGCTCAGCGTATCGGCTTCCCGCTCCAGTTCTTCCTGCTCTCCGGCAGTCAGGTGAGCGTCTTCCAACTGCTCCAACTGAAAACGGATATAGTCTTCATCAGCCTTATTCTGCCCGGCAAGGGCGATAAGGTTCTCTAAATCCCGCTGCGCCTGCTTCCATTCCCGATGAAGGGACTGATAGGCGGCCAGTTCTTCTTCATCATGCGCCAATATATCCAGCACATTCAGCTGGAAACCCTCTTTGTTCAGCAATAAGTTCTGATGCTGCGAGTGCACGTCAATCAATTGCTCACCAAGCTCTTTCATCTGTACCAATGAAGCCGGCGTATCATTGATGAATGCGCGGCTCTTGCCCGAAGCATAGACCTCACGGCGCAGAATGCACTCATCTTCGTATTCCAGTTCGTTTTCCTCAAAGAAAGGCTGCATGCCGTAGCCCGCAATCTCAAAACGGGCTTCAATCACACATTTCGCGGCGCCTCGCCTGATAGACTTCACATCAGCGCGCTGCCCCAGCAACAGGCCGATAGCTCCCAGTATAATAGACTTTCCGGCGCCTGTCTCACCGGTAATCACCGAGAAACCGCTACCGAAGTCTATATCAAGTTTCTCGATAAGCGCATAATTCTGTATGTATAGAGAACGCAACATTTTATAAAATTGAGAATTGAGAGTTGATAATCGAAAATAGCATTAATGTTTCATCACTTCCACCAGATGGTCGATAATGTCCGCAGCCACCTCGGCTTTGGACTTCAACGGATAATCCTTTTTACCATTCCGGTCGATAATACTGATTTTATTGGTATCGTAACGGAATCCGGCGCCTTTGTCATTCAACGAATTGAGCACGATAAAGTCCAGATTCTTACGGTTCAGCTTATCTTCCGCATTCTGTCGTTCGTCATTGGTTTCGAGGGCAAACCCTACCAGCACTTTGCCGGGATATTGCTTCTTCATCTCTCCCAAACGGGCGGCAATATCCTGCGTAGGCTTCAAATCCAACGACATATCCCCGGTCTTTTCCCGCTTAATCTTCTTATCGGCCACCTGCTCCGGCGTATAGTCGGCTACGGCGGCGGCCATAATAACGGCATCCGCATTGTAAAACAAAGAAGTGGCCGCCTCGAACATCTGTCCGGCAGACTCGACATTGAAATGTTGATGCATAGGATAATGCGTACGGAGCTGCACAGGTCCCGAAACCAGAGTCACAGCCGCTCCTCTTGCCGCACATTCATCGGCAAGCGCAAAACCCATCTTACCCGACGAATAATTGCCGATGAAACGCACCGGGTCTATTTTTTCATACGTAGGTCCGGTAGTTATCATAATTTTCTTTCCGGCCAGATCACCGTCTTTGGCTGCGAAGAACTCTTCCAAATGACGGATGATAACGTCCGGTTCTTCCATTCTTCCTTTGCCCACCAAATGGCTCGCCAGCTCGCCCGTGCCCGGTTCTATGATATGATTGCCATACGAGCGCAGCGTCTCCAGGTTCTTTTGGGTGGACGGATGAGCATACATATCCAAATCCATCGCCGGAGCCACAAACACAGGAGCTTTCGCAGACAGATAAGTGGTTATCAGCATATTGTCGGCAACGCCATTCGCCATTTTGCCGATAGTGGAAGCCGTGGCCGGAGCTATCAGCATGGCATCCGCCCACAAGCCCAAATCCACGTGACTGTTCCATGTCCCGTCACGTTGCGCAAAAAACTCACTGATGACAGGCTTCCCGGTGAGGGCGGATAAAGTAATGGGAGTTATGAATTCTTTTCCCGCAGGGGTTATAACGACCTGCACTTCCGCACCCTGTTTTATAAGTCCGCGGATGATATGGCAGGCTTTATAAGCGGCAATACTGCCTGTAATGCCGAGTACTATTTTCTTTCCTTTCAGTGGATTTGCCATGAAATCAAAATACTAATTACAAATATCACTTCTGAGTAATCTCACGCAGGCGGATTTTAGTCAGCATGGCTTTGGTATTCAGCGTAAAATCACTGTTCAGTATCCAGCTGTAATATCCCGGATCACGCTTCAGCACATCGGCTACCGACATGCCTTTGTACTTACCGAAATTAAACACTTCCACACCTTTATCATCGTAAACCATGCGTCCCGCAAAGTCCACATTCTTATTGAAACTGGAATAATCCGACAGGAAAGTCACATCGTTCTGCAAGTCCGGATAGCGGTCCAGTTGCGACATCAGCACCTCATAGGTAGCGCGAGTGTCCGCTTCCGCCGTATGGGCGTCTTCCAGATTCTTGCCGCAATAGAACTTATAGGCGGCGGACAGCGTGCGCTGTTCCATTTTATGGAAGATAACCTGCACATCCACAAATTTGCGGCGGCTCATGTCGATATCCACATCCGCACGCAGGAATTCTTCCGCCAGAACGGGAATATCGAAACGGTTGGAATTGAAACCGGCAAGGTCGCAGCCTTCAATATCATTGGCGATACCGCGCGCCACTTCCTTAAACGTGGGACAGTCCGCTACATCTTCATCATAAATGCCATGAACGGCGGAAGCTTCCGCCGGAATATGCATTTCGGGATTGATACGCATGGTTTTGGTTTCCTCGTTCCCGTTGGGATATACTTTGAGATAACAGATTTCTACTATTCGGTCTGAGTTAATGTTTGTACCGGTGGTCTCCAAATCAAAAAAGACAATCGGATTTTTAAGATTCAGTTTCATGAAGTTTCGTATTTATTTATCTTTTAGGCACGGATTACACGGACTGACACGGTTTTCCTATAAACCTGAACCGTGAAATCCGCGTAATCCGTGCCTAAACAAAAAATGACAGGTTACTATCTCATTAGTCATTCAGCATCATCGGCATCAGCAGCATCAGCAGGTCTTCGTTTTCTTCCTGCTCTACCGGAACGATAACGCCGGCGCGTGAAGGATCGGCCAATTCGATAACCACTTCATCAGCTGAAATATTATTCAGGATATCTATGAGGAAAGTAGATTTGAAGCCGATGCTCATCGGATTGCCCGTATACTGGCAGGTCTGTGTCTCTTCCGCCGAAGTGGAGAAGTCGATGTCCTGCGCCGAAATCACAATCCGGTTTTCCTGCATGCGCAGCTTGATAAGGCTGCTGGCCTGTGACGAGAAGATGGACACGCGGCGCAACGCGCCTATCAGTTGCTGGCGGTCTACCGTTACCTTATACGGGTTGTTCTGCGGAATTACAGAGTTATAGTTCGGATAGCGTCCTTCAATCAGACGGCATACCATGCGATAACTTTCCAGCGTAACCACAGCGTTACGTTCATCAAACTCAATGGTTACCATGCCCTGTTCTTTCGGCAACAGGTTCTTCATCAGGTTGGCGGGTTTCTTGGGCAGGATGAAAGCGGCGCGTTCATTGCCTTTGGCGGCCAGCGTCTTGCAGCGTACCAGCTTATGGCCGTCGGAAGCCACCATGGTGATGTCTTCGGTGGTAATATCGAAATAGATACCGTTCATCACGGGACGAAGCTCGTCATCGGCGGTTGCAAATACCGCGCGGTTGATACCGCCCAGCAACACCTGCGCATCCATTTCCACACGTACGGCGTTGTCACCCAGCATGGCCGATTGCGGGAATTCGTCCGCGTTCTGTCCCATCAGGCTGTATTTACCGTTTTGATACTGTACTGTAATCTCCAAAGAATTTGTGTTGATGTCAAATGTCAGCGGTTGTTCGGGAATTTCCTTCAAAGCATCCAACAGAGTTTTAGCGGTTACGGCAAAACGTCCGTCGGTATCACTTTCGTTCACTTCGACTGTAGTAACCATCGTTGTTTCGCTGTCGGAAACGGTTACAGACAAGGTTCCGTCTTGTAGTTCAAAGAGGAAACAATCCAAAATAGGCAGCGCATTCTTCGAATTAATCACGCGGCTGATAGCCTGCAAATGGCTGGAGAGCGCAGTACTCGAAACGATAAATTTCATATATTCTGTATATTTAAGTTTTAATTTCAGCTAACTTGTTAACTAACGGACAAAGTTAAAAAAAGAATTCCCTACGACAAAGAAATAGTAAGAAAAAACAGCCGTTTATTCGTCGCATATTCCTAAAAAATTGTAACTTCGCCGCATCATTTAAAAAGAGAACAATGGAATTTACAGGAAAAATTATCGCTATACTCCAGCCCAGAGGCGGAGTTTCCAAAACAGGTAACGAGTGGAAGGCACAAGAATACGTAATCGAAGACCACGGGCAATATCCCCGTAAGATGTGTTTCGACGTATTCGGAGCAGATAAAATAGAACAGTTCAACATCCAGATGGGTGAAGAGCTGACGGTTTCTTTCGATGTCGATGCACGTCAGTGGCAAGACCGCTGGTTCAACAGTATCCGCGCATGGAAAGTAGAACGCGTCAGCGCAGCCGCACCTGCACCGGGTGCGCCGGTTCCGCCGCCGGCTCCTTCCGCAGCACCGGAATTCTTGTCCGGAGACGCTAAAGACGATTTACCTTTCTAAATTGAGAATTGAGAATTAAAAATTGAGAAATAAGAAAGACCATGTATGTACCTGCGGGCATATACATGGTCTTTTTTATCGGAAGAACCGACTATTCTCCCTATTTCTCAATTTTTAATTCTCAATTCTCAATTTCCTCAATTTCCCCTTTATACAGTAAGACGAGGTTCGGGTACACTATTCCGTCCGTACAAGTAAACTGTATGCCGATTACGAAGTGACGGAAGAACTTGGCCTGACGGAAGAAGAAGTTCGGTATCAGGCGCACATAAGTTTCCGGCTGGAGCATCATCTCTTCCATATCCACCATCATGGCAAAGTTATAATACGGGGAAAGACTGCCTACCCCTTCTTCATACACCGAAGTTCCGCCCAGCACATCCTTATTCTCGACGGCATCTATATAGGCGGAAAGGCTCTGCGCATCGGGCGCCAGCAACAAGGCTCCCTTATAAAAACAGGCGTAGGTGTGAAGCGCGGATTCCGTAATACCGGTCAGTTGCGTCAGCATAGTATTCCGGGGCAACATGTACTGCCGGTATTTCCTCGCCTGCGGATATTGCCTGTAACCGGGAGAGGTCCGCGGCACTGCCGGGGCATCCTCTTCTTTCGGAGTAACATATAGCAGATGTTGCAGATAACGTTCCGCCTGCGCTTCATCTTTCACGGCAACACTCATTACGGCACAAGGACGACGGTCGGTTGTGTCTTTGGATTGGAACAGGCAGGACATGATGCTCTCTCCCGCATGCTCTTTCATAAAATCCATCCACTCTTCATCCCGCTTCTTGATATAATCGGAATAAGTAGCTTTGGCATATTCCTGCCGCGAAGTAAAGCCGAACATGGCTTCCAAATCCGAAATAGCCCACTGGTCGTAGAAGAAAGTAGAGGCCGGAAGCCGCTCTCCCGAAAACCCCTTTATCGGTATCTGCCTGCGAAGCGCGTTGATAAACGTCCGGGTAGTATCCGAACCGTGACTGATACCGGAACAATACACGGCTTCCTCATTGAACTTCATATCAAACTCCGCCCAGCTTCCCAAGCGTGTCTGCGAACGGATGCCGTCCGTATCCTTTCCCATGCCCACCTCTTTCATGCGCACGTACACCGTTGCCGCCACATTATTGCGTTTGCCGGCATACATGGTACGGAAAGAAGGCATATCCATCAGCGATTGCCTGGAACGGCGGGCATCGATGACCCGCTCTATCAAACGCTTCTGAAAGCTGACCGCCAGAAAATCCGGCGTGAAATAGACCGCAAGGAAACGTCCGTCCGCCATGGGATAGATACGTATTTCCTCGCCGTTATAATCGAAGTATTTAGAGGGGAAAGTACTGGAGCAGTACTTACGCACAAAAGATTCCACCAATTCGTAATCTCCCGACCCCAGGCTGCAATACAACACCTGATTCAAAGGAGTATCCGGCTCGTGAAAACTGATAAGCATCTTGTTCATCTGCCTGCTCAACCCGTGCGGGGTGTCGCCTACCAGCGTATTGAGATACTTTTTCAAGTAGGCGAAAAGCTCCGAGACATATAGGAAGTGGTCATCCTTACTGCAATGCAACCCGTTGATGTCTTCCATCAAGTCCGCCACGCGGTCTGTCTCAAGTACAGCCGTAGCATCTTGCGGAACCAAGGTAAAGAGATTAAAATCCTGCCGGTTTTCCACCGCGTTCATGCGCAGGAACGAGTATGCGCCGAAGCCCGTACATAGCAGCACTATGGACACAATAACGGCTATTCGTATAAGTACTCGAAGCTTCATGGCATTTATTCATCAACTGTTGGCAAAAATAAACATTTCTACTAATAAAACAAAACAAATGTTTTAAAAAGTTTAGAAATCTATTTCCATCCCGTCATAAGCAAAATGCACATGGGGCGGCAGTTGGCTGTCTATTTCGGCATGCAGTCCTGCGTGATGGCTCATGTGGATGAAATAAGTTTCCTTCGCGCCAATACGTTCCGCAGCCGCCAACGCTTCCGATATGCTCTGATGCGTAGGATGCGGTTGCGGCCGCAAAGCGTTTATTACCAAAACGTCCAGCCCCTGCAATTGTTCATACGAGGCGTCCGGCATCGTAAGCATATCCGTTACATATCCCAAACGTCCGCCGATACGGTAGCCCAGAATGGGTAAACGCCCGTGCATCACGGCCACCGGCAGTATTTCCGTTCCCCGTACAGAGAAAGGCTTGCCCGCTTCCACTTCCCGCAAATAGATGCGCGGCACGCCCGGATACTTCTTATCCACAAAGCAGTAAGGCATCCGCACCCGCAGATGGGCGGCTGTGTAAGCATCCGAATAGATAGGTATCTCCGAAAAACGGCAAAAAGGACGCAAATCGTCCAATCCGCCCACATGATCGTAATGCTCGTGGGTTATCAGTACGCCGTCTATCCGCTCGTAAACGGCAGCGCGCAACATCTGCGTCCTGAAGTCGGGGCCGCAGTCTATCAATATCGTCGCGTCGTCCGTATGCAGCAGAGCCGACGCGCGCAAGCGGTTATCCCGCAAATCGGCAGAGGTGCAGACAGGGCACGTGCAACCTATTTCCGGCACTCCGGTAGATGTTCCGCTTCCTAATATGGTCAGTTTCATAACAGTAATAAGTAAATGGCGGTTAATCACTCTATAAAGTTTACTTCCGGATGAATCTCCACCCCGAACTTCTCCTTTACAGAAGCTCTGACGGCATCCGACAGGGCAACCACGTCTTTTCCGGTCGCACCGCCCAGATTCACAAGCACCAGAGCCTGCTTGTCGTGTACGGCGGCAGGTCCTAAAGCCTTGCCTTTCCAGCCGCACCGGTCTATCATCCACCCGGCGGGAATCTTCACCCGCTCGGCGTCCACCTCGTAATGGGGCATGGCGGGATATCTGTCCAGCAACGCTTCAAATTGCGCACGGGGCACGATGGGGTTCATAAAGAAACTTCCGGCATTGCCCAGCACTTTCGGGTCGGGCAGCTTGCTTTCGCGGATAGCTATAATCACACGGCGCAAAACAGCTAAATTCACCGACGGATACTTGGCAAGTTCCTGACGAATCGTACCGTAGTCCAGCGTGTAACGCTCCTTCTTACTCAGTACGAAATTCACGTAAGTCACAAAAACCGACTTCATTTCAGGCTTTTTGAAAAGGCTTTTCCGGTAAGCGTACTCACATTCGTCTTTTTGGTAAACACGCTTCTCGCCGCGAATGTTTATCGTCTCCACAGACGCGATGATATCTTTCACCTCTACGCCGTAAGCGCCGATATTCTGTACGGCGCCCGCACCCACCTCACCGGGTATCAGCGACAGGTTCTCCGCGCCATACCAGCCCCGCTCTACGCAGTAAGCCGCGAAATCGTCCCATATCACGCCCGCGCCCACACGCACCCGCACCCGCTCATCATCTTCCGCGGTCACTTCCACTCCACCGATGCGCGAGTGCAGCACCATGCCGTCATAATCTTTCACAAACAACAGGTTACTGCCGCATCCTATATGCAAAAAAGGAGAAGTGACGCGCCCTTCGGCTATCCATTTCTCCAGTTCCTCTACCGAGTGATATTCCGCATACACGGCGGCTTTCACATCGAATCCGAATGTATTGGGTATTCTCATAAATCTCAAATGCTCGTATCTTCGTATTTATACATTTTCCACTCGCCGCCCCGTCTCCGGAAATAGAAAACGTTGGAATATCCGTTGCCGATGCCGTTCACTTTCAGAATTTTCGTATTCGAATTGTCCTCGTTCTTCTGTCCGTAGTTGATGTTGGACAACTTGTCTACGGGCAGCGGCGGACGGAAAGCATACCACTGGTTCACATCGAGGGTGGTTTCCAATATGGCAAACTCATCGTCGGGGTCGATGGTGACAAACTGCAACGGGTCGGCGATATGCTTGCTCTGGTACAGGCTGTCCGTCACAAAACGGGTATAGAAATCCACAAAATTCTCACCTTCACCTTCCTCGATATGGCGCAGATTTATGGCTTCAAGCATCCACATGCCTTCCTTGCGCTCAAAGTAATATTTCTTCACCATGCGCGTTTTCAGGTAAATCCATTCCACCTGTACGGATTTCAATGCGGTGTCGCCCACCATATCCATGTCGCTCTCACGGTCGAAAAGCAACGTGTAATAGTTCTGCTTCGTAAACAGGTAGTCGTGCTTCCAGAAACGCTCTTCTATTTTTGAAGGGGTATCCCGGTTGTAATAAGGCAAAGGAAACACCGTCCTCTCCCGCTGCAAAGCTTCGTCCGAGGCATAGTTGAAGATAAAATCATCAAACAGCTCGTCCGCTTCCAACGGTTTGGGTTCTTCCTTCACTTCCGCCTGTTGCAGCGTATCGGCCTTATGACCGGCCGAATCCACCATTTCGGTAATGGTAGCAAAGGGATCCATTTGCGTCTTCCTGTTCCCGCATGAGAACAGAAAGACGACTATAAAAAATCCCGTTAGTAATCGTTTCATTCTTTACTGACCCTCTACGGTCATTTATTTAATTTCGCTCTTAATTTTTCAAGCATATCCACAGTCATGGACTCCAGGTCGAATTGCGGCATCCAGTCCCATTCCTCGCGGGCGCAAGAGTCGTCCAGAGAGTCGGGCCAACTGTCGGCGATGGCCTGCTTCAAAGGGTCTACCTCGTAGGTCATTTCAAAGTCGGGCACATGCTTCTTGATAGCGGCGTAAATCATTTCCGGGTCGAAGCTCATGGAAGCGATGTTGAACGCATTCCGGTGTTTCAGGCGCGCCGGAGCGGCTTCCATCAGCGAGATAGCCGCATTGATGGCATCGGGCATATACATCATGTCCATAAATGTACCCGCCTTTACGGGACATACGAACTTCTCGCCTTTCACGGCCGAGTAGAAGATGTCTACCGCATAGTCCGTCGTACCACCACCCGGGGGCGTCACGTTGGAGATGATGCCGGGGAAGCGTACCGCACGGGTATCCACCCCGTATTTCGTATAATAATAATCGCTTAACAATTCTGTCGTCACTTTTGTTACGCCGTACATGGTGCGCGGGCGCTGAATAGTGTCTTGCGGCGTCTTTACGTGGGGAGTGTTTTCTCCGAACGAACCGATGGAACTCGGCGTAAATACGGCGCAACCATACTCACGCGCCACTTCCAGCACGTTCCACAACCCGTCTATACCTATTTTCCATGCCATGGCCGGACGGCTTTCGGCAACTACCGACAGCAAGGCTGCCAGATTATAAATTGTATCGATCTTGAATTGTCGCGCCACAACTTCAATGGACTGGCGGTCTGTCACATCGGCTATGGCCGAGGGACCCGAGGCTTTTAATTCACCCTGCGGCATAGCGCTCGGAATATATCCGGCTACAACATGGTCATCACCATAGCGCTTGCGCAACTCTAATGTCAACTCCGAGCCAATCTGTCCTGTGGCTCCGATTACCAAAATATTTTTCATACAACTTATTTATAAGGTATTCTTTCATTACCGAGGCGCAAATATACGCACTTTTTTTTCATTTTTCTATCAAAAAGATATTGTTTATTCCAATAAAAATGATGTCCTTTGTAGAGCTTCAAATAACGATGTATCACTTATTAAAATAGAACGCTATGTATGGTAAAATGAAAGACCATCTCAGCAAAACTCTTGCTGAAATAAAAGAAGCCGGACTCTACAAAGAGGAACGCCTGATTGAGAGTGCGCAACAAGCCGCTATCACCGTGAAAGGCAAGGAAGTACTGAACTTCTGCGCCAACAATTACCTGGGATTATCCAATCATCCCCGCCTGATAGCCGCCGCCCGAAACATAATGGAACGCCGCGGTTACGGCATGTCGTCCGTACGTTTCATCTGCGGAACGCAGGACATTCACAAAGAACTGGAAGCCGCCATTTCCGATTACTTCAAGACGGAAGACACCATTCTGTACGCCGCCTGCTTTGACGCCAACGGCGGTGTGTTCGAGCCTCTCTTCACCGAAGAGGACGCCATCATCTCCGACTCTTTGAACCACGCTTCCATTATCGACGGCGTGCGCCTGTGCAAAGCCAAGCGTTACCGCTATGCCAATGCCGACATGGCGGAACTTGAAAAATGCCTGCAAGAGGCTCAGGCGCAACGTTTCCGCATCATCGTGACGGACGGTGTGTTCTCCATGGACGGCAACGTGGCTCCCATGGACAAGATATGCGACCTTGCCGAAAAATACGACGCGCTGGTAATGGTGGACGAATCTCACTCCGCCGGCGTGGTAGGCGCTACGGGTCATGGCGTGAGCGAGCTGTATGGCACGTACGGGCGTGTGGACATCTACACCGGTACGTTAGGCAAAGCCTTCGGCGGCGCTTTGGGTGGTTTCACCACAGGCCGCAAAGAGATTATCGACTTATTGCGTCAGCGCAGCCGCCCGTACCTGTTCTCCAACTCCCTGGCTCCGGGCATCATCGGCGCGAGCCTCGAAGTGTTCAAGATGCTGAAAGAGAGCAACGCCCTGCACGACAAGTTGGTAGAGAACGTTAATTACTTCCGCGACAAGATGACTGCCGCTGGTTTCGACATCAAGCCTACCCAAAGCGCCATTTGCGCCGTAATGCTGTATGACGCCAAACTGTCTCAGATTTATGCGGCACGCATGCAGGAAGAAGGTATCTATGTAACCGGTTTCTACTATCCCGTTGTACCGAAAGACCAGGCACGCATCCGCGTACAAATCTCCGCCGGACACAATAAGGAGCATCTGGATAAATGCATCGAAGCGTTTATAAAGGTAGGAGAGGAATTGGGAGTACTGAAATAATATAAAAAAAGCGATAGAGTGGTAAAATGGTAAAAAACAGATTACTCTATCGCTTTTTTATTATATTCAAGTACTAATTCTTCTGCCAGATATTCATCACTCAGACAGTGCATATCAGCCACTCCGTCATTTATTAAACCATAGGTTTCCGAATCATAAAAAAAGCCCAAGGCATCCTCATAAGACAAATGTACCCGTTCTGCAAACAACCTGACAATGCGGGCATATTTCATTTGTAGAATAGTTTTATTTGCTATCATTTTTGCTTGCTTCAATTGTTATTTCAGTAGCTTTCTTAAATTTCAGATGATGTAGAATTACATTCTGATTCAGTATACAGATTTGATGATTGGGATATTCAAAAGCCAGTCTTCCTAAAGCATCTTCTTTACTCATCTCACCGGCAAAATACAAATCAATCGTGTTGAAAACTTTATCATCCGCTATACCACCGGATACAATGTCATATATCACCCCACCGTTACCTTTACGACATGCACCTACATACTCCAACCAGGCTTCGTCATATCTGTCGAATGTCATAACATTGTATTCAGACAAATCTTCATCTAATACATACTCATTAATATAAGCTTTTTGCCCTCTGCGGAGAAAACGCATCGCATATTTTTCAGCCTGCTCACGTATTGCAGTAAGATAGAAGCCCTTCCCAAAATCCAGAAAGTCACGCGAACGGCTCACATCCGGTCTCTCTATAATATACGGCGAAGCATGATACAATATCATTGCAAAACTCCTTTCTCTTTCATATACGATACAATGTCTTCCACCAGATAATCTTTACCGAATGTATGCAGCACGTCATACCCCGGCACAATATACTCCATTAAAATACCGGAGTCTCTCAACAGCCGATACACGTTTCCTGCGCTCATTTTCAATGCATCCGCTACATTGCCCACGCAAAACATCGTGAAATTTAATTGTTCAAAGTTCATATTCTTTAATACTGCAAAGCAGAGTATCTGATTATCTCTAAAAACAAAGATACGCAAAAAACTCTATATTTTCTGCGTATCTTCCAAAAAAATCCCATTAGGGATAATCAGTATACTTATCTTCTTTCGCCCAGCTTCGCATCAACAAAGAACACTCCGGCAGCACCGGCTTTCTTTACCATATCTACGATACCTGCGGCAGTAGCTTCTTCTTCCACCTGTTCGCGAACGAATCCCCACAAGAAGTCTTGAGAAGCTTTATCTTTTTCAGCGGCAGCTACGTCAACGAGAGCGTCAATCATCTTTGATACGCGGCATTCGTGTTCGTAAACCTGTTCGAATACTTCCAGCGGAGTACCGAAATCGTTGGGAACAACGTCAATCTTATCTAATTTAGCCTTACCGCCGCGCTTGATGATGTACGATGCCAGTTCGCAAGCATGTTCGTGCTCTTCGTGCGCCTGCTTTTTCAACCAGGAAGCCATACCGCAATAACCTTCCTTATCCATATAGAAAGACATTGCCAAATAAAGGTTGGATGACCACATCTCAGCCGTAATCTGCTCGTTAATTGCATTCTGTAATTTTTCTGTTATCATAATTGTATTTATTAAGTAAATTGAAATGATTACAAATGTAACAAGAACACACGAATATTGTTCACCCCAATAACATTATTTAGTAAAAAAAGCGTAACATAACTTTTCAAATACAACAATCGGATTACAATGAAGCCGGATTGGGGGGCGACGGCTCTTGCAGAATGGATGCAGCATCAAAGCAAGGACACACTTTTACCCATTCTTCGGGTTCTATCTCGCCGTTGCCGTTCAGGTCGGGACTGAGGTCGCGATGCCCGCAAAGGCGGCTGCCGGGATAATCGCGCAGCAATAACATAACGAGTACCCTCAGGGAGTGTTTCTGGAAATCGGTACGGGTATCGGCAGGCCGTCCCCGCTCGTTCAGCCCGCCCTCGTAGCAGATGCCGACGCTGTGGGCGTTGTAGCCTCTGGCATGCGCACCGGGACGTTCCAAAGGCCGGAGC
>OLRF01000394.1_pt1 | contig 58034 bp, 44 predicted proteins | sample 1672061 | NCBI WGS metagenome assembly OLRF01 (sample SAMEA3136641, study PRJEB25190) | human gut metagenome | reverse complement strand
AAACCTATGGCGGACGAAAAAATCATATTCTCGATGGTGGGGGTCAGCAAGACTTTCACGAACCAGAAAAAGGTACTGAACAACATTTACCTGTCGTTTTTCTACGGCGCGAAGATCGGCATCATCGGCCTGAACGGGTCGGGCAAGTCGACGCTGATGAAAATCATCGCCGGAATAGACAAGAACTTTCAGGGCGAAGTCGTCTTTTCGCCCGGATACACGGTCGGCTATCTCGAGCAGGAACCGCATTTGGACGACACGAAGACGGTCCGCGAGGTGGTCGAGGAAGGCTGCGCCGACGTGGTCGCGCTGCTCAAGGAGTACGAGCAGGTCAACGCCCGTTTCATGGAGCCGATGGACGACGAGCAAATGGCCAAGCTGATCGAGCGACAGGGCGAGCTGACCGAGCAGATCGATCACAAAAACGGCTGGGAGCTCGATGCGACGCTCGAACGGGCGATGGACGCACTGCGCTGTCCCGACGCCGACGAGCCGGTGAAGCACCTCTCGGGCGGCGAGCGTCGCCGCGTGGCGCTGTGCCGGCTCCTGTTGCAGCAACCCGACGTGCTGCTGCTGGACGAGCCGACGAACCATCTCGACGCCGAGAGCATCGACTGGCTCGAGCAGCACCTGCGACAGTACAAGGGAACGGTGATCGCCGTCACGCACGACCGTTACTTCCTCGACAACGTGGCCGGATGGATACTCGAACTCGACCGGGGCGAAGGCATTCCGTGGAAAGGCAACTACAGCGGCTGGCTCGAGCAGAAGTCGCAGCGGCTGGCTCTGGAGGAAAAGCAGGAGAGCAAGCGCCGCAAGACGCTCGAGCGCGAGCTCGAATGGGTCCGCATGGCTCCCGCCGCACGGCACGCCAAGAGCAAGGCGAGGCTGTCGGCCTACGACCGGATGCTGAACGAGGACACCAAGCAGAAGGAGGAAAAGCTCGAAATATTTATCCCGAACGGTCCGCGTCTGGGCGACCGGGTGATCGAGGCGCAGGACGTGGCCATGGGCTACGGCGACCGGTTGCTGTACGAGCACCTGAACTTCTCGTTGCCGCCGGCCGGCATCGTCGGCGTGATCGGCCCCAACGGCGTGGGCAAAACCACGCTGTTCCGACTGATTATGGGCATCGAAAAGCCGCTGCACGGAACGTTCAGCGTCGGCGAAACGGTCAAGCTGGCCTACGTCGACCAACAGCATGCGTCGATCGACCCGGAGAAAACCGTCTATCAGGTCATTTCGCAGGACAGCGAGCTGATCCAGCTGGGCGGCCGCAGCATCAATGCGCGTGCCTACGTATCCCGGTTCAACTTCAGCGGAGCCGATCAGGAGAAGAAATGCGGCGTACTGTCCGGAGGCGAGCGCAACCGGCTGCATCTGGCCCTCGCGCTGAAAGAGGAGGGCAACGTACTGCTGCTGGACGAGCCGACGAACGACATCGACGTGAACACGCTCCGAGCGCTGGAGGAAGGTTTGCAAAATTTCGCGGGCTGCGCCGTCGTCATCTCGCACGACCGATGGTTTCTGGACCGCATCGCGACTCACATTCTGGCCTTCGAGGGCGACTCGCAGGTCGTATTCTTCGAGGGCGGGTACAGCGAGTACGAGGAGAACAAGCGCAAGCGGCTCGGCGACGACCAGCCGCACCGCGTCAAGTACCGCAAGCTGATGGCCGACTGAGTCCCGCAAAACGGGATCGACGTTCCGATGTCTGCCGCACCGTAACGTCGAGAAGGAAAAGCGCCCGACGCGCTCGCACGGAAGACGTGTCCGCAGAAACGATTGCGCGCCGACGAGACGGTACGCCCGCACGGCGGATCGCTTCGGGAAACGGGAAGAAGCATTGCGGGTCTTTTCCGCTTCGTTCGACAGGGCAAAAACCGCCGAACCGACCGAACGCTCGGCGGCACAGATGAACAAGAAACTACGATAAACGACAATATGTGATATGGCACAAAAACCGTCCATTCCGAAAGGCACGCGCGATTTCGGCCCGGAGGAGATGATCCGGAGAAACTACATTTTCGATACGATCAAGGGCGTCTTCCGACTATACGGCTTCCAGCCGCTCGAAACTCCCGCGATGGAAAACCTCTCGACACTGCTAGGCAAATACGGCGACGAGGGCGACAAGCTGCTGTTCAAGATACTGAACTCGGGCGACTTTCTGAGCGGAGTGAGCGACGAGCAGCTGCACGGCAACCCGAACGCCCTCTCGACACGGCTGTGCGAAAAGGGGCTGCGGTATGACCTGACCGTCCCGCTGGCCCGCTATGTCGTACAGCATCAGGGAGAAATATCCTTCCCGTTCAAGCGTTACCAGATCCAGCCCGTTTGGCGGGCCGACCGGCCGCAAAAAGGGCGATACCGCGAGTTCTATCAGTGCGACGTCGACGTGATCGGCAGCCGCAGCTTGCTCTGCGAGGTCGATCTGGTTGAGATCGTCGCCAAAGTTTTCCAGCGGCTCGGCATTCGAGTAACACTCAAGGTAAATAACCGTAAAATATTGTACGGCATAGCCGAAACGATCGGTCATGCCGACAAGATGATCGATATTACCGTGGCGATTGACAAGCTCGAGAAGATCGGACTCGAGGCCGTGAACGGCGAGCTCCGCGAAAAGGGCATCGACGAACGGGCGATCGAAGCTCTGCAGCCGATCCTATCGCTCGAAGGCGCGAACGGCGCGAAGCTGGCCCGGCTGAGGGAAATCCTCGCAGACAGTCCGGTCGGACTGGCCGGCGTAACCGAAACGGAAACGATTCTTTCCTATGTCGAAACGCTTGGCACGGAATTGGAAATCGAACTGGACTTGTCTCTGGCACGCGGTCTGAACTACTACACGGGGGCGATCTTTGAGGTCAAGGCCCGCGACTTCGCGATCGGGAGCATCTGCGGCGGAGGCCGGTACGACGATCTGACCGGCATATTCGGCATGCCGAATACCTCGGGCGTAGGCATCTCGTTCGGAGCCGACCGGATCTACGACGTGATGACCGGCCTCGACCTGTTCCCCGACGATACGAAAGGGACGACCCGTGCGCTGATGCTCAATTTCGGAGGCGAGGAGGAGCGCGTATCCCTGAGACTGGCGAAAAACCTGCGCGAGGCGGGCATCGCTTGCGAAGTCTACCCCGAAAGCGCGAAGATGAAAAAGCAGATGGAATACGCCAACCGGCGCGCCGTGCCGTGGGTCGTGATCGTCGGCAGCGACGAGCTGGCCTCGGGCCGCGCTACCGTCAAGAACATGGCCACCGGCGAGCAACAAGCCGTAGCTTTCGACGAACTGATCAACCGCATCGAATAATGAAAACAATCGCTCATAACCTGCTCCTGTTCGCAGCGCTCGCGCTGCCCGCGCTCTGCGCCGCGCAGCCCAAGCCGACGGACGACCCGCAGCGGAACCTGCAGAAGTTCGACAACTTCTACCGCTATCTGAACATGACCTATGTCGATACCGTTCACAACGGGCAGCTGGTCGAGAACGCGATCCGCGAAGTGCTTTTGCAACTGGACCCTCACTCGGCCTACGTATCGCCCGAGGAAATGGTCGAGGTAAACGAATCTTTCGACGGAAGTTTCAGCGGGATAGGCATCGAGTTCAACGTACTGAACGATACGATTATCGTCGTGAACGTCATATCGGGAGGCCCTTCCGAGAAAGTGGGGCTGTTGCCGAACGACCGGATCGTCGAGGTGAACGGCCAGAATGTCGTGGGAACCAAACGAATCGACGTGCCGAAAATCCTGCGGGGTCCGAAAGGAACCAAAGCGGAAACGAGAGTCGTCCGGCGCGGCGTGGAAGAGCCGCTCGACTTCACGATCGTCCGCGACAATATCCCGATCAATACGGTCGATGCGGCCTACAAGGTCGACCCGTCGACCGGCTACATACGCGTGAACCGGTTCGCGAACAACACGTTCAAAGAATTCGCCGAGGCCATCGACAAAATGGGCCCGATCGATGCGCTGATCCTCGACCTGCGAGGCAACGGAGGCGGCCTGATGGATCAGGCGATCCGGATGAGCAACTACTTCCTGCCGCAAGGCTCGGTGATCGTTTCGACCGAAGGCATGAAGGTCCCGTCCGACCGGATCGTCGCCCCGAGCGACGGGCCGTTCAAAGGCAAGGTGATCGTACTGGTCAACGAAACGTCGGCCTCGGCCAGCGAGATCGTGTCGGGAGCCCTTCAGGACTGGGACCGGGGGCTGCTGATCGGTCGCCGGACGTTCGGCAAAGGGCTTGTCCAGCGCCAGTTCCCTCTGAACGACGGCTCGGCAGTCCGGCTGACCGTAGCCCGCTACCACACTCCTACCGGACGGGTTATCCAGCGGCCTTTCCGTTACGGCGACCGCGAAGGCTATTACGAAGATTTCAACCGCCGGTTCCAAACCGGCGACTCGGCCGTCAAGGAGGAGGTCGATTCGACGCAGGTCTACAAGACCCTCAGGCTCGGGAGGACGGTTTACGGCGGAGGAGGCATCACCCCGGACATCGTTGTCGAGGCCGACACGAGCGGCTACACGGAATACTGGGGCAACCTGATTCGCAAAGGAATCATCAACGAGTTCGTCGTCGAGTATATGGATAAGAACCGGGCCGCCATATTGGCGGAATACCCCACCCCGGATCGCTTCATTCATGAGTATGCGGCCGGTCCCGAAGTAACCGGCGAGCTGATCCGCGCCGCCGAGCAAAAGGGCATTCCGTACGACGAAGAGCAGTTCAGGAAATCGGAAACGGACATCCGGACGCAACTCAAGGCGCTTTTCGCCCAGAAACTGTGGAGCGTCAACGAGTTCTACCGCGTGATCAACGCCGAACAGGACCCCGAGTTCGCCAAGGCGCTCGAAGCGCTGAAAAACTGGGACAGCTTCAGCCAAGGCATATCCGGATAGAGGAATCCGCTACCTGCCGCACAGCGATCCGTTCGTGAAATTTAGCCGGGGATTTGCTTATCCGTTATATTATGCTTATTTTTATGTTAGTATAACCTACAATACTAACACCTAAAACAGCAAGCATGGAGAATCCCGACTTCAAAAAGGAAAGCGAAGGCGAAGGGGCCGAGGAAGTATATTCCAAAGCCGTCAGAGCAGGTCGCCGAACTTACTTTTTCGACGTAAAAGCGACGAGAAACGACGATTATTACATCACGGTCACCGAAAGCAGGAAGAAAACGGGAAAAGACGGAGGCTTCACGTTCGAGAAGCATAAGATTTACCTGTACAAGGAGGATTTCCGCAAATTCGCCGAAGGGTTTCAGGACGCTGTCGACTACGTCGTGAAAAGCAAGCCCGAGTGTTTCAATCCCGACGGCACGGCTATCGTCCCCGCTCAGAGCACGGACGAACCGTTCGGCAAACCGTAACGGTTTCGGAAAGGTGGCCCCTGCGAGGGCTGCCTTTTTCGTTCGGAATGCACGCGACGGAGGACGGAGCTCGACAGCCTGTCCGGACCGAAGAGGCGACTGGCGCAATACCGCTCGCGGCAAGGCAGCGCAGGAAATCAAGATAAGGGGCCTCCGTATTTTCCGTGCGGACATACGCAAAGCGGAAACGACAAACGCCTTTCCCGATTCTCGGATTCGGCGGCCGGTTTCCTAAACGCTTCTACGAACGAACACATGAAACGAAAAAGGGAAAACAATAGCCGTTATAAGAAAGCGGCGAACTATTACAGTTCAATGAACAGAACGTAACTTTCCAAACGCCTTCACGCCCCGATGGCGTGCGACAGCAAGAGGGGTAACAGGCAGGCGCGAACCATAGGCAACTATCAGAATTCAACGGACAGAACATCTTTCCCAAACTTCCTTACTCCGAAAGCATGGGTTGCGAACGACGGGTACTCCTAGCATTCAGCGGAGGTAACGACAGCTGTGCAGCGGTCGGGATTCTCCGCGCTCATGGCTACGAGCCGACGCTTCTCACGCTGGACATGACCGGCGACCGTTCCCTGCTGGCTCGGGCCCGGAGGGCCGCCGAGGCACTGGATACGCCGCTTCTTACGGCCGACGTGCGGACTTCCTTCACCCGGCAGGTCGTGGACTATTTCGCAAACGGCTACCTGACCGGAGAAACGCCGGCCCCCTGTACGGAATGCAACTCCCGCATCAAGTGGAACACGCTGCGCGACGTCTCGATCGAACGAGGAATCGGACGTATCGCCACAGGCCATTATTTTCGCCTGTCGAGACAGTACGGCAAAGTGTTCGTGCGCCAGGCGGCCGATCCGGCCAAGGATCAATCCTATTACCTTTGGGGCGTCTCGCAATCCTGCCTCGAGCGGGCGATCGCCCCGATGGGAGAAACGCTGAAACGCGAAGCCGGAGAGAGACTTCCTGCCGGGCTGAAATCGCCCGAGAGCATGGGAATCTGTTTCCTGCGAGGGGAAAACTACCACGAATTCCTGAGACGACGAGCGCCGAACGGAATCCGGCCGGGAGAAATCGTCGACCGGAACGGAAAAAGAATCGGCACGCACGACGGGTACGCGTTCTATACGGTCGGACAGAAGCGCGGATTGGGCCTCCCCCCTTCGCTGGCCGTCGTGGCCATCGACGCCGACCGGAACAGGCTGATCGCAGGCGAAGACGAGGAATTGCGGCAGCGCCGTCTGACAATCCGCGCATGGAACGTTCCGGACATGGAACGGCTCTGCCGCTCCCGGGAGCTACGCGTCGTGATCCGGGGCATCGGCCGCAATCCGGACGGATTCGCACGTGTCCGTCCCGAGCGCGACCGACTGCATGTCGAGCTCGAGTATCCGGCATGGGCGCCTGCGCCCGGACAACCAGTCGTCTTCTACGAACGGGACATCGTGCTGGGTGGCGGCATTCTGGCGGGCAGCGGATAGACCGTCCCGCTCATTTCAGCCATAAAGGCAACGGAACCGGGTTCCCGACCGACGAAAATATGTGCACGCGGACGCCGGGACAAAGTTCTCGATGCACGCAGGGTTGCGACCCGCACGAAAGGCCGTACCGCAGCATGTCCCGAATGTGCAAAAAACGGAGCCCTATTCTATTTACCGTACCGGCTTTCGAGTCTGTTCCCCTAATATTTCCGGGTTCCCCGTATGCCTCCTCCGACGAGAGAGTTCACGGCAGGCCTAACCGGATGCGAACATGCGGCCGCATGCCGCGGCCCAATAATATAATCGGGGATGGCGAACATGCTTGACACTGTAAAAACAATTCAATTAATTAGCTAAGTACAAACGTACGACATGGAAGTACATAATTTCAAACGGGCACTTCAGGGAAGGACGGGGAAACGGATTGACCGAGACGCCGCACCAGAAACGTCGTCATGACTCACGCCGTTACGTGCCCGCCATCCGGCGGACGAGCCGGAAGAATTCCGGCCGAATCGCATATTTGCGGTCACGGATTCCGCCGTTTGAAAAATTATTGGTAAACTTGCCGCTGGCAAAACAACGTTTTATCCTGCATGAACCCTCTGAAAAGACTCTACAACTGGATACTCGGCTGGTCGGAAAGCCGTTGGGGCGCCTTGGCGCTGTTCCTGCTGGCCTTCGCCGAATCGAGTTTTTTTCCGATCCCTCCCGACGTGCTGCTGATCGCCCTGTGCCTCGGCTGCGCGGCCAAGGCTTTCCGCTATGCGGCGATCTGCACGGTCGGATCGCTGCTCGGAGCGGTCGCCGGCTATGCGATCGGCTATTTTCTCTGGCAAACCCCGTCGGGCGAATTCACCGCGATAGCCGATTTTTTCTTCCGCATCATTCCGGGATTCACGCATGCCGAATACGATAAGATCAGCAACCTGTACAACGAATACAACTTTTGGGTCGTGTTCACGGCCGGGTTCTCGCCTATTCCCTACAAGCTGATTACGATCACGGCCGGCGTGTTCAGGCTCGATCTGCCGATGTTCGTATTCGCGTCGATCGTCAGCCGGGGGCTGCGCTTCGTGCTGATAAGCTGGCTGATCTGGAAATACGGCGCACCGATCAAGACGTTCATCGACAAGTATTTCAACCTGCTGGCCATAGGTTTCACCGTATTGCTGGTAGGCGGCTTCTTCGCCATCAAATACGCTTTCTGACCATGAAACTGTACGGACTGATAGGCTTCCCGCTCGGACATTCGTTTTCCCGGCGCTACTTCACGGAGAAATTCGACCGGGAGGGAATCGCCGATTGCGAGTACCGCAATTTTCCGATCGAGTCGATCGAAGAGGTGAGCCGATTGCTGAGTCGACCGGAACTGCAGGGATTCAACGTGACGATTCCATACAAGCAGCAAATCATACCCTATCTGAGCGCCCTGAGCGACGAGGCCCGGGCCATCGGAGCGGTCAACTGCGTGCGGCTCGGCCCTGACGGGCCGGTAGGCTACAACACGGACGCTTTCGGATTCCGCCGCTCGCTGCTCTCGCAGCTCGGCGGAGCCCGACCGGAGCGGGCGCTCGTGCTCGGAACCGGCGGAGCCTCGAAGGCGGTCGGTTATGTGCTCGGAGAGCTCGGCATTCCGTTCGACAGCGTGTCGCGCGACAGCAACAAGTGCCGTTTCACGTACGGAACCCTGACTGCGGACGCGGTGTCGGACCGCCGGCTGATCGTCAACGCGACGCCGCTGGGAACCTACCCAGCCACGGAAGGATACCCGCCCATTCCTTACGAGGGAATCGGCCCCGGACACTTTCTGTTCGATCTGGTCTACAATCCGCCGCTCACGGAATTTCTGCGGAGGGGAGCCGAACGGGGCGCCGCAACGCGCAACGGCTACGACATGCTCGTCGGGCAAGCCGAACGGGCATGGGAAATCTGGAACGGGAAACCGTGACGGCCCCGGATCGGGAAGCAGCCATGCGCTTTTCCTGAAGCAAATTCCGCAAGCGGCGGATCCCCCGGAACGCATTGCATCTGCTGTACGACGAACGCATGGAATGCGTTTTTGCCGCCGTTTCTGTTCATGCTATGAAATCAAGCGAACCCGAGTCCTCCGTTTCGGAAACACGACGGATTCGTCGCCCTCTCGTCCAGAAAACCGAGAGAAAATCGGCCGAATGCAGAAAACCGACGGAAATAAAATAGCAGGGACGAATTCGAGAATTCGTCCCTGCTATTTTTACCGATCTCGGACGGAACTACTCCATCTCGATCATCAGCGCATGATTGGGAATATTGTCCCCTTCCTTCACGTCGACTTTCTTGACCGTGCCGGCAAAGGGCGCGCGAATATTGTTGTGCATCTTCATCGCCTTGAAGACGACCAGCATATCGCCGGCCTCGACCTTCTGCCCCTCCTTGACGCACACTTCGACGATCGTACCCGGAATCGAGGATTTGATGTGCTTCGGGTTCTCGGGTTGCCACGGCTTGCGCTCCAGATGCTTTTTCGTAAGCGTGGTCCGGAACGTCCCGTGCATGGTTTCCAACGTATCGTAATGCTTCTTTTCCATAGTCTGCGCCGGATTAGAACGGAGGATTGCCGTGCTTTTTGCTCGGCTGCGAGCGATTCTTGTGAGCCGATACCTTCAGCGCGTGCTCGATGAACATGCGCGTCTCGGCGGGAGCGATCACCGAATCGATGTAGCCCTTGGCCGCCGCAACATACGGGTTGGCGAACTTCTCCTTGTACTCCTGAATCTTCAGCTTGCGCATCTCGGCCGGATTCTCGGCTCCGACGATGTCCTTCTTGAAGATGATGTTGGCAGCGCCTTCGGGCCCCATCACGGCAATCTCGGCCAAAGGCCAAGCGAACACGAAATCGGCACGCAGATGGCGCGATCCCATGGCGATGTATCCTCCACCGTAAGCCTTGCGCAGCACGACGGTGATCGACGGAACGGTCGCCTCGCTGTAAGCGTACAGCATCTTGGCTCCGTGACGGATCACGCCGGCATGCTCCTGATCGACGCCCGGCAGATAGCCCGGCAGGTCCTCGAGCGTGACGATCGGAATGTTGAAACAGTCGCAGAAGCGGATAAAGCGCGCGGCCTTGTCCGACGAGTCGCAGTCGAGCACGCCGGCCATCACCAGCGGCTGGTTGGCGATGAAGCCGACCGTCTCGCCCGCGATGCGGCCGAAGCCGACGACGATGTTGGCAGCGAACAGCTCCATCACCTCGAGGAACTCGCTCTCGTCAACCAGCGCCTTGATTACGTCGCGCACGTCGTAGGGCACGGTCGGATCGCTCGGAACGATCGACGTGATGTCGTACTGAGGCAGCGGAGCCGCCGGAGCGATCTTCTCGGCCTTGGTCGTATTGTTCATCGGAATCATCGAGATCAGCTTGCGGATCTGCACGAAGCACTCGTCCTCGCTCTGAGCGAAGAAATGCGCGTTACCGGTCATCTCGCTGTGTACCCGGGCACCGCCCAGCTCCTCCATCGAGATCTCCTCGCCGAGCACGGTCTTGATGACCTCGGGCCCCGTGATGAACATTTTCGATATGTTCTCGACGACGAACACGAAGTCGGTCAAGGCGGGAGAATAGACGGCCCCGCCGGCGCAGGGACCCAGAATCACCGAAATCTGAGGGATCACGCCGCTCGAAAGCGTGTTGCGGAAGAAAATCTCGCCGTAGCCCGCCAGCGCGTTGACCCCTTCCTGAATGCGGGCTCCGCCCGAGTCGTTGATCCCGATCAGCGGAATGCGCATGTTCAACGCATAGTCCATGATCTTCGTGATTTTACGGGCGTGCATGAAGCCGAGCGAGCCGCCGGCCACGGTAAAGTCCTGTGCGAAGATAGCGATGGGCTGACCGCAGATCATGCCCGTGCCGATGATGACGCCGTCTCCCGGAAGCGACTTGTCCTGCATTCCGAAATCGCGGCCGTCATGCTCCACGAACATATCGTATTCGTGGAACGAGCCCTCGTCGAGCAGCGCGATAATACGCTCGCGCGCGGTCATCTTGCCCATGGCCTTCTGCTTCTCGATGGCCTTGGTCCCTCCGCCGAAATAGATCTTCTCCTTTCGTTGCTCGAGTTCGAGAACTTTCTGATCCTCTACTGACATAAAGTAAATTTGGTTAGTTAGTAATTCGTGTTATGTTTCGAACGCTGTAAATACATAACCCAGCGCGAATTTACGCTTTTTTTGCCAAATTCGGAAATCCGCCCGACCGACCCGACGGGCAATCAGACCATATCTTCCTGATAGACAAACACATTTCCGAAATCGGAATCGATCGGGGCGCCGCCGTCGAATATTCCGTATACGGCCGCTCCGGAACCGGTCATCGAAGCATAGACGGCTCCCCGGCGATACATCTCGTTGCGGAGCCGCTCCAGCTGCGGATGAGCGCGGAACACGACAGGCTCGAAATCGTTGCGCACCGTCTCCCGCCACCGGTCGACAGGAGCGTTCAGACACTCGAGCAACGGACGGTCCGTACGGCGCGGCGCGATACCGGCATAAGCCTCGGCCGTCGAGACGGACTCGGCCGGCTTCACGATCAGCAAGCGCTTCCCTCTCAACGAGAAATCGACCGGTTCGAGAATCTCTCCGCGACCGGTGGCCAAAGCCGGACGGTTCGCGACAAAGAAAGCCGTATCGCTGCCTATGCCGGCACAAAGCTCCTCCATGCACTTTCGGCTAAGGTTCAGGCCGAACAGTTCGGATAGTCCCTTGACTACGAAAGCGGCGTCGGCCGACCCCCCGCCCAAACCGGCTCCCATGGGCACGATCTTGTGCAAATGGATGCGTACGCCCCCTATCGGAAAGCGCTCGTGCAGCGCACGATAAGCGCGCAGGCAAAGATTTTTCTCGGGAGGACAATCGACGGCGAGCCCCGAGGAGACGAACTCGGCTCCGTCGCCGGGAGCGTGCACGATCTCGACGATATCGCAAAGCCCCCGCACGGGGACCATCCAGGTCTCGATGTCGTGATAACCGTCCGCACGACGCGCTACGACGCGCAGCCCGATATTGATCTTACAGTTCGGAAAGAGCAGCATGCGTATTCGGTTTCGGTAATTTCGGGTAAAAGTAATGAAAAGTCCCGAGAAAGTAGCGAATTTCCAATTTTAAAGCCCTTTTGCTATCTTTGTAGACGCAACCGCACACGCATGGAATTCCGCACGCCAGTCCATATCGCGCCTTTCGGCTTCCGCATCGGCCACTCGCACAAAGGGCTGCTGGTCGGGTCGTGCTTCGCCGACCGAATCGGGCGGATCATGCGAAACCATAAGCTGCCCGTCACGGTCAACCCGTTCGGAACGCTGTTCAATCCGGCCTCGATCGCCGCCACGCTGAAACGGCTCGAGGAGCGCCGATCTTACGATGCGGGCGATCTGACACGATACGAGGAGAGGTGGATCAGCTTCGATCATCATGGCGCATTCGACGGAAGCGACTGCAAACAGACGCTACGCCGGATCAACGAGGCTCTCGAAACCGGCGCCGAAGCGCTCCGCACGGCCGACTACGCCATTTTCACGCTGGGTACGGCCTGGGTATACGAACTGCGCGACACGGGCCGGATCGTGGCGAATTGCCACAAACTGCCCGCAGCGATGTTCCGCCGTCGGAGAATGAGCGCAAGCGAAATCGTCGAAACCCTCGGCGAAGCGATCACCCGGTTCCTGCCAGGCAGAAAAACGATCCTCACCGTCAGTCCGGTACGTCATCTGGGCGACGGAGCGACCGAGAACACGCTGAGCAAGTCGACGCTGATTCTGGCCGCGCACGCGCTGACGGAAAGTCTGCCCGACTGCCGCTACTTCCCGGCTTACGAAATCCTGATGGACGACCTGCGCGACTACCGTTTCTATGAGCGGGACATGGTGCATCCGTCCGAAACGGCCATCGAATACATTTGGGAGACATTCCGCCGAAACATCCTCGACGAGCGGGACGACAGGCTTTTCGACCGGGCCGAGGCACTGCACCGAGCCATGGAGCACCGTCCGTTCGACCCGTCGGGCGAGGACCATCGCCGATTCCGAAACCGGCAGGCCGAGGAAGCCCGGGCGCTGCAGCGACAGTATCCTGATTTGGATTTCAGCGAGGAAATCAAATTTTTCGAATCATGAGCGCCACGCTGAACGAACGACGGACGATCGCCTGCCCCCGATGCGGCTCTGCCGTACGCATCCCGTTGTTTTGGATCGCCGGCATCGAAGGAATCTTCCGGTGCAAGTCGTGCGGACTGGCTTTCAAGACGGGCTACAAAGCCGGCGCCGCACTGAGCGCTACGGGCCTGGTGCTGAGTCTGTGCACCGTCCAGTTGCTGGTCTATCTGCTCGGTTCCTATTCGCTGTTGCTCGGCTTGGCGCTGATCGTACCGCTGTGGCTCTTTTACGGGTTCCACCTGCGCAAGCGCTACATGTTGTACCGGGTCCGGCGGCGCATGCGCCGAAATACGGACGACGAGCAGCGTGCGGCATAGCATTTTCCGGCTATTCCGCCCGTAGTCCGTTCCGCGAAGAACGAAGAGGCGCAATATCCAAAACTTTTCATACCTTTGCAGTCAAACGAACCACACCCGATGAAACCTTTCAAATACCTGATAATCTGTGCCGTTACATGGATTGGCTATCAAGAAGCGCGCGCCCAGCAAGCGATCAAGCCCCGGCTGGTCGTCCAAATCGTCGTGAGCCAAATGCGTTACGACTATCTGGACCGTTTCCGCGACAATTTCTGCGACAATGGATTCCGCGCTTTCATGGAGAAGGGAACTAACTTCACGAACGCCCGCCACAGCTATATGCAGACCAATACCGTAGCCGGGCTGGCTACGATCGTCACGGGGACTCCCCCGTCGGGTCACGGCGTGATCGCGGAAAGTTGGTATAATTTCACGACGGGCGACAGCGTCAATCTGATCGCGGACAGCCGCGCGACGGGACTCGAGTGCGAAGACGGCGAGGGCCGCTACTCGGCTCTGAACCTGACCGCCGCCACGCTGGGCGACCGGCTCAAAGAAAGCGACCCGAAATCGAAATCGATCGCGCTGGCTGCCGATCCCTATTCGGCTATCGTTTGCGGAGGGCCGTCGTCGGACGTCTACTGGATGAACACGGGACACGGCACATGGGTATCGAGCAGTTATTATTTCGAAAAATTGCCCTACTGGGTCAAAAAATACAACGAGACGGCTTTCGCTTCGACGCTGCTCGATCGGGAATGGACACCCGACAAGTCGTTCGAGTCGTACAGGAACACCGACACCACCGTGCTCAGCTTCATTCCCGACACCCAATCGGGCATCGGAAACTTTCTGCGCGGCATCGTCAGGATATTCAAAAAGGACGATCCTCGGACGGACTACGCCATGCTGCAATACATGCCCGCAGGCAATACGCTGGTCAGCAGCTTCGCCCGCGAGACGATCGTGCAGGAAGAACTGGGCAAGGACAACCACACCGACCTGCTGACGATCTGCTACGATACGCCGCGCCTGATCTGCGAACGCTTCGGCCCCCGCTCGATCGAAGTCGAGGACATGTATTACAAGCTCGACCGCGAGATCGGCGAGCTGGTCACTTTCATCCAAGCCCAGTTCGAGCCGGGAGAAGTCGTGATCGCTCTGACCTCGGACCACGGGAGCAGCGACACGTTCCGCGAACAGAGCCGTATCCCGATGGGGCTGTTCAACGCCGAGCAGTTCAAGATCATCATGAACGGCTTTCTCAGCGCGCAGTACGAGCCGGGCGAGTGGGTGCTCGGCTACCGCGACCGACAGCTTTATCTGAACCGCGAGCTGATCTACAAATACGGATTCGATCTGGCCGAGGTACAGACCCGCGCGGCAGCCTTCGCGCTTCAGTTCCGCGGCGTATCGGGCGCGCTCACGTCGACCGATATGCAGAGCGGCTATTTCGGCAAAGGATACGGCGAAAAGATGCAGAACGGCTTCTACCCGAAACGCTCGGGCGACGTGACGATCAACCTGATGCCGGGCTGGATCGAACAGCGCACGGGCATCGTATCGCTGTCGGGCTCGCTGTACGAATACGACACGCACGTTCCGATGATGCTTCTGGGCGGATCCGTTCCGGCAGCCACCGTCGAGCGCGACGTGACGGTCAGCTCGCTGGCCCCGACTCTGGCACATATCATGCGAATCACCGTCCCGAACGCCGCCACGGGCGCAATTCTGGACGAAGCGGTTCCTAACGAAAATAAGCGATGACTATCAACGAAGCACAAGACGAAATCATCGGCGAGTTCTCGGTCTTCGACGAGTGGCTCGACAAATACGAGTACCTGATCGAACTGAGCGGCTCGCTGCCGGCAATCGGCGAGGAGCACAGAAACGAGCAGTTCCTGATCCGGGGATGCCAGTCGCGCGTATGGGTCGACGCCGAGCTGCGCGACGGCAAGATTTACTTTACGGCCGACAGCGACGCGATCATCACCAAAGGGATCATCGCGTTGCTGATCCGCGTGCTCAGCGGCCGCACGCCGCAGGAGATCGTCGACTCGGACCTCTATTTCATCGACCGGATCGGGCTCAGGGAAAACCTCTCGCCCACCCGGGCCAACGGATTGCTCGCGATGATCAAGCAGATGAAACTGTACGCGCTGGCGTACCAAAACAAACAGTAGACGATCCGCCATGACGACACCGGAGGACATTATGCGCATCGAGCAGGACATCGTCCTGACGCTGAAAAACATATACGACCCGGAAATTCCGGTCAACGTGTACGATCTGGGACTGATCTACGAAATAGACGTCGAACCCGGCGGAGAGGCCAATATCCGCATGACGCTGACGGCTCCGAACTGTCCGATGGCCGACCAGTTGCTCGAGCAGATTCACGAGCAGGTGGGCAAGGTCAAGGGCGTCACGTCGGTCAACGTCACGCTGACGTTCGACCCGCCTTGGGACCGCAGCATGATGTCGGAAGAGACGTTGCTCGATCTGGGCCTGATGTAGCCCTTTCACCCCAAAAATCGCCCGATATGCCCGTCAGCCCGAACGAAGCCTTTTTGCGACTTGTGTGGACACACGGTCTGTACACCCGGCTCGATCCGCCCGGAATCGAAGTGATCGACCCCGGGTCGGCCGGTCCGGAAGACGGCATCGACGCGGTGAATGCACGGATCGCCCTCGAGGGAACGGAAATCAGCGGTCCCGTTGCGATCCATGAACGCGCTTCGGACTGGCGCAAGCACCTGCACCACATCGACAGCAAATACGACCGCTGCATCCTGCATGTCGTGGCGTACGACGACGCGGTCGTCTGCCGGACGGACGGATCGGTCGTGCCTACCGTCACGATGAGTTGCCCCCGCGAACTGCAAGAGCGGTATCTCGGCCTGCTCGAGGGAAGCGAATCCTACCGATGCGGCCAGACGCTGGCGCAAATGCCGGAAGTCAAGCTGTACGGACTGCTGACCGAGTTGACGGTCGAGCGTCTCGAACGAAAGTACAACGACTTTCTGAGCCTTTACCGCGAAACGGGCAACGACTGGAACGAAACGTTCTACGTCATGCTGTTCCGCACGATGGGCGCCGGATCGAACCGCGAGCCTTACATGAAGCTGGCGCGAACGGTACGCTATACGGACCTGTGCAAAGTGCGCGAGTCCGTCGCGTCGGTCGAGGCCCTGCTGCTGGGAGGCGCCGGCCTATTGCAGCCGATCGAGTTTCCCGACCGCTACACGGCCATGCTACAGCAGGAATTCCGCCATTTGTCCCATCGGTTCGAGATCGCGCCGATGCACCGCAGGGAATGGAATCTCGGCAGTCACAATCCGCATCACGCCCCGCTGCTGCGGATCGTCGAGCTGGCCGCCCTGCTCTGCTCGCAGGAGTTCATGTTCTCCCGACTGCTCGGCTGCCGCACGCCGGAACAAGTGAGAGAGGTCCTCTCGGTGCAGGCGTCGGAGTACTGGACCACCCATTATCTGCCCGGACGGCGCAGCCGGTACAGCGTCAAGTCGTTCGGCGACATGATGCTCGACAATCTGACGATCAATCTGGTAGCCCCGATGATGTTCACCTACGGCCACGTCACCTCGGACGAGGGACTGAAGGAAGCGGCCGTCGAGCTGCTGGAAAAAACCAAGCCGGAAAACAACGTCTACATAAGAGGCTGGAAGTCAAGAGGCGTCGAGGCGGAAAGCGCTTTTTTCACGCAAGGGCTGCTGCAATTGTCGAAAGAATACTGCGAGAAAAAACGCTGCGCCGCATGCAATATAGGCAGGAAGATGCTGTGTTGTCAATAAAAAACACTAAATTTACGCGTTCATTTTCTAAACATTAAATATTACGATACATGAATTTAGTAGCAAGCCTGATCAAGCTGATGTTCGGAACCAAAAGTGAGAAGGACCGCAAGCTGATCGCTCCCTATGTAGAAAAAATCCTCGCCATATATCCGTCCATCGAGCAACTTTCCAACGACGAGCTACGTGCGCGCAGCGCCGCGCTCAAAGCGACCGTCGCCGACCATATCCGCGAGGACGAGCAGCAGATCGCCGATCTGAAAGCGCAACTGGAGAACCTCGATACTTCGCTCGAAGACAAGGAACGCATTTCGAAGCAGATCGACTCGCTGACCGAGACGATCGACAAAAAGATCGAAGAGAAGCTCGAGGAGATTCTTCCCGAGGCCTTCGCGATCGTGAAGGATACGGCGCGGCGCTTCAAGGAAAACAGCGAAATCGTCGTGACGGCCACCGACTTCGACCGCGAGCTGGCCGCATCGAAGGATTTCGTCCGCATCGACGGCGATCGGGCCGTGTACAGCAACACGTGGACGGCCGGAGGCAACAAGATCACATGGGACATGGTGCACTACGACTGCCAGCTTTTCGGCGGCGTCGTACTGCACAAGGGCAACATAGCCGAGATGGCGACCGGCGAGGGCAAGACGCTCGTCGCGACGCTTCCGGTCTTCCTGAACGCGTTGGCGGGCAAGGGCGTCCACGTCGTGACGGTCAACGACTATCTGGCCCGGCGCGACTCGGAATGGATGGGGCCCCTCTACGAATTTCACGGACTGTCGGTCGACTGCATCGACCAGCACCAGCCCAACTCGCCGGCCCGGCGCAAGGCCTACATGGCCGACATCACATTCGGCACGAACAACGAATTCGGTTTCGACTACCTGCGTGACAATATGTCGAACTCGCCGGAGGATCTCGTGCAGCGCAAGCATCACTACGCGATCGTCGACGAGGTCGACTCGGTGCTGATCGACGACGCCCGGACTCCGCTGATTATTTCCGGTCCCGTCCCCAAAGGCGACGACCAGATGTTCGAGCAGTACCGGGGAGCCGTCGAGAATCTGTTCAACTTGCAGCGCAATCTGGTGACCCAACTGGTCGCCGACGCGAAGAAGCTGATCGCCGAAGGCAAGAACGAGCAGGGCGGCATCCTGCTCTACCGCGCGCATAAGGGACTTCCGAAATATAAGCCGCTGATCAAATACCTGAGCGAGCCGGGAATCAAGTCGCTGATGCAGAAGACCGAGAACATCTACATGCAGGACAACAACCGGCGGATGCCCGAAATCGTCGACGATCTCTACTTCGTCATCGACGAGAAGCTGAACTCGGTCGAACTGCAGGACAAGGGGCAGGAAGTGCTTTCCAAAAACGTCAACGAAGAAAAGTTCTTCGTGCTGCCCGACATGGGGTCGATCGTGGCCGATATCGAGAAAAGCGACATGAGCGCCGAGGAGAAGGCCGCCAAGAAGGACGAGGCGCTGAACGACTACGCGATCAAGTCGGAGCGGCTGCATACGGTCAACCAGTTGCTCAAGGCGTACAGCATGTTCGAGAAGGACGTCGAGTATGTCATCATCGACAATAAAATCAAGATCGTCGACGAGCAAACGGGCCGTATCATGGAGGGCCGCCGCTACTCGGACGGACTGCATCAGGCTATCGAGGCCAAAGAGCGGGTGAAAGTCGAAGCCGCTACGCAGACCTTCGCCACGATCACGCTGCAGAACTATTTCCGCATGTACCACAAGCTGGCCGGCATGACCGGTACGGCCGAAACGGAAGCCAGCGAGTTCTGGAATATTTACAAACTCGACGTGATCGTCATTCCGACGAACCGCCCGGTCATCCGGGACGACCGTGACGACCTGATCTACCGGACCAAGCGGGAGAAGTACGCCGCCGTCATCGACCAGATCGTCGAACTGGTCGAGCAGGGTCGGCCGGTGCTGGTCGGCACGACCTCGGTCGAAATTTCGGAACTGCTCAGCCGCATGCTGAAGCTACGCGGAATCAAGCATAACGTACTGAACGCCAAGCAGCACCAGCAGGAGGCCCAGATCGTGGCCGAAGCCGGCAAGCGGGCGCAGGTCACCATCGCGACGAACATGGCCGGACGAGGAACCGACATCAAGCTGTCGGACGAGGTGAAGGCCGCCGGCGGTCTGGCGATCATCGGCACCGAGCGCCACGAGTCGCGGCGCGTCGACCGTCAGCTCCGGGGCCGCGCGGGCCGTCAGGGCGACCCGGGCTCGTCGCAGTTCTTCGTATCGCTCGAGGACAACCTGATGCGGCTGTTCGGCTCGGAAAGGATCGCCCGTCTGATGGACCGCATGGGTCTCAAGGAGGGAGAAGTCATTCAGGCCGGCATGATGTCCAAGGCGATCGAACGCGCGCAGCGCAAGGTTGAGGAAAACAACTTCGGCATCCGCAAGCGGCTGCTCGAATACGATGACGTGATGAACTCCCAGCGCGAGGTGATATATACCCGTCGGCGCCATGCGCTCTACGGCGAGCGGATCGAGGTCGACCTGAACAATATCATGGTCGATTTCGCAGAAACGTTCGTCGACACTTATTACGACAACGACACCGACTACGAAGACTTCAAGTTCGAGCTGATCCGCCAGGTGGCCGTCCAGCCGTCGTTCGACCAGAACGAGTTCACCGGAGTGAAAAAAGAAGTGCTCGTCGGCATGCTCGTCAAGGACTTTCAGGAGGCTTACGCCCGCCGTATGAGCGCAGTCGCGGCGACGGCCAATCCCGTTATCAAAAACGTATACGAGCAGCACGCCGCCCAATACGAGAATATTTACGTGCCTGTCTCGGACGGGCGCCGCGTATTCCAGATTCCGGTGAATCTGAAGAAAGCCTATGAAAGCCAGAGCAAGGAGGTGTACAAGAGCTTCAGCAAGATCGTCATGCTGCTCACCATCGACGAGAACTGGAAAGAGCACCTGCGCGAAATGGACGATCTGCGCCAAAGCGTGCAGAACGCCTCCTACGAGCAGAAAGACCCGCTGCTGATCTATAAGTTCGAGTCGTACAACCTATTCAGCAAGATGCTCGACAAGGGCAACCGCGAAGTGCTCTCGACGCTGTTCAAGGCATTCATCCCGGTCAAAGAAAATCCGGAGAGCGCCATGCGCCAGCAGCCGCCCGTCCAGCAGCCCAAGACCGACATGTCGCGCATGCAGACTCTGCGCTCGGAGGCCGCGGCGGCAGCCGGACAAGCCGACCGGGGCAAGCCTTCGCCCGTGCATGTGGAGAAAAAGGTAGGACGCAACGATCCCTGCCCGTGCGGCAGCGGCAAGAAATACAAGCATTGTCACGGAAGAATGGACGCATAGCGTCCGTCGCCCGGACCTTTTTAGAAAGCCGGCCTTGCATACGCAAGGCCGGCTTTCGTTTTCCGGGCAAGCAACCCTTGTCCGCCCCTACACATTTCTGCGACCTGCCAAGCCGGTATCGGCCGGAAGCTGCAGGGCCCCTGCCAGCTCCGAATTCCGAACGTCCAAACAAACGAGACGGCAAGATCCTGACAGACGACACGACGGAAAGAAACGCCGTCAAGTGGTCCCAAAAGAAATCGGCCGATGCCCCGAAACAGCGTTGCCGAACTCGTTTCAAGCCTTATGCATACCGTGACGCTTTACTATACCTGTCCTCGAGTTTTCGATGTTTCCGGCATGAAGTCTCCCTCCTGCGTAAGGAATTCAAGGCAGGGGCTAACCGAATGCACGACTGTGGACCACAAATCGCGAACGACGGATATAGAAATTCCGAGCGCGAACGCATCTGGCACATGTGAGGTATATCCTTGCCGACATGCGTAGCACGGCCTTGAAATTCATTTCGGGAAACAGGTGATCGCAACCTATCTGCCCGCCGGCCTTCTTCTTCACGATGTTCCCCCTCCGGACCCGCTATCCACAAAGTTTCACGGCAGCAAAGCCGCGCCCGCAAAATGGGACAAGAGGCGAAGCAACATTCCCCGACATAAAACCGAAGAAAGAAATTTCAAGCCATATCTCGGTCCCCGCCGAATCATTTATACGAAACAGGCGGAATTCCGGCAAGAACATCTCAATCTGCAAGCAAGGAAGCAGCTGTCGATACCGAAGCGTGCTTTCCGCTAAAACAGCAGCGTATACTCCTTTCCCGCGTCGGTACTCATATCGTACGTATACTTGGCAGGCCGAACGGTCGGAACCGGCTCGGCAACGGGCGACACCACAGGCGGCACGGTCGGCTGAAGGGCGAACAGCGGATTCGGATTCTCCGCTCGGGCAACCCGGAAATCGGTTCCTTTGCACGACTTCAGAGCCGTCGCGGTCCGCAGGCGAAAATTTCCGCCTACCGACGAACGGATCACCGCCCGCCTCAGACGACCGCTCTCCCACTCCATCTCCACAATCTCGAAACCGCCTCGCGCCCGCAGTCCGCACACGCGTCCCGTGCGCCACACATCGGGCAAAGCGGGCAGAAGTTCGACGGCTCCGTCGTGGCTTTGGACCAGCATCTCGGCTATACCGGCCGTGCACCCGAAATTCCCATCGATCTGGAACGGCGGGTGCGCGTCGAAAAGATTCGGATAGGTGCCCCCCGACTCGGGGCCCCCGCCCTCGGGCGATATCTGGTCGGTAATCAGCTTATAGGCATGATTTCCATCCATGAAGCGGGCCCACAGGCATACCTTCCATCCCATCGACCACCCGGTCGAGGCATCGCCCCTATGTATCAGCGAGATGCGCGCCGCATCGAAAAGCTCCGGGGTCCGATAAGGCGAAATCTGGCGTCCGGGATAGAGTCCCCACAAATGGGACACATGACGGTGGCGATCTTCGGGATCGTCCCAATCCTCCATCCACTCCTGCAACTGTCCCCAGCTTCCTACCTGCATCGGCGCGAGCCGAGAGCGGGCCGTCCGGAGCTCGTCGGCCAGAGCCGCATCCCGTCCAAGGGTCCGGGCCGCTTCGATCGTATTGGAAAACAAGTCGAAAACCATCTGGTTATCCATCGTCGCGCCGGCTACGACGGCATGACGGATTCCCGCCTTCGCGGGAGTGTTCTCCGGCGAAATCGAAGGTACGCAGACCAGCCAGCCGTGCCGGGGCTCCTCGGTCAGAAAATCGAGAAAAAACTCGCAGGCTTCCTTCATCATCGGATAGACCTCCGCCAGATAGGCCGTATCGCCGCTGAAAAGGTAACGGTCCCACAAATGCTGGCAGAACCAAGCGTTCGACGTGGGCCACATGCCGCTGAGCGGCGTATCGACCATGCCGCTGATACGCCAGATGTCCGTATTGTGGTGGGCCGTCCATCCACGCGCCCCGTACATCTGCGAGGCCGCCTGCCGGCCCGTAACGCTCAGGTCGCGGATCATGTCGATCAGCGGAGCGTGCAGTTCGGTCAGGTTCGTAGGCTCGGCCGGCCAGTAGTTCATTTCCGTATTGATGTTGATCGTGTACTTGCCGTCCCATGCCGGAAATCTCTGATGATTCCAAATGCCCTGCAAATTGGCTGGCTGACCGCCGGGCTGAGAAGAACAGATCAGCAGATAGCGACCGAACTGAAAATAGAGCGACGCGAGCTGCGGATCGAAACGGGAGGCGAACTCGCGCACTCGCACGTCGGTCGTCTTATCGGCCTGAGCGTTCGTTCCCAAATCGAGCGATACCCGTTCGATCCACGGACGGTAAGCCGCGATGTGGTCGGCTTTCAGCCGGGAATAGCGCTTTTTCCTCGCACCCGACAGATAGGACTCGGCCCGTTCGACCGGATCGCCGGAAATGTCCCGGTAGTCGTTGAAATTGGTTGCGACCGAGACCAGAATCGTGACGGCATCGGCATCCGTTACCGTAATTCCGACGCTGTCGGCCACCGCTTTCCCTCCCTCAGGCAGGATCTCCGTCACCGTGCGGTACCGTACCATCCCGGGAATCGTCTCGTGTCCGTCGGTCCGGCCGTCGATCAGCAGACGATTGTCGCCCGAGGCGGTTACCCGATAATTATCCATAGGCGTAGCGAACGAAGTCCGAAACGAAATCCGCCGCCGCTCGGAAGCGGTCAGGCGGACTACGGCCACCTGATCGGGGAAGGAGGTGAACATCTCCCGCTCGTAACGCACGCCGTCCACGACATAGCGCACGGTCGCTACGGCCGTCTCCAGATTCAAATCCCTATAGAACTTCGAGCAAGCCTGATGTCCCGGAAAATCGAGCAGCAGCGACCCGGCCGTCTGGTACGGCATCCCGTGAGACGCGTGCAGCGAAAACTTTTCGTCGCACAGCTCGAAAGCCTCGTCGTACTTTCCCCCGAAAATCAGCCGCCGGACCTCGGGCAGCGCGGCCAAAGCCTCCGGACTGACATTGTTATGGGGACCGCCGGCCCAAATGGTCTCCTCGTTAAGCTGAAGCTCCTCGCGGCCGCTACCGCCGTACACCATGACGCCCAAACGGCCGTTGCCCAACGGAAGCGCCTCCTCCCAGCGGGAAGCAGGCTCGTCGTACCAAAGCTTCAGCGTCCGGGAAGCCGGTCCGGCAGAAAGCATGCACGGAAAAAAGAACGAAACGGAAAGCAAAAAAAGAAATCTCATGGTCGGAACGATCGATTATTTCACAAACATTTTATTGAAGCCCGTCCTGCGACAGATGCGTGCTGATCGGCCGAGGATCGTCCGAAGCCGGAAAATCCAGCCCGAAGAGCTCTCGGCCCAACGGGCGGACGGCGGAACCGTCCAGTTTGCTCGGATCGTAGCCCGTCTCGCACTCGAAAGGCATCACGTAAGCCAGCACAGACCAGCCCCAGAACCGCTTCAAGCCGAGTCCCTCCCCGCTCTCTCCGTCGTAGAACTCGCGGGTTACCTCATTGCGCTTATAAACCAGATCGACCGTCTTACGGGCCAGTTTGCGGGCGACGTCCGCATATCCGTAGTCGAGCAGCCCGTGCATAATCATGTAATTGATCGGAATCCACGTCGTACCCCGCCAGTTGCACCCCCAGTCGCGGATATCTCCCTGAACATAATCGGGCTCGGTCTTGGCATAGCAGGCTACCGGAAATTCCGTCCAAAACTCATCGGGGTCGGTCAGATGCTCTCTCACCAGCCGCTCGGCCCGGCGAGGCGGAACGATTCCGGCCCACAGGGGGATGAATCCCGCGGCGGACTTCACCCGGACCAGCTCGCCGGTATGCTCGTCCCGGTCATAGTAAAAGCCGTCCTCCTCGTCCCAGAAGACCGTATTGATCTTGTCGGCCAGCAGGGCGGCACGCACGCGGAACCTTTTCGCGTCCTCCGCCTTGCCGAGCTTCTCGGCCATCAGCTCCATCGCCCGGAGCTCCCGGTAAATATAGCAGGCCAAATCGACCCCTTCGTATCGGAATTCGTCCAGCCGGCCGGCCCGGCTGATCTGGTTGTCCATCCCGCTGTGGTCGGAACTGTTCCAGACGGGCAGCCCGTTGCGGTCGAAATCGCAGTAGCGCATCCAGTAATCGATGCTCAGCATCAATTGTTCGTAATACGAGACCGATTTGAACGCCGGACCTATCTGCATCCGGCCCCGGTCGCCGCGCTCCTCCAGCCAGGCATAGTCGCCCGTCTGCCGGGAGCCCAGCTCGGCGATTTGGGCCAGAAAAGGCTTGAAATGCTGCCTTTCCCGTTTCTCTATCAGCGTACGGGATATGAAGCCGTTGACGCACTGCTGGTTCAAAAAGCTTTTCAGATTGGTAAAACAGTAATCCGATATTCCGAAATAGCTCATATAGAGATTCTCGAAATACAGGTCCCAGTCGTACATTTCATGGTAGGCATACCCGGTCAGCAGCTTCCGCCCGTCGGGCTCGTACAGCACGACGCCGCAAGCCGCTATATCCCGGTTCACCTCTTCGATCCGGCGCAGGAAGTCGTCCCCGGCCCCGATTTCATATTGGCTGACGACCTTTCGGAACGTTTTTGCCGGCGTCTGTCCCTGCATATGGGTCAGCAGAAGGGAGCCGAGAACCGGCAGGCAGAAGAATCTGAGCATCGATGTTTTCATAAGCAAGACCATCTATCACGGCACCGATCAAATTTACGCATTTATTTGGTAAAATGCCATGGGTTTCATGGCCGGAACATTTCTTCCGAAGTTTCGTCTCGCATTTGAAACCCATTTTCAGTCCCTCCCCCGATGCAAAGAACACCAGAGCTTAGAGGAAATATGGCCTCAGGCATGTCAAATAATCAACGAAAGGAAGGCTTCCCGGACAAGGGAATTAGAAATCCGCCGGATCGCAACGGCCATGACTGTAGACTACGAGCGAATGACGCCATGAAAATTTTCGCAAGTCGGCAGCCCGTCCTACCCCGATACCTCGATTATACGATCGGCACGGACATGCGCAACCGAAACCCGACAGGATTTCACCGATAGGCAGGGAAACGTTTCCATATCGTGAACGCCCAAGAGAGCGCTTCGATACACGGCCCCGCTTGAAAATATCGTTAATTTATCGGCAAAAGGCGGTTTCAAGGCTCACTTCTTCCGATAATTTTTCTAATTTTATACTGTACACCAAACCTAAATAAACAAGAGATGAAAAAAATTCTGATTCCGGTCTTGCTTTTGGGCTCGCTGTCTCTGAGCGGTCAAATCCGCAACGACGAAGTCTTCGAACTGCCCGAGATGGAAATAAGCGACCTGCGCAACGACATCCGGATTCCGGATGTCGACGGTTTCCATGTGCTCAAATGCGACTTTCACACGCACACGATCTTCTCGGACGGCCGCGTATGGCCGACCATGCGCGTCGACGAGGCATGGAAAGACGGCCTCGACGCCATCGCCATCACGGACCATATCGAAGTCCGCCCGTGGAAACCGTTCGTATCGGGAGGCGATCTGAACTCGTCGTTCGACATCGCCAAGCAGCGGGCCGACCAGATCGGATTCATCGTGATCAAAGGCATCGAGATCACGCGTGCGAAACCGCTGGGACATATCAACGCGCTGTTCATTACCGATGCCAATCCGATCGAGACGCCCGAACCGCTGGACGCCGTGAACGAGGCTTACCGTCAGGGCGCCTTCATCATGTGGAACCATCCGGGCTGGCCCGACGACCGATGCACGATGTACGACGTGCACGAGCAGCTGATCAAGGAGGGTAAGATCCACGGCGTCGAGGTATTCAACTCGGCCGAATACTATCCGAAAGCGATCGACTGGTGCCGCGACCTGAAACTGGCTTTCCTCGCAAACAGCGATATCCACAGCACGACGGGCGACAGTTACCATCCCAAACCGCTGGGACGCCCGGTGACGCTCGTTCTGGCCAAGGAACGCTCGGAGGCCGGTATCCGCGAAGCGATGTTCGCCGGACGGACGATCGCCCTGTTCGACGACCTGCTGGCCGGCCCCGAGGCGCTGCTGACCGGCTTGGTGAAGGCTTCCATCGACAGGCGTGTCATCAGTAGCGACGAGCAGGGAGAACTGGTCGAGCTGACCAACCGCTCGGACATCCCGTTCCGGGGCACGGTCGAGGGAAGATCGATCAGCCTGCCCGCAGGGAAAACGATCCGGACGAGACTCCCGGCCCGGTGCACGATCAAAATGAAAAACTGCTACACGGGGAACGGGCAAGCGCTCGAAATAGCCTACCCGTTCCAATAGCTCGCCCCCTCCCGGAACAGCCGTTCCGGACAGTTTCATAACAAAGGCCGGATGTTGCTTCGAAGCAACATCCGGCCTTTGTTCCGTTCCGCTCGGCGAGCGGACGTAGGTCGATCCCCTCGTCACGATCGGTCTGCACGACACCAAGCCGCATGCGCAGAATCGCAAGCCGTAGCCGTCCCTGCGATCGTCTTTCAATCAGGATGCGACCGGCGTCCTCATTCCCGGTACGTTCTGTTCACCGGATTCATGCCGGATGATCCTCATACGGCGCGCCCGAAACGACACCCGAACGTCCTTCTCAAGATAAAACACGGAACAATGCTTCGTCGTACACTCCGGTAACAGCGAGGGGCGAGAATTCTATTCCCGCCCTGCCCGTCCGGAAGGTTTGCGGACGACATAGACGATCTCGCTGCGCAACCCGTACAACTTGACCGCCTCGGGCGACAGACTGCGCACGTAATCGATCTCCTCGACGTCGAAGCCGGCCTCGGAGAGACGCCGGCCGTAGTCGCGGCCGTAATCGCGCAGATGGTCTTTCTGTCCGAAATGCCGCTCCCGCTCCGCGGGGTCGGTGATCGACGGGTCCTCGTAAGTCGTCTCGCGCTCCGTGTTGACCGGCGAGAGCATGATGCCCCATCCGCCCGGCCGCATCACGCGGTACATTTCGCGCATCGCGCGGCGGTCGTCGTCGACATGCTCGAGAATATGGTTGCAGAATATCACGTCGAACTCGCCGTCGGGAAAAGGAATCCGCTGAATGTCCATCTTGACCTTCGCCAGCGGGGACTCCAGATCGGCCGTCACGTAATCGAGCGCCGGCAGCTTCTCGAAACGCTTCAGGAAACAACGCTCGGGCGCGACATGCAGCAGACGGGCCGGCGTCTCGAAGAAAGCGGTCTCGTTCTTCAGATAGAGCCACATCAGCCGGTGACGCTCGAGTGCCAGACAACGGGGACACAGCGCGTTCCCGCGCGGATTCACATAGCCGTACGGCATAAAGCGTCTATAATGCGCACCGCAGACCGGACACTCCACGCCGCGCCCCGCATAGGCGAGACCCAGCACCGGCGTGCACAGATGCACCACCCGCTGGATATACCGTCGAGGGACATGCCTCAGTACGAATCGGATCAGTCTTTTCATGGTCGCCAGCATTATTCTTCCTTCAAGGCTTCGGATACTTCCTGTTCGGCCTTGCGCAGCTTCTCACGGCACAGCCTGATCAGCTCGGCGGCGCGCTTGACCTGCGCCCCCAGCTCGTCTACGCTCATCTGCCCGTCGTTGAACTTTTCGAGGATTCGCTCCACTTCCTCGACGGCCTGCGTGTAAGTTAATTTCGGAGGTGTCATATTGGTTTGATTTTATCGATTTGCGCTTCGAACGTGCGGGAATGCGTCTCGATCTCGACCCGGTCGCCCGGATGCAGCGCGAGCGGATCGGCCAGCGCCCCGCCTTTCTGGCGAACCACCGAAAAGCCCATCTCCAGTATCCGCCGGGGATCGCGCGAAGCGACCAGATCGCCCGTCAGCGTGAGTTCGCGGCGACGCACGGATAGGAAATCGAAGCTGCGATGGCGCAGCATCGACGCGAGATTGTCCGCCCGGAGCCCGTGATTCGCCAAAGCGAAACGGGCAGCCTGAGCGACTCCGGAACGCAGCGTTCCGAGCCGATCGCCGCTCCGGCGGACCGCTTCGGTCGCACGGTGTCCTAGCTCCGCGCCTGTCCGCTGCAGACCCAGCGAACACTCATGTACCAGTCGCATGGTCTGCTGCTCCAGGCGCATCGCCCGCTCGCGCAGAAAGGTCGTACAGCCGCCGAGCATCTCTTCCGCCCACTCGGCCAGCCGGCCGCGAAGCGAGTCGAGCAGGGCCTCGAACTCGGCCATCTTGTTTTTCAGATAGACGGCGACGGCCGTCGGAGTCTTGAGCGACACGGCGGCCACCAGATCGGCCACGCTCCGGTCCTTGTCATGGCCGATCCCGGCGATCACCGGCAGCGGGAACTGTGCCAAATGGCAGCACAGCCGATAGCTGTCGAAACCGCCCAGATCGCTTTGCGATCCGCCTCCGCGAATCAGCACGACCGCATCGAAGTCGTCCAGCGCGTCGGCCACGGTCTCCAAAGCCCGGACGATCGACTCCTCGGACTCGGCTCCCTGCATGAAGGCGTCGAACAGCGTCACTTCGAAACGATAAGGGCCGGACGACAGTTCCTTCATGAAGTCCTGGTACCCGGCCGCGTTGCGCGACGAAACGACGGCCAGACGCTGCACGACGGCAGGCATCGGCAACTCGCGGTTCATGTCGAACACTCCGTCCCGCTGCAACTGCTCGATCGTCTGCCGGCGCTGGCGCTCCATATCGCCGAGCGTGTAGGAAGGATCGATGTCCGTGATCTGAAGCGACAGTCCGTAAAGCTCATGGTAGGAGACGAGAGCCTTGACGAGCACCTTCAGTCCCGCGCAAAGCGTCTGTCCCCCGGTGGCAGCGCCGAAATAAGAAGCGATCATCCCGTACGTGCTGCGCCAGATCACCGCGCTGATCTTCGCCTTCGGGACATGATTGGCCCCCCCTTTCTCGACCAGTTCCAGATAGCAGTGCCCCGAATAGTTGACTTTCAGCTCGCTGATCTCGGCCGTCACCCAATACGGCAGCGGATGGGCGTCGTCGATGCCTCGCTTGATAAGCGACTGAAGCTCGCTGAGGGTTATATGCTGCGGCATGGCTGGCTATCGTTCGTTTCTCAGTTATTGACCCGGAAAACCTTCTGGACCCCCTTGATCCGCATCAGCGAATAGATCACCGCATCGACGACCTGCGTGCTGGTCACTTCGATGTTGATCAGGCCCGAGAGCGTGCCGCCCGAGGAATTCAGGCTCATCGAGCGGATATTGATCTTCAGGTCGCGATTGATGACCTCGGCGATCTTGTTCACGAGTCCCGTCAGGTCGTCGGCCTGAATGCGGATCGCGGCGCGGAACGCGCCCTTGGCTCCCTCGGCCTGCCAGCGGGCCGGAAGCACGCGATACGGATAGCGCTCCTTGAGCCTCTGGGCGTTCGGGCAATCCTGCCGGTGAATCGTAATGCCGCCGCTGACCGTCGTAAAGCCGAAAATCTCGTCGCCGAAGATCGGATTGCAGCATTTGGCCAGTTTGTACTCGATATTGCTCAGCGACTCGTCGATAATCAGCGCGTCGTCGCTCTCGACGCTCACCTTCGTAACCGGCACCTCGCGGACCGGTCTTTCGTCGAGACTGTCGGACAGATAGCGCGTCAGCACTTCCTTGATGTCGGCCAGCACGATCTTCTGTTGCGCGATCTGGCCGTACAGTTCGGTTCCCGTCTTCAGCTTGTAGTATTTGCAAAGCACCATGACGGCGTCGTCCATCGTGACCGGGAGCTTCCAGTTCTTGATCTTGCGCTCGAGCTCCTCGCGGCCGAGACTGGCCGCCTGAGCCTGCTGCTCGCGCATATAGGCCTTGATCCGACTTCGGGCCTTGGCCGTCGTGACGATATTCAGCCAATCGGCTTTGGGTTTCTGCTGCTTGGACGTCAGAATCTCGACGATATCGCCGTTGTGCAGCACCTCGCGCAGCGAGACATTGCGGTGATTGACCTTACCCCCGACGCAAGTCATTCCCAAACCGGAATGGATATCGAAAGCGAAATCGAGCACCGTCGCGCCCTCGCTGAGCTTGCGCAAGTCGCCGTTGGGAGTGAAAACGAACACCTCGCCCGAAGAGAGCTTCGCATCGAACTTTTCGGCAAGCGACTGCGTCTGCGTCGTCTCCATGATCTCGCGCAGCTTCGAGAACCACTGCTCGGTCCCCAGACCGCCCCCCTTGACACCCTTGTAACGCCAATGGGCGGCCACGCCGCGCTCGGCTATCTCGTCCATCCGTTCGCTGCGGATCTGTATTTCGACCCAACGGCCCGTATCGGTGACGACCGTCGTATGCAGCGATTCGTATCCGTTCGACTTCGGAATCGATATCCAATCGCGCATACGGTCCGGATTGGGCGTATAGAAATCGGTCACGATCGAGTAGATACTCCAGCACTGCGCCTTCTCTTGTTCCCGGGGGCAATCGATGATGATCCGGATCGCGAACAGGTCGTACACCTCGTCGAAGCCGATGCGCATCCGCTTCATCTTGCGCCAGATCGAGTAGATCGACTTGGTGCGGCTCTTCAGGTGATACCGGATGCCCTGCGCCCGCATCTTCTCCTCGATCGGCCGGACGAAGCCTCGGATGAATTGCTCGCGCTCGGCGGCCGTCTCGGCGATCCGTTTCTCGATATAGGCGTAATCGGCCGGCTCGAGGTACTTCAGCGCGATGTCCTCCAGTTCCGACTTGATGCTGTACAATCCCAGCTTATGCGCGATCTGCGCATAGAGGTTCAGGCTCTCCCACGACTTCTTCTTCCGCTTCTGCTCGGGAAATATGTCGAGGATGCGCATCACCTCGAGCCGGTCGGCCAGCTTGATCAGAATGACCCGGGGATCGGTCGAATACGAGACGATCAGCTCGCGGAAATTGTCGACCTGGTCGTTGGCCACCTTCGGGTCAACGTCCGATATGTTGCACAGCCCCTGCAGAATGCCGACGCACTGCTCGCCGAAGCGATTGCCGATCTTGTAGACGTCCACCAGCTGCAGCCGCACGACATCGTGCAGCAGCGTCGAGATCGTCGAGTTGCGTCCCAGCCCGACCTCCCGGATCACGATCATCGCCGTATTGATCGAATGCGTGACCAGCGGCGTGCCGTCGTGGCGGGTCATGCCCTTCAGACGGTCGACCGCCAGACGCAACGCTTCGTGGACCAAGGCGTACACCCCGTCGTCAAAAATGGAACGAGCCGTTTCCAGAAACGGCCGGTAATACTGCGGCTCGAGATCGATCTCCCTCTCAATTTCTTCCATGTTTCCAACGGATCTTTCCGCGCTAAAGTTAGTAAAAATCTTCCGGACTTTCCGCCGTGCCCGGTTAGGGGCGGTCCCGTTCTGTCTTTCAAACGAAACGGTCGGCCGGCATATTGCCGCGAAAAGTCGTTTTTTGCGTTCTTAAAGTCGGAACCCGTCCTCTGAAAAGACGCGGAAAGCCGCCTGCAGGACGGCTTTCCGCGCGGTTTTCGTCGCACGGCCTACCGTTGCGCGAGCTTGTGCGGCCTGAGCATGTTCTCGGGCGAAAGCACGCTGTCGAGCTCCTCGCGGCTCATCAACCCCTGCTCGAGCACCAAATCGTATATGCCCTTGCCGGTGCGGAGCGCTGTCTTGGCCAGCTCGGTCGAGGTTTCGTAACCCAGATAGGGATTGAGAGCCGTCACCACTCCGATACTGTTGCGCACCATCCGACGACAGGTCTCCTCGTTGGCCGTGATGCCCGTGACGCACCGGTCGCGCAGCGTGTTCATGCTGCGGATCAGCATCTCGATGTTCTCGAACAGGCTGTATACGATGATCGGCTCCATGACGTTCAGTTCCAACTGGCCGGCCTCGGAGGCGATCGTAATCGTCAGATCGTTTCCGATTACCCTGAAAGCCACCTGATTGACGACTTCGGGGATCACCGGATTGACCTTGCCGGGCATAATCGACGAGCCGGGCTGCATCGGCGGCAGGTTGATCTCGCCCAGACCGGCCCGGGGGCCGGAAGACAGCAGCCGCAAGTCGTTGCATATCTTCGACATTTTCGTCGCCAGCCGCTTCAAGGCCGACGAATTCATGATGAACGCGCCCGTATCGTTCGTGGCCTCGATCAGGTTCGTCGCCGCGACGACGGGCAGGCCGGTAATCTCGCGCAGATAACGGATGCACAGCGGCGAGTAGTCGGGATCGGCATTGATCCCGGTCCCGATAGCCGTCGCGCCCATGTTCACCTCCAGAAACAGGCGATAGTTCTGCTCGATGCGGTCGATCTCCTCCGACAAATTCGCGGCATAGGCCTCGAACTCCTGCCCGAGCGTCATCGGCACGGCATCCTGTAGCTGGGTGCGTCCCATTTTGATCACATGCGCGAACTCCGCCCCCTTGGCCCGGAACGCATCGACAAGCCAGCGAAGCGTTTCGACCAACTTTTGAAGACTGAATATCAAAGCGATACGCACAGCCGTCGGATAGGCGTCATTCGTAGACTGCGAACGGTTCACATGATTGTTCGGATGGCAGTAGCCGTACTCGCCCCGCTCGTGCCCGAGCAGCTCCAGCGCGCGGTTCGCAATCACCTCGTTGGCATTCATGTTCGTCGACGTACCGGCGCCGCCCTGCACCATATCGACCACGAAATGCTCGTGCAGCCTGCCCTGCTCGATCTCGCGGCAGGTATCGACAATGGCCCGTGCCGTCGGACCGTCCAGCAGTCCCAGATCGCCGTTCGCCCGCGCCGCGGCTTCCTTGACCATCGCCAGCGCGCGAATCAGCTCGGGGTAAAAATGAAGACGCACGCGACCGATGTCGAAATTCTCGATCGCGCGCATAGTCTGTATTCCGAAATAATACTCGACCGGTATGTCTTTCTCGCCGAGCAAATCGTGCTCGCGACGAAACCGGCCGGAAAGCGGACTAATTGTAATATCCATAACGGAATCTGTTTTGATCCGTTACAAATCTAACCATTTAATCGAAAACATGGTAACGGTTTCCCGCAAAAACATACAAGAAAAAAGCCTGTTTTCCGCTCTTCGGATATTCAGGGTCACAAAGACTCAAACCCCTCTTTATCCGGATCGTTCCCGATATTTCCGCACTTTCGGTACGACCAGCGGCAGCGCTGCCGGCATCCCGTTCCGTACGCGCTTTAAAGAATACGTACGGCAATGGCGTGCCGGACATCCGACACGCCATGATGCTGTTTCGGTCGCGCGATCTTCCCGTCAGCTCTGTCCGTGCATGCAATGGCACAAACTTTCTGCCGGGAAGAGAAAACCGATATTCTGCAATTCCGGCTGACTTTCGTAAGCGATCGTATTCGGCGACTCCTATTTCAGATACGAGTCGAGCAAGCCGGCCATCTCGGCGGCCAGTTCGGCCGATTTCTCGGCAGCCGCCTCGGCGAAACGCTCGGTCGAATCGGCATAGATAATGCTGCGAGAGGAATTGACAAGCAATCCGCAGCGGCCGTTCATCCCGTAACGGGCGACCTCTTCGAGACTGCCGCCCTGCGCCCCCACGCCGGGCACCAGCAGGAAATGATTCGGAATCAGGCGACGGATTCCCCTCAGCATTTTGGCCTGCGTGGCTCCGACGACGAACATCAGGTTGTCGGTCGTTCCCCAGCCGCATGCCGTATCGATCACCTTCTCGTACAGATAGCCGCCGTCCTCCATACGCTGCAGCTCGAAATCGGCCGCGCTCGGATTGGACGTAAGCGCCAGAACGACCGCCCATTTCCCCTCGTATTGCAGGAAAGGCCCGACCGTATCGTAACCCATATAGGGAGAGACGGTCACGGCATCGGCCAGATTTTCGGAGAAAAACGCCCGGGCGTACATCTTCGACGTATTCCCTATGTCGCCCCGCTTCGCGTCGGCGATAATCAGCATATCGGGATAGCGCTCGCGGATATATTCGACCGTCCGGCGGAAGCTCTCCCAGCCCTTCGCGCCGCTCTCCTCGTAAAAGGCCATGTTCGGCTTATAGCAGACGGCATAGGGAGCCGTCGCGTCGACGATCGCCCGGTTGAAAGCAAAAACGGGATCGTCCTGCGAAAGCAGGTGGCGAGGAATCTTGTTCACATCGGTATCAAGCCCCACGCAGAGAAAGCTGCGCTTGGAGCGGATTTGCGAAAAAAGCTGTTCGGATGTCATATATATCGTATTAACATGATGCACTTTACACATTCGTTCCTCGTTCCTTTCTCCTGAACGGCCCTGCTGTTTCGGAGCGGGCCCCCACACTCCATGCCGGCAATTCGGACTTTCGCTCCTCGAAACGATTCAATCTGCGCCCCGCGATGCGAAAAACGATGCGGACACCCCTATCGGGCAGCGATTCCGGGCCGGCGAGCCGATCACAGGCAAGAACGGATTATCGCCCGGCAAATATTCGCGCGCTGCAAAATCAGGGGAACTGCGCGCCGTACGACAGCAGCGCAATCGTTCGCACCGTTTCCGACCGCCGCAACCGACAGAACGGCCGCTTCTCCGGAAAGCCGACCGGCCTCCCGACTCCAACTCCGATCTCCGCCGTGACCGCAACGCATGGGGAAACACGAACTAAACTTCGCTCGCCTTCAGACGCTCGGCATTCTCGGCTACCTGCAGCTTATCGAGAATCTCCTGCAGATCGCCGTCCATCACGGCACTCAGATTATAGAGCGTCAGGTTGATCCGGTGATCCGTCACGCGGCCTTGCGGATAGTTGTACGTGCGAATCTTGGCGCTGCGGTCGCCCGTCGAAACCATCGTCTTGCGCTTCGAAGCGATTTCGTCCAAGTATTTCTGGTACTCGAGATTGTATATGCGCGTGCGCAACTCTTCGAAAGCCTTGTCGAAGTTCTTGAGCTGCGACTTCTGGTCCTGACACTGCACGACGATTCCCGTCGGGATATGGGTCAACCGGATGGCCGAATAGGTCGTATTGACCGACTGGCCGCCGGGACCCGAAGCGCAGAAAATATCCTTTCGGATATCGTTCATATTGATCTCCAGATCGAACTCCTCGGCCTCGGGCAGCACGGCTACCGAAGCGGCCGACGTGTGCACGCGGCCCTGCGTCTCGGTCTGCGGCACGCGCTGCACGCGGTGCACGCCCGATTCGTACTTCAGCACGCCGTAGACGCCCTCGCCCGTAACCTTCATCACGACTTCCTTGAAGCCTCCGGCCGCACCTTCGTTTGCGCTGTTGATCTCGTACTTCCAACCGCGCTTTTCTACGTATTTGATGTACATGCGCAGCAAGTCGCCGGCGAACAGGGCGGCCTCGTCGCCTCCCGTGCCGCCGCGGATCTCGACGATCGCGTTCTTGCCGTCCTGAGGATCGGCGGGAATCAGCAACAATTTGATCCGTTCCTCGAGCGAGGCGAGCTCGGGCTCGAGTTCGAGCACTTCGGCACGGGCCATTTCGCGCAACTCGTCGTCTTTCTCCGTAGCGAGGATCTCCTTCGCCTCGGAGAGATGGTTCAATGCCGTGCGGTATTTCTCGCTCGCTTCGACTACCGGCTGAAGCTCCTTATACTCCTTGTTGAGGGCGACGAATTTCTTCATGTCGGCAATCACTTCGGGATCGGTCATCTGCTGACCGATCTCCTCGTACTTTATCTTCAGCCCGTCGAGACGGGCAAGCATCGAATTTTCTGGCATAGGAAACGGGGCTTAATCGTATCGCGTCCGCGCCGCATCGTCCGACCGAGGCGCAGGAACCGTCGATTACGCGACCACAAAGGTAATCGTTTTTTTGATTTTTCGTATCTTGCGCGCCACGCGAGAACAACATGAAAAAGAAACTGCTGGAAATCGCCGCATACACGTTCGTCGCTTGGGGACTCGTCGGGGCTTTCGTTCCTCTGATACCGACGACTCCGTTTTTGCTGTTGGCGGCATACTGTTTCGCCCGGAGCAATCCGATGCGCAATCGCTGGCTGTACCGCAACCGGATTTTCGGGCGTTACCTGCTCGATTACCAGCAGGGACGCGGCATACCGAGCGGGGTCAAGACCTCGGCCCTGATCACGATGTGGAGCTCGATGATGTTCACCGCCATCGTACTGATCGACCGCTGGTGGATCAGAATTCTGCTTTTTGTCGTATCTTTGTTCGTCACGATCCACATACTCCGAATAAAAACCGGCGGCCATGAAGCCCGAAATTCTCCTTCTCGTCCCGACTCTGCCTGAAATCGAGCCCTTTCTCCGTCAGCAGGGAAAGGGCTACGGCCCCGTGGTCACGGGCATAGGCCCTTACCGATGCGCGGCGGCGACGCAGGAGGCCATCATACAGCGGCGGCCGGACATGATGATCTTATGCGGCATCGCAGGGAGATATCCCGCCAGCGCGCTGGCGGTAGGCGATGCCGTGCTCGTCGGAAGCGAGCGGGCGGCGGACATGGGTTCCTTCGAAGGAAAGGGGTTCGTTCCGAAGTTTTCCGAACGGTACGACTGTCCGCATATTCCGGCGGATGCTCCGTTGCCGGTCGTCGCCTCGAACAGCGTGAGCGGAGCGGCCTCGCCTCATGTCGATCGGAGCGCCGCACAGATCGAGAATATGGAAGGGGCCGCTTTTTTCGACGTCTGCCTGCGCGAGCAAATACCTTTCTGGGAGCTCCGCACGATCTCGAATACGGTCGGCGAGCCTTTCGGCCAATGGAATATTCCGCTGGCGACCGACGCGCTGGCCCGAGCGATAGGCCGCCTGCTGCAAACGGCGGAAAATACGTACCGCACCGCGCGGCCTTCCGACGACACATAAGTCTACGGCCGGACGGTATCGCCTCCGGCCGAGCGGCGAAAGCCGCATACTGCGCGGCACCGTCCGCTTACCAAGCGCAGACAAAGCGCATAGAAACGCAATAAACGAAAAGCATGAAACTCAAACTGAGCATATCGACCTGTCCGAACGACACGTTCATGTTCGACGCGATGCTTCACCGGCGGATCGACACCGAAGGACTCGACTTCGATCTGACCATGGCCGACATCGAGCAGCTCAACGCCGCGGCGCTCGCCGGAGAGCCCGACATAACGAAACTGAGCTACGCGAGCTTCCCCCTCGTCGCGGACCGCTACCGGATACTCGGCAGCGGAAGCGCGCTCGGTCGGGGCAACGGGCCACTGCTGGTCAGCCGGCACAAGCTCTACCCGGACGAACTGCGCGACGCCCGCATCGCGATCCCGGGCGAGCACACGACCGCAAACCGGCTGTTGTCGCTGTTTTTCCCCGAAGCGTCCGACAAACGGGTTTACCTGTTCTCCGATATCGCCGACGCCGTTCTGAGCGACGAATGCGACGCCGGCGTACTGATCCACGAAGGCCGATTCACGTACCGCGGGAAGGGATTGCGGCTCGTAGCCGATCTGGGAGAGGAGTGGGAGAAACGCACTTCGCTGCCGTTGCCGCTCGGAGCCATCGTCGTTTCGCGCCGACTGGACGAGCAACTGGCCCGGACGGTCGAGCGCGTACTGCGCCGCAGCGTGGAATACGCCTTTGCTCATCCCGAAGCATCGGCCGGCTTCGTGCGCAGCCATGCCCAAGAACTGAGCGAGGAGGTGACGAAAAGCCATATCGAGCTGTTCGTGAACCGCCATTCGGCCGATCTGGGCGAGGAAGGCCGCCGGGCCGTCGTGCGGCTGCTGGAACTCGAAAACGAGGAGGCATTCCTATGATACGGGAAACGCTCGAACGGCTCCGGGCCGAAGACAACCTGAGAGAACTGCCGAGGATAGAAATCCGAGGAAAATACGTCGTCTGCGACGGCAAGCGATACCTGAACCTGTCGTCGAACGACTATCTGGGACTCGCCTGCAGCGACGCCGACCGGAAATTCATGCAACGGCAGCCCGACGACGGGGCTTTTCTGCTGAGCAACCCCTCGTCGCGGCTCGTCACCGGCAACAGTTCCGACTATGCGCGACTCGAGTCGGCCTTGTCGGAACTCTTCGGCGGCCGCTCGGCGCTGGTCGCGGGATCGGGCTATCTGGTCAACGCGGGCGTCCTGCCGGCTCTGACGGGCAAGGGCGACCTGATTCTGGCCGACAAGCTCGTCCATGCGAGCCTGATCGACGGACTGCGACTCGGCGAGGCCGAGTGGCGGCGGTTCGGACACAACGACACGGAACATCTGGAATGCCTGCTGGCCAGACACCGCGACGCCTATCGGAACGTATGGATCGTCACCGAGTCGATTTTCAGCATGGACGGCGACTGCGCCCCGCTCCGCAAGCTCGCGGAGCTCAAAGACAAGTACCGCTGCAAGCTATATGTGGACGAGGCGCACGCATTCGGCGCCTATGGCCCCGGCGGCCGGGGACTGGCCGCTCAGGAAAGCGTCGAGGACGCCTGCGACATCCGCATCGCGACGCTCGGCAAAGCCATAGCGTCGCAGGGAGCCTTCATCATCACGGACCCGCTGACACGCGACTTGCTGGTCAACCGGATGCGGACGCTGATCTTTTCGACCGCGCTGCCGCCGATCTCGCTGCGGTGGTCCGAGCACGTCGTGCGCGCATTGCCTTCGATGGACGACCGGCGCGAGCGGCTCCGCGAATACGCGCGCACGATCACGGGCGACGACCGGCATACGCACATCATTCCGATCATGGCCGGCGAGAACGCCCGGGCCATCGAGATGAGCCGCCGCTTGCGCGAGGCGGGCTTTTGGGTCGTGCCGATCCGCTACCCGACCGTGCCCAAAGGTACGGCCCGGATTCGGGTGTCGCTCAGCGCGGCACTCGAACGAGCAGATATCCTCCAATTCGTCGAAGCATGCAAAAACATTGGCTGAAGCGCATCGGCGCGCCCGATCTGATCGTCGTCGCCCTCGGCTGGGCCTCGGAGCCCCGGCTGGTACAAAACATTCCGACCGAGGGGTACGACGTGCTGGTCCTGTACGACTACCGGACGCTGGAGCCGCTCGCGGCAGCCGATACGGCCTCCTATGGACAGATCACGTTGCTGGCCTGGTCGTTCGGCGTATGGGTAGCCGAGCAGGTTTGCCGGGACATTCCGTTTCGCCGTGCCGTGGCCCTCAACGGCACTCCGCTTCCGGTCGACGCCCGCTACGGCATTCCGCCGCAGGCGATGGCCGTAACGCGGCAAGGCATCCGCCGGACGGGAACCGACCTGTTCGACCGCCGCGCCTACGGCACGTATTATGATCGGTTGTCGGAAACGCTGCACACCCGTCCGCTCGAAGAACTGTGCGACGAGCTCGACGCGTTGAGCGAAGCCGCCGCCGAACCGTACCGCCCGAACATCGAATGGAGCACGGCCGTCGTAGGAGGCGCCGACAGGATATTTCCTCCGGCCCATATGGCCGCTTACTGGAAAGAACTGGCCATCCCCGTACCCGACATGCCGCACTACCCTTTCGGTGACCGGACCGCAATGGAAAAACTGTTGAAAAGCAACGAACCATGACAACCGACAAACAACTGCTCAAAAGCCGTTTTTCGGCCAGACTGCGCGACTACGACTCGCTGGCCGTCGTGCAAGACGCCATATGCGGCCAGCTGGCCGAAATGACCGGCCGCAACTGCACCCGTCCGGTCGACAGCGCACTCGAGATCGGGTCCGGAACCGGATTCCTGACGCGCCGCATGCTCGAGCTTTATCCACATGCGCTGTGGACGATCAACGATCTGGTCGAACAATCGGCCGATTTTCTCGAGCCCTACGCGGCCGGACACGACGTACGCTATCTGTGGGGAGACGCCGAAACGATCGCCCTGCCCGACAGGTTGGATCTGATCGCTTCGGCCTCGGCCGTTCAGTGGTTCGACGATCTGCCGCGCTTCGCACGGAAAGCGGGGAATCTGCTCGAAACGGAAGGATATATCGTGCTGAGCACGTTCGGGCCCGAAAACTTCCGGGAAATCAAGGCCGTGACGGACGAAGGTCTGGACTATTACACCCGGGAACAACTGCAAGAACTGTTCGAGTCGGCCGGGTTCCTGACGCTCGAGACGCTCGAATACACGCGAAGCCTCGCGTTCGACACGCCCCTCGACGTATTGAGGCACATCCGTGCGACAGGCGTCAACTCGATCCGGCACGCACGCTGGACAAAGCGGGAGCTGAGCGATTTCGAGACCCGATACCGCAACGGCTTCCGGAACGCCGAGGGACAGGTCACGCTGACTTATCACCCGGTACTGCTGATCGCCGAAAAGCTTTGAGCCGGCCGCTTTTCGGAACGGCCGGCTCGTCCGCCGCCGGGAGATAGAAGCCGACGGCTTCGGCCCCCTGTTAAAATACATAAATAGCCGGATTTCAGGAAAAATCGCTATCTTGGCCATAAATCGCACCCGCCCATGAAAAAAGCAGCGTTTCTGATTTCGGCGATTCTGGCAGCCGGCTGCGGCGCACCGGGAAACGCGTTCCTCGCCGAAGGATATGTCCCGACAGTACCCGACTGATCCTGACACGATTCGAAGGCGAAATACTGATCCCCGTCGACACGGCCCATGCCACGAACGGCCGCTTCTCTTTCCGCTATCCCGCTACGGGCAAGGGCCGGCTCGCCATCCTCACCTTTTCCGACGATGTGTCGGACATGTTCCTGCCCCTGTGGTCGGCCCCGGAGAGAAAGCCGTCATCACGAGAGACAACAACTGCAAGCGCACATGGAGCGTGAAAAGCCGAATCCCCGAACAGAGGGAAGCCGAACGATACAAACAGGCCGCAAAAAGAATACGAGAAATTGCAGCGGATTTCCATAGAATACCGCAAACTGTCGAATACGCACGGTGTCTCGGCAGACAGCATCGCCGATAAGAGGCAAGCGCTGAAGCATACGGAAGACAGGCTGCAATATCTGATCTACGACAAGACGCTCGAACAGCTCGACCGCTCGGAACCCGACTCGCCCGTTTTCACGGACGAACTGAGCGGCATCTACCTGACGATACGCCATTACGAAGCCTTCGCCGGCCTGAGAAAACGGGCCGAGATTCAATACGACCGGCTGCCGGAAGAAATCAAGCGATCCCAGGCAGGCAAGGAAATGTACGTAGCCCTCCATCCGCCGGCAAAGGTCCGTACAAACGACCGGATAGCCGATGCAGAGTCGGTCGATTCGGACGGGGAAACGCACCGGCTATCGGAATATTCGGGCAAATAGGTTCTGCTCGACCTTTGGTCTTTCGGGTGCGGTCCTTGCCTTCAGTCGCTGCCGGAACCGAGAGCCGTATCCGAGTCGTACCGGGACAGGCTGACCGTTATCAGCATCACCTCCGATCCGAAGGACCAGTGGCAAACGGCCTCCAAGGAGCACGGCATCACATCAACCTCAACGCCTTGGACGATCCGGCCGTCAGTGCCCGGTACGGGGTCAACGGCATCCCGCATCAGGTAATCATCTCTCCCGCAGGCATCGTCCTCGACTCGCGGGCCGGATACGGACAAGGGCTCCTCGAGCAACGGCTGAAAACATACCTATCCGATTGAAACGGGAAAGGTCCGGAAGCTGCCGCAGGACAACTTCCAGACCTGATTACGAAACGCACGGGAACCGTGACATTTTCAGGACGCCGGTCCGGCCTCGCATGCCCCTTTCCGCGCCGACCGACGGAGGATTCGGACAACGTACAGGCCGAATCGCCGATGTATCTTAAGAAAAAAAGCATAGCAGGGCGTATAAGCCGGGTTCTGTACCCTCTCTTTCGAAGGGCCTCTACCATTTATCTAGGCCGGCGGTCACCCGCACAGCTCGTCAGCAACCTACCCCCCGACATCGGGCGAGCAACCCTACAACTGCCGGTATACATGGTCTTGCAACCCGCGAGACGTACTGACCGGAACGTGTCGCCACTTCCGCGGTGGGCTCTTACCCCGCCTTTTCACCCTTACCGTCCCATTCGGGACGGCGGTCGTTCTCTGTTACGCTGCTATCCCCTCGCGAGGATCTTCCCGTTAGGAAGCGCGGCGCTCTGCGTTGCCCGGACTTTCCTCCCCTCCCGTTTCACGAATAGGTCTGAATTCCGCTTTTCGGGAGCAGCGGTAGAGCCTCCCTGCTATGCCGACGGCAAAGGTAATCATTCCTGCGGACCTGCGCCAAATTATCCGGCCGTCGGCCGAAAATATTTCCTTTGGAAATTCGGGTTCCCCAAAAGCAATCGTACTTATACCTTGCAGCACTCTCGGGCACAATCGTCCCCCGAGTCAGGCAATACGGAAACCCCTCTGCCGAACCGGCAACGATCCTGCAAACTGCCAGTACGACGGCATATCGAACGGAATACAAACGCCGCTCTATCTGTCGCGAGCATTTCGGACGCGCAGGTGCCGGACGGGTTATTTCCGCAGCTCGAACTCGGCGAGCGTCTTACCTTGTAGATCGAGCGCCCGGACACGCATCGTGCGTCCCGAGACGTCGACCCGCACGACAGTCCCCGTACCGTTGACGATCACGGGGAAAAGAATGTCTCCGGCCGAGGGCGGCGCATCGAAAGGCTTTTCGGGCGCATCGACGATCATCGGAACGCGCAGCTTCTCCTCCGTAGGCTGTATCAGCTCGTAGCGGTGCGTATGTCCCGAAACCATCAGATCGATCGAGGCACGGTTGAAAAGCGGCAGGAACTCGTCGGTGATCTGCTGCACGCCGTGTCGCTCGGGATGATCGGGATCCATGCGGGAAACGGGCGGGAAATGGTTCATCACCACATGCCAGCGGGCCGTACGGTACTCCTTGGAACGGATCAGCTCGGCGAACCAGCGGGCCTGCTCGCTCCGGTAGGAATCGAAATCGTTCAGACCGGCATAGACGGGAAAGTCGTCGGGCTTGTCTTCGCCGCAGTCCAGTACGACGAACATCACGTCACCCTCGCGGAACGCGCCGTAGAAAGTCCCGTTCGTGCTCGGAGCATAACGAGCGTACTCGCGCGCCTTATTACCGCGCGTCTCATGATTGCCGCGCACGAGCACGAAAGGCCGCTCGGAAGCGAACAGTTCGACGCTCTTGTCGATGAAACCGCGGAACGGAACCGCCTCGTCGTCGTAGTAGTTCATCATGTCGCCCACATAGAAAATCCGATCCGCGCTTTCGACGCCGGCCAAGGCGAGCAGGCGGGCGAGTTTGGCCGAGTCGCCGTGCATGTCGCTCAGAGCGACGAACGAACACTCCTCGGAACGAGGATCGGGCGTACGGAAAGCGTACCAGCGCGAGACGATGCTGTCGCCGAAGGTTACCCGATAGGGTTGGAAGTCATCGATCCGCTTCGAGCAGAGACGATAGTCGTAAGCCGTCGCCGGCCGCAGCGAGTCGGTCCGGATCGTACAGAACGTGTTGTAAGCATCCCTAAGCCCGTCCTTGACGGCATAATGGCGGGTTATCTCCCCTTCGGGCGAACGGAGCTCGACCCAAGAAAAGCCCTTGTCGGAAGTGGTGAACACGAAAGTCACGCCCGTAGGCGTCAGTTCCTGCAAATAGGGGCCGTGGCTAAAACCGTAGGGAGCGGCGGCCGCAACGGAAACAGTCAGAAGAAAAGACGCCAAGGCGAAGATCCGGATTTTTTTCATCGTGCGAAGGATTAAGAGGTTGATCTTTCAAATTTAAGAATTATTCGGAAACGGACGAGGACAAACCGTCCGTTTTTATTTCCTTTGCAGTAAAATTCCGGTCATCCGGACTGCCCATGGAACGCAACATCCGCATATCCGACTACGACTACCCGCTGCCCGAAGGGCGCATCGCCAAATTTCCGCGCGAGCGGCGCGAGCAGTCGAAGCTGCTCGTCTGCCGCGACGGCCGCATCGCCGAGGACCGCTTCGAGCGGATCGGGCGGTTTCTGCCTGAGGGTTCGATGCTCGTATTCAACAACACGAAAGTGATCCGAGCCCGGCTGATTTTCCACAAGGCGACCGGCGCGCGCATCGAAATATTCTGTCTCGAGCCGCACGTCCCCGCCGATTACGAGCGCGCCTTTGCCGCGCACGACCGCTGCCGCTGGCAATGCATCGTCGGCAATCTGAAAAAATGGAAAGACGGACCGCTGCAGATCGCATTCGGGCTCGGCGGACGGACCTACCGGCTCGAAGCGACCCGAACCGGGGACGGCGGCGGGCATCAGATCGTCGAGTTCGTCTGGGACGCGCCGCTCGCGTTCGGGCAACTGCTCGAGGAGCTCGGACGGATTCCGATCCCGCCTTACCTCTGCCGCGAGAGCGAGGAACTGGACAACAGCCGCTACCAGACGGTCTACTCCCGGTTCGAGGGATCGGTCGCCGCTCCGACGGCCGGGCTGCATTTCACGCCGGAGGTGATCGGACGACTCCGGGCCGAAGGCCATCCGACAGCCGAAGTGACCCTGCATGTCGGCGCGGGCACGTTCCTGCCCGTAAAGGCCGGCAACGCGGCCGAGCACCCGATGCACACCGAACACTTCGAAATCACGCTCGACGCGTTGCAAGGCATCCTCGAGCATATCGACCGCATCACGGCCGTCGGCACGACGAGCATGCGCACGCTCGAATCGCTCGCGGCACTCGGCTGCCGGGTTCTGCTCGACGGAACGCCCGACGAGCGCAGGAGTGTCGGCCAATGGGAAATCTACGACATGCCCGAGCGGATCGGAGGGCGCGAGTCGCTCGAGGCGTTGGCCGGGTACATGGAACACGCCCGGCTGCAAAAGCTGAAAGCCTCGACGCAGATCATGATCGTACCGGGCTATCGCTTCCGCGTCGCGAGCAGCCTGATCACGAACTTTCACCAACCGCAGAGCACGCTGCTGTTGCTCGTATCGGCATTCATCGGCGAACGGTGGAAAGAAGTCTACGACTATGCGCTCGCCCATGATTTCCGTTTCCTGAGTTACGGCGACAGCTCGCTGCTTTTCAGACAGAACGGGCAATAGAAGCAAGACAAACGAACCGGAATCCGACGAGGCCATGAAAGAAAACGCATACAAGCCGTCCGACTGGCTGCCCACGTCCGTCAAGGAAGTCCGCGCACGCGGATGGGACACGCTGGACGTCATTCTGTTCACGGGCGACGCCTATGTCGATCATCCGTCGTTCGGTCCGGCCGTGGTCGGCCGCCTGCTGGAGGCCGAGGGCCTGCGCGTGGCGATCGTGCCGCAGCCCAACTGGCGAGACGACCTGCGCGATTTCCGCAAGCTGGGACGCCCGAGGCTGTTCTTCGGCGTATCGGCAGGCAACATGGACTCGATGGTCAACCATTACACGGCCAACAAAAGGCTGCGCAGCGACGACGCCTACACCGCAGGAGGACAAGCCGGATTCCGGCCCGACTATGCGGCCACGGTCTACACGCGCATCCTGAAGCGGCTGTTCCCCGACACGCCGGTCGTGCTAGGCGGCATCGAGGCCTCGCTGCGGAGGCTCACGCACTACGATTACTGGAGCGACTCGCTGAAGCCGTCGATCCTTATCGACAGCGGAGCCGACCTGCTGGCCTACGGCATGGGCGACCGGGTGATGCCGGAAATCGCCCGAGCCGCGCGCAACGGTTTCAACATGCATCTGCTCAAGAAGCTGCCTCAAGTCGCTTTCGTGGCCGACCGGAAATATGCCGACTCGCTGGGCGACGAGCCGCTGAGGCTCTACCCGTTCGAGCGATGCCTGAAAGACAAGCGCGCCTTCGGCGAAAACTTCCGGCGCATCGAAACCGAGTCGAACCGCATGGAAGCTCGCACGCTCATCGAAGAGACGGAGGGCCGTTTCGTAGTCGTCAACCCGCCCTACCCCAAACTGTCGGAGCAGGAACTGGACCGCAGCTTCGCGCTGCCCTACACCCGGCTGCCGCATCCGCGTTACAACGGCAAAGGCGACATCCCGGCATACGAGATGATCAAGTTCTCGGTCAACCTGCACCGGGGCTGTTTCGGAGGGTGCAGTTTCTGTACGATTTCGGCCCATCAGGGCAAGTTCGTGTCGAGCCGCAGCGAGCGGTCCGTCTTGGACGAGGTCCGCGCGATCACCGTCATACCCGGATTCAAGGGCTACCTGTCCGATCTGGGCGGCCCGTCGGCCAACATGTACCGGATGGGAGGACGCAACGAGGCGCTCTGCCGGCGGTGCAGCCGCCCGTCCTGCCTGTTTCCCGCCCCCTGCCGCAACCTGCGCAACGACCACCGTCCGCTGATCGAGCTCTACCGCCGGGTAGACCGCGTGCCGGGCATCAAAAAGTCGTTCATCGGCAGCGGCATCCGATACGACCTGTTCGAGAAAGACGACTGGGAATATCTGCGCGAGGTGATTCGCCGCCATGTGTCGGGACGACTGAAAGTCGCTCCCGAGCATACCGAGGACGGCGTGCTGAAGCTGATGCGCAAACCCTCGTTCGCGCTTTTCCGAACGCTGAACGAGCGATTCGGCCGGATATGCCGCGAGGAGGGCCTCAACTACCAACTGATCCCCTACTTCATATCGAGCCATCCGGGATGCACCGAAAGGGACATGCGCCGCCTGAGCGACGAGACCCGGCGCCTGCACTTCCGGCTGGAGCAGGTGCAGGACCTGACCCCCACGCCGATGACTCTCTCGTCGGTGATGTTCTACACGGGCGAGAATCCCTACACCGGAGAGAAAGTCTACGTGGCGCGCTCCCAAGAGGAGAAGCGGCGGCAGAAAAGCTATTTTTTCGAGTGGCAGAAAGACCGCAGGAAAAAATAATTTTACGGACCCGCCCGCGCCGCAAGCGCCAAAATCGCTATCTTTACCCTCTCACCGCACAAGATACGAAAATGGCCAAACGGTACAACCCGAACGAAAACAACGCCGCGGCAGCCGCCGCGCTGACCGATCAGGGCGCGCTGATTCCCCCTCAGGCGATCGAGCTGGAAGAAGCGGTACTCGGCGCGCTGATGCTCGAGAAGGACGCGATCATCGAGATTCAGGGCGTCCTGACGCCCGAGGCGTTCTACAAGGAAGCGCACCAGACGATCTACAAGGCGATCATGGACCTGTCGATGGAGCTCAAGCCGATCGACCTGTACACCGTCAGCGAGAAGCTCAGGCAGACCCGCAAGCTGACCTCGGTCGGAGGCGCGTCCTACCTGGCGCAACTGACCCAGAAGGTCGGCTCGGCCGCCCACATCGAGTTCCATAGCAAAATCATCGCGCAGAAGTATGTCCAGCGCGAACTGATCCGCGCGGCGACCGAAATACAGAAAAAAGCCTACGACGAGTCGATGGACGTCACGGACCTGATCGACCTGGCCGAAGGCGAGATATTCAAGGTGTCGGAAGGACACGTCAAGCGCGACGTGCAGAAGTCGCGCGACATCATTACCAAAACGCTTCAGGTAATCGAGGAGGCGTCGAAGCGCGAAGGCGGATTCAGCGGCGTGCCGACCGGGTTCACCCACCTCGACCGGCTGACGCTCGGCTGGCAGCCGTCGGATCTGATCATCATCGCGGCACGCCCGTCGATGGGCAAGACGGCCTTCGTGCTGTCGCTGGCGCGCAATGTGGCGGTCGATTTCGAGAAAGGCGTCGCATTCTTCTCGCTCGAAATGAGCGCCGAACAGCTGATGATGCGCCTGATCGTCGGCGAGAGCGGCCTCGACTCGCGCGACGTGCGCAACGGCCAGCTGACGCCCGACCAGTGGAAGCACCTCGAAACGTCGATCAAGCCGCTGGCCGCGGCTCCGCTGTTCATCGACGACACTCCGGCGCTGTCGATCTACGAATTCCGCTCGAAAGCGCGGCGGCTCAAGACGCAGTACGATATCCAACTGGTCATCATCGACTACCTGCAGCTGATGACGGCCCAGACCGACTCGCGCGGCAACCGCGAACAGGAAGTGGCGATGATCTCGCGATCGCTGAAGGCGATCGCCAAGGAACTCAACATCCCGATCATCGCCCTCTCGCAGCTCAACCGGTCGGTCGAGTCGCGAGGCGGCAACAAGCGTCCGCAGCTCTCGGACCTGCGCGAATCGGGAGCCATCGAGCAGGACGCCGACTTGGTAGCGTTCATCCACCGTCCCGAATACTACGGGCTGACCGTAGACGAGGACGGCGCGCCCACGCAGGGCATGGCCGAGATCATCGTCGCGAAGCACCGTAACGGAGCCGTCGATACGATCAAGCTGCGTTTCCGGAAAGAGCAGGCCAAATTCATGGACTACGACGACCTCTCGGGCGAAGGCTACAGCGCGATGGACAGCAGCATGAACACCGAATTCGGCTCGGCCATAGGAGGCGGAGCCGGCTCGCTCGACAAGATCAACGACTTCGGCGGCTACGGCGAATTCGGCATTCCGTCCGGCTCGGGAAGCGGCCCGGGCGGACTGGGAGGCACGTTCGGCGCGGCGCCTCCCGACGACGAGGGCTCGCCGTTCTGATCCTTCTCGCCCGTTTTTGGCGAGTCGGGGAAAACCGGGCACGAAAGCCGACGGAAAACTGGGCTCCACGCAGAGCATGAAGCTCAGCCGCAGCGGATGCGATCCCGACCGTTTCCCCAGACCTGCCCGAATCCGAACGGTCTGCTCCGGTCCCCCCGGCCTGCACAACGCAAAGCCACTAAGACTGCCCGCCGCCGGTCGACGAACCGATCGGAACGACCGCCGGAGGAAAGCCGAATGCGTTGCGGGAAAATCGTCCGCTGCGTTTATTAATGAACCCTCTAACCTATCAAACCTGACCCGACCATGAAAAGAACCTTCGTTTTGACCTCGCTGCTGGCATTCGCCGCGCTCTCGCCGAACGATTCGGGCTACGGAGCCTCTCCGAGTCCGGACGCAGCGGGGCTTTGCGTCCCCGTTCGGGGTTCGTTCTGCGGAGAAAAAGTTCCCGAGTCTCCCGATCCGCTCGTCGCATGCCGCTGGGAACGTCCGCTGGCTTCCGACGATCTGGAGCATTACGAGCTGCACCCCCTGTCGATCGAGATGCGGACGGCATCCGGCAAAACGCGGAGCATCCGGCCCGGCCGGCCGATCCGGGTCGACGAGCCTTGCACCCTGATGCTCGATTTCGGACAAGTGAACGCCGGATGGCTCGCATTCAACTCCGACGACCTGGCCGGAGAAATCGAGATGAGTATCAGCGAATATACCGAGCCGGCCGTGCTGAACGCCGGCGCCCAGCATCCCGTCAAAACGGCCGCCGCCGAGCGTCAGGACGGAAATACCTATCTGCTGAGACTGAACGACGAGCTCTACGAGGGCGTCCGCTACGGGTGGATTCATGTCCGGTCGGCAGATCGCCCGTTCACGATCTCTGCGATCCGCCTGACATGCCAGATCAAGCCGACGAACTACGAGGGCAGCTTCGCCTGCAACGATCCCTCGCTGACCCGCATCTGGTACACCGGAGCCTACACCGTCAAGCTGAACCTGCTCAAGGACTACTTCGGCGCCATCCTGATGGAGCGCAGCGACCGGCACTCATGGACGGGCGACGCCCACCCGTCGCAGGCAGCCTCCATGGTGGCCTTCGGAAACTACGATTTCGTAAAGCAAAACCTCTTCTACACCTCGACCCAGTTCAACGGCATCGCGGGCTACTCGCTTTACTGGGTCCTGAGCCTGGTCGACTATTTCGACTATACGGGAGACCGGCAGACGTTCGACCGGCTGAAAGAAAACGCCTGCAACAAACTGGACATCGCCTACGAGCATTACGGCAAGAGTCCCGACCTACAATTTTTCGGCTGGGACGAACGGCTCGGAGCCGGATTCGAGAATCCGAACTGCCCGGAGTCCCAGAATGCGTACAAGATGCTGTCGCTGCGCGCGTGGAACGAATTCAGTCGGGCCGCAGGGGCCGCAGGCTACGCCGACATCGCCGAGAAGTACGCCGCTTACGTCGAACAGAAAAGCCGGGAGCTGCGAGAGCATCCCGATCCGTTCGGATCGTTCGGCCTTTTCGCGGCGTCGGATGCCGTGAACGCCGGCTTCACCACGCCCGCCGAGCAGCAGCGCCTGTGGCAAAACGCCTTCTCGGACCGGCAGCAGCGTCTTTCCTACTCTCCGTTCAACCAATACTTCGTCATTCAGGCGATGGCCCGCATGGGACGGCATGCCGAAGCGCTGACGACGATCGACGACTGCTGGGGCGGCCAGTTGCGATACGGCGGGACCACGTTTTTCGAAGTGTACCGCCCGTCGTGGAACGAGTCGCTCGCTCCGAACGGCGCGCCGGTCAACAACCAATGCGGCTATACGAGCCTGACTCATCCGTGGAGCGCCGGCGTCACGAAATGGCTGTCCGAGGAAATTCTCGGCATCAGGCCCCTTTCGCCGGGATTCGGAAGCTTTCTCGCCGCTCCGCACCTTACGCCCGACGTGCATTCGGTCCGCGGCAGCATGCCGACTCCGCACGGAACCGTCCGCTACTCCTTCGATCTGAAAACGGGCAGGGGACGCCTCGTAGTCCCGGACGGGACACGGGCTACGGTCGGGATTCCGAAGTCGGGTCGAACGGTCCGCTCGGTGCTGCTGGGCAAACGGCCCGCCGAGCAGGCGTCCGACAAGCGCACCGAGGACTCGCTGTTCGTATACTATCACGGGATACGGCCCGGCGAATACGAGATCCGCGCCGCGTATTCCGGCAAGCTGCGCCGCGCCTCGAAAGAACCGTTCCGATATGCATGCCCGCAACCCGCCGTGCAGGACTCGACGACACGGGGCGACTGGCCGGGCCAATACGGAAGCAAGGGTTACGTCTTCTGCCACTACGAACCGGACGGTTCCCACCGAATCCGACTGCCCGAATTCACCGACTCGATCCGCTTCGCCAAAACGGGCGGGCTGCATATCGCGACGCGAACGGACGACCGCCGGGCCCCGGTATCGGAAGACGGAAGCGGAACGCGGAACGCGGGCACGGTCGTCACGCTCGATCCGGCTCCGTGCAACCAAACCATGACCGTCGATATCCGCAACAAGCACGACGGACCGTACCGGCTGGCGCTCTATTTCGTCGATTGGGAAAAGACGGGTCGCCGGTCGGCGGTAGAAGTATTCGATCTGGACGACAAACGGCTGCTGATGCCCGTCCAGATCGTCCGGGACTATCGCGAAGGACGGTACGTCGTCCTGTCGCTCGAAGGCTCCGTACGGCTGAGGATCAATCAGGTGCGGGGAACGAACGCATCGCTCTGCGCGCTGTTCTTCGACTGATCGCCGACCGGCATACCGTCCGCGAGGTCGCATTCGGAAGAGTTCTATGAACGGCCCGAAACCGGCAATGCCGGACGAATCAAGGCCTGCCGCGCCGCGACTGGGCGACAAGCGCGGCAGGCCACTTGCTATTTTCGGCAAACTCTCGTATCTTTACCTGTAGCAAATCGCATATACCCAACGATGTATCACAAATCATTTCACCCGTATGTTCGTCAAAAGCCATGGCAGCGCGGTGCTCGGTATCGACGCGCTGCCGATCGCCGCAGAGGTCAATATCACGGCCGGCATCGGCATGTATCTGGTCGGCCTGCCCGATAACGCGGTCCGAGAAAGTCAGGAACGCATCCGGGCCGCATTCGAGAACTGCTCGTACAAAATGAGCGGCAAGAAAGTCGTCGTCAACCTTTCGCCGGCCGACATCCGCAAGGAGGGATCGGCCTACGACCTGACCATTGCGCTGGGTATTCTGGCCGCGACCGAGCAACTGCCCGCCGAAAGGCTCTCGCGGTATATCGTGATGGGCGAGCTGTCGCTCGACGGCTCGGTGCTGCCCGTGCGAGGAGCCCTGCCGATGGCTCTCGCGGCCCGCGACAAGGGATTCGCGGGCGTGATCCTGCCCCGGCAAAACGCCCCGGAAGCGGCCGTCGTGTCGTCGATCGACGTCTATGGCATATCCCACCTGAGGGAAGTCGTCGACTTTCTGCGCGGAGACCGGAAACTCGAGCCCGTGCAAGCCGATACGCAAGCGCTTCTCCGGCAGCAGGACGAAGCCTACGAAGCCGATTTCAGCGACGTCAAGGGACAGCGGGTCGCCAAGCGAGCGCTCGAAATCGCCGCGGCCGGAGGCCACAACGTGCTGATGATCGGTTCTCCGGGCTCGGGCAAAACGATGCTCGCCCGGCGGCTGCCGTCGATCATGCCGCCGATGACGCTCGACGAGGCGCTCGAGACGACGAAAATCCACTCGGTGGCCGGACGCATCGGAGCAGGCAGCGGACTGATCGGACAACGCCCGTTCCGATCCCCGCACCACCTGACCTCGCGCGTCGCGCTGATCGGCGGCGGAAGCACGCCCCAGCCGGGAGAGATATCCCTCGCGCATAACGGAGTTCTGTTTCTCGACGAGCTGCCCGAGTTCGGCCGCACGCTGATCGAAACGCTGCGCCAGCCGATGGAGGAAGGACGCGTGACCGTATCGCGGGCGAAATACACGGTCGAATATCCGGCCGACTTCATGCTCATAGCCGCGATGAATCCCTGCCCGTGCGGATATTACGGGCACCCTTCGCGGGAATGCGTCTGCTCGCAAAGCGCCGTGTACCAGTACATGAACCGTATCTCGGGTCCGGTGCTCGACCGGATCGACCTGCACGTGCACGTTTCGCCGCTCAGCTTTTCCGAACTCTACGGCGAGCGACCCGAGGAGAGCAGCGCAACGATCCGGCTCCGGGTCGTCGCGGCCCGGGCGACACAACAGGCCCGATTCGCCGGACTGCCGATTCATTGCAACGCCTCGATGGGAAGCAAGCAAATCCGCGCATTCTGTCCGCTGCCTGCCGAATCGGAAACCATGCTGCGCCGTGCCATGGAACGCATGCACCTTTCGGCCCGGGCTTACGACCGCATCGTCAAAGTAGCCCGAACGATCGCCGATCTGGCCGGAGAGGCCCGGATCGCGCCGGCCCACATCGCCGAAGCGATCCGCTACCGCAGTCTCGACCGCGAATCGGCAAGATAACGCTCCTTCCCGATACGCCGGAAAGAGCCACCCGGACGCGAGCCGCAGGGCCCGCGGATCAAAAGCGTACCCGGCTCGATAAACAAAGCCATACGCAACGGCAAGAAAACGGAATATCCGCCGTATCCGAAAAGATACGCATGCGAGCCGCCCCGTTTCCCGGTGCGTCAGGGGTAAGAAACCCAAGCTTCGGCCGATAGCACGTTCCGGCCTCCGAGCGGAGCTCTTATGTCGGACAGCGATCGCCAGGACGTAAAAACAGGGCCACCGGGTCATCCCGATTCCGGCGCTTATCGGGTTCGACGACAAGGGACAATGATCGTCAAGACCCATACACGACAAACCGCTTCTTCCGAACGCCGCGGGATAAAAACCGGCCGAAGCGACCGGGCAAGCCCGACGAAAACGCACCCATGCTACTGAACGACAAAATACGGATCACGCCTTTCGCCCGAATCCTGCCCCCTCTGGCAGCAGGCATCGCCTGCCAGCGGTTCGCAAGCGCGCCGCTGTGGGCCGTCGCGCTGATCGCAGCCGCCGTTTACGCCGGAGCTTGGCTCACGCGGAAAATTCCGGCAGGCCGCGCCTACGTCTACGCTTCGCTGTTTTGCACGGGTCTCCTGCTCGCCGACCTCTCCTCGACGAAAAGGCCGATGCCCCGAAACGAGCGGCTGGCGATGATCGTCGAAATCGACCGGACACCGTCCCTCTCCGGACGCTGGGCCGTCACGACCGCACGGGCGGGAATGTATCGCTGCTTCGGCAGACAAGCAGGGACGACGCCAGCCCGCTGGCAGCCGACCGACGAGAAAATCGAACTGCGGTTCGACACGGGATTCCATGTCTCCGTAGGCGAGCAGATGGCCGTCGCGGGCTATCTGAACCCGATCGACACCTCCGGCAGCCGGTATGGCGCCCTGATGCGAAGCCGGGGCCTGACGGCACGGGCCTACGTCACCCGAGGAAACCTGATAGCCCGCATGGACGGCAACGGGCGAACGGCCATGCGGAACGCCGCGCTGTTCCAACGGGTGGCGGTCGAGCGGCTGTCACGGCTTCGTCTGTCGGAAACCGACCGGAGCATGGTCTGCGCGCTGGTCGCTGGCGAAAGACGCACCATGGACCGGGACCTGCGGGCCGCCTATGCCCGCACGGGCACGGCGCACATACTGGCCGTATCGGGCCTGCACATGGGATTCGTGATGCTGCTCGTCAATCTGGCGCTCGGCTGGGTCGTACTGCTGCGGCACGGCCATCTGATCCGGAACGTTCTGGCGATCCTCGCGCTATGGACCTATGCCGTTATGGCCGGACTGTCGCCGTCGGTCGTCCGCTCGGCCCTGATGCTGTCGGCCGCGCAAGCGGCGCTCGGTGCCTCGGTCAGCGGCAACGGTTACAACGTCGTGCTCGGCACGGCGACGCTGATGCTGGCCGTCCGGCCGAGCTATCTGTCCGACGTAAGCTTTCAACTCTCGTTCGCCGCCGTGCTGTCGATCCTGTTTTTCTATCCCCGCCTTTACCGCAGGCGTCTGAGCCGGCACCGGGCGCTCGACGCGCTGTACAGTTCGCTGCTGCTCGGCGCGGCGGCCCAGATCGGCACGCTGCCCCTGATAGCCTATCACTTCGGAAACGTTCCGCTCGTCTCGCTGGCAATCAATCCGGTCGTAATTTTCGCGGCTTTCGTCGTAATCGGAGCCTCGCTGCTCTGGCTGCTGTGTCCGCTACCGCTGTGGAACCCATTTCTGAGCCGCATCGTCGAAACGGCCCTGACCGTTCAAAACGGCATGGTCGCGCATGCCGCCGCGTCTCCCGCCGCCGCGATCGAGGGCATCGTCCTCCCGGAATGGGCGGTAGTACTTGCGTACGCCCTGCTGGGAATGCTGGCCGTGGCGGTCAAGCTGCGCGAAGAGAAACGGACGGACGGCCCGACGAGACGCATTCGGAAGAGAAAAGTTGCGCATTAGCCGTTTTTGCCGGATATTTGCCTTATGACAGAACAGGAACTCGACATTCTGGCGCAAGACTCTTCCCGGGAGCTCATCGAACGGCACATCGGCGAAGACCCGGCCCGGGCGGCCCTCCGCCTCGGGCCGCATGCCGCTCTGCTGTCGACGCAGATCAAATACCTCCAACGGGCCAAAACGAAACTGCCTTCCTATCACCGGGCCCGCTGCATCATTCCGCCGCTGGCGTTCGAGCAGGCCAGCAGCGAAGCGGCAGCCGAAGCGAAGACTTACGAAGGCGGACTGTGCATCGATCTGACCTGCGGCCTGGGCATCGACTCGCTGATGCTGTCCCGACGATTCCGGCGCGTCGTCTCTCTGGAGCGCGATCCGGTACTGGCGCTCGTCGCCCGGTACAATTTCGAGCGGCTCGAAGCGCGCAATATCGAGGTAATCTGCACGTCGGCGGAAACGTTCGTCGCGGAATTCGCCGGAACGGCCGACCTGATTTACGCCGATCCGGCCCGACGGGACGGGGCGAACCGCCGGCTGGTCCGGCTGGAGGAGTGCTCGCCCGACGTCCGTTCGCTGATGCCCCGCCTGCGGCAAATAGCCCGACGGATAGTCGTCAAGGCATCCCCGCTGTTCGATACGGACGAGGCTTTCGCCCTGTTCGGAGGCGAGGTGTCGGTCGAGGCCGTGTCGTTGCACGGCGAGTGCAAGGAGCTGCTGATCGATCTGCCCGGCACGGACCGGCCGGAAGCACCCGGTCTATTGCGAGCCACGGCAATCGGCCGGGGCACCCGGACCTTTCACCCGGAGCAGCTGCGAGACGGAAAGCCGGACGCCGGATTCGACCCTCCTTACGGATTCCTGCTCGTCCCCGACGTCTCGCTCTACAAAATCCGGGCGGCCCGCTGCTACCTGCAATCGGCAGGCGCATTCGCCGCCTCGGAAACCGGCTACGGGTTTGCACGACATTTGCCCGAAGATTTCCTCGGACACGCGTATCCGATCGAAGAGATCGTGCCGTATCGTCCCAAGGCATTGAAAACTCTGTTCAGAACGCGCGGCATCGAACGGCTGAACCTGCTGAAAAGGGATTTTCCGCTCGATGCCGAGCAAATCGCCCGGGCGACCGGCATCCGGCAGGGCGGCAACGGCATGGCGGCTTTCACGACGGTGAACGGGCAACGGATCGCCGTCATACTGTCGGAAGAAGGACGCGAAAGGGGCAGGCGACTTTGAGAACAATTCATTACATTTGTAGAACGATAGACACGCAATGAGCGAATGGATTAAGAAAATCGTCCAGTACATCACCAAGGACATCTGGGTGAAGAAAGAGCACGAGTACAAGTCGCGCCGCACGCGGTGGGCCGTCCGACAGTTCAAAGTCTTCATCTTCACGGCTCAGGGCATCGGGCAGCACAGCATTCTGGTCCGCTCGGCCGCGCTGACTTTCTACACGCTGATGTCGCTCGTACCGATCGCGGCCCTGGTCTTCAGCGTAATGAAAGGGTTCGGATTCGAGGCCCGACTGAACGAGTACCTGCACGAGCAGTTCCCGCAGTACAGGGTCCTGATAGATCAGGTGCTGACATTCGCCAACGCGATGATCCAGCGGACCAAAGGCGGCGTGATCGCGTCGGTCGGCGTGGTCGTGCTGTTCTGGTCGGTCATCAAGGTATTCAACTACGTCGAAAGCTCGTTCAACAGCATCTGGGAAGTGCGACGCTCGCGCTCGCTGACGCGCAAGTTCAGCGACTATACGACGGTCATCGTCATCGCGCCGATTCTGTGGGTCATCTCGAGCAGCATCGGCATCCAGATACAGCAGCACCTACTCCATTACACCTCGACCCCGATCGTCAACGTCCTGCTCGGTACGCTGTCGACGCTCGTCATCTGGACGATGTTCACGTTCGTCTACCTGGTCATGCCCAATACGAAAGTGAAACTGCGCAGCGCGTTGACGGCAGGAATCATGGCGGGCACGATCTTCGTCCTGTTCCAACTGGCCTACGTTTTCATCCAGTCGCGACTGACGAACTACAACGCTATTTACGGCAGCTTCGCGGCCGTACCCCTGTTCCTGATCTGGCTTCAGACGAGCTGGCAGATCGTGCTGTTCGGAGCCGAGCTCTCGTTCGCCTATCAGAATATCCGGAAATTCGAGTTCGAGAAAACCGCCGGAGAGATGAGCCTCGAATACAGGAAAAAGGCACTGCTGGTCATCATGCACCAGATCGTCAAGCATTTCATGGCCGGAGGAAGCGCCATGTCGTCCGAAGAGATAGCTCGGAACCTGAACCTGCCCGTACGCGTCGTGCGCGACACGGTTTTCGCGCTGGAGAAAGCGGGCCTGATCGTCCCGGTCGTCAGCCCGGACGAAAAGACGGGACTGTACGTGCCGGCGCGCGACATCCATACGATCCGCGTGTACGACGTCATTCACCGGGTCGAAACCTCCGGCCATGCCGCGTTCGAGCCCGAGCAGAGTCCCGAGTTCGAGACCATGGACGCCATCGTGCAGGCGCTGAACCGGGCGGAAAGCGACAGTCCGGCCAACCGCCTGATCATGGATATCGAAATCGGCGGAAAAAAAGAGGAGCGGGCATGAAAACGGTCGTCGTCATCGGAAGCGGGAACGTGGCCGAAGCACTGGCCGGAGCAATCGCCGCCAGTCCATACGGACTGGCGCAGCTTTACGCCCGCAACCGCGACCGGGGCGAACGGATCGCCCGCTCGTACGGCCCGACAAGATCTTCTGTTTTTTGAGCAATATTGCCCC
>OLRF01000376.1_pt1 | contig 59666 bp, 55 predicted proteins | sample 1672061 | NCBI WGS metagenome assembly OLRF01 (sample SAMEA3136641, study PRJEB25190) | human gut metagenome | reverse complement strand
AGGAACGGCAAAATTTTTTACACTTCTATTACTTCTTTATCGCACATCAGCAAAATCACAGCTCTTGCAGCAAATTTCTGCATGCATTTTTGCAAATTTTCCTCTGTACAAATCGCCGCAGCAGTGCTATATTAGTGAGTGGATGGCATTGGAACAAGCTGTACCGCATAATTTTATATTTTTTATTGGAAACGGCGAGGCTGCATCTTGAAAGAGAGCGGCACTGGCAAAAGGATAACGCTTTGTACCGTCACATTGCTTTACTACACGGAGGTGATGCGTATGAAAGCAGGATTTATAGGAGCCGGCAAGGTCGGCTTTTCACTTGGAAAATATCTCAAAGAGGGCGGAGTGACTGTAACCGGTTATTTCAGCCGCAGCAGGGAATCGGCCATGGAGGCCGCGGGCTTTACTGATACGGGATATTACGATAATTTAGCTGATATAGCAAAGGACAGCGACACACTTTTCATCACGGTGCCAGACGGAACGATAGGCGCTGTATGGGAAAACTTGCGTAATCTGCCAATAAAAGATAAGAATATATGTCATTGCAGCGGTTCGTTATCATCGGCCGCTTTTTTTGATGCCGAAGAAAAAGGCGCTTTCGCCTATTCCGTGCATCCGCTCTATGCTGTGAGCGACAAGAAAAGCTCGTACAGAGGCTTGGCGGACGCTTATTTTACCATAGAGGGAAGCGCGGAAAACCTTGAAGATATGAAAGAATGTTTTCAGCGTCTGGGCAACAAAGTCATAACCATGCCAAGGGACAAAAAAGCCCTGTATCACTGCGCCGCTGTGACGGTCAGCAATCACATAGCGGCTCTGGCAGATATGGGAGTGGAAATGCTGGTAGACTGCGGCTTCGACCATGAGTCGGCGGAAAGAGCTCTCGCTCCGCTCATAAGAGGCAACGCCATAAGCGTGGCTGAACTTGGTGCCTCTGCGGCTTTGACCGGGCCTGTGGAAAGAGGCGACCATAAGACGATAGAAGCACATCTTAAAGTCCTGGAATCTTTCAGCATAAAACAAGAGAACATCTATCGCCTGCTTTCAGAGAGGCTGGCTGATATAGCCGAGAGAAAGCATCCGGACAGAGACTACAGCAAGCTGAGAGAAATAGTAACTGAAAATTTATAGAACTATATAAATACCGCCTGACTTGAGGCGGAGGAACGGAGAAAAGATGAAAAATACAGTAGCTACGGTAAAACAACAGAAGAAAGACGGAGACAAGATAACCATGCTTACGGCATACGACTACTCCATCGCCAGGCTGATGGACGAATCAGGGATAAATATGCTTCTCGTGGGCGATTCCCTCGGCATGGTGATGCTGGGATATGAGGACACGTTATCCGTGACGATGGAAGATATGATACACCATACGGCGGCAGTTTCCAGAGGAGCCAAGAACGCCCTCGTCGTAGGAGACATGCCTTTTATGTCATATCAGACGTCAGTATATGACGCGGTTTTCAATGCCGGCAGACTGATGAAAGAGGGCCGCTGCAACGCGGTGAAACTGGAGGGCGGAGCTGCCGTATGTCCTCAGATAAAAGCCATAACCGAGGCTTCTATCCCTGTAATAGCTCATATAGGACTTACACCTCAGTCAGTCAACGCTTTCGGAGGCTTTAAAGTGCAGGGAAAATCAGAGGAAGCCGCAAGAAGACTTCTGGAAGAAGCCAAGGCGGTGGAGGAAGCCGGAGCCTTTTCCGTGGTTCTCGAATGTGTTCCCGCCAAGCTGGCCGCTCTCATATCAGAGTCGATAGAGATTCCGACCATAGGCATAGGCGCCGGAGCAGGCTGCGACGGCCAGGTGCTGGTATATCAGGATATGCTGGCCATGTTCTCCGACTTCAAGCCTAAGTTCGTAAAGCATTTCGCCGACGTGGGAACCATGATGAAAGACGGCTTTGCCGCCTATATAAAGGAAGTAAAGGAAGGCAGCTTCCCTGCTGAAGAACATACTTTCAAAATCGACGAAGACGTCATAAAGAAATTGTACTAGGAGGCGCCGGAATGAAAACAGTAACAAAAATAAGCGAAGTCAGGGTACTGGTAAAAGAATGGAAGAAAGAGGGCCTTACCATAGGACTCGTTCCTACCATGGGCTTCCTGCACGAAGGGCACCAGAGCCTGATAGAGAGGGCGGCGAAAGAAAACGACAGAGTAATAGTCAGCGACTTTGTCAATCCGACTCAATTCGGAGAGGGCGAGGATCTGGAGAGCTATCCGCGCGATATGGAACGGGATAAAGAAGTGTGCGAAAAAGCAGGAGCACACCTGATTTTCCATCCCTCCCCGGAAGATATGTACGCGAAAGACGCGTCGGCGATGGTGGACATGAAAGGACCCATAACTGAAGAACTCTGCGGTAGGACCAGACACATACATTTTAGAGGCGTATGTACCGTCGTTGCCAAGCTTTTCAATATAACCACACCTGACAGGGCCTACTTCGGACAGAAAGATGCTCAGCAGCTGGCAGTCATCAGGAGAATGACGCGCGACCTCAACTTCGATATAAAAATCATAGGCTGCCCTATAATCCGCGAAGAAGACGGCCTCGCCAAGAGCTCCCGCAACACCTATTTAAACGGAGAAGAGAGAAAGGCCGCGCTGGTCCTGAGTCAGGCTGTCAAGCTCGGTCAGTCCATGGCGGAAAGCGGAGAGAAAAACGCAGATAGGATAGTTGAAGCGATGAAAGCTCATATAGAAAAAGAGCCTCTGGCCAGAATAGATTATGTCCAGGCAGTGGACGCGGATTCCATAGAACCTATATCAGAGATAAGAGGAAACGTGCTGGTGGCCATGGCAGTATATATAGGAAAGACCAGGCTCATAGACAATTTTATTTTCAGGGGTTAATTTCAGGGATTAAAGGAGAAAAACATGTTTTTGAATATGCTCAAAGGAAAAATTCACAGGGCGGTGGTGGTTCAGGCGGAGCTGGACTATGTGGGCAGCATCACGGTAGATGAAGACCTGCTGGACGCCGCCGGAATACGGGAATATGAAAAGGTTCAGATCGTAGATATAAACAACGGTGAACGGTTTGAGACGTATACCATAGCAGGAGAAAGAGGCAGCGGCATGATTTGCTTAAACGGCGCCGCCGCGCGCTGCGTGCAGAAAGGCGACAGGATAATAATCATGTGCTATGCCTTGATGTCTCCTGAAGAAATCGCAGAAAATTCTCCGAAAGTTGTATTTGTTGACGATGAGAACAAAGTAAGCCGTGTTTCCCGATACGAAAAACACGGCTTACTAGAGGAATAAAATGTTTGAATTGAAAACAAAATTTATGGTCGAATCGTGGAATATCTAAATTCCTAAATTCCCTCTATTGCATCCTTGATGCCCGCCGCTGCTGATATAGGCAGCGAAAAGGTGATCGCACCTGCGGGAGTTTTAGGGCCGGTATGGTCAGCGATGGCTTTCATGATACCGGCCTTTTTTGATGCTTTAGAAATTATCATTATTACCTCTTTTTCATTGGCCAGCGATACGCCGAAGAATTTCTGCGCGTTCTTGCTGGTTCCCTTTGCATGGATCACCGTTCCGCCTGAAGCTCCGGCAGATCTGGCCACCTGCATTACGTCATCCATATAGCTTTGATTTAATATGACCAGAATTAGCTCGTATTCAAATTTCATCTTAGGCACCTTGCTGTCAGGTGCGGCGTTGTTTGTCAGATAAGCCAAAGTTTTACCTCCTCCTACGCTTTTGATCGGTACTGCGACCATCATTCCGTATCCCGGAACATCTATCAGAAGCTTTCTCTTTACATTTTTGATCAGCTGACTGGTCTTTTCAGCGTCCGCCACAGCGGCCACTATGGCCTTTTCTTCGGACTGAAAACCGTATTTGTCCAGCTGTTCCTCCGCGTTGGTATCGCGGCCCAGCATCGCGAGAACAAGAGGTATCTCAAGCTCTTCGTATATCGACAAGGCGTACTGAGCTCTGCCGCGGTCTATTATGGTGATTATAAAGTTAAGCTGCATCATTCCACCTCCCAAAGCTCTATTACGTCGTTGCCGCTGAAAGAACCTGCGTGGGTCTGGGCCTGTTCTTCACGGCGGCTTTTAAATACATATACCGCGCCCATTACCTGTATGGTGATGAGAGGCATCATGGCTACCATAGCAACCAGCCCGAAAGCATCGGTGAGGATATTTCCGCCCACAGCCTGACACGCTCCCATGGCGAAAGGAAGCATGAAAGTAGCAGTCATAGGTCCGGAAGCAACACCTCCAGAGTCGAAAGCTATGGCGGTGAACATCTGCGGTACGAAAAAGCTCAGCGCCAGTGAAATTATATATCCGGGAACCAGGAAATAGAAGATGCTTATTCCCGTGATTACGCGCAGCATGGACAAGGCCATGGCCGCGGCAATGGCGATGGAAAGGCTTATCCGCATGGCCTTTTCCGAAACGGCTCCAGCGCTTATCTCTTCCACCTGCTTTGTGAGCACGTGGACTGCCGGCTCAGCCGATACGATGAACCAGCCGATCAGAGCCGATACCGGTATCAGTATATATACTGTCCATCCCGTTCCCAGCTCAGTGCCGAGAACAACGCCGAGAGGCGAGAAACCTACGTTTACTCCTGTGAGGAAGCACACCAGCCCCGCGTAAGTAAACAATATTCCTATAATTATCCTTATAAAAGGAAGTCTTTTCAGCTTGAGCACAGCTACCTGGAAAATCAGGAAGAAAATTATTATCGGCGACAGGGCAACGGCCACCTCAAACATATATTCAGGGAGTTCGTGAATATATCCGAGCCCGAGCTGGGCGGTGTCCTGATAAGTTCCGGCAACGGCAGCGGTGATGGAGCTGCTTTCTCCCTCATAGAAGAAACCAAGCAGCAGAACTGCCAAAACGGGACCTATGGAACACAGAGCTACAAGTCCGAAACTGTCGGCCTCTGCGTTCTTGTCGCTTCGTATGGAAGCCACGCCGACGCCCATGGCCATGATGAAAGGAACAGTCATAGGGCCTGTTGTAACTCCGCCTGAATCGAAAGCTATGCATATGAAGTCACGGTCTGCAAAAGAAGCCAGAGCAAAGATGACTATATAAAAGAACATCAGTATCCACCTGAGCTGGATTCCGAGAAGAATACGCAGCATGCAGAGCATAAGGAACAGACCAACTCCAATGGAAACGGTTATTATCAGAACTACAGTGTCGATATGAGGCGCGTTATCGGCGAGAACCTGAAGATCCGGTTCTGCGACGGTAATTATTATGCCGAGAATGAAACTTATTACGAGAAGTACAGCTAAATTTCTGAATTTTGTAAGCCTGGTACCTGTATAGGTACCTATGAGAGTCATAGATTTTTCTGCTCCGAAATTGAAAAGACCAAGACCTAAGATCAGCAGGGCAGTGCCTATTATGAATGAAAGCATTAAATCTGTAGGCGTCGGAGCGATAGAAAAGCATAAAACGGCGACTATCAATGCCACAGGTAAAACAGAAGCAGCCGACTCGCGAAATTTCTGGGCTAGTTTATACTTGAAAAGCAAACTTCAGCCTCCTTTCCGAAATTTAACATTATCGCTTGAATGGTTGCTATACAAATAATATACATTATATGAACGTTTGTCACAACAAATATTGAAAAAAATATGCAGAGTCTGAATATCACCCAAAATGCAATCGCACCGTGCGGTCCAGCCGCACAGCCTTGTAACCGCACAGCTGTATAGCAGCGCAGCCATGCAGCCGTATCCAAATTTGCTAAAAACGCGGAAAATGGATACAGTTTTTGCAATATTGGATACCGTGGTATTCAATATCGGTGTTTTTTTGGAAAATGGATACCTTTTTCCGAAATTTGGATACGCCTATGTTTAGCTCGCACGCTTTTGACTCATAACCCATACTCTTTTGCTTAGCCCGCACGCTTTCGCTTCGTCAATACTCTTTTGCTTAGCCCGGAGCGTCGGGTTGGCAATGGAGCGGTCAAGCCGCAAGTGGCAGAGTGGTGAGTTGTCGATGGAGCGCCGGGTCATCAACGGAGCGAGCGGAGCAGGGCGGAGGATGCCGCAGGGGGGATTGTATTGTAAAAAATACATAAAATTAACGAAAAAATTTGTAAAAAGACACAAAATACTATTGACTTTTCCGCCGAAAAGGATTAGTATAACACTATATTTGAGAAAGGAGAAGAATATTAGTGTTATATATTATTTTAATCGGTCTACAGCTAGATAGTTTAAAAAATAATATGCATTGATATTCTGCCTGGATTCGAGTAAATAAAATTGTAGTATGTTAATTTTGACCTTGTTTCTATGTGTGGTAGAAGCGAGGTTTTTTTATAGCAAAGAAAGGAATTTTGAGAAAATGACGACAGATATTAAAAAGGATATCGAGACAGATATTAAAGATAATATCAAAGGTATGAAAAACCATACCAAATACAGCATAGGCTACTTTATGCCTCCGGTGGAATCAAACGACTGGGTTCATAAAGATCACCTTGACAAAGCGCCGAGGTGGTGCAGCGTAGATTTGCGCGACGGCAATCAGGCGCTGGTAGTACCTATGAGTCTTGAAGAAAAGCTGGGATTTTTCAAACTGCTGGTAGATATCGGCTTTAAAGAAATAGAAGTGGGATTTCCGGCAGCTTCCGAGACGGAATACGATTTTCTTAGAACTCTGATAGAAAAAGACCTGATACCGGACGACGTGACGATACAGGTTCTCACACAGTCGAGACAGCATATAATCGAAAAGACTTTCGAATCCCTCAAGGGCGTCAAAAAGGCGGTGGTTCACCTTTACAACTCCACTTCCGTGGCGCAGAGACAGCAGGTTTTCAGAAAGTCCAAGGAAGAGATAAAGGACATAGCCGTATTCGGAGCCAGGCTGGTGGACGAATATGCTGAAAAAATGCCGGAGACGGAATTCATGTTTGAATATTCGCCGGAGAGTTTCACCGGAACGGAGATGGAATTCGCCCTTGATATATGCAATGAAGTAATAGATATATGGAAGCCGCGCCCGGAGCGCAAGGTGATAATAAACCTGCCGGCGACAGTTTCCATGTCCATGCCACACGTTTACGCTTCCCAGATAGAATACATGTCAAAAAATCTCCATTCGAGAGAAAACGTGATAGTTTCCCTGCACCCTCACAACGACAGGGGAACGGCAGTGGCGGACTGCGAGCTGGGACTCCTGGCAGGAGGAGACAGAGTTGAAGGAACCCTCTTCGGCAACGGAGAAAGGACGGGCAACGTGGACATAGTGACTGTGGCGATGAACCTGTTTTCCCACGGCGTAGACCCGAAGCTCGACTTCACCAACATGCCGTACATAGTGGATATGTATGAAAAGTTCACTGATATGAAAGTGCACCCGAGACAGCCGTACGGCGGAAAGCTGGTATTTGCAGCTTTCTCCGGTTCTCACCAGGACGCCATCGCAAAGGGCATGCACTACAGAGAGGAATTCACTCCCGACAAGTGGAATGTGCCTTACATACCTATCGACCCGCATGATATCAATAGGGTTTACGAGGCGGACGTCATCAGGATCAACAGCCAGTCGGGCAAGGGCGGTGTAGCTTATATCCTGGAAACCAACTATGGCTACAACATTCCTAAGGCCATGAGAGAAGAGATAGGCTATCTGATGAAGCACGTTTCCGACGTGAACCACAAGGAGCTTTCAGCCGACAAGATTTATGAGATTTTCCAGAACGAATATGTAAACAGAAAGGACAAAATCTCTCTCATAGACGCGACGTTCAAGAGGATTCCTCAGAAAGAGAGCCTGGGCGACAACGGCATGTCGGTAGAAATCCAGGTAGTGATAGACGGTGAGGAGCACACTCTGGTGGGCGAAGGAAACGGACGTATGGACGCGGTTGCTACGGCTTTCAGAAGAGGACCGCATAAGCTGGACTACGACTTCATAACTTATGAGGAACACGCCCTTGAGTCGGAAGCCAATTCGAGAGCAGCGGCGTACGTAGCCATATCCGATAAAAAAGGAAACACTTACTGGGGCGTAGGAATCCACAACGACATCATTTACGCTTCGATCAACGCCCTCATATCAGCCATAAACAGGGCATTCTAGGGAGGTACGAGTTATGAGCATGACAATGACGCAGAAAATACTGGCGGATCACGCCGGGTTAAAAGAGGTAAAAGCCGGTCAGCTTATTGAAGCGAGGCTGGATATGGTTTTGGGAAACGATATAACTTCGCCTGTAGCCATAAACGAGTTTGAAAAGTCGGGATTTGACAGCGTATTCGACAAATCGAAGATTTCGCTGGTCATGGACCACTTTACGCCCAACAAGGACATCAAGGCGGCGCAGCAGTGCAAGCAGACCAGGACTTTCGCGAGAAAATTCGATATAGATAATTTCTTCGACGTGGGAAACGTAGGCATAGAGCACGCCCTTCTGCCTGAGCTTGGGCTGGTGGCTGCGGGAGAATGTATAATCGGAGCCGATTCTCACACCTGCACGTACGGAGCGCTGGGCGCCTTTTCAACAGGCGTGGGAAGCACCGACATGGCCGCAGGAATGGCCACGGGCAAGGCGTGGTTTAAGGTTCCCGCCGCGATAAAAGTTGAGCTTACAGGCAAGCTGAACAAGTACGTTTCGGGAAAAGACGTTATCCTCCATTTAATAGGAACGATAGGCGTGGACGGAGCGCTTTACAAATCGCTGGAATTCATGGGAGACGGACTCAAATCCTTGTCAATGGACGACAGGCTCTGTATTTCCAACATGGCCATAGAAGCCGGCGCGAAGAACGGAATCTTCATGGTCGACGAGATCACCGAGGAATACATGAAAGGCAGAGTAGACAGAGAGTACAAAATCTTTGCGCCTGATGACGACGCGGAATACGAAAAGACAGTGACCATAGATCTTTCGCAGCTCAAGCCTACGGTGGCGTTTCCTCATCTTCCTGAAAACACCAAAACCATCGACGAAGTGGGAGACGTCAAAATCGATCAGGTCGTAATAGGCTCCTGCACCAACGGCAGACTTTCTGACATGAGAGCGGCCGCCGAAATCCTTAAGGGAAAGAAAGTGGCTAAGGACGTAAGGTGCATAGTGATTCCTGCGACCCAGAGCATTTACAAGGAATGTATCAAAGAGGGCTATCTCGACGTATTCATAGACGCGGGCTGCGCCGTTTCGACCCCGACCTGCGGACCGTGCCTCGGCGGATACATGGGAATTTTAGCGGAAAACGAGAGGTGCGTAGCGACGACCAACAGAAACTTCATCGGCAGAATGGGACACAATCTGTCAGAGGTTTATCTGGCGAATCCGGCCGTAGCCGCGGCTTCGGCTGTAACAGGCAGAATCACAGATCCAAAGGAGGTAATGTAGATGAAAGCTCAGGGAAAAGTTTACAAATACGGAGACAACATAGATACGGATATAATAATTCCGGCAAGATATCTGAACACCGCCGACAGCAATGAGCTGGCCTCACATTGTATGGAGCCTGTGGATGAAGATTTCTTTAAAAATGTGAAAAAAGGTGATATAATGGTAGGTGGACTGAACTTCGGCTGCGGTTCCTCGAGAGAACACGCGCCTATAGCCATCAAAGCCTGCGGAATTTCCTGCGTAATAGCCAAGTCCTTTGCGAGGATATTTTACCGCAACGCCATCAATATTGGTCTGGCGATCATGGAATGTCCCGAGGCGGCGGAGAGCATAGACGCCGGAGACGAGGTTTCCGTGGATTTTGAGACGGGCGTGATAACCAATGTCACCAAGAATCAGGAATACAAGGCCATGCCTTTCCCTGAATTCATAGACAATATAATCAAAAAAGGCGGGCTTTTAAACTCGATAAAATAAGATCAAAGAGAGGGAAACACATGCTTACATTAAAAGCGTTTGAAGAGGCGGCGGAGATAGTTCAGAAAGTCGCCATAGAGACAAAGCTGATATACAGCGATTTTCTCAGCGAGCAGACGGGCAACAAGGTCTATCTCAAGCCTGAAAACCTGCAAAAGACAGGCGCATATAAGCTGAGAGGAGCTTACTATAAGATAAGCACACTGACCGACGAAGAGCGGGAGAAAGGCCTGATTACGGCCTCCGCCGGAAATCACGCTCAGGGCGTGGCGTATGCCGCCAAGGCCTACGGCTGCAAGGCTACCATAGTGATGCCTACGACGACGCCTCTGATGAAAGTCGACAGGACGAAAAGCTACGGAGCAGAGGTCATTCTCTACGGCGACTTTTACGACGAAGCAGCGGCTCATGCCGCAAAGCTGGCAGAAGAAAAGGGATATACCTTTATTCATCCTTTCGACGATCTGGCTGTCGCTACGGGACAGGGAACCATAGCCATGGAGATAGTCAAGGAACTGCCCCTGGTGGATTACATACTGGTGCCGGTGGGCGGCGGCGGTCTGGCGACAGGAGTTTCAACTCTGGCAAAGCTGCTCAACCCTAAGATAAAAGTCATAGGTGTGGAGCCTGCCGGAGCCAACTGCCTTGAACAGTCTCTCAAAAACGGCAAAGTCACAACGATAGATAAGGTTTCCACCATAGCAGACGGAACGGCTGTAAAGACTCCGGGAAGCAATATCTTCCCTTATCTCAAGAAAGGTCTTGACGGCATAATCACCGTCGAAGACGGCGAGCTGATAGTCGCCTTTTTAGACATGGTGGAGAATCATAAATTAGTCGTTGAGAATTCGGGGCTGCTCACCGTAGCCGCCCTTAAGCATCTGGACGTCAAGGGTAAGAAGATAGTTTCCATCCTGAGCGGCGGCAACATGGACATAATTACCATGTCGTCGGTAGTCCAGCTGGGACTCATCAAGAGAGACAGGATCTTCACCGTTTCGGTGCTGCTTCCTGACAAGCCGGGCGAACTGGTGAGAGTCGCCACGATCATAGCGCAGAAACAGGGCAACGTAGTAAAACTTGAGCACAACCAATTTGTGACCACCAACCGTACCGCGGCGGTGGAACTGAAGATAACAATAGAAGCCTTCGGCCCTGAGCATAAACATTCCATATGCGAAGCTCTGGAGAAAGAAGGCTACAATCCGAAGCAGGTAAGCGTCATAATGTAGCCTGCATAACACCTAAAGACAAAGAGATTATATGAAGCCCGAAAGGAGAGGCGTTAGATGAATTATAAAATAGCAGTCATACCGGGAGACGGCATAGGCCCTGAGGTTACGGCAGAAGCCGTCAAAGCCCTGGACGCTGCAGGAAAGAAATTCGGACATGAATTTGATTATACATATCTTTTGGCAGGAGGCGCAGCCATAGACCAATACGGCAGATGTCTGCCGGAAGAAACTGTGGAAACGGCAAAAAAAGCCGACGCAGTTCTGCTGGGGGCGGTAGGAGGTCCCAAGTGGGACGATCTTCCCGGAGATCAGAGGCCGGAAAAAGCGCTCCTGGGACTGAGAAAGGAACTGGGGCTTTTCGCCAACCTGAGACCTGCCATAATGTTCGACGAGCTTAAGGCTGCATGCCCTCTGAAAGAAGAAAAAGTCCGGGGAGGCCTTGATCTTCTGGTGGTAAGAGAGCTGACCGGAGGAATTTATTTCGGTGAGAGAGGCGTAAAAGATACTGAAAACATGGGAAAAGCCGCCTACGACGTTGAACTGTACTCTGAAAAAGAAGTGGAAAGAGTCGCTGAAATCGCCTTTTCCATGGCGATGAAGAGAAATAAAAAAGTAACCAGCGTTGATAAGGCCAACGTGCTGGAGAGCTCCAGGCTGTGGAGAAAGACTGTGGCCAAAGTCGCCGAAAGATATCCTGAAGTGACGCTGGAAAATCTGTATGTCGACAACGCCGCCATGCAGCTGGTATACAACCCGAAGCAGTTTGACGTAATAGTTACCAGCAATATCTTCGGCGATATACTTTCAGACGAAGCCAGCATGATCACAGGTTCCATAGGCATGCTGCCGTCAGCCAGCCTTGCTGAGGGAGCTTTTGGAATGTATGAGCCCGTTCACGGCTCGGCCCCTGATATAGCAGGCACGGGAAAGGCAAATCCGATGGCTGCTGTACTTTCTGCCGCAATGATGTTAAAATATACATTTGGACTTGTCAAAGAAGCAGACGCCATAGAAAACGCCGTTAAAAATGTCCTTGAAGAGGGATGCAGAACGCCTGACCTGATGACGGACGGCAAGAAGCAGGTCTCCACTTCCGAGATAGGAACTCTCATAGCGGAGAGGATTTAGATAATGCAAAAACTACTTGATGATTTAATTCTATATTCAGCAGATAATAAAATTCTGGAAATTGCGGCGGCCATGACGGCGTCCGGCGATACGGGGGACAGCCGCAGACTGCAGAGAAAGCTTACCAAAAGCCTGCTGGAATTCGCCGCGCTTCATGGCCTTGCAGGCAACCTCTGGCATGATTACATCGCTTATTACATAGCCACGGATCTGAATCCATTTTCCCTTGAAGAAGAGCGGAGGGCCGCGGCTGAAAGAGAGACGAAAACTGCTCCCGAGGCGGCGGACACGACGCTGGCAAAGCTGGGCGCGATGGACTGCTCTGTCCTGAGGAAAATTTTCAACTGGGACTGGCAGAAGCACGCTGAGGGACAAAGCCTTTGGTCTAAGGCCATAACCGCCTGCCGAAGAGCAGGAGACGCTGCTGAAGCTGAGAGCATGACCGACGCGGGCAGGCTGATTTGCCAATTTGCCCAGAGCCTTGAAGCTGCAGACAGCGACGAAGAGTTTTTACAGGCTGTCGTCAGTTTTTACCGCCAAAACGGAGCAGGAGAGCTGGGACTTTCCAAGGCCTTCACCTTGAGAACCGGCAGCGGAGCTACGGCGGCAGAAGCAGCCGGAAACGCTGCCTGCCCGGACGCAGCAGAAGCCGCAGCCTCATCTGGCAAGATTCGCCTTTCTGCCGTAAGAAAGACTGAAGATATAAGGCTTTCAGACCTTATAGGCTACGAAGAGCAAAAGCGAAAACTGGTCCAAAATACAGAAGCTTTTCTGGCCGGAAAACCAGCCAATAATGTGCTGCTCTACGGAGACGGCGGAACAGGAAAATCGACCAGCATCAGAGCTATATGCAGCCAGTACAGCGGCGAGGGACTGAGAATAATCCAGATATACAGGCACCAGATGCAGCATCTGAGCAGCATAATAGACATAATCAAAAACAGGAATTATAAATTCATAATCTACATGGATGACCTGTCCTTTGAAGACTTTGAAACTGAATACAAATATCTCAAGGCCGTCATCGAGGGAGGACTTGAGCCGAGGCCGAAAAACGTGCTGATTTACGCCACCTCAAACCGCAGACACCTGATAAAGGAGACGTGGAAAGACAGGAGCGACATGGACAACGACGGAGAGATACACCGCGGAGATTCCATGGAAGAAAAGCTCAGCCTGGCCGAAAGGTTCGGAGTCCAGATATACTACGGCAAGCCTGGCAGGGATCAGTTCCACGAAATAGTGGAAGCTCTGGCCTTGAGAGAAAATGTAAATATAGATTTACAGAAACTTCATCAGGAAGCGACCAAGTGGGAGATTCGCCGCGGAGGCGTTTCCGGCAGAAGCGCAAGACAATTTATCGACTACATGAAAGGATTGGAGGAAAATACTAAATGAAGATAAAGGGCTCAGAAGCAGTCATGAAAGTTTTGCTGGAGCACGGTGTGGATACCGTTTTCGGTTATCCCGGGGGCACGGCAATAGTCCTGTACGATGAGTTGTATAGATATTCTGACAAGATAACTCACGTTTTAACCGCCCACGAGCAGGGAGCAGCCCACGCTGCGGACGGTTACGCCAGATCCACCGGAAAGACGGGGGTGGCCATTGCAACCAGCGGCCCTGGAGCGACAAATCTTGTTACCGGCATAGCCACGGCTTACATGGACAGCGTTCCAACGGTATTCATAACTGCCAACGTGAACAACAGCCAGATAGGAAGAGACGCTTTCCAGGAGGTATGCATTACAGGAGTTACTTTCCCGATAACAAAACACAGCTTCTTCGTCAATAGAAAAGAAGACCTGGTGAGCGCCATGAGGGACGCTTTCAGAATAGCCAACGAGGGCAGAAAGGGTCCTGTGCTGGTGGACGTGACAAAAGATGTGACCGACGCCATGGTTGATTATGAGCCTGTACCCAACTATCCTCTCAAGGAAATCAAAGACAAAGATGAAGAAACCAAGCTGAAGAAGTTTGTAAAATACATAAACGAAGCTCAGAAGCCTTTGCTCATGGTAGGCGGCGGAGCCATATCGGCAGAAGCCGCAGAACAAGTCAGGGCTTTCATGGAAAAGACAGACATGCCTGTCGTGAACACGCTTATGGGTCTGGGAATAGTTCCAAGCTCTGAAAAGAGATTCTTCGGTATGCTGGGCATGCACGGTTCATATGCGGCCAACAGGAGCGCGGCAGAGGCGGATTTTATCCTGGCCGTCGGAACGAGATTCAGCGACAGGGTGGCTCTGAACCCATCCAAATTCGGAAAAAAGGCTAAGATATTCCAGATAGATCTGGACAGGAGCGAAATAAGCAAGAACGTTTCCGTCGAAGAGTGCATTATTGGAGACTGCAAGGATATCCTGGAAAAGCTGACAGAGAGAGTTGAGAAGAAATCCCATCAGGAATGGCTGGCGGAGATAACGGCCTGGGACAAGGAAAAACCGACCAAGATCAAGAACTGCAACGCCAAGATAAATCCGGAGGAAATAATCAGATATATCTGCCGGAACACCGATAAAGAAACGGTATACGTGACAGACGTGGGACAGCACCAGATGTGGGCCGCCCAGTACGTTGAACAGACCAAGCCGAGAGACTTCCTTTCCAGCGGAGGCCTTGGAACCATGGGCTTCGGATACGGAGCGGCCATAGGAGCGCAGATGGCAAATCCTGATAAGAGGGTCATCCACTTTACCGGCGACGGCTCGCTGCACATGAACCTGGCAGAGGCATGCACGGCCGTTTCCTATAAGCTGCCGATAATCACCGTTATAATGAATAACAGAGTTTTAGGCATGGTATACCAGTGGCAGACGCTGATTTACGACAAGAGATACTCGCAGACGACTCCCGGCAGAAAGACGGATTTCCCTAAGCTGATGGAAGCTTTCGGAGGCAGAGGCTTCAGGGCGGAAAACATGGAACAGCTGAAAGAAGCCTTCAGTCAGGCTCTCAAAGTTGACGGCCCTTCCTGGATAGACTGCGACATATCGCAGGAAGATCTGGTGCTGCCGATGATCCAGAACGGAGACACGGTAGACAATATCATATATGAATAGGAGGGGAAAGACCGATGAAAAAAGAAGTAGTCAGCATATATGTTGATAACAAGGCCAACGTATTGTCAAGGGTCGTAAGCCTCTACGGAAGAAGAGGCTTCAACATAGATTCCCTTACCGTATCAGCCACCAACGATCCTGGTATATCCAGGATAACCATAGTATTCGAGGGCGATTACCTTACGCTGCATCAGATAGTGGCGCAGACGGAAAAGCTGGAAGTGGTCAGGAGCATCAAGACTTTAGACCGTAAAAAGAGCTTTTTCCGCGAACTGCTGATGATAAAGGTCAAGGCCGACAAGTCCATACGCAGCGAAGTAAAGGAGATCGTCGATATATACAGAGCTAAGATAATCAACCTCACTACAGAGGAAATGGTTCTCGAACTGACCGGTGCGCCGGAAAAACTGGACGCTTTCCTCGACCTCATCAAGGAATATGAGATAATCGACATATGCAGGACCGGAGTGACCGGCATAGAAAAGTAAATAATTTTTTAAAATAAAGGAGAATAAAAAAATGGTAAACAAGTATTATGACGCAGACTGCAATTTCAGCATGCTTGACGGAAAAACAATCGCTATCTTAGGCTTCGGAAGCCAGGGCCACGCTCACGCCATGAACCTCAAAGAAAGCGGAGCAAACGTAGTAGTAGGTCTGAGACCTGGTTCAGCTCACACAGCCAAAGCAGAAGCTGCAGGAATTAAAGTTATGGGCATCGAAGAAGCTGCAGAAGCAGGCGACATCGTTATGATCCTTACTCCTGACGAACTGCAGGCACAGCTCTACAAAGAGCAGATCGAAAAGCACATGAAGCCGGGCAACGTTCTCGCTTTTGCCCACGGATTCAATATCCACTTCAATCAGATACAGCCTTCAAAAGATTTGGACGTTATCATGATTGCTCCTAAGGGACCTGGACACACTGTAAGAAGCCAGTACGTAGAGGGCAAAGGCGTTCCTAGCCTTATCGCCGTATATCAGGATGCTTCCGGAAAAGCCAAGGACTACGCCCTCGCTTATGCCAGCGGAATCGGCGCAGGCAGAGCCGGAATCCTGGAAACTACATTCAAGGAAGAGACCGAGACAGACCTCTTCGGCGAACAGGCAGTTCTCTGCGGCGGTGTTTGCGAGCTGATGAAAGCCGGCTTCGACACTTTGGTAGAAGCAGGTTATGAGCCTGAGATGGCTTACTTCGAATGTATCCACGAGATGAAGCTGATAGTAGACCTGATTAACGAGGGCGGCTTCGATAAGATGAGATATTCGATTTCCAACACTGCTGAATACGGCGATTACAGAACAGGAAAGAGAATCATCACTGAGGATACCAGAAAAGAGATGAAGAAAGTTCTGGAAGAAATTCAGGACGGAACTTTCGCTACTGAGTTCATACAGGAATTCAACGCCGGCGGAAAAGCAAGATTCCTTGCGACGAGAAAGAAAGAAGCTTCTCATCTTCTCTGCAAGACCGGAGCAGAACTGAGAAAGATGATGAGCTGGCTGAAGAAATAGAGGCGCATTATGAAAACCAGAAGTAAACTTGTTACCGAGGGCGTGGAAAAGGCTCCTATGCGGAGTCTGTTCTACGCTATGGGATATACGGAAGAAGAGCTGTCAAGGCCGCTGATAGCGGTAGTTTCGGCTCACAGCGAAATAGTTCCCGGCCATATCAATCTCGACAAGATCACTGACGCGGTCAAAGCCGGGGTGAGGATGGCAGGCGGAACTCCTATCATGGTGCCGGCCATCGGAGTATGCGACGGCATAGCCATGGGGCACATAGGCATGAAATATTCCCTCGCCAGCCGCGAACTTATCGCAGACAGCGTCGAGACCATGGTCATGGCTCACGCTTTCGACGGAGCAGTGCTAGTGCCAAACTGCGACAAGATCGTGCCGGGAATGGTCATGGCCGCGGTGAGGATGAATATTCCTGCCATAGTATGCTCAGGAGGCCCTATGATGTCGGGTCTGGTGGGCGGCGTTGAGACCAGCCTTTCCAAAATGTTTGAGGCAGTCGGTGCGAGAAAGGCCGGAATCATAGACGATGAGGGACTGCTGGAATACGAACAGAACGTATGCCCCGGCTGCGGTTCGTGTTCCGGAATGTACACTGCCAACAGCATGAACTGCCTCTGTGAAGCCATCGGCATCGCACTTCCAGGCAACGGAAGCATCCCTGCAGTTTCCAGCAGGAGAATAATGCTGGCCAAGCATGCCGGCATGGCCGTCATGAATCTGGTGGAAAAGGACATAAAGGCCAGAGACATAATCAATGAAAAATCCATCAGAAACGCCATAGCCTGCGACATGGCTCTGGGCTGCTCATCAAACAGCGTGCTCCATCTTCTGGCCATAGCTCACGAAGCCGGCGTAGAAGTAGATCTCAACATGTTCAACGAGATAAGTCAGGTAACTCCTAATCTCTGCCATCTGGCTCCGGCAGGCGGCACTCACATGCACGACCTTGACAACGCCGGAGGCGTTCCTGCAGTCATGGCGCAGCTGGCCTCAAAGGGTCTGATAGACACTTCTCTTCCTACCGTGTCCGGAAAGACCGTAGGTGAAAACATCAAGGGAAGAGTGATCAAAGACCAGGAGGCCATAAGACCTGTAGAAGAGCCGTACAGCCAGACCGGCGGCATCGCCATTCTCTGGGGTAACATAGCAAAAGACGGCTGTGTTGTAAAGAGAAGCGCGGTGGCTCCTGAAATGCTGGTACATTCAGGTCCGGCCAGAGTTTTCGACAGTGAAGAAGACGCAATAGAAGCCATTTATGCCGGCAGCATAAAGGACGGCGAAGTGGTGGTCATAAGATACGAGGGTCCTAAGGGTGGCCCGGGAATGAGGGAAATGCTCAATCCTACCAGCGCGCTGGCAGGCATGGGACTTGACAAGACTGTCGCTCTCATAACAGACGGACGTTTCAGCGGAGCAAGCCGCGGCGCTTCCATCGGCCACGTCAGCCCGGAAGCCGCAGATGGAGGCCTCATAGGACTTATCGAAGAGGGAGATATCATAGAGATAAATATTCCTGAATATTCGATCAACGCCAAAGTTTCCGACGAGGAATTCGCAAGACGCCGCGAAGCCTACATAAAGCCGGAGAAGAAAGTCAAGACGGGCTGGCTGGAAAGATATTCAAGAATGGTATCCTCAGCCAACACAGGCGCCGTTTTGAAGTAAAGGAGACTAGACTAAAATGAAAAACAAATTCAGTGTAACGCTTACAAAAAATCCAAAGGCCAAGCCAGATCCTGACAAGCTGCCTTTCGGAAAGATATTCACAGACCACATGTTCATCATGGATTACGACGACAAGCAGGGCTGGCATGACGGAAGAATCGTGCCTTACGGCCCGCTGGAGCTGGATCCTGCCAGCACAGTTTTCCACTATGGACAGGAGATGTTCGAGGGACTGAAAGCATACAAGACCAAGGACGGAAGGGTCCAGCTTTTCAGACCTGACATGAACGCCAAGAGAACCAACAACACCAACGCCAGAATGTGCATGCCGTCCATCGACGAGGAACTTTACGTAGACGCAGTAAAGGCCATCGTGGACGTGGACAGAGACTGGATACCTGAAAAGGAAAACACCGCTCTGTACATCAGACCGTTCATGATAGCCACCGACGCTTTCCTCGGCGTGGCCGCTTCCAAGACTTATAAGTTCATCATCATACTGAGTCCTGTGGGCCCTTACTATGAACACGGACTGGCTCCGACGAGAATCTACGTTGAGAACGAGTACATAAGGTCGGCCATGGGCGGAACAGGATTCGCCAAGATCGGCGGAAACTATGCGGCCGCCATGATCGCAGAAGCTAAGGCTCACGACATGGGCTTTGACCAGGTTCTCTGGCTTGACGCCAAGGAAAAGAAGTACGTTGAGGAAATAGGAACCTCCAACGCTTTCTTCAAGATCGACGGAGAAATCTACACTTCTTCGCTGGTAGGAACCATACTGCCCGGAATTACCAGAGCTTCGATGATCGAAGTTATGAAAGACTGGGGTTACAAGGTCAACGAGACGAGATTCACCATCGACGAAGTGTTCAAGGCAGGCGAAGAGGGCAGGCTGGAGGAAGTCTTTGCGACAGGCACCGCCGCGGTAATTTCTCCTGTAGGCGAGCTGGCGTGGGACGGCAAGAGTCTCATCATCAACAACGGAGAGATCGGAGAACTTTCCCAGAGGCTGTATGACGAGCTTTACGGAATACAGACCGGTGAAAAAGAAGACACAAGAGGCTGGATAGTCCCTGTGGAATAAGATATGATGTTTGCACGGCATAGCTTATAGCTATGCCGTGTTTTTGATAAATTTAATTATGGCTTCTATCGCCGCGCCGATAATTATCATGGCTGCAGCGAGCAAGTATGAGCTTATAAATTCATAAGCCAGAAGACCGAAAATGAGCGGCGAAAAAACAGTCGCAAGGATTTTCAACCGTTTGTACTTGTAAAACCTGACCAATTCATCGGTCTCTGGGAAAATGCCTGCTGGTCGTCGCCTGAAAATTTTTTCAGATAATATACTATCCTCAAAAATGCCAGCGGGCTCAATGCGAAGATAACGCTGTGCATGACCGATTCTTCGGTTATTAAGCTATGGGCTGCTGCTAGAAGAATCATTCCCAGCGCTAAAAGTAAAAAATATTTTTTCATTTGACTTCACCGTTTGCTGGCGCTTCCGCCTTTTCAGGCATTTCTGTCGTTTCTGGACAAGCGGCTTCCCGCTCCGCTATCCTTTCAGGATAAGTTTTATATTGATAGATGTTTATAGCTGTAAAATAGACTATGGCTGTCATAAACATTATCTCCAGGCTGAATTCGGAGGGGGAGAAAAGTCCGGCAGCCGCGCACAGGCCTGCTCCGGCGCCGGTTAAAATCCTCAGGCGGCAGCTTGGCTCGTGATATTTTTCGAGCTTCTCTTCTAAAAAGACGCAGTATATAACTGGCGGAAAGCAGAGAAATATTGCCAAAACCATGCTGATGCTTCCGGCAAACGCGGCTTTTGCTAAGATGTATAGCAAAAGGAAGACTATTATCTCTATTACGCATGATTTCAGTTTGTCTTTTTTGAATTGGTCTATACGCGTCATGTTGATTTCCCTCCCATTATTTTTCTGAAATAGCACAGTAATATTTTAGAAATGAAAGCTGTACTAATATCAAAACGTTTTGTTCACTGTTTTGCCGTTATGAGTAATCTGAAACTGATATCCCTTTTCAATGATTGCACTTTTTCCTGTAAGTATATTTTGCTGATATTTCGTTGTACTGCGTCTTTTTACAGTGTATTTTCCGGCAGCTTCAGAAGGATCAGCGTAGAATGAATTTATAAATAAGGAATGTAAACTAGCAATAACGCCTACCAATCCGCCGAAAATGCTCATTGTGCTGGTATAGAGTATATGAAGTGCATTTCTAAATGTAGCTTCAGTTTTAGCCTGACTTTTTGTTATGGTAAAAGTTTTTGCAGGCTCCCAGGAACCATATTTTATTATAGTTTTAAATTTATCCCTCTCATTTCCGAGAGTAGTAATGTCTCCGCTATCCCCACTGCTTACTGAACCTAAACTGAGGGATAATGTGTCCCCCCCAAAACAGCAACAGAAAGTGGATCTGTTTTTTCAATCGAACCGTTTTCTGAGGCGAAAGCCGCCGGAACAGAAACTGCAAATATGGATATAACTAATAGTATGGATATAAGCTTACGTTTCATTTTCTAACCTCCTCTAATGAACTCTTCTAAACAAAAATTCTTCATTTTGTGATTCGGCTATCCATGCCCATTGGAATCACCCTGCCTTTCCGAATGATAACAGTTTACACACACATCATCATTATTCCGACTAGGCCGAGTCTTTTATCACTTTTAAAATACCATGGATAAATATATGTGCCAATAAAATATATTAAATTCAAAAAAAGTTTTGCATAGATTCATATAGATTATTGATTTTAAACAGCCAGTATGATATATTTAGCGTATAAAATATATACAAGACAACATAAGGAAGCTGACAAAGATGAAAAATGAAGTTACAAAGAGAGACCCTCTGGAAAATTTTGAGGCTCAATTTAAAAAAGCAACTCTTCCGCTGATGATCCTCTCCATATTGTCAGAAAGGGAGATGTACGCTTATGAAATCGTGCAGGTCGTATTGGAACGAAGTCAAGGCAAGTATAAGATGCCGCTGCTTTACAACATACTGACCAAATTAAAGGAAAACGGTTTCATAGTGGAAAGCGAAAAGATCATCACCGACGACAACAGAATCAGGATTTATTACGCCATAACCGGCGAGGGGAAAGAATATCTGAAAAAACTGAAAGCGTTGTACAAAGAACTTACAGATGTGGTCAGAGATATCGTCTACAAGGGAGAATGAAAAAGGGGAGTTGAATATGAATTATGAGGTTGTCGAAGAATATCTAAAAAAAGTAGAAAGATCTATTTGCAACTTGTATCCAGCTGAAAATCTGATAAAGTCCATGAGAGAATGTTTAATAGATTACTGCGGAGACCACCCTCAGTGCACCGCCGAAGAACTGGAAAAAATATTTGGCAGTCCGGAGGAAGTGGCCAGGTATTTTCTTGAGGATAAAGGAGTGACACGGCCGAGTAAGAACAAAAAAATGAAAATGAACCGTCTCGCCATAATAGCAGCATTGGCGGTAGTGACTGCGGCGCTGCTCGCGGACAGGGCAATTTCTCATAGTATATAAAAGTAAAATTGACGGCCTGGCTGTAATCTACGAAAAGAGTCTTACGGATTATCGTGAGGCTCCTTTTTTATCGCGGCCACCAAGACGAAATACACCAGTCCGCCCAGAACACCTGAAATTATGTCCGTCATAGTGTCGAAAGCGTCGCCCTGCATGCTGGTGCCTATAAGCTGATCTGTGCTGAACTCATAGACCTCCCACAGTCCTGCACAGGCGAAAGAAAAGAAGAGCGCAAAGAGCAGTATCACCGCTTTTACCTGAGGCAGTTTTTTTCTTTTCAGGACAAATTCCATGATCATCCTGCCGAAAGCTGCAGCGAGGATGCCGCTCATAAAATGAATTACTTTATCGTAGCAGCCGATGGTTCTGTATAGATTGAGCACGGAACCGCCGGCAGTGGCAAATACATCAAAGATTATGGCGCAGATAAAAAAGCTGTATGGAAATTTCCATGTGACCGCAGTCACCAGCAGGACGGAAATGTAAGCTCCTAGTATGTTTATGGTTGGAACGTCTATTCCGGTTTTAACAGAAACGACAGTACATATAGTTATTATCAGCAGCGCTGAAAGCAGCGGTATGATTCTTTTCTTCATTTCAAAATCCCCTTAAAAAAGTATGCCTTATTTATCAAACTATATCGTCATCAAATATAATCGTATATAATTAAAAAATTTTATCAGATTTCCGCTTAAAACTCAAGTCTTTGCGATGGCAGAAGATATGGATTTGCGACGGCAGAAGACGCAGCTACGGTTAAAAAAACAATTATTTGCAGTATATGGTAGTGAAATTTGTGTCAAAAAACAAAAAACAATAATAATTTTTAATATAAAATTGAAAAAACATGTTGACACGATGGGAAAGCTGTGATAATATCAACATATCACTTGAGGAAAGGAAGAGAAAATGAACTTTACAGCATTGATTACCGGCATAAGCGTCATTAGCAGCATTATTCTAGCGGTCGTCATTCTGGCCGTCACAGTTAAAGATAATGTTCGTTTTGTTACAGGTGATCGAAAGAGATTTATCGAGCCTTTCCGCTTGACGTCAGCCTGATTTGTCAGGGCTGGCAGTGAGACCGCAAGATGAGCCTGTGACCTGAATCACAGGCTTTTATTTTCGAGGAGGAGTTAAAATGAAAAAGACAAGTTTTGCGAAGAAATTTGCCGTATCAGCCATGGCCGTACTTATGACCGCGGCTCTGTTCACAGGATGCGGCGGAGATGATAAGGACGTTTCTGGGGGGGCCGGTGATGGCAACGAGTTCGTCATCGGAGGAATTGGACCTACTACGGGAACCGCTGCTACTTACGGAGAAGCCGTCAAGAACGGAGCCGAGCTGGCAGTCAAGGAAATCAATGACGCCGGCGGAATCAACGGAGTGCCGATCAGATTTGAATGGCAGGACGATGAGAGCGACGCCGAAAAATCAGTCAACGCATATAATACATTAAAAGATAAGGGTATGCAGATCCTGATGGGAACTGTAACCAGCCAGCCTTGCGCAGCGGTAGTAGCCGAGACCAGCAGCGACAACATGTTCCAGCTGACGCCTTCCGGCTCAGCCGTTGAATCCATAGCAGGGGACAACGCTTTCAGAGTATGCTTCAGCGACCCTAACCAGGGAATCGGCTCGGCCGACTACATGGCTGAGCATTATGCAGGCAAGACCGTAGGCGTTATCTACAATTCTTCCGACGTTTATTCTTCCGGAATCTATGAAAAGTTTGCAGGCGAGGCAGACGTCAAGGGAGTGGAAATAGTTGCGGCAGAAGCCTTCACAAAAGATGCAAAGACTGACTTTACAGTTCAGCTGCAGAAGATAAAAGAGAGCGGCGCAGACATCCTGTTCCTGCCTATTTACTACGAAGAAGCAGCCCTCATATTGACTCAGGCCGACCAGATAGGTCTTGACGTTACTTTCTTCGGCTGCGACGGACTTGACGGAGTTGTTACCCAGCTGGGAGATAACGCTGAGCTGGCAGAGGGCGTAATTCTGCTCACACCTTTTGCAGCAGACGCCAAAGATGAAAAGACTCAGACTTTCACAGCCAGCTACAAGGAAGCTTACGACGGTCTGGTTCCTACACAGTTTGCCGCCGACGCTTATGACGCTATCTACATCATCAAAGCTGCCATAGAGAAAGCTGAAGCAACGCCTGACATGAGCGTAAGCGATCTGTGCGAAGCTCTGAAAAAAGCCATGGTCGAAATCACCGTTGACGGAGTAACGGGAAGCATGACATGGAGCGCTGACGGCGAACCTACAAAAGAGCCTAAAGCGATGGTGATCAAAGACGGATCATATTCAGCTCTGTAGATTATTGCCTGCTGATACAGCTTGCTGAGCAGTCGGCTCAGCTGGCCAGCCGGTAAATATACGAGAGAACATTTAAAAAAGATCGAGAGAGGGAGTCTGCCTGAGTGCGGCGCCCTCTCGAAGTGTTTAACGAGGTATCAGTAATGAATTTTCTATCATATTTAATCAGCGGAATAAGTCTGGGCAGCGTGTACGCCCTGATAGCCCTTGGCTATACCATGGTGTACGGAATCGCCAAGATGCTTAACTTTGCCCACGGAGACGTAATAATGATCGGCGGATTCGTAATGTTCACCGCCGTAAGTTCAGCCGGCACTTCACCGGCCATAGCCATAATATGCGGAATAATCGTGTGTACAGTTCTCGGCGTCGTCATCGAAAAGGTTGCCTACAAGCCGCTGAGAAACGCGACTTCTCTTGCAGTTCTTATAACGGCCATAGGAGTGAGCTATCTGCTGCAGAATGCGGCGCTGCTCATATTCGGTTCGGCTGCGAAAAATTTTCCTAAAATGATAAACGTACCGGATCTCAAGCTTTCCGACGAACTGACTGTTTCAGGAATAACGATCGTGACCATCTGCGTGACCGTCGTGATAATGATAGGACTTACGTTATTTATACAGCACACCAAGCCGGGAGCAGCCATGCAGGCTGTTTCGGAAGATAAGGGAGCGGCTCAGCTGATGGGCGTCAACGTCAACAGCACCATTTCCCTGACTTTCGCCATAGGCTCCGCCCTGGCGGCTGTGGCAAGCCTTCTGCTCTGCTCGGCATATCCGCAGATAAACCCTTATACAGGAGCCATGCCTGGAATCAAAGCCTTTGTAGCGGCTGTATTCGGCGGCATAGGATCCATCCCCGGAGCGATGATAGGCGGCATACTGCTTGGCATAATCGAAAACCTGAGCAAAGCCTACATATCTTCGCAGCTTTCAGACGCCATAGTTTTCGGCGTGCTCATAATAGTGCTCATCATAAGGCCTACGGGAATCCTGGGCAAGAAGATGAACGAGAAAGTGTAGGTGAGAAAAGTGAAAAGTTTAAAGAGCTTAAATAAAAGTACGAAAAACAACATGATCACCTATATCATCGTCTTTGCAATGTTCTTGTTCTGTCTTGTGTACACGGGTTCGGGAGCTGCATCCAATCTGTTTCAGGGCATACTCGTTCCGATATGCGTCAACGTGATTCTCGCCATATCTCTTAACCTGACCGTGGGTATACTTGGCGAGCTGAGCCTGGGACATGCGGGCTTCATGTGTGTCGGAGCCTTTGCAGGAAGCATATTCTCGGTGCTTGCATCATCTTCCATGGAATCAGCGCTGATAAGATTTCCTCTCGCCTTGCTGATAGGCGGAATCGCCGCCGCCATCGTAGGCGTACTGGTGGGAATACCTGTGCTCAGGCTGAGGGGCGACTATCTCGCCATAGTAACGCTGGCTTTCGGAGAGATAATAAAGAATATAGTGAACAATCTGTACATAGTTAAAGATTCCGCGGGCTTTCACATGGCTCTCGGCGTAGACGCGTACAACTCCATGGAGCTTGACGCGGCCGGCAGGGAAGTCATAGTAAACGGCGCGATGGGAATAACAGGAACGCCCAAAGACTCCAATTATATAATCGGATTTATACTCATATTCATAACCTTGCTTGTGATTCTCAACCTCGTTCACTCCAGAACGGGAAGAGCCATAATGTCCATAAGAGACAATCGCATAGCCGCGGAGTCGGTGGGCATAAATATCACGAAATACAAGCTCATAGCATTTACTGTATCGGCTTTCTTCGCCGGCGTGGCAGGAGTCCTTTACTCGCATAACCTTTCATCACTTGTAGCGACCAAGTTCGACTACAACTATTCGATACTGATACTGGTATTCGTGGTGCTGGGAGGAATAGGAAGCATGAGAGGCTCCATAATAGCCGCGGTGATTCTGACCGCGCTCCCTGAACTCCTTAGAGGACTGAGCGATTACAGAATGTTGATATACGCCATAATCCTCATCATAATGATGCTGGTGAACAATAATGAAAATTTGAACTATTACAAGGAAAAACTGTTCAGCGGATTCAAAACAAAAGATTCTGCCGGCAGGAACAGCAAAAAAGGAAAGGAAGGGGTGAGCTAGGATGACAGCGATGCTTGAAACAAAAAATTTAGGAATCTCTTTCGGCGGACTTAAAGCTGTCGACGGGCTCAGCCTTAAGATAGAGAAAGGCCAGCTTTACGGGCTCATAGGGCCCAACGGAGCCGGCAAGACCACGGCTTTTAACCTGCTGACCGGGGTGTACAAACCGACCAGCGGCAACTTTTTCCTTGACGGAGAAAAGCTTACAGGTCATAATACAATAGAGATAAATAAAAAAGGAATCGCGAGAACTTTCCAGAACATCAGGCTTTTCAAGCAGATGAGCGTTCTGGACAATGTAAAAGCGGGACTCCATAACGATTATAAATATTCTACGGCAGAGGGCATATTCAGACTGCCTGGATTTTTCAGCAAAGAAAAGCAGATGAACGAGAGGGCACTGGAACTGCTGGAGGTTTTCGGTCTGGCTGATGAAAAGGATCGTCTTTCCTCCAACCTGCCTTACGGCAAGCAGAGAAAGCTGGAAATTACCAGAGCCCTGGCCACTTCGCCAAAACTTCTGCTTCTGGATGAGCCGGCCGCCGGCATGAATCCCAACGAAACGCAGGAGCTGATGGACACCATAAGATTCGTAAGAGATAATTTCGACATGACCATACTGCTGATCGAGCATGATATGAAGCTGGTTTCCGGAATATGCGAGGAAATCACGGTGCTCAATTTTGGTACGGTTTTGGCTCAGGGAAAGACAAGCGGCGTGCTCAAAGACCCTGAAGTCATCAAGGCATATCTGGGAGAATAGTGAAAGGAGAAATAAGAAGATGGCAATGCTGGAAATAAGAGACCTGGAGGTCAACTACGGCGCTATCAATGCTATTAAAAAGATCTCCTTTGACGTAAACCAGGGAGAAGTCATAGCCTTGATAGGAGCCAACGGCGCAGGCAAGACCACGACTCTGCATACGATTACAGGACTGCTGAAAGCCAAATCAGGCAGCGTCATGTTTGAAGGCAAAGACATACTGAAGATGGCGCCTCATAAGATAGTAGAGATGGGTATGGCCCATGTGCCGGAAGGAAGGCGGATCTTTCAGCAGCTTTCCGTGTATAAAAATCTCACCCTCGGAGCTTTCACGAGAAAAGACAAGAAAGAAGTGGAAGAGACCCTCAATATGGTCTATCAGAAATTCCCGCGGCTGGAAGAGAGGAAAAAGCAGATAGCCGGAACTCTTTCCGGCGGCGAACAGCAGATGCTGGCCATGGGAAGAGCGCTGATGTCAAACCCTAAGATAATTCTTATGGATGAACCATCGATGGGACTTTCTCCGTTGTTTGTTGGAGAAGTGTTCAAGATCATCGAAGAGATAAAGGCCAGCGGAACTACTGTGCTCCTGGTGGAGCAGAACGCAAAGAAAGCTCTGGAGATCGCTGACAGAGCGTATGTGCTGGAGACGGGGACGATTTCATTGAGCGGTGACGCCAAAGAACTGATGAACAATGATTCCGTAAAAAAAGCTTATCTTGGCGAGTAATCCGTCTGGAAGTAATTCGCTTGGAGATAATTCGCCTGCACGGCAATCCGCCCTGGAAGGCAGAATGTATAAAATAGGAGACAATCTATGAAAAGCTTTGTTATTACCATAGCCAGAGGGTACGGCAGCGGCGGCAAGACCGTAGCCAAAGCCCTCGCAAAGCAGCTGGGGATAAAATATTACGACAGGGATTTGATACGCATAGCCTCGGAAGACAGCGGAATCAACGAAGCCCTTTTCAATCTGGCCGACGAGACGCGCCGCGGCAATCCTTTCAAAAAATATAACGCGCAGAAAGCTGTCTCACCTGACAGCAACGAGTTCATCTCGAGGGAAAATCTCTTCAATCTGCAGGCCAAGATCATAAAAGAGCTTCATGAAAAAGGCGAGCCATGTATAATCGTCGGCAGATGCGCGCATCATGTGCTTAAAGACGAGAAAAATGTGGTAAAAGTATTCATACATGCCGATATGGCCCATTGCATAGAGCGCGTAAAGGAGCATGACGGCTTGGACGATGAAGAGGCGAGACGGCTCATAGAAAAAACCGACAAGGCCAGGGCCCAGTACCACAAGTATTTCACCAACAGGGAGTGGAACGACGCCAGAAGTTACGACCTTTGTCTCAATACCAGCCTTATGAGCATTGAGCAATGCATCAAGATAATATTGGAATATCTTAAGATTATGGAGGACTTCGCCTGATTTTCGGGCGAAGCCTTTTATGGAAAAGAACTTATTTGCAAGGAAAAGAATTTATCAGCAAGGGAAATAATTTATGAGCAATGAAAACTTTTTTACAAAGAATGGAAGGGGAATAGCCCTCTGCCTGGTTATCGCCGTTCCGTCATGGATACTGGGAAAACTGGCGCCTGTCATAGGCGGCCCCGTGATAGCCATACTGCTTGGAATGATAGTGACTTTATTTTTCAAGGAAAAGAAATCCTTTGAGCCAGGCATAAAATTCACCTCAAAGAAGATACTGCAGTGGGCTGTCGTGCTCCTGGGGTTCGGTCTGGATCTGACCGTGGTTCTCGATACGGGCAAGCAGTCGCTTCCTATCATAATATGCACCATAGCCGTTTCGCTGATAATAGCTTTCCTGCTTCACAAAGCGATGAAGATCCCGTCAAACATATCTACTCTCGTGGGAGTAGGTTCTTCTATATGCGGAGGTTCGGCCATAGCGGCCACGGCTCCTGTAATAGACGCGGACGACGAGGAAGTGGCGCAGGCCATATCGGTCATTTTTTTCTACAACGTTCTGGCCGCAGTCATCTTCCCTGTGATGGGCAGCTTCATAGGTTTTGACACGGGCTCCGGAGAAGCTTTCGGGATTTTCGCGGGAACGGCCGTAAACGACACTTCGTCCGTAACTGCTGCTGCCTCAACCTGGGACAGCATGTGGGGCCTGGGAACTGCCACCCTCGATAAGGCCGTGACCGTAAAGCTGACCAGAACACTTGCCATAATACCCATAACTCTGGTGCTGGCTCTGATGAAGGGCAGAAAGGCTAAAGCGGCAGGCGGAGCTGCAAACGGCGTGTCCGGAGAGGCGGCCGGGGAGACGACAGGGGAGACGACCGGAGGCGGCAAGGTGAGCCTTAAAAAGATATTTCCGTTCTTCATACTGTATTTCATAGCAGCTTCGCTGATAACCACGGTGACAGTCATGGCCGGCGCTGACGCCTCTGTTTTCGCTCCCGTAAAAGACTTGAGCAAATTCTTCATAATTCTCGCAATGGCTGCCATAGGTCTCAACACAGACATAGTCAAGCTGGTGAAGACCGGCGGAAAGCCGCTGGCGCTGGGAGCCTGCTGCTGGCTCGGCATAACAGGGACAAGCCTTGTCATTCAGCATCTGATGGGATTGTGGTAAACCTAAACAATGGGCTTGTGGTAAACCTAAACAATGGGCTTGTGGTAAACCTAAACGTTGCTAAACCATGGCTTTTATTGTATACTTCAGTTTAGGAGGGAATCAATTATGAGACAGATAGTATTGGGAAAAACAGGCATAACAACTCCTCAGAACGCTTTCGGAGCGCTGCCGGTTCAGAGATGCGACGATGAGATGGCGGTAAATATCCTGCGTAAAGCTTACGAGGGAGGAATGACGTTTTTTGACACCGCCCGCGCTTATACCGACAGCGAGAAAAAGATAGGCATGGCCCTTTCCGATGTAAGAAAAAATATATTTATAGCGACAAAGACAGGGGCAAAAGATAAAGAAGAGATGAAACGCCATCTGGAGACGTCTCTTGAAAATCTAAAGACCGATTACGTGGACCTTTATCAGTTCCATCTGGCTCCCAGGTGCTTCGCCCCCGGAGACGGAAGCGGCATGTATGAGCTGATGGAGGATTTCAAGCGTCAGGGAATGATTAAAAACATAGGCATAACCTGCCATAAGATAGGCGTAGCCGAGGAATGTGTGGAATCAGGGCTTTACGCCACGATGCAGTTCCCTTTCAGCTATCTTTCCGGTGAAAGAGAAAAGAAGCTGGTCGCCATGTGCAAGGAAAAAGAGATGGGCTTCATAGCCATGAAAGCTCTGGCCGGAGGGCTTATCAGCAACTTTAAAGCAGCCTATGCTTTCATAGCTCAGTTTGACAACGTACTCCCGATTTGGGGAATACAGAGGGAAAGCGAGCTCATGCAGTGGCTTTCATGTATGGAAGACACGCCGGTCATGGACGAAGAAGCCGCCGGAATAATTGAGGCCGACAGAAAGGAACTGGATGGAGATTTCTGCCGCGGATGCGGATACTGCATGCCGTGCCCTCAGGGGATAACCATAAATCAATGCGCCAGAATGTCGCTGATGGTGCGCCGTTCGCCTGCCGCCGATTTCCTCGGCGAAAAATGGCAGGAAGAAATGGGCAAGATTGAAAACTGCGTCAACTGCGGTCAGTGTATGACGAAATGTCCGTACGAGCTGAAAATTCCTCAGCTGCTGCGGAAGAATTACGAGGACTACAAGAGGATACTGGCCGGTGAAATAAAAGTTACTTCTTAATATTATGTGAGTGTAAAGGAGAGGGAAAGTTGAAGAATCTACTCAGCAAATGGAACAAGATGAGCCTCGTCAAGCAGATAATCATAGGTCTGGTTATCGGCATAATCCTGGCTCTGACGCTGCCGGAGCAGCTTTCAGGCATAACTATTTTAGGCGACCTTTTCGTAGGCGCGCTGAAAGCAGTCGCTCCCGTACTGGTATTATTCCTGGTAATGTCCGCCATATCTCAGCATAAAGCCGGACAGAAGACCAACATGAAATCTATAATTGCGTTATACTTGTTAGGTACATTTCTGGCGGGAACGGCCGCTGTAATAGCCAGCTTTATATTTAAGCTGGAACTGGTTCTGCCGGCAGGTTCTGAGGATATGACTCCTCCGGGAGGAATAGGAGAAGTATTGAGCACTCTCGTCTTCAATATAGTATCCAACCCTGTGGACGCGCTGCTCAATGCCAATTACATAGGAATCCTGGCATGGGCGATCGTACTCGGCATTGCGCTCCGACATGCTTCGGACGCCACGAAAACCATACTCGCTGACATTGCAGAAGCTGTTTCCAAAGCGGTAAGATGGGTCATAAGGCTGGCTCCTCTGGGCGTAATGGGTCTCGTATTCAATTCCATCGCTACCAGCGGACTTTCGACTCTGCTGGGTTACGGCAAGCTGATACTGCTCCTCGTAGGAACTATGCTGTTCGTGGCGCTGATCGTCAATCCGATACTCGTATACGTCAATACGAGGCAGAATCCGTATCCGCTGGTATTCAAATGTCTCAAGGACAGCGGAATAACGGCGTTCTTTACGAGAAGCTCGGCAGCCAACATACCTGTAAACATGAAGCTCTGCGAGGAACTCAAGCTGGACAAGGACACATATTCCATATCCATTCCTTTAGGCGCGACCATAAACATGGGCGGTGCGGCTGTCACCATTTCCATCTTGACTCTCGCCGCAGCAAACACGCTGGGAGTTTCTGTAGACCTGGGAATGGCAATAATACTCTGCGTGATTTCAGCCATAAGCGCGTGCGGAGCGTCGGGAGTGGCTGGAGGTTCGCTGCTGCTTATACCGCTGGCATGCTCGCTCTTTGGCATTTCCAACGATTTGGCTATGCAGGTTGTAGGCGTAGGATTCATCATCGGTGTGATTCAGGATTCCTGCGAGACGGCGCTCAATTCGTCGACCGACGTATTGTTTACTGCGGCGGCTGACATAGGGGCCAAGAGGAAGAACAAAAATAAATAGTGTTTTAATCAAAGCAGGAGCGTTTCCGGGAAGGAATGCTCCCGCTTTTTGCAGAGTATAGAGTACCAGCAGCCCCATATCCAAATTTACTGAAAACGCGGAAAATGGATACGGTTTTTACGATATTGGATACCACAGTATCCAATATCGGTGTTTTTTCGGAAAATGGATACGATTTTCTGAAATTTGGATACGCTTCCGCTTCGTCAATACGAGCAGGAGTAGAGCGTTTCCGAGAGGAAACGCTCCTTATTTTTGACTGGAAAATGACGCGGTTCCGAGCAGAAATTGCTTTCTATTCGCCCGTTTTTCCTTGACAAGGATTTTGAAATATTGGTATAATAAAAGCACAGTGAACAGCTTTTTGTGACTGACGGAAAATGCGGATAACCGCAAGGAAGCAGAAAGCTTAGAACGCCGGCCGTCTGGGTGTATTTGTTCCTTGCAAAGGGACGAATATACCCTTTTTTTGTTGGCGAACGCCTGCGAGGCTGCCGCCAGGGCTGACGAACCTTAATCCGAGGCAGACCGGCGCTGGCGGAGAGGGCAGCGAAAACAAAGCCGTTCACATAAGAGGAACCGGACATACGGACGATTTTGGGAGGACCGATATGAAAAAAATTGGAATTGTGATGGGCTCTGACAGCGATTTACCGATAGCTGAAAAAGCTGTGGCTACGCTCAAAGAATTGGGAGTACCGTTTGAAGTACACGTTTATTCTGCGCACAGGACGCCGGAGGCTGCGGCGAAATTTTCTGCCGAGGCGAGAGAAAAGGGCTTCGGCGTCATCATAGCCTTCGCCGGCAAGGCGGCTCACCTGGCCGGAGCGCTGGCGGCCAACACTTGCCTGCCTGTGATAGGCGTACCTGTTAAATCTTCAAATTTAGACGGCATTGACGCTTTACTGTCGACCGTTCAGATGCCATCGGGGATACCTGTAGCTACGGTTGCCATAGACGGCGCAGTCAATGCCGCTTTGCTTTCATGCCAGATGCTGGCCATAGAAGACGCCGACCTGGCTGAGAGACTCAGAGCCAAGAGAGAGTCGGACGCGGCGAAGGTCCTGGAAAAAAACGCGGCGATTTCCGCGAAATTTTAGACAAAAGCCGGAGAACGGCAGAAAACAACCAAGATAAATTTTAATTTACATAAGGAGACATAAGACAATGGAAAAGAAACTCGTTTACACCGGAAAGACTAAGAACGTATTTGAACTCGACAACGGAAACTACCTTTTGAAGTTTAAAGACGACTGCACAGGAAAAGACGGCGTGTTCGACCCGGGCGAAAATTCAGTAGGACTGACCATCGACGGAGTGGGCGACGTCAATCTGCGCATGTCCATATATTTCTTCGAGAAAGTCAACGCAGCCGGAATAAAGACCCATTACGTGAACGCAGACCTTGCAGATACCACGATGGAAGTTCTTCCTGCAAAGGTTTTCGGAAAAGGCCTTGAAGTTATCTGCCGCCACAAAGCCGTAGGAAGCTTTATCCGCCGCTACGGAGAATATATCGAGGAGGGAGCGGACCTGCCTGCTTACGTTGAAACTACTTTCAAAAACGACGAAAAAGGCGATCCGCTGGTAACAAAGGACGCTCTCGTCGCCCTCGGTGTTATGACGGACAGCCAGTATGAGGATATCAAGAGAATGACTCAGCAGATTACACAAATCGTCGCTGACGACCTTAAGGAAAAGGGACTCGTCCTTTACGACATCAAGTTTGAGTTCGGATACGACAAGGACGGAAACGTCATGCTGATAGACGAGATTGCCTCCGGCAACATGAGAGTTTACAAGGACGGACAGTATATTGACCCGATGAAGCTTTCAGAGCTCTTCTTTGCATAGGAGGAAGCAATGGGTGGATTTTTCGGAGTTGCCTCTAAAGAAGACTGCATGGTAGACGTGTTCTTCGGCGTGGATTATCATTCGCACCTTGGAACCAGACGCGGCGGACTTGCCGCTTACGACGATACCATCGGACTTCAGAGGGAAATTCATAATATTGAGAACTCACCGTTTCGGACTAAGTTTGAAAATATATTCGATGAAATGAAAGGCCGGTCGGCGATAGGCTGCATCAGCGATTCAGATCCGCAGCCGCTGCTGATACGTTCCAAGCTGGGAACCTACGCCATATGCATCATCGGAATCATCAACAACGCCAAAGAACTGATAGAAGAATACATGAACGTCAGCGGAGGACATTTCGATTCCATGACCGGCGGCGAAGTCAACAATACCGAGCTGGTGGCGGCGCTGATAAGCCAGAAGCAGGATTTCACAGAGGGGATCAGATACGTACAGAATTCTATAAAAGGAACGGCTTCCATCCTGATTCTGACCGATAAGGGAAGCATAATAGCGGCCCGCGACAGAGTCGGAAGAATCCCTGTCCACATCGGAAAGGGCGAGCTTGGGCACTGCGTTTCCTTTGAGTCTTTCGCGTATACAAAGCTGGGATACGAGTACGTCAAGGAGCTGGGACCGGGAGAAATCGTCGAGCTTACCGCCGATGGCGTGACGCAGCTGGCGCCGCCGGGAGAAGAGATGAAGATATGCGCCTTTCTGTACTCCTATTACGGATACCCTACGTCAAACTACGAGGGAATCAACGTGGAGGCCATGCGCTACCGCAACGGAGAGATAATGGCCGAAAACGACATGAAAAACGGCCGGCCGGAGGAGCTGGACTACGTGGGAGGAGTTCCTGACTCGGGAACGCCTCACGCCATAGGCTACGCCAACAAGAGCAACGTGCGCTTCGCCAGGCCTTTCATAAAATATACGCCGACATGGCCGAGAAGCTTCATGCCTGCCAACCAGAAAGAGCGGGACAAGGTCGCCAAGATGAAGCAGATACCTGTTCACGAGCTCATACAAGGCAAGAACCTGCTGTTTGTGGACGACTCCATCGTCAGAGGCACCCAGCTCAGAGAGACGGTGGAATTCCTGTACGACAACGGAGCAAAGGCAGTCCACATGCGCTCCGCCTGCCCGCCTATAATGTACGGCTGCAAATTCCTCAACTTTTCCAGAGGAAGAGGGGATATGGAGCTTCTTGCTAGAAGAGTGATACAGGAGCTGGAGGGCGATGAGGGACAAAAGCACATCGAGGAATACAGCGATTCCTCCACTGAAAGAGGAAAGGCCTTGAGAAAAGCCATATGCGAAAAGTTCAATTTCGCCTCCCTTGAATTTCAGTCCATCGACGGTATCATAGAGGCCATAGGCTTAGAGCCGTGCAAGCTCTGCACTTATTGCTGGAACGGAAAAGAATAGACGGAAAGGAATAGAAAGATGAATACCAAATCAAAGTCAGACAGCTACGCTGCGGCAGGAGTGGATATCACAGCCGGATACAGAGCTGTCGAACTGATGAAGCAGCATATAGCAAGGACCATGGTCAGCGGAAAAAGTGATGATATAGGCGGCTTCGGCGGACTGTTCGAGCTTGACATCACCGATATGAAAAAGCCTGTGCTGGTCAGCGGCACCGACGGAGTGGGAACCAAGCTCAAGATGGCTTTCCTCATGGACAAACACGATACGGTCGGCATAGACTGCGTCGCCATGTGCGTCAATGATATAATCTGCTGCGGAGCCAAGCCACTCTTTTTCCTCGATTACATAGCCTGCGGCAAGAATTATCCTGAAAAGATCGCTCAGATAGTCGCAGGAATAGCGGAGGGCTGCGTTCAGTCGGGCTGTGAGCTCATAGGCGGAGAAACTGCAGAAATGCCGGGATTTTACAGCGAGGACGAGTACGATCTGGCAGGATTTTCAGTGGGAGCTGTGGACAAGTCTAAAGTTCTGGACAAGACCAAGGTCGCATCAGGCGACGTCATAATAGGCCTTGCTTCCAGCGGAGTCCATTCCAACGGATTTTCCCTGGTGAGAAAAGTGTTCGACGTGGAAAACGCCGACCTCAAAGCTCCAATGAAAGAACTGGGCGGAGCTTCCCTGGGCGAAACGCTGCTGACGCCGACAAAGATCTATGTGAAGCCTATGCTGGAGCTTTTCAAGGCTGTGGAAGTTAAGGCTGTTTCTCACATCACAGGCGGAGGCTTCTATGAAAACATTCCGAGAAGCATCCCCGACGGATACTGCGCCCGCATAGACAAAGCATCCCTTAAAATCCTGCCGATATTTAAGCTGATAGCTGAAAAGGGCGGTATCCCTGAGCACGACATGTTCAACACCTTCAATATGGGAGTCGGCATGAGCGTGGTAGTTTCCGCAGAAGAAGCAGAAAAAGCGCTGGAGACTTTAAAGACGGCCGGAGAGGACGCTTATGTGATAGGTGAGCTCGTTAAGTCCGGTGAAAATTCCGATGAAAAGGTGGAAATATGCTAAAGGCCAGAATAGCGGTATTCGTTTCCGGCGGAGGGACCAATCTCCAGGCTTTGATAGATGCCCAGAAGAGCGGCGTCATAAAAGACGGAGAGATAGTTCTGGTTGTTTCCGCCAAGAGAGACGCGTATGCTCTTAAGAGAGCAGAGGAAAACAGCATCCCTGCCGTGACCGTCGTCAGAAAGGAGTTCGCATCGCAGGAGGATTATGAGGACAAGCTTTCTGCAATCATTGACGAGGAGAAGATTGACCTCATCGTTCTGGCAGGATTCATGAGCATTTTGAGCGGGCGGTTCACCGGAAAGTACGCGGGAAGAATAATAAACGTACATCCGTCGCTGATACCGTCTTTCTGCGGCAAAGGCTTTTACGGTCTCAAAGTCCACGAGGCGGCTTTGGCTTACGGAGTCAAGGTGACGGGAGCCACCGTTCATTTTGTCAACGAGATTCCCGACGGCGGCAGGATAATCATGCAGAAAGCCGTGGAGGTAAAGCCGGGCGATACGCCTGAAATTCTCCAGAGAAGAGTCATGGAGGAAGCGGAATGGCAGATTTTGCCAAAAGCGACTCAGCGGATATGCGAAAAAATAGCTGGGGAAAGACAGCAGTTTTAAAATAACAGAGATAATAAATTTCAGATAACGAGGAGGGCGAAATGAGCGTATACGAGGCCAGGACTATGGGAAAGACCATAGAAAACAACTCTTACGCAGGCAGAGGAATCGCGGTAGGAATGACAAAGGACGGCTCCAAAGCGGCGATTGCGTATTTTATCATGGGAAGAAGCGAAAACTCGAGAAACAGGATTTTCCGCGAAGAAGGCGAAGACGTGGTTATCTATCCTTTCGATGAATCCAAGGTTGAGGACCCGTCCCTCATAATCTATTCGCCGCTCAGAGTTCTCGGAAACAGAGTCATCGTCACCAACGGCGACCAGACTGATACGATATATGATTTTGTAAAGAGAGGAAAATCGTTTGCGGAAGCCCTCGAAACCAGAGAATTTGAGCCGGATGCTCCCAACTGGACGCCGAGGATAAGCGCCATGCTGACGCTGAACAGCCCTGCGTTCTCCTACGAGATGAGTATTTTAAAGAGCATAGACGAACAGGGAAGCGGCTGCGCCAGATACACATATTCCTATCCTGCGGCTGCGGGACTTGGACATTTCATCCATACATACGAGCACGACGGCAATCCGCTGCCTACTTTCCAGGGAGAGCCGAGGAGAATAGAAATCCCCGACGACATGGACGAGTTCGTCAGCGATATATGGGAAAATCTCAACGAACAGAATAAGATATCGCTTTATGTGAGATATATAGACTTAAGAACTAAAGAAACCAAGAGCAAACTTATCAATAAGAATAAATAAAAGTCAGGCGGTGAATCATGAAAGATTATGAACTTAAATACGGCTGCAATCCAAATCAAAAGCCGGCAAAGATATTTATGAAAGGCGGAGCTGAGCTTCCTATAGAGATTTTAAACGGAAGACCTGGATACATAAACCTGCTGGACGCTATGAACAGCTGGCAGCTTGTAAAGGAGATAAAAGAAGCTCTCGGAATGTGCGCTGCCACGTCATTTAAGCATGTCAGCCCAACATCAGCTGCGGTGGGTATACCGATGAATGAAAAGCTGAAAAAAGCGTTCTTTGTAGACGACATCGAGGGCCTTGATGATTCTCCTATAGCGACGGCCTACGCCAGAGCCAGAGGAACAGACAGGATGAGTTCTTTCGGCGACTGGATAGCCCTTTCAGACAAGTGCGACGTTACATGCGCCCGCCTCATAGCCAGAGAAGTTTCCGACGGAATAATCGCCCCTGACTACGATGAAGAAGCTCTGGAAATACTAAAGAGCAAGAGAAAGGGCGGCTATAACGTCATTAAAATAGATCCGTCATATATTCCGGAAGAAACGGAAGAAAAGCAGGTTTTCGGCATCACCTTCAGCCAGAAGAGAAACGACCTTAAGATAGACAAGGAACTGCTGAACGACGTAGTCACCAAAAACAAAGAACTTACAGAAGAAGCCAAGAGAGATCTGGTGATCGCACTGATCACCTTAAAATACACCCAGTCCAACTCCGTCTGCTATGCCGAAGGCGGCCAGACTATAGGAGTGGGAGCGGGACAGCAGTCCAGGATACACTGCACGAGGCTGGCAGGAGAAAAGGCCGACAAATGGCACCTGCGTCAGCATGATAAAGTGCTGGGACTGCCGTTCAAGGATGAGATCAGAAGACCTGACAGAGACAACGCCATAGACGTATATCTGTCGGAGGACTTTGAAGACGTCATCGGAGAGGGAAAATGGCAGCAGCTTTTCACCGAAAAGCCTGAAGAATTCCCGAGGGCGGAGCAGAGAGAATACCTTGCCGGACTTACAGGGGTGGCTCTGGGCTCTGACGCGTTCTTCCCGTTCGGAGACAACATAGAGAGAGCCGCGAGAAGCGGAGTGACTTATATCGCTCAGCCGGGAGGTTCGATAAGAGATGACAATGTCATAGAGACATGTGATAAATATAACATGGTCATGGCCATGACAGGTATAAGACTTTTCCATCACTAGGATTATTGGGAAAGATAAGACTTTTCCATCATTGAGATATAAAAAGCCTTTAGTGGGGCGCGGGCCTCTCCGCTCCCCACTGAAGCAAAGCGGAGGTAAACATGAAAGTAATGGTAGTAGGCGGCGGGGGAAGAGAGCACGCCATAATAAAAAAGATAAAGGAAAATAAGAGCGTAAGCGAGATTTTCGCACTTCCCGGCAACGGAGGAATAGCGCAAGACGCCGTCTGCGTTGATATAGGGGCAAAGGACATCGACAAGATCGTTGAATTCGCAGTGAAAGAAGCCATCGACTTTGCCGTGGTCGCTCCGGATGATCCGCTGGTGCTTGGGGCGGTTGACGCTCTCAGAGCAAAGGGGATAAAGACTTTCGGACCGGACAAAAAGGCTGCCATCATCGAGGGCAGCAAGGCCTTTTCCAAGGATCTGATGAAAAAATACGGCATACCTACGGCGGAATACGAGACTTTCGACGATATGGAAAAGGCTCTTCAGTACGTAAAAACATGTCCGATACCTGTAGTGGTAAAAGCAGACGGTCTGGCTCTGGGCAAGGGCGTCATAATCGCCGAGACCAGGGAAGAAGCGGAAAACGCCGTCAAGACCATAATGGAGGACAGAGTGTTCGGAGACAGCGGCAATCAGGTGGTGATAGAAGAATTCCTCACAGGCCCGGAGGTCTCGGTTCTTTCTTTCACCGACGGCAAGACCATAATTCCGATGGTTTCCTCCATGGATCATAAGAGGGCTCTCGACGGAGACAAGGGTCTGAACACCGGCGGTATGGGAACAGTCGCACCGAATCCGTATTACACCGATGAAATCGCCGAAGTATGCATGGAGACCATCTTCAAGCCTACGATAGAGGCGATGAACAAAGAGGGCAGGAGCTTTTCCGGCTGCCTCTACTTCGGCCTCATGCTTACGGCGGGCGGACCTAAAGTCATAGAATATAACTGCCGCTTCGGCGACCCTGAAACTCAGGTGGTGCTACCGCTTCTTGAAAGCGACCTTTTAGACATCATGCTCAAGATATACGAGGGCAGGCTTTCCGAGGCAGAGGTCAAATTCAAAGATGAAAGCGCAGCCTGCGTAGTCATGGCTTCAGCCGGTTATCCGTCAAAATACGAGACGGGATTTGAAATCACCATGCCAAATGATAAAAATATATATGTGGCCGGCGCCAAGGTAAAGGACGGCAGACTGGTCACAGGCGGCGGCAGAGTGCTGGGCGTTACGGAGACCGCGCCTACGCTGAAAGAAGCCGTGGACAGAGCGTATGAAACTGTAAAATCGGTTCACTTTGAAAACGCATATTACAGAAAAGATATAGGAAAGCGCGCCCTGATGGCAGAAAGGAGCTAAGTATGGTTTTCAGAATTTTCGTGGAGAAAAAGCCAGGCCTCGACAACGAAGCTCAGGCTTTGAAAAACGATATAAAAGAACTGCTTCAGATAGGAGGACTTGAAAATGTAAGGCTTTTCAACAGATACGATGCGGAGAACCTTTCCGCAGAGCTGTTCGATTACGCCGTGGATACGGTATTTTCAGAACCTCAGCTTGACAACGTGACTAAAGAGCTGCCGGAGGCGAATTTCATATTTGAAGTGGAATACCTGCCGGGTCAGTTCGATCAGAGGGCTGATTCTGCTGCCGAATGTATACAGATCATTTCAAGAGGTGAAAGACCTGATGTGAAGACGGCCAAAGTTTACGCACTTTACGGCAAGCTGAGCGACGAAGACAGAGAAGCCATAAAGAAATACGTTATCAACGCAGTGGAGTCGAGGGAAGCCGATATGGATCTGCCTGAAACTCTTGTAAGCGAATATGAAGTACCTGACTCGGTCGAGACCGTGGAGGGCTTTTGCCGCCTGAGCGAAGATGAGCTTGCTCAGTTCATCGCAGACAGAGGACTGGCCATGGACCTGGCTGACATCAAGTTCTGCCAGCAGTATTTCAAAGATGAGGACAGAGATCCGACCATCACGGAAATCAAGATGATAGACACCTATTGGTCAGACCATTGCCGCCACACGACTTTCAATACGGTCATCGACAATGTAAAATTTGAAGATGAAACTCTGCAGGAAGCTTTCGACAGATACATGGAAGTCAGAAAGTCGCTGGGCAGAACCAAGCCTGTGACGCTGATGGACATAGGCACCATAGCAGTCAAAAAGCTCAAGAGCCAGGGCAAGATGAAAAACCTGGATGAATCGGACGAAATCAACGCCTGCACAGTAAAGATAAAAGTAGATACTGATAAGGGAGAAGAGGACTGGCTGCTTCTCTTCAAAAATGAAACTCACAATCACCCGACTGAAATAGAGCCTTTCGGCGGCGCGGCCACCTGCGTGGGCGGAGCCATAAGAGATCCTCTTTCAGGAAGAAGCTACGTCTATGCGGCCATGCGCGTCACGGGAGCCGGCGATCCCCTCGTACCCGTTTCGGAGACAATCCCAGGCAAGCTGCCTCAGCGCAAGCTGGTTACCACGGCAGCGGCTGGCTACAGTTCCTACGGCAATCAGATAGGACTGGCTACAGGACAGGTGGACGAGCTTTATCATCCGGGCTACGTGGCCAAGAGGATGGAGATAGGAGCAGTAATCGCAGCGGCTCCTGCCGAGAATGTGGTAAGAGAAGTTCCTAAAGCAGGAGACAGAGTCATTCTCTTAGGCGGAAAGACGGGAAGAGACGGATGCGGCGGAGCGACCGGCTCCTCCAAGTCACACGACGCTTCTTCCCTTGAGAGCTGCGGAGCTGAAGTTCAGAAAGGAAACGCTCCTGAAGAGAGGAAGCTGCAGAGACTTTTCAGAAATCCTGACGCTTCAAAGCTGATAAAGCGCTGCAACGACTTCGGCGCCGGCGGAGTTTCCGTCGCCATAGGAGAACTGGCCGACGGCCTGGAAATAGATTTGGATAAAGTCCCTAAGAAGTACGAGGGATTGGACGGAACCGAACTTGCCATAAGCGAATCGCAGGAAAGAATGGCCGTAGTGGTGGCTGAAAAAGACGTTGAAAAGTTCTGCGCCCTCGCGAGAGGCGAAAACCTGGAAGCCACGGTGGTGGCCAGAGTAACGGCCGAGCCTGTGCTTTCCATGCACTGGCAGGGCAAGAATATAGTGAATATTTCGAGAGAATTTTTAAATTCCAACGGAGCGGAAAAGCATGTAAACGTGGAGACCTCTCCTCTCGGCGATTACGGCAGAGAGGGCAAAGGCTCCTTTGCAGATAATTACAGCGCCATGGCTTCAGACTTGAACGTGTGCTCAAAGAGGGGCCTTTCCGAGAGATTCGACTCTACCATAGGCGCAGGAACGGTGCTTATGCCTTTCGGCGGCAAATACCAGAGGACGCCGATACAGGCCATGGTAAACAAGGTCTCCCTCGAAAAGGGCGACACTAAGACATGCAGTCTGATGTCCTGGGGATACAATCCGTTCATAACTGAAAAGAGTCCTTACCACGGAGCATATCTGGCTGTGGTCGAGTCGGTCTGCAAGCTGGTGGCGCAGGGCGCAGCCTTTGACCAGGTCTATCTCTCTTTCCAGGAATATTTTGAGAAGCTGGGAAAGGATCCGAAGAAATGGGGAAATCCTCTGGCGGCTCTTCTCGGCTCCCTCGACGCTCAGCTGGAGCTTGGAGTAGGAGCAATAGGCGGAAAGGATTCCATGAGCGGAACTTTCGAGAATATACACGTTCCTCCGACGTTGGTTTCCTTTGCGGTGACGGCAGAAAATGTGGACAATATAATATCACCTGAATTCAAAGAGGCAGGACACGATGTGTATCTTATCCGCCCTGCTAAAAATGACAAGGGATTACCTACAGGAGATTCCCTCAAGGCGGTATTCGATAAAGTGACCGCCCTCATGAGAGACGGCTCGGCAAAGGCCTGCTATACTCCTGCTTACGGCGGCGTGGCGGAAGCAATTCTCAAAATGGCCATGGGTAACGGCATAGGGTTTGCTTACAGCGGCGCTTTGAGCGATGAGGAAATCTTCGGTTATGATTATGGTTCTTTTGTAATTGAAATGGGAGAAGGCAGCGGATGTCCTGGCGGCGATGATTGCCGCGGCTGTGACGAGAGCGGCGGCAAGTGTGAATCCGGCGGAGCAGGCTGCAGCGACAACGGCGCAGACAGCTTTGAATGTATTCTCATAGGCAAGACCACTGCCGACGGAAAAATCTCGAAGGGCGGAGAAGCTGTGGACTTAGGCGAGATATGCGGTATATACGAGGACAAGCTGGAGCCTGTTTACCCTTGCAACATCAAGACAGGGGGCGAGAAGCCGCAGAACATTTCCTGCGAAACGAAAAAAACTTTCGCTGCCTCGGTCAAGACAGCCAAGCCTCGCGTTTTGATTCCTGTTTTCCCTGGAACCAACTGCGAGTACGATTCGGCCAAAGCTTTTGCCAAGGCAGGAGCAGAGACGGAAATCTTCGTGCTCAACAACCTGACGGCGGCCGATGTGGCCAGGTCAATTTCGCTCTTCGCCGAAGAAGTGCGTAAGAGCCAGATCATATTCATACCGGGAGGCTTTTCCGGCGGCGACGAACCGGACGGTTCAGGCAAGCTGATAACGGCTTTCTTCAGAAACGAAGAGATAAAGGAAGCGGTGACAGAGTTACTGGAGAGCCGTGACGGGCTGATGGCAGGTATCTGCAACGGCTTCCAGGCGCTGATAAAACTCGGTCTCGTGCCTTTCGGAAAGATTCTGACTCCAGACGAAACTTCCCCTACGCTGACTTACAACAAGATTTCCCGCCACCAGTCCAAGCTGGTGAGAACGAGAATCGCGTCAAACAATTCGCCTTGGCTTTCGCAGGTCAAGGTAGGCGACGTATATACGGTGCCTATTTCCCACGGAGAGGGAAGATTCATCGCGCGTCCTGAGCTTTTGAAAGAGCTGGCAGAAAACGGACAGATAATCACCCAGTACGTCGATATGAACGGCGAGGCGACAAACGATATACAGTTCAACCCCAACGGCTCCGACTGGGCAGTAGAGGGAATCGTTTCACCTGACGGAAGAGTTCTGGGCAAGATGGGACATTCGGAAAGAATAGGCTACGGGCTCTATAAGAATGTTCCGGGCACATTCGATATGAAGATGTTTGAGTCAGCCGTCAAATATTTCAAATAAAACTGCCGTCAAATATTTAAAATAATATTGCTTCCTGATATTGACATGACCTCTGATGAAGTAATATAATAAAGAGTATTTTTTGAAATGGTATTACACTATTGCAAGGAGATGATGATAAATGGAAAGAAGAATAGGTACAGTTTCGAGAGGACTTCGCGGACCGATAATCAAAGAAGGAGACGATCTGAGAAAGATAGTCGTTGACACTCTGATGGCATGCATCGACGGCGGAGACTTTGAGATAGGCAGCAAAGACGTTTTGGCTGTCACCGAATCAATCCTAGCCCGCGCTCAGTCCAACTACGCTACCAAGGAGCAGCTTGCAGAGGATATAAAGAACAAGCTGGGCGGCGGTACTGTGGGAGTCGTTTTCCCTATACTCAGCAGAAACAGATTCGCCATATGTCTGAGGGGAATAGCCAGAGGCAGTAAGAAAGTAGTGGTTATGCTCAGCTATCCGAGCGACGAGGTGGGAAATCATCTTCTGGATATAGATCTGCTCGATTCCAAAGGCATCAATCCTTATACGGATGTGCTTTCTCAGGAGGAATTCGAGGAGACTTTCGGCAAATCGCGCCATACTTTCACCGACATGGATTATGTCAATTACTATAAAGAAATCATCGAGGAAGAGGGGGCGGAAGCTCAAATCGTATTCGCCAATAATCCTAAGAAGATACTTGATTATACCGATAAGGTAATCTGTGCTGATATCCATACGCGCGCTCGCACCAAGAGAATCATCAAGGAAGCAGGCGGCGATGTTGTCATCGGCATGGACGACATACTGAATGCTCCTGTAAACGGCTCGGGATATAATCCGGAATACGGAATCCTGGGTTCAAATAAGGCCACTGAGGATATGATAAAGCTCTTTCCTGTCAACTGCCAGGAATTCGTCGAGGGCGTGCAGGCAGACATCAGGGAGAGAACGGGGAAGACCGTGGAAGTCATGGTTTACGGAGACGGAGCTTTCAAAGACCCTGTAGGAAAGATATGGGAGCTGGCAGACCCTGTTGTATCGCCTGGATTTACCAGCGGCCTCAAAGGGCAGCCTAACGAGCTCAAGCTCAAGTATCTGGCCGACAACGATTTCGCTCATCTGAGAGGAGACGACTTGAAAGAGGCCATAGAAGCGGCTATCCGTGAGAAAGACGATAATCTGGTAGGTCAGATGGTTACCGAGGGAACTACTCCGAGGAGACTGACCGACCTGCTCGGTTCACTTTGCGACCTCACGTCAGGCTCCGGTGACAAAGGAACTCCGTTTATCTATATCCAAGGGTATTTCGATAACTACACGGACTAAGAGAACACTGTGATATACGGATAGTGATATGTGACACAGTGATACGCGACACAGTGATTGTGATACGCGACACAGTGATTGTGATACGCGACACAGTGAGACAAGTTATATGCGCGTCTATTTGACCGGCAGAGCCAGACATTTAGGCGCGTTTTGTATAGTAGAATGTCCCATAGTAGAATGGTCCGCAGAGGATTGCAACAGCTGCGCCGGGAAGAAGCGGACACTGAAACGCCGTTTGACTGACTGGAGGGCGTTATAATGAACCCAGCACCATAATATTCGGCGTTGCCGCGGGAAAGCGGCCATTGAGATGCGAACTTATTACTCAATGTTGTAAAATTTTTAAAATGCCATAATATTTTACAACATTACAGTCGCGCTGTGACCTCAAGCAGCCGTAAAAATAAAGCAATGTTGTAGAATCTCGGAATAATCTCGTAAAATACAACATGATTTCTGATTCGTGTTGTAATATTTTGATAAATTGAAAAAATCTACAACATTAGACGTTTTTCCATCGTAAAAGCTGCTTCAAATCGCAAAAATGTTGTATAATTACACAAAATTGGCAAATTCTACAACATTGCTGATAACGCCGCTTGACTGACTGGTGGACGTTCGAGTAAGCTTAAAACTAAATTGTCTAGTTTATTTTTTAATGTTGGCAAAAATCCCTGATGAAGAAAAAATGACAACATTTTGAGAAAAAGATTCATGGTTTTGGCGCTTTTACGATGTCGAATCATGTCGATGTTGTACATTTTTATGATTCACGACGAATTTGCCAACATATTTTCAAAAAAATGTTGGCAAATTTTTAGATATAGCGAAATATGGCAACATCAGCTGATTTTGATAGCTGATTCGACAAGTTTCGACGTACCTAAAAGCAAAAAATGTTGTCAGAAACCAGTCAAAACGAAAAATTGTACAACATTTCCCACAATATTACAAATGACTTGCAAATGATGTCACCTAATATTACAAATGACTTGCAAACGACGTCACCTAATATTACAAATAACTTGCAAATGATGTCGCAGAATGCCACAAGCCTTGCCGTATATTATATAAATTTAAAGGCAAGGGCTATTGAATCGCAACTAGGTTTGACCGATGGGCGTTAGAATAATCATAATATTAGAATTTAGAAGCGCCGGAAATTAGGCTTTAAACGGCGGCTGTCCATGTAGCCGGTTAAATCAGATTTCAAACGGCGGCTGCCCATGTAGCCGGTTAAATCAGGCTTCGAACGGTGGCTGCTTATGCGGCAGCTGAAATAAGCTTGGCGCGATAGCTGCTCGTACGGCCGCTGGGAGTCAAAAATCCGTACGGCTGCAGGCAGTCAAAAATCCGTGCGGCCGCCGGTCAGAGTCAAATTTAGCCGCCGGTCAAAGTCAAATTTAGCCGCCGGTCAGAGCAAGATTTAGCCGCCGGTCAGAGTCAAGCGTGGTCGCCACTCAGAATTCAGAGCTGCACCGGATGGAGGAGAAATAAGGAGATTTTTCATGTCGGAAACTTTACTGATGATATTTGAGATAATAGGAACCGTCGCCTTTTCCGTATCGGGGGCCATGGTAGGCATTGCGAAGAAGATGGACATATTTGGCATAGTAATTCTGGGACTTACTACCGCGGTGGGTGGAGGAGTGATAAGAGATGTCGTCCTGGGCATAACGCCGCCTATCACTTTTGTCAATCCTGTATATGCAGCCATTGCAGTCGTCACGGCCATAGTGGTTTTCCTGCCGTCAGTACGCAGGATTATCACTAAGAGTCCGGCATATTACGAAAAGGTCCTTTTGCTGATGGACTCCATAGGATTAGGAGTTTTTACCGCGGTGGGAATACGCACGGCTTATGGGGCTTCCTATGAAACTGCGGATGCGAATAATATTTTTCTGCTGATATTCGTAGGTTTGGTCACAGGCGTAGGCGGTGGAGTTCTTCGCGATATAATGGCGGGAGACAGGCCGTACATATTTGTCAAGCATTTTTACGCCAGCGCTTCGCTGATAGGAGCTGTGATATGCAGCTTGATGTGGGGATATTTTGGACAGACGATATCAATGACGGCGGGAACGGCTGTCGTGATAACGCTCAGATTGTGCGCCGCCCGCTTCAGATGGAGTCTGCCTAAGCCGGATTAGCAGGAGTTTACCGGTACGTGCGTGAGCTTTTTATGTCAGCCGCGAGGTATTCTCTATGGCGGTTCGGGTGCGGTCCGCGGGAAAATCTCTATGGCGATTCGGTGCGGTTCGGGTGCGGTCCGCGGGGAGTGGGTCGCGTGGGGTTCGTAGGGAAGTCCGCGGAAGATGCTAAGAGTCCAGGAGGAAAAGCACCAATGATGAAAAGTATTGAAGACCAGAAGCGCGGTGCGCGCATGAGAGGGATTACGGCAAGGGACAGCCTGACCGCTGAAGTGCGGGAAGAACTTTCTGAGCGTATTTCCCGGGCAATAATGGCTTCGGAGGAATATAAAAGAGCAAAAGTGATTATGCTCTATAAGGCGGTAAAAGGCGAAGTAAAGCTTGACGTTCTGGAAGAGCGTGCGGCCGCTGACGGCAAAAAGCTGGCTTATCCCCTCTGCGTGGGCAGAGGAAAGATGATTGCCTTGAGTCCTGCCTCAGATGAAAGCTGGATTAGCGGAACATATGGAATAACTGAACCGGCGGCGGAAAAATCTGAATCGGTCAGGCCGGAAGACATAGACATGATCATCTGCCCCTGCACGGCTTTCGACGAGCAGGGACGGAGAGCAGGTATGGGCGGAGGATATTATGACAGATTCCTGACGTCATGCAGCGGCGCCTGTATAGCCGCGGCGGCTTTTGAAGTTCAGAAAGCCGATGAAGTGCCGGCCGCAGAACTTGATGTTGTGATGGATAAAATATTTACAGAAAAAAAGATTTATTCAGGAGCGTTTTCGGGGTGGTCTTCCGAAAAATTTGATGTATAATATTTGTTAAGAAAAGTTGTTAAGAAAAGTTCTTAGGAAAAGCTGCGGAGAAACGCTGAATAGAAACACATGATCTACAAGGAGTTTGATTTTATGGATATGGCGGGCATCAAGAGCAAAATATTTATAGAAATTGGAGATATAACCAAGTCGGAGTGCGATGCCATAGTCAATGCGGCCAACAGAAGCCTGCTTGGCGGCGGAGGCGTGGACGGAGCGATTCATAGAGCCGCAGGGCCGGGACTGCTTGAAGAATGCAGGCAGCTTGGAGGATGTGAAACAGGGCAGGCTAAGATTACCGGAGGATACGGGCTGAAGGCGAGGCATGTAATACATACGGTCGGCCCTGTTTACTCTGGCAGGGACAGCGATGAGGCTCTGCTGCGCAGATGTTACAGGAATTCTCTCGCTCTGGCGAGAAAAAATCAGATCCATACTGTGGCATTTCCTGCGATTTCGACGGGAGTGTACGGATATCCGCCGGAAGAAGCCGTTCCGGCTGCATTCAGTGAAGTCGCTGCTTGGCTGGAGGAAAATGACGATTACGATATGCGGGTAACTTTTGTATGCTTTAACGAAAAGATATATAAATTATTTCAAGAGAAGTGTTTGCGGAGGTAGAAGCGTGGGAGTAGAAGTGGAAGAAAGCGTTAATGAATCAAAGGGGAAAAAGGTAAAAAAGCATGAAATAGATATGGTCAACGGGCCGATATTAAAGAAAATGCTGATATTTGCCTTTCCTCTGATGTTCTCAAGCATCCTGCAGATGCTCTTCAACGCGGCCGACATCATAGTAGTCGGTCGCTTTGCAGGGGACAATTCCCTAGCAGCCGTAGGCTCGACTACATCACTGATAAACCTGCTGACTAACCTTTTCATAGGTCTTTCGGTAGGTTCCAATGTATTGGCAGGAAAGTATTTCGGCGGCAGGAAGACAGAAAAACTCAATGAAGCGGTGCACACTTCCGTAACCATCAGTCTGATAAGCGGCGTGGCCTTAGCTGTCATAGGCTTTATCGCGGCGGAACCCATACTGAGACTGATGCAGACTCCAGACACGGTTGTGCATCTGGCCGCTCTTTATATGAGGATACTTTTCCTAGGCATGCCTGCCATGATGCTTTACAACTTCGGGAGCGCCATACTCAGAGCCAAGGGAGATACAAGGAGACCGCTTTATTATCTGATGATGGCGGGCGTCGTCAACGTAGGACTCAACCTGTTCTTCGTAATAAAATTCCACATGGACGTCGCCGGAGTCGCCACTGCTACGGTCATCTCCGAATGTCTTTCCGCAACTCTGGTAATAAGGTGCCTGTTCAAAGAGGAAGAAGGCTTCAGGCTGAGCTTTAAAAAGCTGGGAATACATAAAGAACATCTGAAGAGCATACTGAGGGTAGGACTGCCTTCAGGCTTTCAGGGCGTGCTGTTTTCCGTGTCCAACGTGATAGTTCAGGCGTCGATAAACTCTTTCGGCGACATCACCATGGCGGGAAGTGCGGCGGCCAGCAACATAGAAAATTTCGTATACTTCGGTATGAACGCCTTTTATCAGGCGGCGATTTCTTTTACCAGCCAGAACGTGGGGGCTAGGAGATATGACAGAGTCCAGCCGATAATGATAAGATCAGTCATGTGCGCTGCGGTGACGGGGCTGGTGCTGGGAAATTTATCTTATCTGCTGGGAAATACTCTGCTGGGAATTTACAGCAGCAGTGCGCCTGTCATCGCCGAGGGAATGAAGAGGCTGGCGGTGATATGCACCACCTATGCTTTCTGCGGAGTGATGGACACCATGGTAGGCGTACTGAGGGGTCTGGGATATTCCATAGTGCCGATGATCGTTTCGCTGGTAGGAGCATGTCTGCTGAGGATAGTGTGGATAGCGACCATCTTCCAGATAGACGCTTTCCATACGCCGACGGTAGTATATCTGTCCTATCCTGTGACATGGTTCATAACCATGCTGGCTCATATAGCCTGCTACATATTCATAATGAAACATATTAAAAAGGAGTTGCCTAATGAAAGTCTTATTGGTGAACGGCAGTCCTCATAAGGAGGGCTGTACATTTACAGCGCTCAGCGAAGTCGCGAGGACGCTGGAAGAGGAAAAAATAGAAACTGAAATTTTCTGGATCGGAAACAATATCTCAGGCGGCTGCATATCATGCGGAAAATGCGCAGAACTGGGGAAATGCGTTTTTGACGACAGCGTTAATATCTGCCGTGAAAAGGCATACGAAGCAGACGGCTTCGTCTTTGGAAGTCCGGTTCATTATGCTGCCATGGCAGGAAACATGAAATCATTCATGGACAGACTTTTTTATTCTGAAGCCGGCGGCAACGGCGGAAAGGCGTTTTACATGAAGCCGGCCGCCTCGGTGCTCTCAGCCAGAAGAGCGGGAACGACGGCGGCCTTCGATGAGATAAACAAATACTATACCATAAGTCAGATGCCGGTGGTTTCCTCCCGTTATTGGAACATGGTCCACGGAATGAACGCCGAAGAGGTTCTCAAGGATGAAGAGGGGCTATACACCATGCGCATTCTGGCGAGAAATATGGCCTACATGCTCAGGTGCCTTGAAGCGGGCAGAAAGGCCGGCGTGGCCATGCCGGCCGCAGAAGAACCGCGCCGAACCAATTTTGTGAGGTAGAAAACCATCAGCTTTTGAAGTGTGATGCTCTATCCTGTTTATCGTAGCGGCCGTCATAGTTTTAGTTTTATGACGGCTGCTTTTTCTTTCTGCTGAAAAATGCAAACAGAGGCTGAAGAATTATCGGCAGCCATAATATAGGAGCGAACAGGCAGTAGCCCGTTCCGTCGATTCCCAGCGTGTTGGTGACGAAGATCGCTGTCGCAGACCATGGAATAATGGGCGAGATGCCTGTTCCTGCGTTGAGAAGGACGGCTGTCAGCTTTTCGCGGGAAACGTTGTTTTTATCAAAGATTTCGTTCAGCGCCGGTGCGAGTATGGAATTGATGGTATAATAGTTGCCGGTCACGACGAAGCATATCGTGTGAAGAGCGACTGCGCCGGTGACCACGCTGCCGGCAGAATGTGCGTTGCGGAACACTCTTTCAAAGAAACAGGTGATTATCCCAAGGCGCTTTATTATACCGCCGAAGCAGGCGGCGAACAGGAGTAAAATGAGTATCGAGGCCATGCTGTCCACGCCGCCGTAGTGCAAAAGGTCGTTTACCATCTGGTTTTCCGCCATGTTGTATCCGCTCATCAGCCCTGCCGTGACTTCTGTCATGGAGCGGCCCTGAACCAGCACGGATTCCGCAACTCCGGCAATTATGCCGAGAACAAAAGTCGGAATCGTAGGTATCTTCAAAATCATGAACAGTATCAGAAGAACAGGCGCAATCAGAGTCAGCACACCCAGGTTGAATTCGCTTGACAAAGCTGTAAGTATCTGATTGGTCGCCTGGGTATGGTCTTCGCCTGTCGGGGCAGTGGCAAGCCCCAAGTAAATGTAAAGTATGACAGAGGCTATGAACGCAGGAATATTGGAATATGCAGTGGCCATGATGCCTCTGTTAGGTTCGACTGACGTCAGCTCTGTCGCCAGAACCAGCGAACTTGAAAGCGGCGACATCTTATCGCCGAGAAAAGCTCCTGAAACAATGGCGCTTATGGTGTAGGCCGGTTCAATGCCCAGACCGCTGGCTATACCTGCGAAAGCCACGCCCAGCGTCGACATTACGCCCCAGGAGGTCCCTATAAGCATGCCCATGAGAGAGCACATAAGGAAGGTTATTATCAGAAAGAACCTTGCATCGATTATTTTCAGACCTATGTAGATGAGCGTAGGCACGGTACCGCCTATGATCCAGCTGGCTACCAGCGCACCTATCAGGAGAAGCATGAGTATGGGAGTCACAAAGGACATCACCGAGGAAACCATGTTCTGCTGGAGCTCGTCGTAAGGAATCTTTCTGATTAAAGCGATGATTCCCACGAAGATGGATTCGGCTATGAGTATAACTGCTATGGGCATTTCAAAGATGAATAATCCTGCCACCATTACTGCTGAAATACCAAGAAGAGTAAGGCAGGACTGCTTAAAATTTAAAGTCATAATGTCACCTGCATATAAAATTTTTATCGTTTTTCGCAAACGGTCGGCGGTGAATGCAAATCGCCGGCGCGCGTCTTACAAACCAACGGCATACATTCTAAATCGCGGCGCGTTTAAGCCGACGCCCGGCATTGCAATCTAAGCTGAGAATTGGAAGCCGCCGCCTTTACTTGCAAGCCGGAGCTAATAGTCCGTGTTGGTCCACGGTTTTTGCCTGCAGTAGAAGAGCCTGTCGAGCTCTTCTTCATACTGCGGTTTGTCCAGCGTTATCGCTCCCAGTCTCACGAGGGAAGAAAATCCGCAGCTTCCCATGAAGAGGGAAGAAAGTGTGGAAAGGGTGCATCTGACAGAGACATCTGCCGCGGAATCTTTTTCTGCCAGCCGCCACGAACTTCCGGAACTGTCTGCGGTGAAAGCTGCGCAGACCTCTTTCGTACAGTGGTTAAGCTCGTCGTCATATATGAATCTGACCGTCAGGACTGAAGCCGGGAATTTTCTGTAACCGGTAGAGGCGATGAAAACTTCCGGGTCGACAACCTTGTACATGGTTCCCACGGCGGAAACATTGGTCTGAAGAAAGCCGAAATCTATATAATTTCCGGAAATGTCCTGAGACGACGGCAGAAGATGGTAAAAATCAGGTTCTCCCGTGCGCAGTACTACGGTCTGAGCCAAATCGCTCTGATTTCTCAGATAGCCGAGTAGTCTGAGCAGCACCTTGCCGTCCATGTATACCAGCTCGTCGACCTCCATCCTGTTGAGCGTGTAGTTGACGTCGCTTTCGCATACGAGGCGGTAAGAAACATAACCTGTCATGCGGCCGTCCTCGAAGCAGCCGATGCGCCTGGACTGGGTGTCTTCCTCTATGGCGCGTATTTCGTCCTCGAACTTTTCCGCCATGCCATGATTTTTATCTGCGAAAGCCGAGTGGCACCTGATCATTTCCTCGACGTCGCTTGAGGTGAGAAATCTCAGCGCGGACATATCCTCCCTGTCTATCTTTGGCAGGTTTTCGGAGGGAATCCTGTACTCGTCCAGCTTGGAGCCGCAGCCGTAGCCCATTTTGCGGTAAAAATCCATGCGGAAAGGAAGCAGCATGGCCACTGAATTGCCGCAGCGTACAGCGTAATCTTCAAAAAAACGGACCATTTCAAGTGCAGCGCCTTTCTTCTTGTGCAGCGGATGCACGCCGAGAGCCATCTGCCCTGTCGCGGTCTGCATTCTGCCGAAAAGATTGACGGAAAAGTCTATCAGCTTCATGGTGGCTATAAGGCGGCCGTCCTCAAACAGACCATAAAAATGTATATGCTTGTCGTTTTCCATGGAATTGAGGATTTTAGGCCTGTACTTTTCACGGCCCTCATCGCCTATATCCTTGTATGCAGGGTAGGCGTTGAGATATATGGTGAGATAATCTTCGATATGCTGAGGCGTTATCAGCTTGATTTCGCGGTTCATGGCCGTACCTCCGTAAATAATCTTATAAATAATATTAAATTAGGCGCTAAGGAAATGTCAAGAGTTTGCAGTCCGGTGGAAAAATAAATTTGATATCAGCTACAAAATAAAGTTGAGATAAACTGCGGACGCTCTGGAATAAAACGGCCGTGTGTAGTATTATATTATTGTCTGCTCGATGGACGTACACGCGCGGCGGTGTGCCTTGCATGGGCTAAGCTTTGACATCGCGCGGCAGAGGTGCTGTCTTATTTGGCTTAAGACCGGCGGCAGAATTTACGCAATTTAACAGGAGGTCAGTGGATGAAACCGATAGCGCACATACGCACGGAATTTACTGAAAAATTCGGCATACCCAGACAGAGCGGCCTTGCGGAAACCGAAGGATATATAGAATTTGAACCTGAGTACGCTTCTCCCGAAGCGGTAAGAGGGCTTGAAGATTTTTCCCATATCTGGCTGATATGGAAGTTTTCAGAGTCGGAGGGAAAAGGCTGGTCGCCCACGGTGAGACCTCCCAGGCTTGGCGGAAACGAGCGAAAAGGAGTATTTGCGACCAGATCGCCTTTCCGCCCCAATCCAATAGGGCTTTCCTGCGTAAAGCTCGAAAGCATTGAAATGAGACGAAACGGCCCTGTGCTCAAGATAATCGGCGCCGATTTGCTGGATAATACTCCGATATACGATATAAAACCTTACGTCCCTTTCGTTGACAGCGTGCCTGAGGCCAGCGGAGGATTTGCCAAGGAATCTCCGGCGAAGATGAAGGTGGTATTTGAAGAAAAGCAGGCGTCTGACGGACAGGAGAACTTTTCCGCGCCTGATACCGCGATGGACGAGAAAACCAGAAAAGTCGTTGAACAGATATTATCCCAAAATCCTGTTCCTGCATATCAGCATGATGAAAACAGGATATACGGCATGGATTACGGCGGGTTCAGCATAAAATTCAAAGTCGGCAGGAGACAAATTACCGTCGTTGACATACGCCGCAAGTGTGATAAAATTTAAAACAGACAGTCAAAATTCAAAACGGAGATACAGATGGAAAGAGATTATATAAAACCTGAAAAAACAGCAAAAAAATGTATGCGGATATCGTGCGCAATGTGGCTTGTGCTCATCATGGCCGCGGCCACCCTTGTAGTTTTGCTTGCCATAGACGCCGGTTTGGCCGGCAGCATAATCCTTGCCCTAGGATGGATATTGTCGATAATCTATATAATAGCAGCTCCAAAAGTGAGATATGAAAGGTACAGATACTGTATCGACAGTGAAGCTATCAGAGTCAGGGAAGGTCTGCTTTGGATAAGCGAAAGCATAGTGCCGATAGAGAGACTGCATAAGATAGAAGTTTCCCAAGGCCCTGTGGCCAGGATGTTTGGGCTGTTCACCGTCTGCGTAACTACAGCAGGAGGCGATGTAAACATAAAGTTTCTCCAGGAAGATAAGGCCAATGAAATAGCTGAAACACTGAAAATAAAGATCAACAGCATAGTCACTGCGGAAAGAGCAGGAAGAGCCAATGGATAAGAGTCATGAGAACATAGAAAAAACAGACAGTATTAGGCTCCGGTGCCACTTTTCCATAATCTTTGAAAGCCTGTGGCAGTTTTGGGTGGCAATAATACTGATAGTAATAAATCAGATAGACGACGTGATAGAATTTGTAAGGAGTATAGGCGAAGATGGCGGAGTCGTCTCCTTCATAAGAGAAGGCGGTTTCTGGGGTCTTTTGGCCATACTGCTGATTACTCTCATAGTGCTCGGCATACAGTTTTTCAGATGGCGCAAGACTTACATAATCATTGAGGAAAATCTGGTTATAATAGAGCGAAACACTCTGAAAAAATATAAGAACACCATCGCGATGGAGAATATTTCCGCCATAAATATGGAAAGAAATCTCTTTGAACGCATAGTCGGCACTTACAGAATAAAGATGGATACGGGAAGCTTGACTACAGCCAACGAGACCGATGTCTCCATTGTTTTCAGAGAAGATCAGGCCGTCAGGTTCAGGAAGACCGTCCTTGAGAGGATGAACGCGGCTAAAGGCGGAGACCCCGAGCAGGCTGTTTCAGAAGAAAGGCAGCCTGACCAGCTGGCGGCAGTGAATGCGGTGGAGAAAGACATCCTGCACTACAGCGTCAAAGATATGCTCAAACATTCCCTGTACACATTGCCGCTTTTGAGTCTTTTGATAGCGGTATGCGGTATAGGAGGAGCCTGCTGGTATATTTCCCGCTTCGGCTTCGACAGCTTTGTCCGTGACGCGCTGGGAGGCTTCATCGCAGTCGTGTTCATGGTATTGGGAAGCTTGTATAACCTAGTTAAAAAGTTTCTCATATATTATGATTTCACCGTGTACAGAGACGGCAATGATCTGCATGTCAGATGCGGTCTCGTAAACCTGAGAAGCTATACGATTCCGGTGGATAAGATAACCGCTTTGAAGATCGAACAGCCGCTGATGTCAAAACTGTTTCATAAATACAATACTAAAGTAGTGACGGTTGGCATAGGCGATGAGAAAGGGGAATCATCAAACATAACCATGTCCCTTTCCGCAGAAGAACTGATGTTTTGGCTGAAAGCCCTGGTTCCCGAATATGTGTGGGGAGAAATGCTCAAGACCAATAGAGAGGAAAGAGCAGGCGTAAAGGTCAGAGCCGTCAAATCTGTAAAATGGCACTTATTTTTCGCCGCCTGGGCCGTCATATTGTCGTTGCTTACGACGTTGCCTCTGCTGGTAAGCATAGGCGTGCCTGCTTTGATAGATTTATTTATTTTGCTGCTTTACGTGTTGTCATACATGTCAGCAGGGTATATGATCAGAGAAGAGGGACTGGTGGTCAGCGACGGATATTTCACCAGACAGTATTCCATATTTAAATACGACAGGATGCAGATCATGAATATGAGTTATCATCCCATCGCAAAAAGAACAGGATGCGGCTGCGGCAGCGTGTTGCTTCTCAATTCTGCTGCCAGTATTCCATATATAAAAGAAGAGCTAGCATTAGAAATCTCTGACAAGATGATAGGAGGAAGAAAATGAGAAAAATTGTAGCTACAAAGAAAGCTCCTGCAGCGATAGGTCCTTACGCTCAGGCAAACATCTACGGAAACCTTGTGTTCACTTCAGGACAGGTTCCTCTGGTTCCGGAGACCGGAGCCGTTGTAGAGGGCGGCATTGAAGAACAGACCAAGCAGGTGTTCGCAAACCTCAAGGCTATTCTTGAGGAAGCAGGAAGCGGACTTGACAAGATGATCAAGACCACTTGCTTCTTAAAGGATATGAACGATTTTGCCACTGTAAACGAGATCTACGGCAGCTATTTTGAGGGCGAATTCCCTTCAAGATCAGCCATCGAAGTGGCAAGACTGCCTAAAGACGTGCTCATTGAAATCGAAGCAATAGCGTATATCTAAAATCTTCTGCGGCGCGGCGGCTTGGAGATGATGCAAAGTATGATTATGCAGAGTATGATGATGCAAAGTATGATTATGCTCTGGCTCCGAGCCGCTGGCAGCAGGTGGTATTGCTGGCCGGCACCCCGGCAGCCCGAAGCCTTTAAGACAGATTTAAAACAATTTTGCGTCGGCCAGAAGACTTTAAGACAGATTTACGGCTTTGCCCATAGAAATGTGTTAAAGCCTCCGGGCTTACTGACACTCTCTTGCTGACATTCTAAAGAAAAGTTTTTGAGGGAACCATGACGAAAGAAAAAGACTTTAGAAAACCTATGATGCGCATATTCGTATCATATTTCGGAACGCACAAAAAACTATTCATATTGGATATGAGCTGCGCTTTTTTAGTGGCGGCTATAGACGTGGCTTTTCCGCTGGTAAGCAGGTTCGCCATGTATGAACTGCTTCCGGGAAAGCTTTACCAGACGTTTTTTACCGTTATGACTATCACTTTGATCGCCTTTCTGCTGCGGTCGATATTTTATTATGTGATAACTTATCTCGGACACAGATTCGGCATACTGGTGGAGGCTGATATAAGGGAGGATCTGTACAGACATTTCCAGGTGCTGGACTTTGATTTTTATGACAGGAACAGGACAGGTAAGCTTATGAACCGCCTCACAGGCGACTTGTTTGAAATAACTGAGCTGGCGCACCACGGACCTGAGGACATGCTGATTTCCATAGTTACGATAGTGGGAGCGCTTATCGTGATGTTCTGCATGGAATGGAAACTGGCTCTGGTGGTGCTGATAATGGTGCCGACATTTGCGGCCATAGTGATGCTGTGCAAGAAGAGCATGGCAGATTCATCTGTAAAAGTAAAAAAGAGGATGGCAGACATAAATGCTGACATCGAGTCCACCATATCAGGTATGAAAACGTCAAAGGCCTTTGACAACATGGACATAGATTATGAGAGATTCGAGCGTTCCAACGACACCTACAAGGAGTCAAAAACAGACTATTATAAAGCCATGGGGCGTTTCAACGGCTCGCTGGAATTCTCGATATGCGCCCTGCAGGTAGCGGTCATAGCCTTCGGCGGCTGGCTCATAATGGACGGAACTCTCAACTATATTGATCTTATAACCTTCACGCTTTACGTCACCACATTCGTCACTCCGGTACGAAAATTGGCTACATTGGCGGAAATCCTGACTAATGGTTTTGCCGGTCTTAAAAGATTCGTGGAAATAATGCGCATAGAGCCGACGATAAAAGAAAAGGAAAATCCGCATATCCTCAGCAACGTCAGGGGTGAAATACGACTGGAGCATGTGGATTTCGCATACGACGGCGATGACAAGGATGTGCTGAAAGACGTTTCCCTGGACATAAAGGCCGGAGAATGTATCGCCATAGTAGGTCACTCGGGCGGCGGAAAGAGCACCATGTGTCAGCTTATCCCGCGCTTTTATGATGTGGACGGAGGAAGTATAACCATAGACGGCGTCGATGTGAGGGACGTTTCAAAGAGCTCTCTCAGGAGCAGCATCGGCATAGTCCAGCAGGACGTCTTCCTTTTCGCCGATACGATCTATGAAAACATAAGATACGGAAAGCCAGGCGCTTCTAGGGAGGAAGTCGTCGCGGCCGCCAAGAAAGCTGAAATATACGACGACATCATGCAGATGAAAGACGGCTTCGACACTTACGTAGGAGAGCGGGGAACGCTGCTCTCAGGCGGCCAGAAGCAGAGAATTTCCATAGCGAGAATTTTTCTGAAAAATCCGCCTATACTCATTTTAGACGAAGCCACTTCCGCCCTTGACAGCATAACTGAGCAGCAGATACAAAAATCTTTCAGCGAGCTTTCAAAGGGCAGAACGACTCTGATGATAGCCCACAGGCTGGCCACTATAAAGGATGCGGACAGAATTGTCCTCATGGACGGAGGCATGATAAAGGAAGAGGGAACTCACGACCAGCTTATAGCCGTCGGCGGTGATTACAAGAAGCTCTACGAGACTCAGAACCTGGCTGCAAAATAGCTCAAACGCCGGCTGCAAAATAGCTCAAACGCCGGCTGCAAA
>OLRF01000374.1_pt1 | contig 59969 bp, 49 predicted proteins | sample 1672061 | NCBI WGS metagenome assembly OLRF01 (sample SAMEA3136641, study PRJEB25190) | human gut metagenome | reverse complement strand
CTCGGTTATATGAAGGGTATGTTGCAGATAATAATCTGATGATCTACCATGAAAAGAGAGTCCGGCTTCCAAAGCCGAAATATATTGTCTTTTACAATGGTACAAAAAACCAGCCAGATTCCATGGAGTTAAGGCTTTCAGACTGCTTTGAAAATACAGATAACGAAGCACCTTGCCTGGAATGCACCGTAACCATGTTGAACATCAACTATGGTCACAATCAGGAGCTGATGAAGCACTGCAGAAGGCTTGAAGAATATTCCATATTCGTCCAATGTGTCAGGGAATATATACAGTCGGAACCTTCTGTGGAAGATGCATTAGAAAAAGCAATTGATACCTGTATTCACCAGGATGTGTTGGCAGATTTTCTCAAGAAACATCGAGCGGAGGTGACAAATATGATCCTGACGACATATGATAAAGACTTATATGAGAAAACCTTGAAGGAAAATGCCAGAGAGGAAGGTAGAGAAGAAGGGCTTATGGAAGGACGCGCTAGAGGCAGAGTGGAAGGCAGAGAAGAAGGTATGGAATATCTAAATCAGCTAAACAAATATCTCTTAAAATCCAAGCGCTACAATGACCTCGAACGTGCTACCGAAGATATCGAATATCAAAAGAAACTATTAAAAGAATTTGGCATTGAATCGAATGATACTAAGTAAATTATCTACGTTATGCCAAACGGAGGTAACAAATATGATCTTAACGACATATGATAAAGACTTATATGAGAAAACCTTGAAGGAAGATGCCAGAGAGGAAGGTAGAGAAGAAGGCAGAGCTGAAATAATAGCAGAATTAAACCAATTAACCAAATATCTCCTAAAAGCCAAACGCTACAGCGACCTTGAACGCGCTACCGAAGACATCGAATACCAAAAGAAACTATTAAAAGAATTAGGCATTGAATAAAAACTAAATAACCCTTACCCCCATCCCGTGACTGATCACCGTCTAAGATGCAGTGCATCTCCCCTATATCAGTCACGGGATCTTTTTGTCCGGAAAATCCCTCTCCCTCACCGCTATAACCAGATCACTCCTTTTCTATGCGCTCCACGCAATCTATACTTTTTGTACTTCCATCACATTATTCCCAACTTTTACTTCTATTCTAATATCCCAATACATATAGTAGAGTCAGACACAAATATTACGCACTCCTACAAATCATGATGTTGGGGTAAAAGGTATTTTGATCCTTTTGATACCAGATTGCTACGTGCTTTGCACTCTCGTAATCCTCAAAAGCATTCGTAATCCGCTCATTTTTCTTTGAAAAATGGCTACTTACTCATGTTTTTAGCGGATCAAGAGGTCAAAAATCCTCTTGCAAGTAATCTTGCATCGGCTTTCTGACCTTTTGACCCTGGTATCAAATCATTATATTATTACAAAAACATTACTATTTCTTGTTATAGCTTAAAAAAGTTAATATTTTTCGTTATTGGTAATGATTCACGTAATGCTTTGTCAGATACAATACCTATATAAGATAAAAAAGTCTAAATAATTAGGAAGGGCAGATGAAAACTGACATGAATAAAAAGCAAAAAAATACAAGAACTTTTTTAATAAAAATCATGGATCAGCAGAACGGTACCTGGCAGGGCAGCGTTACTTGGGTGGAAGAGCAGCGAGAGCAGCATTTCCGCAGTGCCCTTGAATTATTGAAGCTGATAGACGGAGCACTTGATAACAATTATGAAGTCAGAATTGAGGAATAGAAGGAGGACGCCATGAAAAGTAATACAAAGAAACGTTTAATAGCATTCATGCTTTGCATGGTACTTGTGCTTAGCAGTGCGACATCAGCATTCGCTGATGAGCCACAGAACACAGACAGCCAGAGCCAGACCGAAGCAGTAGCAGAGCCGGCGGCAGATGAGGCTACAGGAGATGAGGCTAATACAACTGACATCGAAATACCTTCGGAAAAAGAATGGTCAGTACAAGTTGGAAATGCTACTGTTAAAGTAAAAGGATCAGCAGATGCTCTTCCTGAAAATGCACAGCTTTCTGTATCAGAGATTACTTCAGAAGATGAAGTAAAAGAAATCGAAAAAGCAGTAGAAGAAAAGGCAATTGAAGAACAGTTTACTGTTAAAAATATTTTTTCCTATGATATTAAATTCCTGGTAGACGGTTCCGAAGTACAGCCAACCACTCCGGTTCAGGTTAGCGTAGACACACCGGAGATCACATCCGATCAAAATGCAGCAGTACTGCATGTAGATGATAATAATGTAGCGGAAGATATGAACGGTGCTGTTGATGGAGAAGGAAAAGTCGTATTCGATGCTCCGCATTTTTCTAAATATGTCATTGTTCAGAAAGGTGGTTCAGAAGTTACTGTTACCATAGAACACTATGATGATACAAAAAATCCCAAAGAAAAGATATATGCAGATGATGTATTAACACTTCCAATCGGAGGCAAAATCAACGATTATACGAAAGCAACAAACTGGGACGTTGCAAGCGTTACTAAAGTAGAAACAGCAGCAGACGGAACTGAAACAACAACGACTGTAAATACAAACAATGAACTTTCAGTTACTAAAGATTGTACGATTAAAGTATATTACACTCCTAAAACTAAGGATTTCGATGGTGCTACAACATTTTATGATTATACTGTAAAAGCTGTAACAGACGACGAAGCCAGAAATAATAATAATACATATTATTCGTTTAATATGCTTGGTGAGGAACCAAACAAAGGAAGAAAATTAACAGCAGGAACTAGAGAACACAACTTTGAACAGTACAAATATTGGATTCCAATTGGTAGTTACTCTGCAAATGATTATACGCGTAGTACCAACGTTGTAAAAGGCATTCTCAAAGGATTGGATGAGAATGGTAAGGTTGAGTTTAATTATCCGGAACCGGGTTTTTTCGAGGACTCGGATGCTACTTGCACCGTAAAAGTAGAAAAACAAGGCTGGTTTGACTCTTACAAGGAAAATGAAACCAGATATCTTCGAAAAGTTTACAAAGATTTAAAACTGGGCTTTGAACAAAAAGGAGATACCTACACATTAAAAAATGTGAAAGACCAAAATGGTAATACACTTACCACCGAAGGAGCAGATTTTTATCCGTTGGATGGCGATCGGAAGCTCAACTATGAAAATTCCGAAACAGCACATAATTATTTCTTTGGAATGCGGTACGATGTTTCGTTTAAGATCGGAGATTATGTAGGACCGATGAATTATGAATTTACCGGAGATGATGACTTATGGATGCTGCTCGATGGTAAATTGGTTCTGGATCTTGGCGGAATTCATGGGGCAGCTGACGGAACTGTTGATATATGGGAGAAATTAGGAAAAACAGCCGATCAGCTTACTTCTGAAGAAAAAGAACAAGAACATACATTAACCGTTCTGTACATGGAACGAGGTGCCGGAGAATCAAACTGTAAGATGAAATTCACTCTTCCATCAGCAAGTATAGCGGAAGTTAGTCAGGTTCCGATGGCTGAATTGAACCTTCAAAAGGTTAACAAGGAGAACGAAGGATTACAGGGCGCCAGATTTACTTTAGTAAATGATGAAACAGGCGAAACACAGACTGCAACTTCCGCAGGAAAAAATGGTAATGTGAATTTTACCAAACTTCGCGTGGGAACATATACATTACGTGAAGATGCTGCACCTAGCGGATATATTCCGTCCTTGGACAGCTGGATTGTAAAAGTTGAATCAGACAGCAACAATACAGCTATAGCAACCTTATATCTGTCGGATGGAACTACACCATATACAGACAAAGAAGGATCTTATTACCAGATTCTGAACATGACAAAAGAAGAGCTGATAAACAGTTCGCTTGACTATAATAAGACAGCAAAGGTGATTGATTGGGATAAACGTACCTATCAGATTGATATTACTGCAGCTTCCAAATTAACATCAACTACTTCGACAGAACAGGCTGCGGTAGCAGATGTAATGATGGTTTTTGATACATCGGGTAGTATGTTGTATGACGATGAAGATTATGATTCTAGTGGGTTTAAGCGTGTCGGAGAATATAAGAGCTGTAAAGATTCTTTAGATACAACCAAGGTTTATTATTACGGCAAAGAAATTGTGAAAGTCAAATATAAAACTTGGTCTTATAAAAATGCGAAACAACCAATGATATATCTTAATGGAAATTGGATGTATTATAATGGTACTTCATGGCAAGCAATTTCAGATAACGAGACAACAAAGGTTTATACGATTGATAGTAGTTTAACCGGCTTAAAGGAAGCAGCTTCTGCTTTTACTACATCAATGGCAGCTTCTTCTGCCAAGAGCAGAATCGGTATAGCAACATTTAATTCGGTTGGAAATCTTGTGAGTGGTCTCACAACAATTGGAAGTAACAAAGACGACTTAGTGAAGAAAATCAGTAGTATCTACGCATCAGGTGGAACATCTCCACAGCTTGGTTTAAATCTTGCATTGGAACAACTAGAAAGCAACAAGCAAGAAAACGTCCCACGTTATGTGATCTTATTCACAGATGGAGATCCGTCCGATGATAATGATAGAGAAAAGTCTGAATTGCAAGCTGATAAGCTCAAAGAAAAAGGCATTACCGTTTACACAATTGGCTTGAAGCTTACTGATAAAACCAAGAAATGGTTGGAAGATGAAATCGCATCTGAAGGCTGTGCATATTCTGCTTCGAATATTGAAGGATTGAAAACTATTTTCAAAAATATCCAGACAACCATAACACACTATCAGGATATGAAGAATGCCCAGATAAAAGATGTGATCGATCCTAGATTTATTATACTGGATGATTCTGGAAATCCAATTACTTCCGATTATTCTGGAATTGATAATGGTATCACGTTAAAGAATGGTGGAACGGTATATTATGATAAAACTACTGGTAATCAGTACATTGTTTGGAATGAACAAACAATTCCGAATAGTAAGAATGGAAGTTGGAAAAAGTCAATTACTGTAAAAGCCAAAGATGACTATATCGGCGGAAACAATGTAGCTACCAATATTTCACCAGATTCCAAAATCTCTACTGGATATGGAGACGCAGTTCTTCCACAGCCTAAGGTAAATGTAAAAGCCGAACTGAAGGTCAAAAACAAAGAAGTTACGATCTATAAAGGTGATAGTCTTCCGGATACAAACACTGTATTGAAGGAAATGTTCGATCTTGAAGGAAATACTAGTAAGTATAATGTTCCGGAGAGTAGTTTTACAACTAAATGGTACAGTAATCCAGAATGTACAACTGAGGTTACAAATTTAACTGCAGATACAAATACTACATATTATCTAAAAGTAAGTTATAATGCAGGAGAATCGACACCTAAAAGTAATGCAAATACAGACGGTAATATAGCAGGTGGTGAAGATCATATTGTAGAGGCTGTAAATGAAAGTGATTCTGCAAAACTGTATGGCATTTATACAATCAAGGTTGTATCAGGTGAAATCCAGATTACAAAGAAACTGGAAAGCGCGTTGGGAACAGATTGTACATTCAATTTCAGTATTAAAGACGAATCTGGAAAGGAAATCAAAAAAGTTTCTATTACTATTCCAGCAGGTTCCACTGAAGTAAAACTTGCTGGTAAAGACCTGAAGAATTTACCTCGTGGAACATATACCATAAGCGAAGTAAATTCGAATGGATATGTATTAACCAATTATCAGGTTGATGAAACTACAAACTGTAGAAATACTCGTAATGAGGGACAAGAGAGTGTCACATTCAAACTCGGATATGAGACAAACGCTGATAGTAATGGTAAAGATGTTGATGTTATCAAAAACTACACTTATGATAAAAACAGTGGTGGAACCGTTGGAAGTGTTACTTTTACAAATGTAAAGGCAACAAAGGATTGGGATATCGTAAAAGTTAGTACTAGCGGAAATCAGGTCAAACTTCAAGGTGCAAAATTTGAATTACTAAAAAATAACAAACCAGTATATATTGGTACATCAAATGACAATGGAAAAATCATCTGGAAAAAAGGTAAACAAACTGTAACAAACCTTGAACCTGGCGAGTATGTACTAAGAGAAACAAAAGCACCTGTCGGTTATGTACGAAGCGAAGAAACTTGGTCACTCAGTATAACAAAGGGTGGAAGTCTCGTATCCTATACTTCTGAAAAAACAGACAGTACAATTGATACAAGTACAATTACTGAATCTGATCCAACGCTTCATCTGTATTTTAAAAATGAAACAGCTTACGCCCTCCCATCAGCCGGAGGCACCGGAATTTACTTGTATATGATTGGCGGTATCTTACTTATGTTTGCAGCCGTATGGATCTTATATAAAAACAAATGCAAGGAGGTACTGGAAAAATAATTGTAAGAATTAATTTTTCAGTGGCTTCTTGCCACACAAAAACGTTATTGTCCCCTCATATGGGATAATAAAAAATGGGCAAAGCCCTTAAAGAAAAGGAGACAAAAATATGAAGAAGATGAGAAAAATCTTTGCAGTGTTATTAACACTGGCTATGGTATTCGGAATGAGTATGACATCGTTTGCAGCAACAAAAGATACTGCAACTATCACAGTTAATAACGCAGATAAGGCTACATTAACTTACGCACAGGTAATTAAAGCTGATCAGTCAACAGAAACAGGATGGGCATTTGTAAATACTGAAGTTGCTAATGCTTATAAAACAGCCTTTAAAGCAACCGATGATCAGGCAGCTATCAAAGCAATGCTTCCAGCTGCCAATGTAGATGCAAATAAATTAGGTGCTGCTCAGGCCAAGGCAGCAAATCATGTAACCTTTAATGCTATGGCAAACCCACAGACAGTAGATGCGGCAGGTGTTTATCTTGTTAAAGCAACTGAAGTAGGTTATACCTATAACATCATGAGTGCATATATTGGATTTGGTGAAGTTACTATTACTGGAGAAGAAGGTACAGTAAAATATGATTATCCATCTTTAGTAGATGCAGAACTGGGAGCAAAGAAAACACCAACTAAAGTAGAAAAAGAAGCTGTTGATACAGATAATGTAGTAGCAACAGGTGATATCCTTACTTACAAAGTAAAAACAAACGTTCCATTCATTGCACCTACAGATACAAATAAAACATTCTGGGCATATGATGAATTAACAGGTGCTGAATACACTGAAAAAGAAACTGCAACAATTACTCTTGGTGGAGAAAATGTAACAACAGCATATCCTATCAATTGGAACACAGACAAAGCAAAATTCAGTGTAGACTTAAGTAACATGACCAATGATGCAAACAGTAATGCGGGAAAAGAAGTAGTAATTACTTACAAGGTAAAAGTAACAGCTAATAATGACATTATTACTAACAAAGCTACAGCAGGACATAAAGGAACAACAGATTTCGGAAGTACAGAAATCAAAGTTTATCAGGGTAATATTACATTAACAAAGACTGGTGAAAATAATGTAAAACTTCCAAATGCTGGTTTTGAAGTTAGAAAAGACAGCAAAGATTCTAAAGCTTTAACATTCAAAAAACTTGCTGACGGTGTATACAAATACGACCCAAATAGTACTGTAACAGAAGTTTTCACTAAAGCAGACGGTACTGTAAAAGTTCAGGGTCTTGATGTTGGAACATACTACTTTAAAGAGAAAACAGCTCCAGAAGGATATTCTGTAAATCAGGATCAGGCTGAAGCAACATTAGCAGTAGAAGGCGATAAAGCAGCTGCAGTCCTTACAGCTAATACTTCCATGACAGATACAAAACTTTCCGCTCTTCCATCAACAGGTGGTATCGGTACTACAATCTTCACAATCGCTGGATGCCTCATCATGATCGCAGCAGCTGGCTTATTCTTCGCAAGCCGCAAAAAAACAAACAAATAATCTTTCATGATTATTTATAACCAGATATGGAATCCGGGGCAAATGCCCCGGATTCATAAAAAATAATACAACAGCAAGGAGAGTTCGGATGAAAAGCAAAACAAGCAAATTAATGATTGGAATCATATTTTTAGCCGGTTTGTCCTTACTGCTGTATCCCTTCGTAGCTAATCAGTGGAATAACTACAGACAGAAACAATTGATCAGCAGTTATGAGCAGACAGTATCTCAAAAAGAAGCATCCAACGGAATCGACTATGATGCAGAGCTTAAGAAAGCAGAAGCCTACAACGAAGCCTTACTTCCAAGTATCCTTCCTGACTCTTTCGCCATTGCAGATGCCAGTGAAGAAGACCAGACCTACATGAACACACTGAACATTGCCGGTGATGAGATGATGGGAATTGTAGAGATCCCAAAGATCGATATCAAGCTCCCGATCTACCACACCACAAAAGAAGATGTTCTGAAGCAGGCCGCAGGTCATCTGGAAGGAAGCTCCCTTCCGATTGGTGGCAAAAGTACACATTCCGTTATCTCCGCACACCGTGGACTTCCCAGTGCATCTCTTTTTACAGATCTGGATCAGCTGAAAAAAGGGGATCATTTTCTGATCCATGTATTAAACAAAACCTTATGTTATGAAGTAGATAAGATTTCCGTAGTAAAACCGGAAGAAACCTCTGCTCTTGCAGTCGAAGAAGGAGAGGATCTCGTAACACTTTTAACCTGTACTCCATACGGAGTCAATACCGAGCGGCTTCTGGTCCGTGGTCACCGCGTACCTTACGAAGAACAGAAGGTCGCAGACGAGAAGACACCACTTAGTGGCATCAGTCTTCATACAAATTATCTTTTATGGGTAATTATTGGTCTTGTAATTACCACAATCTTCATCCTTATGTTATACTTAAAGGAGAAGAAGCTTCAAAAGAAGAAAAATGAGACCTCTTAAAAAGAGAATAAGAACGAGAAAGGGAATATGCCTATGAAAAGAAAAATCTCAACCTTCCTTTTCGGTCTGTTATTCTTGATAGGATTTGGGATTCTGATCTATCCGATGGTATCCAACCAGTGGAACACCTACAGACAGAATCAGCTGATCAGCAGCTATGACAATACAATACAGGACATGGAACCGGAGGACTTCACCTCTGAGTGGGAAAAGGCAAAAGCTTTCAATGATACCATTCAACAGAACAATCTCTACGGAGATGTATTTGGTGAAGATGAAAATGACATCAAAGGCACCGAATACTGGAAGATCCTGAACGTTGCAGATGACGGAGTAATGGGATACCTTTCCATTCCGAAGATCAACATCAAGCTTGCCATTTACCATGGCACCGGTGATGATGAACTTCAGACCGGTGTCGGACATCTGAACGGCACAAAGCTTCCGATCGGAGGGGAGAGTACCCACAGTGTTCTCGCAGCTCACCGTGGACTTCCAAGCGCAAAGCTTTTTACCGATATCGATCAGCTCAAAGTTGGCGATAAATTTTACATCCATGTACTGGATGAAGTCCTTGCCTACAAGGTAGATCAGATTCTTCCGATGGTAGACAAAGACGATCATGAAACACTGGAGAAAGCACTCCAGATTGAAGAAGGAAAAGACCAGGTAACTTTATTTACCTGTACACCATATGGAGTCAACTCCCATCGTCTTCTCGTAAGAGGAACCAGAGTTCCATATAACGGCGAAGAGGATGCTACCGAATCAGTTACAGATTCTATGGTAAAAGCCATTCAGAATTATTATATGCTCTATTTAATTTTAGGACTTTCAATCACGATTCTTGTGATCATTCTCTTGCGATTCCTTTCCAAGAGAAAAGCTCACAAAGAATAACCAAGATTTTTAAGGAGGACATGAGGCGATGATGAATAAACGATTAAAACAGGGAAGTACTTTTCTCTTAGCTGTCGCTCTTACATTTCCACTGCTCACTCTTCCGGGTGCGAAAGCCGCAAACGCGATCGATACCGATGCAGAGTGTTCCATCCAATTTGACATTGGTGGAAACAGCAGTGAACTTCTAAGCGCAAGCATTCCGGTAAACCTGTATAAAGTTGCATCGGTTGATGTATCTGGCAACTATACCGCAACCGGTACATTTGCGAAACTGGATCTTTCTTCCGTAAGTGCAGATAATCTGGATACGGCAGCCGCTACCTGGTCTGAACGTGCAGCAGAAGCGAAGAAATTGCTGAAGGATGACACAGAGCCAACTACAACCGTTACACTGACACAGGGAAGAGGTACTGCAACAAGACTTAAGACAGGACTTTACCTTGTAGATACACCAAAAGTAATTACACCAAATTACACTTATACTTTTACACCTTACCTGGTATCACTTCCGACCAACAATTATTACAATGGTAAGGATGCGAGTGACAACTGGATCTACAATCTGACTGGCAGCAATGCAGTTGGTCTGAAAACGGAACAGCACGTAAGATACGGTAATCTGGTGATCAACAAGGAACTGGTAGATCACAATGCTACCTTCGGAGACGAGGCAACCTTCGTATTCCAGATCGATATCAAAAAACCGGATGGGAAAAAAGAAACCAGAATCGAAGAGCTTACCTTCAATGCAGCAGGCAGCGATTCTGTAACGATTGAAAAAATTCCTGCTGGATCTCATGTCACGGTAACGGAGGTTTACAGCGGTGCAAGCTATGAACTCGCTTCTGCTAAAAGTCAGGAAACAGACATCATTGCTAATCCTGAAAAAGAAACCGAAGTAGAATTCAAACCGGCAGAGGTTTCATTTATCAACAAACACGATGGACGTACCAATGGCGGCTACGGTGTAAAAAATAATTTCAAACTGGACGAAAATGGTCAGTATCAGTACACCGAACCGGCAGAAAAGAACTAGGAAGGGGGAGTCGGAATGAGAAAGTTACATAAGAAACCACTTATCATGGCAGCAGCAACACTTGCTCTTACCGGAACCCTGGCAGTTGGAAGCGCGATGGCGTATTTTACAACCTATTCGACAGCCGGTGGCGGTGTGAAAATGAATATGGGATTTACAGAAACCATCCCAAATGAAACAGTAGATCAAAACGGGAAGCATGTCACGATCAGCAATATCGGTGATTATGACTGCTTCGTAAGAGTAACGGCATTCGCTCCGGTAACACTTACATACAACACTCCGGACGGCGGATGGACCGAAATGGTCGACGAGAATGACAAGAATGTCTCCTACTGGTGTTACGACGATGTCCTTCCGGCAGGCAAGACAACCGAACAGGAACTCAATATCACTTATAAGTTCCCGGAAGGAAATGACAAACCGGAAGAATTCAACATCGTAGTCATCCAGGAATGCACCCCGGTTCTCTACGACGAGGACGGCAATCCATACGCCGACTGGAATCACGTAATCAAAGACGACAGCACACAGACGACAGAGTAGGAGGTAATGAGAATGAAAAAGAAAAAGAAATCATTTCCAAAGAAACCTGCCCTGGTCCTGACAGCTGCAGCACTCCTGCTGGTTGGAAGCACTGTCGGCAGTACACGCGCCGCACTCACTTACTACAGTGAGAATTATTCCGCACAGATGAATATGCAGAGTATCGGCGTATCTCTTCTGGAAAATGACAAAGTAGTCAGCAGCCGGGATTATGTATCGAACAATGAATGGAAGGGAACCTCAGAGGGTACACTTCTCACAAACCTTCTTGGAAAGGATGAGACATTTACACCCGGCAAGAAATATAACGAAGCAATCAGCGTCAAGAACAGCGGTACGATCGACACCTTTGTACGTGTGATCATCACAAAGAGCTGGCAGGACAAAGAAGGTAAAAAGCACACCGAACTTTCACCGGATCTGATCGAGCTGAACTTCCTCACAGACAACGGATGGCAGGTTGCAAATGCACAGTCCACGAGAGAGCGTACCGTTCTTTATTATACCAAGGCAGTTGCAGCCGGAGATACCGCACCGGCATTATCGGATACACTCCGAATCAATCCTTCGATTGCATCGGATGTAACAAAGCATGTAACCAAATCTGAAAAAGGTAAAACCATCACTTATACTTACAAGTACAATGGCTACACCTTCCACATTGACGCAGAGGTGGATGCAGTTCAGACACACAACGCAAAGGACGCGATCAAGAGTGCCTGGGGCGTGGACGTGAATGTATCAGACGACGAAACAACAATGAGCTTACAGTAGGGAGGTACAGAGTATGAAAAAGAAAATTTTGTGCCTCGCCATGACAGTGATAATGGCAGCAGGGGTGCACACAACTGCATTTGCAAAGGATTATCAGGGAGCCGACGGATGGCAGGTTAATTTCACCGGCGGCAAGATGGGAAGTAATTTTAAAAGCTCCGATGTGACTGACGAGCTGGCAAATATCCAGCCGGGCGACAGCATCGAGCTCAAGGTTCAGCTTAAGAACTCCGACAGTACGGATACCGATTGGTACATGACCAACGAAGTGATCCAGACGCTGGAGGATGCACAGTCTTCCGCAGAAGGTGGTGCTTACGAATACAAGCTGACCTATGTTGGAAGTGATAATGCCGAAAAGGTACTCTATGACAGTACAACTGTCGGAGGGGAAGGCGCTTCCAAAGCCGGAGAAGGTCTGAAGCAGATCGATAACTCAACCCAAGACTATTTCTACCTCGGAAGACTTGCTTCCAATAATACCGGAACGGTACACCTTACCGTCGGTGTTGAAGGTGAGACACAGGGCAACGGTTATCAGCTCACACTCGCAAAGCTCCGCATGAACTTTGCAGTAGAAAAGGTTTCAGCCGGCAAAACCATCACCAAGAATAAGATTGTTAAGACAACCAACACCGTTAAGACCGGTGATACCGCAATAGTTCTTCTCTTCTGTGTGCTTGCACTCATCAGTGGACTGATCCTTCTTGCATATGGTATCTACACACTCAATAAGAACACAAAAAGACGCAGACAGAAAGGAGAGTAAGCAGATGAAAAAATGGAAAAGATTACTGGTTTCTCTTCTGACTGTATCCATGACACTAGGTGCATCCACAATGAGCGTTATGGCAGATGATACTACACCGTATACCTACAAGGTAACATTATCCGCAGGTAACAAAGGAACAATTAACGGACAGAACAAGATCGAGCAGGCAGACATTGCTTCCGGTTCTACCGTTACTTTCAATCTGAATGACATCCAGGTAACAGACGACAAGTATTATGTCAAAGGAATCCGTCTCAGCGGACGTGACAATGACGAAACACTTGCGGCTCCTTCCTTTACCGTTGATAAAGATGCCGACTATGTAGTCGCTTACGGAATCAAAGGTAACATGGTTGCCTATACCGTAAACTATCAGGATGCATCCGGCAATGCACTGGCAGAGAGCCAGACCTTCTACGGAAACGTCGGCGACAAGCCGGTCGTTGCTTACCGTTACGTTGAAAATTATATTCCGGATGCTCTTGCACTTACGAAGACTTTGAGTGATAATGAATCTGAGAATGTATTTACGTTTACCTACACACCGGGAGCTACAGACCGTATCGTTGAGACAACAACTACCGTCACAACAACAGTTCCTGGAACCGCAACTCCTGCCGGTGCAGCAGGTACAACCGGAGCTGCCGGTACAACAGGTGCAGCCGCCGGTACTGGTACAGGTACTACAGCAGGTGGTACTACAGCAGGTGGTACTACAGCAGGTGGTACTGCAGCAGGTGGCACTACAGCGGATGGTACTACAACAGGCGGTACTGCCGGTGGTACAACGAATGCAGACAATTCTCAGGATACGACAGACGATACGACCACCGCACCGGATGAACAGACACCAAAGTCTCTGGTAGATCTGGATGATGAAGACACTCCAAAAGGAAATATCGATGCGAAAGACAAAACGAGCAAAACTCCGATTGCAGCAGGGATCGGCATTATCGTTGTTGCGGTAGCAGCTCTCGTAGGACTGATCGTATTCTTGAAAAAACGTGCAAAATAAAAAAGCGCGGCACTAAAGGAGAAGTCTTTTTTGAAGAGAACGAAGAAAAAGAAAAGCCCGGTGGCTGCATTTTGCAGTGCACTGGGCACTGTTTTACTGACAGTACTGATTCTTGCCTGTATTCCGCTGACGCTTCCGAAAGCTTTTGGTTTTCAGATGTACACCGTGATCAGTGGGAGCATGGAACCGGCGATCCCGACGGGAAGCCTGGTCTATGTCCGGTATGAAGAACCAGACACGATCGTCAAAGATGATGTCATTGCTTTTTACAGCAACAATGCAGACGGCTCGATCATCACCCACCGCGTAGTATCCAACAGCCCGGCGATGGGACAGTTTATCACCAAAGGGGATGCCAATGAGGAAAAAGATATGAATCCGATCCCTTACAACAACTACATCGGAAAAGTAAAGCTTTCTGTGCCGGTTGTCGGCGGTATCGCACAGGCTGCAACCGGCACTGCCGGAAAGATTGCCGCTGCATCTATGATCGGTCTTGCTGTGATTCTTGAAATCGTTGCTGCCATGCTTGACAGACGCGATGACGGAGACGAATAAGAGAAAACGTTTTTCATTTTAGCTTGCTAAAGTGTGAAACATTTGCTAAAATAATATCAGATTGTATTGTCAGAAGAAGATGGGGGAATTTCACAATTCTCCCATTTGTCATATATTGAAAAGAATGGAGAGGTGAATGGATTGTTATCCAACCAGATTTTACAGAGAACAATCAATGAAATAGGGGATATCATCGAGTGTAACTGTTCCATCTGGAACACAGACGGAGTGATGCTTGCAGCTGTAGGTAAGGAGAAACCTGCAGTAAAAAAAGCTGTCTGCTCATTTTTAAAAGAGCTGGAGGTTACCGGCGTAGCGGAGGAGCACCTGGATGAATGCTATGGTCTGTTCCCGGTTTATGATGATGATGAACTGACTTATATTTTCGTGATCGAGCACAATAATGAGATTGATGTGCATACCAGCGGACGCTTAAGTGTCTGCCAGCTGGAGAGCCTTTTAAGATCCGGAAGCGAACGTCTTGACCGTAACCGTTTTATCCAGAACCTGCTCCTGGATAACCTGCTCCTCGTAGATATCTACAATCAGGCGAAAAAGCTTGGTATTACAGTTGAGCAGCGCAGAGTCGTCTATCTGATCGAACCGAAGAATCCGGATGACACGATCGTCCTGGATATGATCCGCGGGATTTATTCCTCGGGAACCGGCGATTTTGTTACTGCCGTAGATGAGGGACATATTATTCTGATCAAGTCCCTTGACAGTACGGATGATTATGATACGATCCGTTCGACTGCCGATATGCTGGTGAATGCGATCAACACCGAAGCTATGGTCAATGTCCGGCTTTCCTTCGGAACCATCATTCCCGAACTCAAAGAGGTCTCACAGTCTTACAAAGAAGCTGGCATGGCTCTGGATGTGGGACGTATCTTCTATCCGGAACGCAATATTTTATCCTACCGCGAACTCGGTATCGGACGGCTGATCCACCAGCTTCCCGTTTCCTTATGCGAGATGTTCCTGGAAGAAGTATTTGCCGGAAATACCGTTGATCAGTTTGACGAAGAAACCTTATCCACAGTTGATAAATTTTTTGAAAACAGCCTGAATATTTCGGAGACAGCGAGACAGCTTTTCGTCCACCGGAATACGCTCGTCTACCGGCTGGAGAAGATCCAGAAGCAGACCGGGCTGGATGTCAGAGTCTTTGAGGACGCCCTGACATTTAAGATTGCTTTGATGGTCGCAGACCACATGAAATTCATAGAAAACAGAAAATAGGAGGACATGATATGGTGAAATTATACAAAGGCGGTGCCTATCTTTTACACGGTACTGAGGTAATTGCAGATGCACCCGATGCACTTGCTGCCGTAAAAAGCAAGACAGGGATTGAGACAACAAAAGAAGCTGCTGCAAAAGAGACAATGGCTTATGGGATCTTAAGTGCGCATAATACTTCCGGTAATATGCAGCAGCTTCAGATCAAATTTGACAAGCTGACTTCGCACGACATTACCTTTGTCGGAATCATCCAGACTGCAAGAGCATCCGGACTGGAGAAATTCCCGATCCCTTATGTTCTGACCAACTGCCATAACTCTCTGTGTGCAGTCGGCGGTACGATCAATGAAGATGACCACATGTTTGGACTGACCTGTGCGAAGAAGTACGGCGGTGTCTATGTTCCGCCTCATCAGGCCGTTATTCACCAGTTTGCCCGTGAAATGCTCGCAGGCGGCGGCAAGATGATCCTTGGTTCTGACAGCCACACCCGTTATGGTGCACTCGGTACCATGGCAATGGGAGAGGGCGGACCGGAACTTGTAAAACAGCTTCTGAACAAGACTTATGATATCAAGATGCCGGGCGTTGTCGGAATCTATCTGGACGGCGAACCGGTGAAAGGTGTCGGACCGCAGGACGTTGCCCTTGCGATCATCGGCGCAACCTTCGGCAATGGCTATGTCAATAACAAGGTCATGGAATTTGTCGGACCTGGCGTTGGCAAATTAAGTGCAGACTTCCGTATCGGAATCGATGTTATGACGACAGAGACAACCTGCCTCTCTTCTATCTGGAGAACCGATGACAAGATCAAAGAGTTCTACGATATCCACGGAAGAAGTGATGACTTCAGGGAACTGAATCCTGGCGCAGTCGCTTACTATGACGGTCTTGTATACGTGAACTTGAGTGAGATCAAGCCTATGATCGCCATGCCGTTCCATCCGTCCAATGTCTACACCATCGAGGATGTCAATGCCAACCTTGCAGATGTTCTCCACGATGTAGAGCAGCGCGCGCTGGTAAGCCTGGATGGTGCTGTGGATTACTCTCTTCAGGACAAGATCGTAAATGGTAAACTTTATGTCGATCAGGGTATCATCGCAGGCTGTGCCGGCGGCGGTTTTGAAAATATCTGTGCTGCCGCAGACATCATCCGTGGCAAATACATCGGATCAGATGAATTTACCTTCAGTGTTTACCCGGCAAGTACACCGATCTACATGGAGCTTGTGAAAAATGGTGCGGTTGCTGACCTGATGGAAGCCGGTACGATCGTGAAGACAGCCTTCTGCGGACCGTGCTTCGGTGCTGGGGATACTCCGGCAAACAATGCATTTTCCATCCGTCACTCTACCCGTAACTTCCCGAACCGTGAAGGAAGCAAGCTGCAGAGTGGACAGATCGCATCTGTTGCCCTTATGGATGCACGTTCCATTGCCGCAACTGCTGCGAACAAAGGTTTCCTTACTCCGGCAACAGATTTTGATATTGAATACAAGAACCCGACCTACCACTTTGATTCCAGAATTTACGCCAACCGTGTATTTGACAGCCACGGCGTTGCTGATCCTTCGGTTGAGATCAAATTCGGACCGAACATCAAAGACTGGCCGGCAATGAGCGCTCTTCCTGAGAATCTGATCCTGAAGGTCGTATCTGAGATCCACGATCCGGTTACAACAACAGACGAACTGATCCCGTCCGGCGAGACTTCTTCTTATCGTTCCAACCCGCTTGGACTTGCTGAATTTGCACTTTCCAGAAAGGATCCTGCCTATGTAGGACGCGCGAAAGAGGTCCAGAAAGCCCAGAAAGCGATTGAAGCAGGTACTTGTCCACTGGATGTACTGGATGAATTAAAACCGGTGATGGCAGCAATCCAGAAGTCTTATCCGGAAGTCGGCAAAGGAAATATCGGTGTCGGAAGTACCATTTTCGCGGTCAAACCTGGTGATGGTTCTGCCCGTGAGCAGGCTGCTTCCTGCCAGAAGGTTCTCGGCGGCTGGGCGAATATCGCGAATGAGTACGCAACCAAACGTTACCGCTCTAACCTGATCAACTGGGGCATGCTTCCGTTTATTACCGAAGAGGAACACACAAAGCTTTCTTTCAGGAACGGTGACTATCTCTTCGTGCCGGATATCCGCAAAGCAGTAGAAGATAAAGCTTCCACGATCAAGGCTTATGTCGTAGGCGATGATCTGAAGGAGATCGATCTGAAGCTCGGTGATCTGACGGATGCAGAACGTGAGATCATCCTCAAAGGATGTCTGATCAATTATTACAGAGGTTAATTTTTCTCAGACAATAATATGATTTAAAAGGGACGGAAATTTTTCTGTCCCTTTTTGCAACACTTCCGACTTTTTTATACTCTTATATACAAAGAACCTGTTATGAGAGGAGGGACTTTATGATCGATGCAATTGCATTTAAAGAATTATATAAGACGGTTTATCAGGATCTGTATCGTTTTGCGCTCTGCATGATGCATCATCCGCAGGATGCAGAAGACGCCGTCAGTGAAGCCGTTCTTTCCGCCTATGAGAACATACATAAATTACGCAAAGAAGAAGCATTCCGTTCCTGGATCTTTCAGATTCTGGCAAATGTGTGCCGCCGGAAGTTAAAGAGCCATGAACGGACCGAGACCGAGCTGAAAGAAGATCATGCTTCTGCAACATACTGTGACGGACTCCGCACAGATGTCGAACGTGCTTTTCTTATTCTCGATGAAGACGATCAGCTGATCATCGGCTTATCCGTCTATGGCGGTTACAACAGTAAAGAGATCGGAAAAATGCTAAGGATGAACCCGAATACAGTCCGCTCCCGCAGAAAGCGTGCCCTCGAAAAGATGAGCTGGCTTCTGAAAGAGTAGGATAAAAGAGTAATAGGAGGTGTTTCATATGACAGATCACGAAAAAGAAATACTGGATAAAATAAAACAATCTACGGAAAAAACTCCTGTTCCGGAAAGCCTTGCACCGGATCAGATTATGAAAATGCTGGAAGAGCATAACAGCACTCAGGCTTCCGGACATATCCCGAAAAAGCATGGATTTTCCCGCGGCTACCGGATGCGCGGAGGACTTATCGCTGCCGCACTGGTACTGGTTGTCGGCATTGGCGCCCACATCCGCCAGCAGAATCTTTCTTCAGACTCAGCCACTTCTTCCACAAAAGGCAGTTCTTCAATCGATACATCCTCCGGTAAGCTTGCCTCTTCCGATACTTTAGAGACGGCAACTGATTATGATGAAGTCTACACATACCTGCAATCTTATCAGGATGAGTTTGATTCTTCATCTGTTACCGGTTCAACCGACAACGGAATTGTTATGTATTCAACTGAAACAGCCGACAGTGGTGCACGTACCGATAGTTCCAGCTCCTCTTCGGATTCTTCAACAGCCTCTGCACGTGCTGTGGATACTTCATTTTCCGATACCAACGTCCGCACAGAGGGCGTCGGTGAAGCAGACATTGTAAAAACGGATGGAAGTTATCTTTATACACTGAAAGCAAACTCACAGGAAATTTCCATTGTAGATATCCGGTCTGATCAGATGAAGGTTATTTCCGGTATTTCGCTGAATGAGAATTTTCAGGCATCCGAATTTTACCTGAGTGACCAGAAGCTTTTTGTCCTTGGCAACATGCAGAACACACAGGTTGATTCTGACAGTAAAACCTTGTACCGCGGCAGCTGTACCCGTATCCAGACTTATGATCTGGCAGATATCAACAATCCGAAATCCATCGGAGCCGTGGATCAGAGTGGTTACTACCGCACTTCACGTTTTAAAGACGGATATCTGTATGTATTCAGCGACTATTATATTTACGATACGATCACCAAAAAAGATTATCCTTCCTATGTTCCGCTTGTTGGTGACAATCTTCTGAAGCAGTCGGATATCTATCTCCCGACGAACCATGCAGCAGACCAGTACCTTGTTGTCAGCTCCGTTTCCGCTTCCAGTCCGGATAAGGCAGCAGACCAGAAAGCAGTCATGTCTGAGAATGGCGAAGTCTATGTGAGTGAGAACAACATTTATATTTACGAGTATGCGAACAGCAGTATCCTCGCAGATAATCTTGCGGCAAAGAATCAGACGATCCTCCGCAAGCTGTCTTACAATAAAGGAAAACTTTCCGGCTCTGCCCAGGGCAAAGTAAAAGGATATCTGAACGATTCCTTCAGCATTGATGAGTATGACAATACGTTGCGGCTGGTGACAACGGTTACGCATAATGTCGGAAGCTCTTCACAGTCCAATTCAATCTATGTGCTGGATGCAGATTTGAAAACAATCGGTAAGATCGAGGATCTTGCCAAAAATGAACAGGTCTATTCCGCAAGATTTTTGGGCGATACCGGTTACTTTGTAACTTATGAACAGACAGATCCTTTATTCTCCGTAGACTTTTCCGATCCGGAGAATCCGAAGATCCTTGGCAAGCTGAAAATTCCCGGCTTTTCGGAATACCTGCATTTTTACAGTGATAACCTGCTTCTTGGCATCGGTATGGATACCGATGAAAATGGCATTACAAACGGGGTAAAGATCTCCATGTTTGATATCAGTGATCCTTCGGATGTGAAGGAAGTCAGCAAGTACACACTGGATCAGTACTATTACTCGGATGTTTTTTCTGACTACCGTGCAGCACTGGTTGATCCGGAAAAGAATCTGATCGGCTTTCCGCTTTCCGGATCTGCCAACCAGTATGTGATCCTTTCTTACGATAAAGATCAGGGCTTCCAGGTACAGATGCAGGAGGAAGTCAACGGTAATTCTTACCTTGGAACCCGCGGTGTGTATGCAAACGAAAAGTTCTATGTGATCAATGGAAATGCAATTGAAGCATACCGGATGGGAGACTATGTGAAGATAGATGATCTGCTGCTATAGTGCAGCTTTGCAGAAGGAGCTGCCGCTCCGCATGCTTTGTACACCATTCCACATCATTGTATACACCAAAATCGTATATAATCGAGTAGGCTGACTCCTACTCGATTCTTATACTTTGTACATCATCTCGCTTAACAGCTCGATGATGTACATTCGCCAAATGCAGATCCTTGTGCAAGCACAAATCTGCACTTGGCTCATCGTATACACAAAAACAGGTGCCCACTGGGATATATCACTAAGATATACTTACGTGGACACCTGTTTTATATTTTCATTTACCTGTTATTCCACACCGTTAAAGCAGTAGGTACATACCTGGCATGCATCAATCCCGATTGATTTGATCAGATCATCCAGTCTGTGATAACGAAGTGAAGTGAAATTCTGTCTCTTGCGGATTTCCTCCAGCATTGCTGCATACCGTTCACTGTTCGGATCCGCATATTCACCCAGTACATTGACATCATTGTCGCCTTCCCACTCACGGATGATCCTTCTTGTGATCAGATCCAGGTCTGATTTGGAACGGGAGAAGTTCAAATATTTGCATCCGTACAAAAGCGGTGGACATGCCGGGCGGACATGCACTTCTTTTGCGCCACTCTGATACAGGAACTCTGTCGTCTCACGGAGCTGTGTGCCACGCACGATAGAATCATCGATCAGCAGCAGGCTCCTGTCTTCGATCAGACTATGTACCGGGATCAGTTTCATTCTGGCGATCAGATTACGCTGACTCTGTGTTGTCGGCATGAAGGATCTTGGCCAGGTCGGAGTATATTTGATAAATGGTCTTGCATACGGAATACCTGATTCATTTGCATAGCCTATCGCATGAGCAATACCCGAATCCGGAACTCCTGCAACAATATCCACGTCGATCGAATGGTCATCTCTCTGTGCTAAAAGCTTTCCACAGTTGTAACGCATTTCTTCTACACCAACCCCTTCATAAGAAGAAGTAGGATATCCATAGTATACCCACAGGAACGAACAGATTCTCATCTTTTCACATGCAGGACTTACAGTCTCCACAGATTCCGGTGTCACGTAGACGATTTCCCCAGGTCCCAGCTCTTTGTAATCTGTGTATCCAAGGTTGATATATGCAAAGCTTTCAAAGGAAACGCAGTATGCATTCTCTTTCTTTCCGATCACAACCGGTGTACGTCCGAGAAGGTCTCTGGCTGCATAAATTCCATTCTCTGTCAGAAGCAGAAGCGTCATCGAGCCTTCAACTACTGACTGCACATAACGGATTCCCTCAACAAACGAATCCTTTTTACAGATCAATGCCGCAACCAGCTCTGTAGAATTGATCTGTCCATTGGTCATAGACTGAAAATGTGTATGTCCATTTTCATAAAGATTCCGAATCAGCTGATCCGCATTATTGATCTTACCTACTGTCGTAATTCCAAAGCATCCCAGATGCGACTGGATCAGAATTGGCTGTGGATCATAATCTGAAATACATCCAATTCCAATATTTCCCTTCATTGTATCAACATCTTTTTCAAATTTTGTACGGAACGGCGAATTTTCAATATTATGAATCGCTCTCTTCCAGCCATCACTTCCGTAAGTAGCCATACCTCCGCGGCGGGTTCCAAGATGCGAATGATAATCTGTTCCATAAAAAAGATCCAGATTACATGCTTCTTTTGATGCAACGCCAAAAAATCCTCCCATATCTGTAGATCTCCTTTCTTTATCCCAATGCCATAGCCTGTATTTTTCATCTATTTTTTAGTGTATCATGCATTTATGGATGGAAACAATAGCAAAACCCCGAATATATTGCAAATGGCTATAACTATTTCTAATCGTATTTATAATTGTTTGAATTTTCTGATATATATATTACAGTTTCAATTCTTTCTAATTTTAACAAAATTATTTTAAAATTATATTGACAAATAAGTATTTGGGTGTTATTATTAAGTCAATCCAAAAGAAAAGAAGTTCCTGACGAGAAAGGGAATTTCAAAAAGATATTTTTTTAATCTGTTACATAGTTTCATATATACTCGCCAAGAGTATAAGATGAAGAACCAGATCAGAAAAGGGTAACAAGAATAATTGTTATTTGAAGGTTAGAAAGTTTTTAAAAAGCAACTATACATTTTAGTTATGAGCGTTTTGTAAGTGGAGTGTGTAGAGAACAATTTTTAAAATTGATAATTTATAATAATAAGAGAAAATTGATATCTGACTTCTGAACAGAAAAAAGTATAAGAGAAAAAGAATATCCGGATAAAATTTTGGAACGAGAACGAAAGGAAGGAGGCTTTGACCGTTGGATATTTCATCATCTAAAACTCAATATGTTAATGGTATGGCAAATGTAAATTCCTGTGAGATGAGCCTTAACCATAGATTATAATCCGGTAAGAGAAAAGTTAATGATAAAAAAGGTCGGAGTAGTAGATAAACCGGAAGCGATTATAAGATATAAAAAGATTCAGCATTTGTTGACATATTGAAGTAAATACCACAGTAATTCAAGATCAGAAAATGTGTAAAGAAACATTCATTGATAAGTAAATTTAACAGTGACGAGAAAGCTGATAAATACCAAAATTGGATTACCTGATTATATAAAATAACGAACGATCAGAATTGATCAAAATCGATTCATATGATTTCATTTTTATAAATTTTATAAAATCTGAATATCATATGAAATGCTCAAAGAACTTACAGGAATAAGAATTACTTAATTCCTCCGATATAAAAATAAAAATTACAATTGAATATTCCGGGACAGCCATTCAAAAGATGGCTGTCTCCTTTTTTTCTGTTACCAGCTCCCAATTTGTGAATTTTTTGTAATATTTTTTTAACATTTCTGAAAAATATCAGCCGTAATTTTTGACATTGACAACGCTCTATGATACACTTAGTAAGTAAAATTATAAGACTTTTGTTTTCCGTTTCTGGTACAAAAGTCAGACTTACTGAGGAAAAGTAAAATAATTAATAATAATCATATGAGGTGAGAAACGTTGGATAAATATGAATATCGCGCAAAGACAGAGCAGATGCTTGCGTATGCCGAACAGAAGTCTTACCAGAAAGCGATGTCGATTGCAGATACGATCGACTGGCGTAAAGTAAAAAATACCGCCATGCTCTCTACCGTAAGCGAAATCTATGAAAATGCGGGGGAACTTGGTAAAGCACGTGATACCTTATTTATTGCGTATGATAAAGCACCTTCCAGCAGAAAGGTTGTATACCGCCTGGGAATTATTTCTCTGAAGCTGGGACATTTCGATGAAGCAGCTGATTGCTACGAAGAATTTGTCAAGCTTGCTCCGAAAGATCCAAACCAGTACATTCTCCGGTATAAGATCTTAAAAGCACAGAAAGCGCCAGTCAAAGAACAGATTGAAGCTCTTGAAGATTTCAAGCATTCTGAATACGTTGAAAAATGGGCATATGAACTTGCCAGATTATACGCTGAAGCTGGTATGACTTCCGAATGTCTTGATGAATGTGATGATCTGATTCTCTGGTTCAGCGAAGGTACTTATGTATACCAGGCAATGGAACTTAAAATGAAATACAAACCGCTGACTCCACTTCAGCAGGAAAAATACGATCATCGAAATGATGGTATCGGCCGTAAGGATTCTTCCAAGAGAAAACCTTCCTTCCGAAAATCCAAAGAACGTCCGGCACCGAATCCACGAATTGCAGACAAGGTCCGCAAAGATGTACATGTCACAGACAGTATTGATCTTCCGGATCTTCCAGAGCCAATGGCCCGGACACATGCTTCCGAACCAGAAGCTGAGTCACAGCCAAAAACCCGGATTCGAAGCACTTCCGATATTTCCACAACCATTTCCGGTGCTTCCCTTTCAGATGCCCTGAAAGCTGGTGTTGCCGTTGCAAGTGGTGCAGTTGCTCCTGAATCTGCTTCAGACGATTCACAGATGACCGGTAAGATGAAGATTGAAGAAATTCTTGCCAACTGGGAAGCAACTCAGCGTGAAAATGCAAAGATTCTTGAAAAGAGCCAGGAGGAAGCTGAGAAAGAAAAAGCCCTGCGCGAGAAAAAGAAAGAAGAAGAAGAGGAAGTTCTTGGAGCTACAAAACCAATCCTTTCTGATGATATCCGCAAACTGATGGAACAGCTTGAAAATGGTGAAGAGCCTGAAATCACCGATGAAGATGCTGAAGATTTCGTTGATGATGAAGAGGATGAAGCGACTGAAAGCCCGGAAGATTCATCCAAAGAAGCTTCAGACACTGACGAGGAAGATCCGGAAGAAAATGATTTTGAAGAAATCGTTGACTCCGAAGAAGATGATGAATCGGATGCGGTTTACGATGAAGAAGCTGAATACGAGGATGAAGACGATTCCGAGTATGACGACGACAACGAATACGAAGATGAAGATGATTCCGAGTATGATGACGACGAATACGAGGATGAAGACGATTCCGAGTATGACGACGACGACGAATACGAAGATGAAGACGATTCCGAGTATGACGACGACGACGAATACGAGGATGAAGATGATTCCGAGTATGACGACGACGAAGAATACGAAGATGAGGATGATTCCGAGTATGACGACGACGACGAATACGAGGATGAAGACGATTCCGAGTATGACGACGACGAGGAATACGAAGATGAAGATGATTCCGAGTATGACGACGACGACGAATACGAAGATGAAGATGATTCCGAGTATGACGATGACGAGGAATACGAAGATGAAGATGATTCCGAGTATGACGATGAGGAAGAATACGAGGATGAAGACGAAGATGACTACCAGATCGATGATGAATTAGATGAAGATCATAAAGAGGACTTTGATTTTGAAAAAGAATCTGCTCTCGATATCGATGATCATGATTCTGACGAAGATGATGGTGATTTTGCAGACCTTGATTCCTTTGAAGATGAAGAAGAATTAGATAGCAGTGATGATTATCTTGATCTTGAATTTGACGAGAAACCGGCTCCTGAGCCAGAGAAAGAAACCTCAAAATCAGCGCCAACTCCTGATATTGACGAAGTTCTTGAAATCGAAGAACCGTCAGAAGATGAAATCACCGAACGCATGGGTAAATTCGATACCGGATTCGTTGTACAGGGTCGTTACGATCTGAGTGCAACAAGTGAGATCGGACTGAAGCTTGGACTTACTGAAGAGCAGAAGCAGCTGTTCTCTTACTTTGTACCGATCCGTGGTGTCAGTGAACAGCTTGTTGAAATCCTTGATAACGACAAACGTTGCCGTAACCGTTATGGAACTTCCCGCACAGGCAACATCCTGATCCTTGGCCGCAAGGGAAGCGGAAAAACAGTCCTCGCAGTTGATATTGTAAAAGCAATCCAGAAACAGCGCAGACTCAAACAGGGTAAAGTTGCAATCGTAACCGGTGATTCTCTGAACAAAAAGGACATCGGAAGTATCATCGATAAACTGAACGGTGGCGCACTGATCATCGAAAAAGCTTCCAAGATGAATGACAGAACCATCCGTGAACTGAATGACATGATGGATGAACAGACCGGCGAACTTCTCTTCCTTCTGGAAGACCAGAAGAAACCGCTGGAAAGGATGTTTGCATCCCATCGCGAATTCAAACGTAAATTTACTTCCAGACTGGAGCTTCCGGTATTCATCAATGATGAACTGGTTACATTCGGTCAGACCTATGCTAAGGAAAACGGATACCGTATCGATGAAATGGGAATCCTTGCATTATACAGCCGGATCGATATGATGCAGAGAGAAGATCATGCGGTTACTGTTGCAGAAGTAAAAGAGATCATGGATGAAGCAATTTCACATTCCCAGAAAGCAAATGTAAAACATCTTGTGAAACGGGTATTTGGAAGAAGCACTGATAATTCAGACCACATCATCCTGAAAGAAGAAGATTTTAAAGCATAAGATTTCTACAAAGAACGCGCTTCCGGCGCGTTCTTTTGTTGTATACGCAGACAAAACCGATAACTATAAACAAAGAGTTTTAGATATCTTACATAAGAAATGTATAAGTTGTCCAAAACTCTTTCTTTTTATCGCTATTTCTAGTATAATATTCCTAAATATCTTTGATAGAAGGTGAATGGGATGGCAGTAAAAAAAACAACAGCACAACAGACCAACACGACCCGCAAGACGGCCGTAAAAAAATCTACTGTAAAAAAACCGGCAGCTGCTAAAACTGCTGCTAAAAAGTCTACAGCTAAAAAGTCTGTAAAAACTGTAACAACAGATAAACCCGCTGATTATAGAATCGGCGAATTAGATCAATATTTATTCGGACAGGGAACCCATTATGAAATCTATAAAAAAATGGGTGCACATTTTGTAAAAGATGGAAAAAAAACCGGCGTATATTTCGCAGTATGGGCTCCACACGCCAGATCAGTTGCCGTAGTCGGTGAATTCAACGGCTGGAGTGAAGATGCAAACGTTATGAAGCGTCAGGAACCACTTGGAATCTATACCGCATTTGTTCCGGAAGCACAGCTCGGACAGCTTTACAAGTACTGTATCGAGACACAGACCGGAGATAAGCTTTACAAAGCTGATCCATTTGCGAACAGTGCAGAGTTGAGACCGGGAACAGCCTCAAGGATTGCTGATATCTCCCATTTAAAATGGAGTGACAGTGTCTGGATGAAGCACCGGGCAGAATGGGATTTCCATTCCTCACCGATTTCCATTTATGAAGCACATATCGGTTCCTGGATGCGCCATCCGGGACGTGAAGATGATGGGTTCTACAGCTACCGTGAATTTGCGCATGCAGCTACAGACTACATAAAAAAGATGGGATATACTCATATCGAACTGATGGGAATTTCAGAATACCCATTTGACGGCTCCTGGGGATATCAGGTGACCGGATATTATGCTCCGACCTCCCGTTATGGTACGCCGGAAGATTTCGCATATATGATCAATTACTTCCATAAGAATAAGATTGGCGTAATCCTTGACTGGGTACCGGCACATTTTCCACGCGATGCACACGGACTCGCTGACTTTGACGGCACAGCTACCTTTGAATATGCAGATCCTAAGAAGGGGGAACATCCGGACTGGGGAACCAAGATCTTCGATTATGGTAAAGCAGAAGTTAAGAACTTCCTGATCGCCAACGCACTGTTCTGGATCGAACATTATCACATCGATGGTCTCCGCGTAGATGCTGTTGCTTCCATGCTGTATCTTGATTACGGTAAAGAAGACGGTCAGTGGATCGCCAACAAATACGGCAGCAATGAGAATCTGGAAGCAATCGAATTTTTCAAGCATCTGAATTCCGTTACTACCGGACGTAACCCTGGCGCACTGATGATCGCAGAAGAATCCACCGCATGGCCAAAAGTAACAGGCAAACCGGAAGATGATGGTCTTGGATTCAGCCTGAAGTGGAACATGGGATGGATGCATGACTTTACCGAATACATGAAGCTGGATCCATATTTCCGCAAAGGCGACCACTACGGTATGACATTTGCCTTAACCTATGCATACAGCGAGAATTATATTCTTGTATTATCACATGATGAAGTGGTACATCTAAAATGCTCTATGCTCAATAAGATGCCTGGTCTTGGATTTGAGAAATTCGCCAACCTGAAGGTCGGTTATGCTTTCATGATGGGACATCCTGGAAAGAAACTTCTCTTCATGGGACAGGATTTCGGACAGCTCCGCGAGTGGAGCGAGGCGCGTGAGCTTGACTGGTATCTCCTTGCAGAGCCGGAGCATCAGGCACTCCAGAATTTCTACCGTGACCTGCTGCATCTTTACACACACAACAAAGCCATGTATGAACAGGATACCTGCATGGAAGGCTTTGAATGGGTCAATGCAGATGACAGCTCACGAAGTATTTACAGCTTCATCCGTCATTCAAAGGGCGCAAAAAAGAACCTTTTATTCGTATGTAACTTCACACCGATCGAACGACCGGAGTACCGTGTCGGCGTACCACGCGGCAAACAGTACCGCCTGGTACTGAACAGTGATGAATTGCAGTATGGCGGAAGCGGAAAAGCCCGCCCGGCAGTATATAAAGCAAAGAAACAGGAATGTGATGGAAGACCATATTCATTTGGTTACGATCTTCCGCCATACGGTGTTGCTGTATTCGAATTTTAACATAGCAAGTCAATGCAATCTGCGCAAAATATTCATCATACGAATAATTGATTCCACCAATTATTTTCTTAACATTTCCCGGATTCGTTCTTCCAGAGTTTCTTCTGGAAGAACTCCGGTTGTATATCCACAGATTTTTCCATCTCTGTACACCACAAACGTCGGTACAATCTCAATGCCTATATACTCTGCAAGCTCTTTCGATATATCAATATCAATCTTATAAAAAATCCATTTTCCCTGATACCGGCTGGCAATCCTTTCCACAACAGGATACATCATTCCGCACTTTGGACACCATGATGCGTAAAACTCCACAATTACCGGCATCCTCTGCTTTCCGACTGTATTTTCATAATCCTTCGTGATCAATGCGATACCCATACACTTTCCTCATTTCTGCCATCTCAGGCTATGTAAAAAGGACTGGATTTAGTGGCATCCACATTTCGGGTTTAAGATTTTATAGACTTCCTGAAAAGAATTTCTGAAACAGATCAGCTTTTTATTAAATCTTGGATTCTTATAGCAAAACCCCCGCATACAATTCTGAAAATGATGCTTTTTCCGCATATCTGTTCCTTCCTGACTTCCTCTTTCTACAATATATGCAAAAAGACAGCCGATGTGCGGATTGCTCCGTATCTGCTGTCTCTTATATTGCCAGGGATCATCCTACGCACTCAGCGCCTTTATGATCTGCCTGTTGCATTTTATTCAATTGTCTTACTGGCGCATTGCGATCAGTTTATGGATCGGATGTCCCTGCCCGGAAAATTTCTCCTCGTACTCAGTCATAACATTCCCTCTGCTGAGTGTCGGATCATTGTGAAGATCATAGGTCTTCGCCAGAAGTACCCAGCCTGCCAACTCCACCTGCTCCAGTGAAAAGTCAAACAGCTCTCTGTTGTCTGTCTTAAATTCAACGACTCCGTCAAAGGCAAGGATCTTGTCATACCGCTCAAAAAACTGTTTGGAAGTAAGTCTGCGCTTTGCATGACGTGCTTTCGGCCACGGATCTGAAAAATTCAGATAAATCTTGTCAATCTCTCCGACAGCAAAAACCTCCGGCAGATTTGTCGCATCCATACAGATAAAACGAATATTGTTGACATCCTTGTATTCCTCGTCATTGTCAAAGCGTTCCAGCGCCCGAAGCAGTACGCTTGAATAACGTTCGATACCGATATAGTTGATGGATGGATTCTCCTTTGCAAGTGTCAGAAGAAACTGTCCTTTTCCCATCCCGATCTCAATATGGATCGGATTCTCCGGATTCTGAAAAGTCTCTTTCCAGGTGCCGCGATATCTGGTCTCATTTTTAATTACAAGGGGATGAGCTGTCAGATAAGCATCTGCTCCCGGTACATTTCTTAACCTCATATATCTTTCTCTTCCTTTAGTGAAAATATGTATAACCTTATTTATTTTATACTATTCTGAAATATTTGAAAACCCAAAAATATATTTTATAAGTTTTGTATAAAATATTCTTATGATATTCTCTTATTATTTAGTAGATTTTTCCAATTTAAAGTAGTAGAATATGTATGCATTATTAAAAATGTATAAATAATTTCTAAGAAAGGAGTCGGACAATGGATCATATTGTTAAAAAGCTCTCCGAAATCGAACATGCAGCCGAAGCTGTTGTGGAACACGCGGAACTGGAAAAATCAGAACTGGAAGAACGCATTCAAAATGAACGCAATCAGTTCGACAAACAACTTGAAGATCACACCCAAAAGGAGCTGAACGATATCCACAAAGGATTAAACCGTCAGATGGATGAGATTCTTGCAAGGCAGAACCGTAAGAACCAGACAGCAATCGAAGAACTTAAAAAAGATTTTGAAGAGAAGCATACGGCATATGCCGAGAAAATTGTCAGACGTATCATAGAGGGATAGCATATGGGAAATTTACTTGCATACAGTGGCATCGTAACAAAAGTACGCGCCATGCAGGCGAAACTGCTCACTGATGAAGATTTCCAGAATATCGCCGCATTTCATACAGTAACCGAAGTTGCTGCTTATCTCAAAGAACATCCCGGATATCGGAATGTCCTTGCAGATATGGACGAAAACCGTCTTCACCGCGGTGAGATTGAGAAGCTTCTTGTGCAGTCACTTTACAGTGATTATACACGCCTGTACCGTTTTTCCGGAATGGATCAGAAAAAATTCCTAGAGCTTTATCTGAAGCGCTACGAGATGAATCTGATCAACTATTGTCTGCGTATTGTATTCAACCACTATCAGAAGCCTTTTGATCTGGATCATAAGAAAATATTCTTCGACAAATATTCGGATCTCTCCATCGATAAACTGATCACTTCGGGGAATATCGGTGAGCTGGTGGAAAATTTAAAGGGCACAGAATACTATGCGCCGTTAAAACGTCTGGAAAATGCGGAGAACCCTACCCTTTTTGATTACGATCTGGCACTGAATCTGTACTATTTTACAACCATGTGGAAGAAACGCAAAAAGATTCTGAAGCATAAGGAACTGGAAATTTTCACCAGAGATGCCGGAGCAAAGATCGACCTGCTGAACCTACAGTGGATCTACCGTGCAAAAAAATATTACAACATGCTTCCGCCGGATATTTCCACACTGCTGATCCCGATACACTACCGGATTCATGTAGATCAGCTGAAGGATCTTGTAGAAGCACCGTCTGTCGATGAATTTTTAAAGCTGGTTACCAGAACGCCTTATCTGCGTCACACCGATACTCAGACACCAGCGTCCATCGAGACGATTTACAAAGACTGCCTGTACCGTCTCTACCTGGCAGACAGAAGAAGTAACCCTTATTCCATCGCAACCATGAATACCTATCTTTTTCTGAAAGAGGAGGAGCTTGATAAGCTTACAACTGTGCTCGAATGTGTTCGCTACGGACTTCCTGCACGTGAGACATTAACTTATATAGGAGGAACAGCGAAATGATTGTTAAGATGAAGTTCCTGAGCATTACCGGACCACGCGCCGACATCGACCGCATGACAAACCGGTATCTTTCCAAATATGAGATGCAGCTTGAAAATGCACTCACGGAGCTCAAGACAGTAGATAATCTGATGCCATTTCTGGAAATGAACCCTTACCGTGATCCACTCGCAAAAGTGACACAGTTTCTGGGATATATGAAAGACATGCCAGCAGAGCCATCCTTTGATCAGAGCGAAGACGAGATCCTTGAGATGATTCGTTCTATCAATCATGACTACATGGATCTGCAGCAGCAAAAAGAAGAACTGAAAAAAAAGAGAGAGCATATCCAGGCACGTATGAAAGTCCTGGAACCTTTTACTTCTCTGGATTTTGACCTGCATGAGATCATGCAGTACAAATACATCCGCACAAGATTTGGAAAAATCAATGTAGATTATTATCACCGGCTGGAAAAAGCGCTTCTTGAAGACATTGATGCATTATTTCTGGAAGGCTCCAGAGATGCCTCTTATGTCTATGGCGTTTATTTTGTATCGGATGCTGATGCAGGAAAGGTCGATTCGATCATGCGGTCTCTCCACTTTGAAAAAATCGATCTGCTGGAAGACTTTGGCGGAACCCCGCTGGAAGCTTACCGGAGCCTGGATAAAGAAGTCCAGAATCTGACCGATGAAATCCAGGCAGTGAAGGATAAACGTCAGGAGATGTTTCGCAAGAACGCTTCCAGACTACTCGGTGCAAGAATTCAGCTGGAACGTTTTTCCGATAACTTTGATATCCGGAAATTTGCGGCACGAACCGAGACAGACGAGCAGGAAGAATACTACATCCTCTGCGGCTGGATGTCCGAAGAAGATGCAAATGCATTTATCAAAGAGGCACAGGGAGATGACAAGGTTTATATCGTAGTAGAAGAGGACCGGGAACAGTATTTTGGAGAACCTCCTACCAAGCTTGAGAATCCAAAGCTTTTCAAACCATTTGAAATGTTCATCAAGATGTACGGACTTCCCAAGAGTGGTGAGATGGATCCGACCATTTTTGTAGGTATCATGTACAGCTTTATCTTCGGCGCCATGTTCGGGGATGTCGGTCAGGGGCTGCTGCTCTTTATCGGCGGTGCGATCCTGTATTTCACAAAGAAAATGAACCTTGCCGGAATCGTATCACTTGCCGGAATCTTCTCCACCTTCTTTGGATTTATGTTTGGAAGTGTGTTTGGATTTGAAGACATTATAGAAGCCAAATGGATCCGACCGATCAATCATATGACTACCTTACCGTTTATCGGAAAGCTGAATACCGTATTTATCGTATCGATTGCTTTTGGTATGGGAATCATCCTGATTTCTATGATCTTCCATATTATAAACGGCATCCGTGCCAAAGATACCGAAGCAACCTGGTTTGATGCAAACGGCGTGGCAGGGCTGATATTCTACGGGGCAGCAGTTACCTGCATCGTTCTTTTCATGACAGGTCACTCTCTGCCGGGTGGAATCGTTCTTGCAGTGATGTTCGGAGTACCGCTTCTTCTGATCGCACTGAAAGAACCGCTGACGAACAAGATCAAAAAGAAAACCGAAAAAATGGAACAAAGCAAAGCAATGTTTGTCACCCAGGCATTCTTTGAATTATTTGAAACCCTGCTCAGCTATTTTTCAAATACGCTTTCCTTTATCCGTATCGGTGCATTCGCAGTCAGCCACGCTTCCATCATGGAGGTTGTACTGATGCTTGCCGGTGCCGAAAGCGGGCATATTAACTGGGTAGTGATCGTACTCGGCAACCTGTTTGTATGTGGATTCGAAGGACTGATCGTTGGAATCCAGGTCCTGAGACTTGTCTATTACGAGATGTTCAGCCGTTTCTACAAAGGCAGCGGCCGCGAATTTAAACCTTATACAGGTACTGCAAAAAATTAGTTTTTCATTTTAGGAGGAAATTATCATGACTTTAGCAACTAAACTTATTCTCATTGCCGCACTGGTTTTAAGCATTTTCATTCCATTCGGATATTACCTGCTCGGAGAAAAAATAAAGGACGTTATAAATGTGCACTTGCCTTCAATGTTCTTTCTTACTTTGGAACCTTCCTTGTAGCAGGGATCATGCTCTTTGGAAGTGTACCGGTACATGCGGCAGACGCCGCTGCCTCAGGCGCAGGTCTTGCAACCGGTCTTGGTTACATTGCAGCAGCTCTTGTTACCGGTCTTTCCTGCATCGGTGGCGGTATTGCCGTAGCAAGTGCAGCAAGCGCAGCTCTTGGAGCTATCAGCGAGGATTCCAGCGTCCTTGGTAAATCCCTTATCTTCGTAGGTCTTGCAGAAGGTGTATGCCTGTACGGTCTTATCATCTCCTTCATGATCATCAGCAGACTGTAATCATGAAAATGTATCTGATCAGTGACAACGTGGATACTTATACCGGAATGCGGCTTGCCGGCGTGGACGGTGTCGTAGTTCATGAAAAGCAGGAGCTGCGTGATGCGCTGGAAACTGCCATGAACGACAAGTCGATCGGTATCATTCTTCTGACGGAACGCTTTGGAAGAGAATTTCCGGATCTCATCGATGAGATCAAGTTAAAAAGAAAGATGCCTCTTCTGATCGAAATTCCGGACAGACACGGAACAGGACGTAAAAAGGATTTCATTACCTCATACGTCAATGAAGCGATTGGACTGAAACTTTAACTAGAAAGGCATAGAAGGTGAGACAATGACGCTTGAAGAGAAAATAGCGCATTTACAGGAAACGGTCATGACTGAAGCCCGTTCTGAAGGAAATGCGATCATTGACAATCACAAAAAAGCGCTTGAATCTTTATTTGAAAAGCATAAAAAAGAAGCGACCGCACAGTCTGAGGTCCGCATCAAATCCGAGACCTTAAGAGCCAGAAGGCAGGTAAATCAAGCTGCGGCAAAAGCCGAAACCGAACTGAAACGTGCTCTTGGCCAAACACAAAATGAATTAAAAGTCAGGCTGTTTGATGAAGTAAAGGAACTTCTTTCTGACTTTACAAAAACAGACGAATATCTGGACTATCTCTGCAGCAAAATCCGCGAAGCCGCACGCTTTGCAGATGGCGAGGAGATGACCATTTATATTTCTCCTTCTGATAAGGAGAAACAGACAGAACTGGAAAAACGTACCGGCATGGCGATCACCATCAGTGAATATGATTTTATGGGCGGTATGCGTGCTGTAATCCGAGGCCGTAATATTCTGATTGATCACAGCTTCCAGGCTGCAGTCGATTATGAATATCATCAGTTCAGTTTTGCAGCAGGAGGTGCAGGAATTGAATAAGACAGCAACTATTTATGGAATAAACGGTCCGGTCATCTATCTGAAGGGTGACACCGGATTCATGATGTCGGAAATGGTCTATGTGGGAAAGGAAAAGCTGGTTGGCGAAGTCATTTCCCTGGACAAAGACATCACGACTGTTCAGGTCTATGAAGAGACTTCCTGGCTGAAACCGGGAGAAATCGTAGAGGCTTCCGGAAGTCCGGTATCTGTAACTCTGGCACCTGGAATCCTGAACAATATTTTTGACGGAATCGAACGCCCGCTTGAGCAGATCGCAAATGTGGGCGGCGGTGCATTTATCACCCGCGGCGTCAGCGTTGATTCGCTTGACCGCGACAAATTATGGGATACCCACATCACCGTGGCCAAAGGAGATTACCTTCATGGCGGAGATATTATAGCGGAGGTTCCGGAGACCAGTGCGATCGTACACAAATGTATGGTTCCGCCGGATGTGGAAGGTGAAGTAATCTGCTGCGCGTCGGACGGAGAATACCGGATTGAAGATACACTTGTCACTCTGCGGCTTTCCGACGGAACAGAAAAACAGCTCAACATGATACAGCACTGGCCGATCCGTAAGGCGCGCCCGACAAGCTACCGTTTCCCGGCAAGTGTCCCTCTGATCACCGGACAGCGGATCCTGGATACCATGTTCCCGATCGCAAAGGGTGGAACTGCCGCAATCCCAGGCGGATTCGGTACCGGAAAAACCATGACCCAGCACCAGATCGCCAAATGGTCTGATGCCGATATTATCATCTACATCGGCTGCGGCGAGCGTGGAAATGAAATGACACAGGTGCTGGAAGAGTTTTCAGAGCTTGTGGACCCAAAGAGCGGCAATCCGCTGATGGACAGAACCACTCTGATCGCCAATACCTCCAACATGCCGGTAGCTGCCCGTGAAGCAAGTATTTATACCGGACTTACCCTGGCTGAATATTACCGTGACATGGGCTATGACGTAGCGATCATGGCAGACTCTACTTCCCGCTGGGCGGAAGCCTTACGTGAGCTTTCCGGCCGTCTGGAAGAGATGCCGGCAGAAGAAGGTTTCCCGGCTTACCTTGCCAGCCGTCTGTCTGCTTTCTACGAGCGCGCAGGCATGATGCATAACTTAAATGGCAGTGACGGATCCGTGACCATTATCGGTGCCGTATCGCCTCAGGGAGGCGATTTCTCCGAGCCGGTCACACAGAACACCAAACGTTTCGTCCGCTGCTTCTGGGGCCTGGACAAGAGCCTTGCCTACGCAAGACATTTTCCGGCGATCCACTGGCTGACCAGCTACAGCGAGTATCTGACCGATCTCGCCGCCTGGTACCACGACAATGTATCACCCAAATTCGTTGACTACCGCAACCGCATCATGGCACTTCTGAACCAGGAGAGCAGCCTGATGGAAATCGTAAAGCTGATCGGAAGTGATGTACTTCCGGACGATCAGAAACTGGTTCTGGAAATCGCAAGAGTCATCCGTCTCGGATTTTTGCAGCAGAATGCATTCCACAAGGATGATACCTGTGTCTCTCTGCAGAAGCAGTACAAAATGATGGAAATCATTTTATATTTATACAAACGCTGCCGCGAACTGGTAGCCATGAATATGCCAATGTCTGTCCTCAAGGAGGAAAATATTTTTGAACGTGTCATTGCGATCAAATACGATGTTCCAAATGACAATCTTCAGCTTCTTGACCAGTATCTGGCAGACATTGATGCTTTCCATGACCGCATCATGGAAAAGAACGCGTAAGGAGGGAAAATAAAATGGCAATTGAATATTTAGGCCTCAGCAGCATTAACGGCCCTCTGATCGCGCTGGAAGGCGTTCAGGATGCTTTTTATGATGAAATCGTAGATTTTGTCGTAAACGGCAAAGAACACAAAATGGGACGTATTGTGGAGGTCTACGAGGACAAAGCAATCATCCAGGTATTTGAAGGCACGGAAAATATGTCCCTTAACAATACCCACACCAGACTTACCGGACATCCGATGGAAATCGGTCTGTCCGAAGAAATGCTTGGAAGAACCTTTAACGGAATCGGCGAACCGATCGACGACCTTGGACCGATCACGGTTGAAGAGGTGCGCGATGTCAACGGACTTCCGTTAAATCCGGTCAGACGTGAATACCCTCGTAACTATATCCGCACCGGAATTTCTGCGATTGACGGACTGACCACACTGATCCGTGGACAGAAGCTGCCAATCTTTTCCGGCAACGGTCTTCCGCACGACCAGCTTGCCGCACAGATCGTAAAGCAGGCTTCTCTGGGCGGCAGCACGAATGAGGATTTCGCCATCGTATTCGCCGCAATGGGTGTCAAGCATGACGTAGCTGATTTCTTCCGCAGAACCTTTGAGGAGAGCGGTGTTGCAAACCATGTGGCAATGTTCCTGAACCTTGCCAACGATCCTGTCGTCGAGCGTCTGATCACCCCGAAGGTTGCGCTGACCGCTGCTGAATACCTTGCATTTGAAAAAAATATGCACATTCTGGTCATTCTTACCGATATGACTTCCTTTGCCGAAGCCATGCGTGAGGTTTCTTCTTCCAAAGGAGAAATCCCAAGCCGTAAAGGATATCCGGGATATCTGTACAGTGAACTTGCCACCTTATATGAACGTGCAGGAATCGTAGAAGGAGTAAATGGTTCTGTCACACAGCTTCCGATCCTGACCATGCCAAATGATGACATTACCCACCCGATCCCTGACCTGACCGGTTATATCACCGAAGGACAGATCGTACTTGACCGGAATCTTCACGGACAGGCAATCTACCCGCCGATCAGCGTTCTTCCGTCCCTGTCCCGTCTGATGAAAGACGGTATCGGAAAAGGATATACCCGGGAAGACCACCAGGACCTGGCAAACCAGCTTTTCTCTGCATATGCTAAAGTAGGAGAGGCTCGGAATCTTGCTTCCGTTATCGGAGAAGACGAGCTTTCTCCGATTGACAAGAAATACCTGGAATTCGGAAAGGCATTTGAGGAGCGTTATATCGGCCAGGGACCGAATGAAAACCGTACCATCGAGGAAACCCTGGATCTTGGCTGGGAACTGCTTAGAATCCTTCCAAAAGAAGAACTTGACCGTGTCGATACCAAGATTCTTGACGTATACTACAAAGGCTAAGGAGGGAAGTCTATGGATCCACGTTCATTTCCCACCAAGGGAAATCTGATACTTGCGAAAAATTCACTGACACTTGCCAGACAGGGATATGAGCTGATGGACAAGAAGCGGAACATTCTGATCCGCGAGCTGATGGGCTTGATCGACGAAGCAAAGGATATTCAGGAAGAAATCGATAAAACCTTCACCTATGCCTATCAGTGCCTTCAGAGGGCGAATATCGAGCACGGGATCAGTACAGTAGAAGAACTTGCCTATACAGTTCCGATCGAGGATTCTATCCGCATCCAGACGCGAAGCATTATGGGAACAGAAATCCCGAAAGTGAAGTACGAAAAAGAAAATACCAGACCAACCTATGCATTCAGTACTTCCAGAGAATCCATCGATATCGCCCGTGATGCATTCTGCCGTGTAAAGGAGCTGACACTCAAGCTTTCTGAGGTAGAAAATGCAGCGTACCGGCTGGCTTCAAGTATCAAAAAGACACAAAAAAGGGCAAATGCCCTGAAAAATATTACGATTCCGATGTATGACAATCTCGTATATACGATTACAAATGCACTGGAAGAGAAGGAACGGGAAGAATTTACCCGACTGAAAGTGATCAAACGAATGAAAAACAAATAATATTTCTGAAAAAATCATAAAATATAGAAAATATATTGACAATACACCCGTTTTGTTATATAACTTATAGAACAAATAAGATTACAAAAGCAATAGATTTTACAAATCAGGGGGTGAGCATATGACTTTTTGGAAAGTATCCGACACCAGAATGAACTGCCTTATCACAGAAGCAGAGATTGCCGCACTTGGCTACTCACTGGAAGATCTGACACAGGACAGGGAGCGTACCGAAGAATTTTTGAATCTTCTTCTCAAGAAAGGGAAAGAAGTTCTTGGGCTTAACACAGACAATGGAATCCAGGGATTTTACGGTGCATTTCTTCCTGACCGGAGTCTGATGCTGTCGATCTCCTGCCAGGCTGAGAATTCTCTGGAATCCATCCAAAAAGATGGTTCTGAAGCTTCCGGTATGCTGATCGAGCCTGACAGCAGTGAGAAAGAGACCGTTCGCTGGCAGATTCTCTTTCCAAGTCTGGATAATGCAATCAACTTCTGCAAGATCCTTGGATACGGCCAGGCATCAGAAAGCCGTCTGTATAAAGATGACGGTGTCTACTACCTGATGGTAGACTTCCCGAATACAGAAGACGGCAATAAAAAGGCTCAGCGCATCGTATCCGCCGGTGAATTCGGTGGCATGGTCGAAAAAGATGCAATTTCTGAAGCTTATCTGAATGAACATGAAAAATGCCTCCTGAACAAGGATGCAATCAATATTTTATGCAAGATGTAGTAGAAGGGGACTAAAATAGTCCCCTTTTTAGTACACGAAATAGATTTTCCTTTATTTTTCCACAGATCCAGTAACTTTCCACAAATGAAATAAACGATTACTTTTACATATGTCTCCATCTGTAGAAACAGATTCTAAAAAAATAGCACCGTCCCCGATGCTAATTCATCAAAAACAGTGCTGATACTGCGCCTTCAGGGATTCGAACCCTGGACAAATAGATTAAGAGTCTACTGCTCTACCAACTGAGCTAAAAGCGCATACATTATTCGGTTTTCCGTAACGCAAGATTTATTATATAAGACAGCTATAAAAAATGCAAGCTTTTTTTTCATAAATTTTAAAATTTTTTTAAATAGATTTTTTTGCTGAAAAAGAATGTGCCAAAGCACATATAAAAAAGATCATGTGTACCGTCCGAAATTCGAACACATGATCTTTTTTTGTGTACCTTTTAGGGTGGTTTTTTTCTTATCCTACATAAATTTACTGATATATCCCTGTACAAAGATAAATAATACAATCAGCGGCAGGATATAGCTTACATAAAATTTCGCCCATTTCGGGAATTTCAATCCTTCTCCGGTATCCGCTTCTTTCAGGAAGTTCTTCCATCCCCATCCATAACGGCTTGTACAGAACAGAAGATAGATCAGACTTCCAAGTGGAAGCAGGTTGTTACTTACCAGGAAATCCTCCAGATCCAGTATTCCGGAACCTTTTCCGAACGGCATAAATCCACTCCATACATTAAATCCGAGAACACAAGGCATGGAAAGTACCGCCACAACCACGATATTGACGATTACAGCCTTTTTCCGGCTGCATCCGGTCAAATCAATGGCAAAGGATAAAATGTTCTCAAAAACGGCGATTACGGTCGATGCCGCAGCAAAAATCATAAATAAGAAGAATAAGGCTCCCCAGATTCTTCCGCCTGCCATGGAATTAAATACATTCGGAAGTGTGATAAAGATCAAACTCGGACCTTCTCCCGGATCCACCCCATATGCGAAGCATGACGGGAAAATGATCAGACCCGCGATCAAAGCAACAAAGGTATCCAGAAGTGTTACCAGGACTGCTTCTCCTGTAAGACTGTGGGATTTGTCGATATAGCTTCCGAAAATAGCAATTGCGCCGATTCCAAGGCTTAATGTGAAGAAAGCCTGTCCCATAGCGGCAAAAATCGTGTCAAATAAGCCATATTCCACGACTTTGTGGAAATCCGGTGCCAGATAGAAGTGAAGCCCCTCAGAAGCCCCATCAAGCGTTACAGAACGTACTGCAAGGATCAACATCAGTGCAAGCAGAAGCAGCATCATAACCTTTGTGATCTTTTCCACTCCATTTTGAAGCCCCATTCCACAAATTGCAAAACATCCAACAACAACAATGATCATAAAGAAAGTCATTGTTCCGGGTTTTGCAAGCATATCGGAAAACACACCTGCAACAGCGGCAGTATCCTTTCCCTCAAATTCACCAGTCATCATCTTGATGAAATACTGGACCATCCAGCCTGCAATTGTTGTGTAGAACATCATCAGCAGATAGTTTCCGGCCATAGCTCCATACTTATACCAATGCCATTTCGTTCCTTTTGGCTCCAGACGGTCAAAGGAAAGCGCCGCACTTACTTTACTGGCTCTTCCGACAGAAAATTCCATTACCATGATCGGAAGTCCAAGAATCAGTAAAAATGCAAGGTAAATAAGAACAAATGCTGCTCCACCATATTTTCCTACAATATAAGGAAAACGCCAGACATTACCAAGACCGATCGCACATCCTGCAGAAATAAGGATGAATCCGAGTCTTGAAGAAAATTTTTCTCGTTGCATAAAAAATCCTCTCATTCTATTAAATTGTGGATAACTTGCCAAAATGATACTTATCCCCATTTTTCGACAAGTTTGTGGATAACTTTTTTCCAGAATGTCCACAGAGGAATTATACTGAATTACTGGGAAATTGTCTATGATTGTTTATATTTTCATTGGCGAAGCCACCTGATAATTTTAATTTTCCCCTTTTTAGTACACGAAATCGCCAGATGTGTACCTTTTGGGGTAAAAATTTGCATGTATATATATATTAAAGATAACAACAGCTTATTAAAATTCCTTTGTTTATATTAGGAGGGCTGAAAAAGCCCGTGGTTGACGCATTTCGGGGCATATTTTGTGTACGGAAACGGGGGAGGTTGTTTACTTCAGAGGGCAAAGAGGTGTACATATATGGGGGTTGTTGTTTACTTTGCGGGGTTACGCAGTGTACTTGAAGGGTTGGCGATTTTACCTTTTCTGTACACAAGTGTCGAAAAAATTTAAAAAAAGGCTTTACAAGAGGGGGGGTTCTTGTATATAATCAACCTAGACGTACCGTTTTGGTACACAATTTTTATCAAAAAAGGTACCTTAATGGTACACGAAAAGAACAATACACACCTTAAACGTACACAAAACGTAAAAAAAGACAGAAACCCCATTTTATGGGGTACTTTTTAGGGGAGGGTGTTCCTTTTTGGTACACAAATCCCCAATATAAAGGGGTTGGTTACCCCGAATGGTACACAATAAGGGATTATATGGGGTGTAGAGGGGATTTTAATACACCTCAAAAGTACACAATAATACAGAAGAAAACAATTAAGGGGTATGAGCGATGAAGGAAACACAGAAAAAACCAAAAGAGAAACAACTGCTGGATCATGATACGGTCTCCCGGTCCAATGTGCTGATCGAAAGTAAATCCAGTACATCATTATTTGAAAGAAAGCTTCTTAATATTGCAATCGCAAAAGCATATGTAGAAGACGGTGAGCTGATCGCAAAGGTTTCCACCAAGGATGTTAAGAATTATCTTCATATAACAGGAAACTCCATCTATTCCCGTCTGAAAGAAGTATCAAAAGAGACATTGGGACATGTAGTAAGTATCGAGGACGACGAAAAAGAGAACTTCATCATGTTCAATGTAGTGAATAAATGTGAATATAGAGATGGCGTGTTTACAACCAGATTTACTAAAGAGATGAAACCTCATATCTATAACCTGAAAAAAGACTATACCCGTATGAGTCTTGATGTATTGTGCTCTTTTAAATCCCTGTTCACAACCCGTGTTTACGAAATCCTGAGAACCCAGTATTATCGTTTTGACAGGGAACAGTGTGACCAGCTGATCGTACCGAGACCGCCGAAGAATCCATACACGATCGCAGAGCTTAAATTTACACTGAATGTAGTGGATGCAAATGCATCTAAAGCAGTAAAACGTCTTGTTGAGCAGGGACGTTTTGAAGAAGCGCTTGCAGAGATTAAGGATGCACCGTTTGAAGATTGGCGTAATTTCCGTAGAAAAGTACTTGAAGTTGCGAAAAAAGAGCTGGAAGAATCCGAGTATTCCGAGATCTGCTTTGAATATGAGCCGGTTAAGAGCGGGAAGGGTGGAAAGGTTACAGGAATCCGTTTCTTTGTGAAGAAGAATCCGAAGTGTATCCATCATTCAGATCTTCAGCGTATGCCATCCGGAGAAGAAGAGGGCGAAGAGATTGCGCCAAATGTACTGGCTGCAAAGAAAACTCCGGTTAATGAAAAACTGATTTTAGAAGTTGCCGATATTTTTGGAAATGAACCGATCACGATTCAGGAGATTAAGGTGCTGCTTCAGGTATCCGATAACCAGCCGGATGTGATCCGGAAAGCTTTTAAGCTGTCACAGGAGCAGGCATACATCAATAATCTGGTCGGATGGCTCAGAAAATGTATCGAAGAAAAGTGGTATGAGAACGAAAAAGTATCCAAGTTCAAAGGAAAGACGCTGGAAGAAGCGCAGATGACACTGGATCTTTATCAGGAATACATAGAAGAGCGCGAAAAAGTGAAAAAAGAGTAGGGTATTTTCTGCGAAAAGCAGAGTTATTACCTAAATGGTACACAAGTTAAGTGGAAGAATGTGTCCCTGGGATGCTATTTGCAAAGAGGCAGGTAGCATCCCGGGGATTTTGTGTATACGATGAGCCAAGTACAGATTTGTGCTTGCACAAGAATCTGTACTTGGCGAATGTACATCACCTGGCTGTTAAGCGAGATAGTGTACAAAGTATACGAATCGAGTAGGAGTCAGCCTACTCGAATGTCTTATTTTATGATGGAAAATTAAATTAGATGTTGGGATCCAAAGGTATTTTGACCCTGGTATCTTAAATTATGGAGGAACGGAAGAAAATTATGGAAATAAGAAGATTACTGGATTTTTTAAAGACAGCGGAACAACTGAAATGTAACACCAGACATTCGTATACTTCAAGTGGCAGGTTGGAGAGTGTGGCAGAGCACAGTTGGCGGCTGGCGTTGATGGCAATGCTGGTTGGAGATGAATTTCCGGAGCTGGATATGGATAAGGTGATAAAAATGTGTCTGATCCATGATATGGGTGAGGCAATCACCGGAGATATTCCGGCATTTGAAAAGACGGATAAAGACCGAAAGGTTGAGAATAAAAGGGTGGAGCAGCTGACGGATATACTTCCGGAACCGGTCCGTGCAGAATGGAAAGCATTATTTGAAGAGATGGAAGCGATGGAGACACAGGAGGCGAGGCTTTATAAATCACTGGATAAGCTGGAGGCGCTGATCCAGCATAATGAGGCGGATATCTCGACATGGATTCCGTTGGAGTATGATCTTCAGATGACGTATGGGAATGAAGAATGTAAGTTTACGGAATATATCCAAAGGCTTCGGGATGAAGTGAGGAAAGATTCCAAGCGGAAGATTGAAGAAAGCAAACAGAAAGACTAATAAAAAAGAACGTAACAGATTATATCAGGAAAGATAAAATTTGTTACGTTCTTTTCAGTTTCTGGGAAGTCAAAGAGATTACATGCTTAAGATGCACATTTTTTCGCAGAAACTTAGATTTTATGAAATAAAAAATTTTCATAATAGTTGCATTGGAAATGTAATACTGCATATTCATGCTTTATCCGTAAATTTTACGGGACAGCTGGTTTGCAGTATTTTTCATATATTCCAGTAAATCCGTATTTTGTAATTTATCGGTAATACGGGAAGTTGCACCGGATACACTGATTGCAAAACCTGGTTTTCCAGGTGCCTGAAATACCGGAACTGAAACACAGGTAAGACCGATTTCTATTTCGTCGTTATCCATTGCATAACCATTGTGGCGGATTTTTGCCAGTTCTTTATAGAGCGGCTCGCGCTCTGTAAGTGTGTTGTAAGTACGCGCTGCAAGTGGAAACTGAAGAATCCGATCACATTCTTCTTCTGATTTGTAGGCAAGAAGACATTTACCTACACCTGTACAGTGCATATAATTTTTGACGCCCATTTTTGTGTTGATGATAATAGATGAGTCGGATTCGACTTTGTCCAGATAAATCACACTTGCATTTCCCGCATCAATCGCACTGTGAACTGTTTCCTGATAACGGCTGGCAATACTTTCGAGATAAGGATGAGTGATTCGTACAATAACATTATTCATACGAAGAGCTGTGGAAAGTGAAAGAATCTTAGGACCAAGACAATATTTCTGATTCTCGTTGTTCTGCATAAGATATCCTAATTCCGTAAGACTGTTTACGATACCAAAAGCCGTGCTTTTGTTTAATCCTGTTTTTTCTACAATCTCCTTTAATCCCAATTCCGTAACTTGGTTTTGAAACAGTTCTAAAATCATGGCAGCGCGTTCTAATGACTGAATCATTTTTGTTGTTGCCATAAAATTTTCCTCTTTCTTTTTCTTAAACCGTATCACGATTAGAAAAAAATATCAATGTTTTTCCAAAAAATATTAAAAATATTTTTGTGAAATATATTCAAAAAAAACATTTCACTTTAGTAAAAAATTAACATTGACGACAAATAAAAAACGCGATATTATTTAAAATGTAGAACAGAGTTCTATAATGCAGAACACAACAAGGAGCAAACTGCGCAGGCTCTTTAGTGTTATAGATTCTTAAATGAACCGATCATTTAGGAAAAAATGGATAAGAAACTCATATATTTGACAAGCAAACAGGAGGACAAAAAATGGAATTCAGAAGTAATGAAATCATGCACGGAGAGGATGCTCCTTTTTATCGGTCACTTTTTAAATCAATGGGATATTCAGATCATGAACTGGATCATCGCCCTCTGATCGGAATAGCAAATACATGGAATACATGTGTTCCGGGACATTTTAATTTAAATCAGGTTAATGAATTTGTAAAAAAAGGTATTTACAGTGCAGGCGGAACGGCAGTTGAATTTGGTACGATCGGATGTTGTGATGGTGTTGCTCAGGGACATATCGGAATGAACTATATTTTACCATCCAGAGAAATCATTTGTAACTCAGTTGAAGTAATGGTACAGGCGCACAGACTTGACGGTATTGTACTTTTAGCTTCCTGCGATAAGATAGTTCCGGGAATGCTGATGGCTGCTGCAAGACTTGATATTCCTGCAATTGTATGTGTCGGTGGACCAATGCTTGGTGGAATCGAATTTGATGGACGTAAATCAGACCTGACTTCAATTGATGAAGCAAAAGGAATGTGTGCAGCTGGGAAAATTGCAGAGTGTGAATACAAAGCACTGGAAAATACAGCATGTCCAAGCTGCGGATCCTGCTCATTCCTTGGAACAGCAAATTCAATGTGCTGTGTATCAGAAGCATTAGGAATGAGTCTTCCGGGCAGTGCATTAATCCCGGCACCGTATGGAGAACGTCTGAGATCTTCATTTGCAGCAGGCGAGGCAATTGTAAATCTGGTAATGAAAGGCATTACAGCAAGACAGGTAATCACAAAAGAATCCATCCGGAATGCAATCAAAGTTACAATGGCAATCTGTGGTTCAACAAATGCAGTTCTTCATCTTTCCGCAATTGCAAATGAAGCAGAGCTGGATATGAATGTTGTGGAAGAATTCCGTGCCCTTAATAAGACAACTCCTCAGATAGCAAAGGTCAACCCGGCGGCAAAATGGGATATGGAAGCATTCTACAGAGCAGGTGGAATCCCTCGGGTAATGGATCATCTGGGAGAACTTCTTGATACAGAGTCTATGACCTGTACAGGAAAAACAATTTCAGAAAACCTGAAAGAGTATACATACAGCTATCCGGAAAATCCGGAGATCATCAAAACAGTAGAAGAACCATTCTCTACAACAGGCGGTGTTGCAGTACTGGATGGAAATCTTGCCCCGCATACAGCAATTTCAAAACCGGGAGCAATTGATCCGGCATTGCACCGTTTTACAGGAAAAGCAAAATGCTATAACTCAGAAGAGGAAGCAGAAGAAGCAATTCTCGGAGGAAAGATCGAAAAAGGTGATGTTGTCGTAATCCGTTATGAAGGACCAAAAGGTGGACCTGGAATGCGTGAAATGTTCAAGGCTATGAAGTACATGTATGGAATGGGACTTGCAAAATCAGCAGCTCTGATCACAGACGGACGTTTCTCCGGTACAAATAATGGATGCTTTGTCGGACATATTTCACCGGAAGCAGCAGAGGGAGGACCTCTTGCAATCGTAGAAGACGGTGATGAAATCAGCATTGACGTAATCGATGGAAAACTGGAGCTTCATGTTTCGGATGAAGAAATTGAGAGAAGAAAGAAAGCCTGGGTAAGACCGGAAAAACCAATTCCGAACGGTTATCTCAGATTATATTCAAAGGTTGCATCTTCAGCAGACAAAGGCGCAATTATCGAGTGTTAATTTGACTGGGGAAGCCAGGGAAAAGCTTCCCCACATAAAGAGAAATAGATGGACGAGACAGGAAAGGAATATAGTGATATGGCAAAATTTTATACGGCAGTGGTAACAGTTTTTCATGAAGATGGAACACTGGATTATGAGGGAAATAAAGCAGTATATGAACATTTGATCCAGGCAGGAAGTGACGGTATTGTTCTGATGGGAAGTACCGGTGAGTTCTGCAGCATGACAATGGACATGGCAAAAGAGCTTACAGATCTGGCACTTGATACCATCAAAGGACGGATGGATGTCATCGTTGGCGCATCAAGAATGATCCCGGAAGAGAGTGTCGAGCTTGCAAATTATGCAATGGAAAAAGGTGCAGATGCAATTATTATGATCACACCATATTACTTTAAACTTTCAGATGCAAGCATTGAAGCATTTTATGATCAGACAGTTCCGAAGATCACTGGACCGGTTTATCTTTATAACTTCCCGGGCTGTACAGCGCATGAATTATCACCGGAACTGGTACTTAAACTGCGTCGTAAATATGATAATATCAAAGGCTGCAAGGATACGGTAAAGAATTTTGAACATACCCGTAAGTTATGTAATACATTGCTTCCGGAATTCCCGGATTTTGAGATTTACAGTGGATTTGATGAATTCTTTGTTCATAATGTGTTATCCGGTGGATGTGGATGCATTGGTGGATTAACCAACATGTGTCCGGAGCTTTTTGTGGAATGGACAAAAACCCTGAATGAAAAAAATTGGGATAAAGTCGCTGAAATCCAGAAGAAAGTAAATCGGATGATGGAAATGTTTGATATTTCAGCACCATTTCTTACTGCGGTAAAGAGAGCAATGCAGATCAGAGGAATCATTTCAGAAGAATACGGAAAAGCACCGCTTGTAATTGCATCTGAAAAGGAAGATGAGAAAATAAGGCAGCTTTTAAAAGAACTTGATATCTAAATACGGAGGGACAGAAAATGACAATAACAACTTTGGGGGCTATATTAGGATTGGTTGTTGCAATTATCCTTATTATTTACAAAGTACCACCGGTATATGGAATGATGGTGGGCGCTCTTGTCGGAGGTCTTGTAGGTGGAGCCTCACTGGCTGATACGGTATCTTATATGGTAAGTGGAGCGAGTGGTATGGCATCCGGAATTATGCGAATCATTGCAGCAGGTATGCTTGCAGGTTTTCTTATAAAATCCGGATCTGCAGAGGCAATTGCTCATACAATTGTAAAGAAAATGGGAGAAAAATATGCGCTTCTTGCAGTTGTACTTGCAGCCTGGGTTTTACAGGCAGTGGGTACATTCGGAGATGTAATTGTAGTAATTGTTGCACCTATTGCACTGGATATTGCGGTACGTACAAAATATTCGAGAGCAGCAGCTTCAATTGCACTGATCGGTGGTATCCATGCCGGAAATATTGTGTCGCCGAATGCAAATACAATTGCACTGGCAGAGAACTTTAATATTCCGCTTACAACAGTAATGATCGGTGGATTGATTCCATCAGTTGCAGGACTGGTATTCAGTTATATTTTTATGAAAGTTCTTAGAAATAAAGGAGAAATGATTGATCCGTCAACGATTGAACATTCTGAAAATACAGAAAATCTTCCTTCTTTTGGACGTGCGATCATTGGACCTGTCTGCACGATCGTACTGCTGATGCTTCGTGCGCTGGTTGGAATTACAATTGATCCAATCATTGCACTTCCGGTTGGTGGTATTGTTGGAACGATTGCAACCGGACAGGCAAAGAAGATGATGGATTTTGCATCAACAGGTATTTCACGTATGAGCAGTATTGTGTTACTTCTCCTTGGAACCGGTACGATTTCAGGAATTATTGCAAACTCTGCATTAAAGACAACACTTGAAAATCTGGTACAGGCATCTGGAATGCCGGGATATTTGTTAGCACCTATTGCCGGTATTGTTATGGGTGGTGCAACTGCTTCATGTATCGCGGGTGCGACCGTAGCATCTCAGGTATTTGGATCTACGATCGTTTCATTTGGTGTGACAGGAGTTCAGGCTGCAGTTATGATCCATGCTGGATGTTGTGTATTCGACTGTCTGCCTCATGGAAGCTTTTTCCATATCAGTGCAGGAACATTGAGAATGTCTATTAAAGAAAGACTGAAAGTGATTCCGTATGAATCTTTAATCGGATTTGGAATGACAGTTGTAGCGACAATTGTATATGGTGTAATTGGATTTACATTTTAAAGTATTTGAGCCGGGGCGAATGTCCCGGCTTATTTTCTATATATGATAAGTAAAAATTTAATTATAAATCGGGGTAACAGGATTCGAACCTGCGACCTCACGGCCCCCAGCCGTGCGCTCTGACCAAGCTGAGCCATACCCCGAAGTGTTATTTCATTATAGTATAAATTGTTCTAAATCTCAATCATTCTTTTGATGTGAGAAAATGCTGTTGACAGGTTTCTGGAAAGAGTTCAAAATAACGATATGCAAATATAAATGAGTAGGATGAGGAACGATTATGGAAAATTTAATTTTCAGTTTGAATGCGACGATTCCGATATTTTTAATGATGTTACTCGGAATGTTATTCAGAAAACTGGGGTGGATGGATGAAGTCTTCGCGGCAAAGATGAACAAGTTTGTATTTTTGGTTCCGCTTCCGGTGTTGCTGTTTGAACAGCTGGCGACCGTGGATTTTTCGGAAGTATGGGATATTAAGTTTATTCTTTTTTGTTTTGTGGTGACGGCGATCAGTATTACGATATCAACTTTGATTTCACTGCTGTGGAAAGACCGGAGTATTAAAGGCGAATTTATACAGGCGACTTACCGGAGCAGTGCGGCGCTTCTTGGAATTGCTTTTATCCAGAATATTTACGGAACTGTGGGAATGGCACCGCTTATGATCATCGGCAGTGTGCCGCTTTATAATATTATGGCGGTTGTGGTACTTTCAGTGTTTAAACCGGGGAATAATTCTTTTGATAAGGCGCTGGTAAAGAAAACGCTGAAGGGGATTGCAACGAATCCGATCATTATTGGAATTGTGGCGGGATTTGTCTGGTCTGCACTTAAGCTTCCGATGCCATTGATTTTACATAAGACGGTATCAAGTATTGGTGCGACAGCGACGCCGATGGGACTGATGTCGATGGGTGCAACATTTGAGATGAAAAAGGCAACATCGAAGATGAAGCCTACACTTGTTGCTGTGTTTATGAAATTAATTGGATTTTGTGCGATATTTCTGCCGGTGGCAGCGATGCTTGGATTTAGAAATGAGCAATTGATTGCGATTCTGGTAATGCTTGGATCTGCTACGACGGTCAGCAGTTTTGTTATGGCAAGGAATATGGGACATGAGGGGACGCTTAGTTCCGGAGTGATTATGATGACGACGTTGTTGAGTGCGTTTACGCTTACAATGTGGCTGGATGTGCTGAGGTCGTTTGGGTTGGTGTAAGAAGAATAAAAATAGAAGCAGCTAGTTAAAATGGGAATTGTGGTAGCACACCATTGACTAGTTGCTTCTATTTTTTAAAGATTAAATAAGTCGCTGTGACTGCCGGTTCGAAATTGAGTGGTATTTTTGATTTCATATTTTGTCATGAATCAAGATCTGCAAAAAGTTCATTAACATCATGGTATCCTTTGATGTTAGGATCTTTTGCAATCCTTTCTGCCTCAAGCATAGCAGAGACGGTTTCTTTACTTGGAGTTCCTTCTGTAATTTTGAAAGGAATTCCTCTTTCGCGGAGAGACTGGCGGACAAAAATATTGAAAGCTGTGCTGAGATTCATACCTAGTTCTTCGTAAAGAGCTTCGGCTGCAGCTTTGAGATCGCTGTCCATACGAATGCTGATATTACTTGTTGTTGATTTTGCCATAGTAATCACCTCTTTTTATGATATAGATATTGTATGGTAAATGCACGAAAATATCAATATATTGCACGAAAAAACACATTATATATGAGCTGCTGTTAGAGGGGCGCGAAGGCGCTGGAGCTGTTCGCTTGGGAGGATGGTGCCAGGGGCGGGGAAGGCGCTGGCGCTGTTCCCCTTGGATGGATGTGTGTTGTAGGTAAGAGGGGTTTGTTGGTCGAATGATTTAGGGGAGGAGCAGTGCACCACAGCTCGTGAACCTGGCGGTTCATTCGCTGTGCGAGCTATCGCTCTATCAAAATAAAAAAATAGCCAAATTTTCATGCGAGCATGAAATTTGGCTATTCCTTTATTTTGGCACTGCTCTATCTGAGGACAAAGTACTGTTCATACCACAGTAAGAATGAATATACGGTATAAATCTTTCTATGATAATTTCCGACTTTATTCTTATGATCTTCCAGCCATTTCAGCAGTAATTCCTGATTGAAGAATTCGGATACGAAGTCTCTCTGGAACATTTCTTTTACTTTATTATAGTATTTATCTTCTCGGAGCCATACTCTGAATGGTACGAGGAATCCGAGTTTTTTACGTTTTGCCCAGTCCATTGGGATGTGGGAGAGGGCGGAGGTACGGAAGGCTTTTTTGGTTTCCATGCCGTCTACGCAGTATTTGCTGTCGATGCTGCGGGCGAGTTCCCAGACTTTTTTGTCGAGGTATGGTACACGCAGTTCGAGGGAGTGTGCCATTGTCATCTTATCTGCTTTGAGCAGGATGTCGTGTGGCAGCCACAGATGCATATCGAGGAAGAGCTTTTTATGAAGGTCGTCCTGATCTTTTACCTGGTCGAAGTATGGTTTGGTTACGTCCTGGTAGCGCATCTTGCTCTTATATGCAGGAGAGAGTACTTCATCTGCTTCTTCGTTGTCCATGATGAATGCCTGGCCGATGTAGGAATCTTCTACGGAAGTTGCATTTCTCTTGAGGAAGTTAAGTCCTCTCTTGTCTGGCTGGTGTTTTGCCCAGTCTCCGAGTTTTTTACGGATAGATGCCGGTACGATCTTGCGGTACATATCACCGGATTTGCTTGGGATATATGTCTCGTATCCACCGAACATCTCATCTGCGCCTTCTCCACTTAAGACTACTTTTACATCTTTGGCTGCGAGCTGTGACAGATAGTACAGCGGTACAGCGGAAAGGTTGGCATGTGGTTCATCGGAATGATACTGAACCTCCGGCAGAGCATCGAAAAATTCGTCAGAAGAGATTTCTTTCTTTGCATTGCTCATATGAAGGATATCGCACAGATCCTTGGAGAAGGTTGTCTCATCGAATCCGCCGACTTCAAATCCTACGGAATAGGTCTTCATCGGTTTTACAGTAGATGCGATGTAGCTTGAATCAACACCACCTGAAAGGAAAGATCCTACTTCTACATCAGCAATCTGATGGTAATCAACAGAATCCTGAATTGTCTCACCGATGAGTTTTACTGTCTCGTCAAAGCTGCGGTCTTTCTTTGCATAAGTCGGATCGAAGTATTTTGTTTTCTTAAGTTCTTTTCCATCATAAGTGAAGTATGTTCCCGGTTCCAGTTTGAATACACCTTTGAACATGGTTTCAAGAAGTGGGGTGTACTGGAAAATCAGGTACATCTTGAGGGCATCTTTGTTGACCTCTTTATGAAAATGTGGGTGAGCCAGGAAGGACTTGATCTCAGAACCAAATAAAAGGCTTCCATTCATCTGTGCATAGTAGAATGGTTTGATTCCGAAGTAGTCTCTTGCTCCGAATAAATTGTGAGTTTCTTTATCGTAAATTACAAATGCGAACATTCCGCGGAGCATAGAAGCAATTTTTTCACCATAGGTTTTGTATCCCTGAAGAATAACTTCTGTATCGGAGTTTGTCTGGAACTGACATCCGTGTTTCTCAATCAGTTCTTTACGGATTTCCTGATAGTTGTAAATTTCTCCGTTGAAAATAATGACATGTTTGCCATCTGCACTGTGAATCGGCTGAGATCCGCCTTCAAGGTCGATGATACTCAGACGGCGGAAGCCAAGGGCTACATAGTCATCAACAAAGCTTCCCTTGCTGTCAGGTCCGCGGTGGGCAATGCGTTCACCCATCTGGTCGATGACTTCTTCTCTATTAAAATCGCCGGCGCCATAATAGCCTGCAAATCCACACATAAATTGCACATCCTTTCTGAATTGATACATATTAAAAATATTATAGTAACTTAATTTTGCCTGTAGATTTATTTATTATACCATAGTCTATATAAGATTAACAAGGGATAAAAAACCGGAAAGGAATATCCAATAAAATCAGTAGGATATTCCTTGCATATTTTTTACAGGTGTTATATAGTGAAAAATGCGGATAAATGCGTAAAAGCCAGCAAAGAAAAGGGGAATCCGGGAAATGGAAAAGGTGAAAACTTTCCTGGCAGATATATCTGATCTGCTTAATGAGAAAAATTATCAAAAAATTTATAAAAAAGTTCCGGCGTTCCGACAGGAAAAAGCAGACCGGCTGAAGCACAGGGAGGATCAGGCTCAAAGCGTGGGTGCATGGTATCTTTGGATGAAGATACAGGAGAGACACAAGATACCACAAGATGCAGGGCAGTCCTTTAATTTATCACATTCTGGGAAATATGTTCTGTGCAGCGCAGGCGTATCCGGAGAGAGGGTAGGCTGCGACATCGAATGCATGCGGAAATATCATGAAAGGCTGGCAGAAAAATATTTTTGTTCTTCTGAATATGAGAGAATCCGGAATGCAGATGAAGCAGAGCGGACGGAAATGTTTTACCGCTACTGGGTTTTAAAAGAAAGCTTTTTAAAAGCGACGCGCAAAGGTCTTGTGATGGGATTGAATACCAGCGAGATCCAGATTCCGAAGCAGGGAGATCCGTTTTTTTTAAGGCAGCCGGAAGAGATCCGGGAAGCTTATTATTTAAAAGAATATCAGACAGATGGAGCAAGGATTGCGGTGTGCTCAACGAATCCGAATTTTGACGAAAATATTTTGGATATGACAGATATTTACAAAAGAGAAATGATTGTGGAACTTAAAGATTGAAAATAAGCCAATGAAACAAGAAGTGGATTGGTTAAGAGTTTACAGGTATTTTATGAGAGAAAAAGGAGAAGAAGATGCTTACACAATTTTCGAGAACAGAACTGCTTCTTGGCAAAGAGGCGATGGATAAACTGAAGAATTCAAGAGTTGCCGTATTTGGAATCGGCGGAGTCGGCGGTTATGTATGTGAGGCACTGGTACGAAGCGGAGTCGGGGCATTTGACCTGATCGATGATGACAAGGTATGTCTGACCAACTTAAACCGTCAGATCATTGCAACCAGAAAGACGGTAGGGAAATACAAAGTAGATGTTATGAAGGAGAGAATGCTGGAGATCAATCCGGACGTGAATGTGCGGATCCACAAATGCTTCTTCCTTCCGGAAAATGCAGATGAATTTCCGTTTGATGAGTATGATTATGTAGTTGATGCAGTTGATACGGTGACTGCAAAGATTGAGCTTGTCATGAAATCGCAGGCAATGAATGTGCCGATCATCAGCAGTATGGGAGCCGGAAACAAGCTGGATGCAAGTGCATTTAAAGTGGCTGATATCTATAAGACACAGATGTGTCCGCTTGCAAAAGTTATGCGCCGGGAGTTAAAGAAGCGTCATGTTAAGAAGTTGAAAGTTGTTTATTCAGAAGAGAAACCGACCAGACCAATCGAGGACATGGCAATCAGCTGCAGAAACCATTGTATCTGTCCGCCAGGAGCAGAGCATAAATGTACGGAGAGAAGAGATATTCCGGGAAGTGTGGCATTTGTACCATCTGTAGTCGGACTGATTATCGCAGGGGAAGTAGTGAAGGACCTCTGTGCAAAATAAAAATAAAATCGCGGGCGCCCCTGCGGGGCGCATATCAAAACCAGGCATTTGCTGTCAGAACTTGCAGCAAATGCCTGGCTTTTTTGTTTCATTTTTTTTCACAGATTTTCCGGAAAATCTTATACGATCTGTATCGGAGATCAGGAAACAGAGGTAACTCTGGAGAGTAATTATACAGAGCTTTAAACTTAAAAAATTCTAAACTTGTCGGAAAAGACTGTTTTCTCATGAAGAAATATGTTAAAGTAAGGCTGAAATATGCGTAAAAAGGAACAAACATTAACGAGATGTCGTTTAAGGAAGGAAGAACCATAGACATATGATGAGAGAAGACAGGAAAAGAGCGGAACAGCGCCAGAAAAAAATAGCGAGGCGCAAGCGGGAAGTACAAAGGATGAAAAGAAAGCTATATAAAGCAGGCATTTTTGCAGCAGCAGGAATTATCGTGTTGGCTGTGATCCTGATGCTTTGTGGAAGTGGAAATGCAAAGAAATCTGCAAAAAAGACATCCTCTGCCAAGACAAAGACAGAGACAGAAACAAAGACACCAGAAGAGATAGAAGCTGAGAAAGTCCAGGAGGTGCTGGATTCTGACCAGTATAAAGACCAGCTGGGCGAATTATATAAGAAAAACCCGGAGACGAAGGAAATCATTCTGAACAGAGAAAAGTATTCCGATGATCTGCTGACATGGCTGTTTGATCATCAGGAAGCACTGCAGTGGGTGATTGATTATCCGGAACAGTCAGCACGATCAGAGGAAGAACTCAGTGCGCAGGGACTTCAGGCGGTAGATTTGAAAGATTACAGAATCCAGAACCATATTCCGGTATATTTCCAGTGGAGCGAAGTATGGGGATATGCATCTTATGGTTCCGAGAATATCGGAATGGGTGGATGCGGACCGACCAGCCTTTCCATGGTGGCGACAGGACTTACAGGCAATACTTCATTTACACCGAAGTATGTGGCAGATATGAGTGTCAATATGGGATATTATGTAGATGAAGTCGGAACAGACTGGACGCTTATGACTGCAGGAGCTTCAGAACTTGGAATAAACTCTGCACAGCTTACAAACTGGTCAGAAGACACTCTCAAATCCGAGCTTTCGGCAGGACATCCGATCATCTGCAGTATGGGACCGGGTGATTTTACAAACCAGGGACATTTTATCGTCCTTTCCGGGCTGACAGAGGAGGGCAAAGTACTGATCAATGATCCGAACAGTAAGATCAACAGCCGCAAGAAATGGGATCTGAATACAATTATAAATCAGATGAATGCAGCGTGGTCATTCTGGGTATAAAAATTTGGAAAAAGTGCAGGAGAATTGGATAAATTCCCTTGCGCTTTTCTTTTATTTATGATATAAATAGATATTGTCGAGAGACAAAATGGGTGGATTCCCGAGTGGCCAAAGGGGACAGACTGTAAATCTGCTGCAATTTGCTTCGGTGGTTCGAATCCACCTCCGCCCATTGATGCGAGGTTGAAAAGACAGTGCAGAGCGCGTATGCTTTTCGCAAAAACCGTATGAGCATCTCTTGCCGCAGTGGCGGAACTGGCAGACGCCCGGGACTTAAAATCCCGTGGGTAGTGATACCCGTACCGGTTCGATTCCGGTCTGCGGCAGTGTTTGAAAAGCAGGAGAAACGTTGAATTTACAGCATTTCTCCTGCTTTTTGTTTAACCGGGATTCTGTTAAATACGCAATTTGCCGGCGTAGAGGCAGAAAAGTAGATACAGAAAGGAATGGAGGCATAAAAATGGGAGCATATCAACTGAAAAATGAAGAACTTACACTGACTGTTATTTCAGCAGGCGCAGAAATGAAATCGCTAAAAGACAATAAGACAGAGCAGGAATATCTGTGGCAGGCAGATCCAAAGTTCTGGGGAAGAACATCACCGGTTCTTTTCCCGATCGTAGGAAATTATGCGCAGAAGCAGTCGGTATACGAAGGAAAGACATATACGCTGTCACAGCATGGTTTTGCAAGAGACATGGAATTTGATCTGGAGAGCCAGACAGAAGAAGAGATTTGGTTTGTACTGAAAGATACAGAAAGTACTTTGGGAAAATATCCATTTCATTTTATTCTGAAAGTAGGATACAGACTCTCCGGACGTCAGGTGGAAGTAATGTGGAAAGTAGAAAATCCAAATGATAAGAAGATGTATTTTTCGATCGGAGGGCATCCGGCATTTAACTGTCCTTTGAAAGAAGGAGAAAAGCAGGAGGATTGTCAGTTGGTATTTGATACAGAAGGACCGCTCACGAGCAGCATCCTGAATGAAGAAGGTGCACTTTGTCCACGGACAAAAATCTTAAATCTTTTCGGAAAATGTCTGAAGCTTGAGGAACATTTATTTGATGAGGATGCACTTATTATTGAAAATCATCAGGCACAGAGGATCGGTCTTGCGGATGCAGATGGAAAGGTTTATCTGGAAGTAGAATTTGATGCACCGCTTTTTGGAATCTGGTCTCCGGCAAAAAAACACGCACCTTTCGTATGCATTGAGCCATGGTATGGAAGAAGTGACAGAGAAGATTTTGACCATATTCTGGAAAACAGGGAGTGGGGGAATGAACTGAAACCGGGCGATATTTTTGAAAAGGATTATAAGATTCTGGTAAAATAGCGCAGAGGGTTGCGTTTCATGGCTCAGACTGATACAATGAAAAAAATACATGGAATATTAAAGGAAGAGGAGAACGTAAGATGAACTTTTTGGAAGAACGTATTGTCAAAGATGGAATCGTGAAAGAGGGAAATGTTCTTAAGGTGGACAGTTTTCTGAATCATCAGATGGATATTGAATTATTTGACCAGATCGGAGCGGAATTCAAGAAGAGATTTGCAGATAAGAATATCAACAAGATCCTGACAATCGAAGCTTCTGGTATTGGGATTGCCTGTATTGTAGCCAAGCATTTTCATGTGCCGGTTGTATTTGCAAAAAAGACACAGAGCATCAATCTGGAAGGGGAGATGTATGTAGCAGAAGTCGAATCATTTACCCACAAATGCAAGAACCAGGTAATTGTAGCAAAGAAATTTCTTTCAGAGGAAGATCATGTGCTCATTATTGATGATTTCCTTGCGAATGGATGTGCGCTGCAGGGGCTGATTCAGCTGGTTACAGAGGCAGGTGCAACTGTAGAGGGAATTGGAATTGTGATCGAAAAAGGATTCCAGTCCGGCGGAAGAATCATCCGCAACCTTGGATATCCGCTGGAATCACTTGCGATTGTAGAAGCTATGGACAGTGAGACGGGTGAGATCACTTTCAGAGAGCAGTAAAAAGTGCAAAAAGACGCATATGCCTGAACAAAAATTTTGTCGGGAATATGCGTCTTTTGCGTATATGATGAGCTAAGTGCAGATTTGTATTTTCACAGGGATCTGCACTTTTTGATATACAAAAAGAGAGTGATATTTGTTTTAGCTGGCCCACGAGCGGTTATAGAAAAACATGGAAAGTGAAGAGCCAAAGATAACAATATATCCAATCACGCTGAGCAGGTTTAGTCGTTTTGCTCCATCCATTCATTTAAAAGCCTGCAATAGCGGTCGGTATCTTCAACGAAGCATACATGACGGCAGTCATCAAAAAGTTCCCAGCGTGAATTCGGGATACTGTCATACATGGTCTTTGCAACCAGTGGAGTGCACAGATCGTTGGTTCCGTTGATGATAAGTGCCGGTTCTTTGATATTTTTCAGTTTGTCACGGTACTCATAGTTGCTGAGATTTCCGATTGGCGTGTATTCATTTGGTCCCCACGCGGTGATATAAGAGTCTGTTCCAATTTTTTTTGGACGGCGCAGGCATTCAGGATCGGTGTCTTTTGGTACGCCGGCGGCATGAAGAAGCATAAAGCGTTCATTGGCTGCGAGATATGCCGGATCGTCAAAATTGCCGGTTGCTTCAGCTTTGGCAATGGCGTCCTGATCTTCCTGGGACATGAATTTGATCATCCGGTGTTGTTCCTGGGCCCACAATTTGGAAGATGGGTGGGTGCTGGAAAGAATAACGGATTTGATCCCTTCTGGTTTGTGATCGCATAAGTATTCGATTGAGAGCATTCCGCCCCAGGATTGTCCGAGAAGATGAAGTTCATTAAGTCCGAGATATTTTCTGAGTTCGATCAGTTCATTCATCCATGTTTTAGAACACCAGAGTTCTGAATGTCCTTCCACATAAGAATTACCGCAGCCGAGCTGGTCGTAGGAAATAATTGCACGACCTTCATCAGCAAGCCGGTCAAGTACTTCAAAGTAGTTATGTGTAGAACCAGGTCCTCCGTGAAGCAGAATGAGTGGTTTTTTATTGCCGGAGCATTCGCCTGCAATACGGTAGTAGGTTTTGTATCCAAGATAAGGCATGTAGCCTTCTGTAATTTTCATATTTAATCCCTCCTATCAGTACACTGAGTCTCTTCATTATAACATCAGAATGAAGTAAGGGAAAGAAAAAGTGGAAAAATAAAAAAATAAAAAAAACAAAAAAATTGTTGACAAACAGTTGAATGATGAATATAATAATAAGAGTCATGCGGGTGTAGTTCAATGGTAGAACACCAGCCTTCCAAGCTGGATACGTGGGTTCGATTCCCATCACCCGCTTTTGTTATGCGTAAAAAGAAGAGAGAATGTAAGGAAAATTTTGTTTGACTTTTTAAAAAAGAGGAAATATAATTACAAGAAACGAGTAGCAAGTAAGCGTAAATCCAGTTTACCAGCTACTCGTTTTCATTTTGCAAAAATCAATATCGCCATGAAAAAGTGTGTAGCGTGTCAGCGTAAGTCCAGCTTATATGACA
>OLRF01000371.1_pt1 | contig 60082 bp, 62 predicted proteins | sample 1672061 | NCBI WGS metagenome assembly OLRF01 (sample SAMEA3136641, study PRJEB25190) | human gut metagenome | reverse complement strand
GGGATTAATCAATAATAGAAATTAATTAATATTTCTATAAGATTAATTATACGAGAAGTGATTATGAGTAATTTAGTAGTTATTCCTGGTAAGATGGAAGATATAAATAAAATATTAAATAAAGATATAAAAGGTATTATATTAGGAGTTAAATCTTTATCGATATATCCTTTAGAATTAGATATAGATAGTATTATAGATATTAAGAATAATACTGATAAAAAGGTATATGTTATCATAAATAAGATGATTCATAATAATGATTTAGATATGGTAAGAGAAGTTATTAATAAAATTAATGATTCTAATATTGATGGTATTATTTTATATGACTTAGGGGTATTTAATATTATAAAGAAGATGAATGTTAATAAAGAATTAATACTAAGTATGGAACATTTAAATGCTAGTATTAATAGTCATTTGTTTTATAAGAAGAGGGGTATTACTGGTAGTATAGTTACTAATGATATTACTTATAATGAAGTATTAGATATTAAGAATAATACGGGTATGAATATATTTTATATGGTATATGGATATTTACCTATCTTTTATTCGAGAAGATGCCTTATTACTAATTATTTTAAATATATTGATAAAGAAAATAATAGTGATAGATATTATATATATAATGATAATATGAAATATATGGTTATAGAACATAATTTTGGTACTATTATATATAGTCCTTTAGTTAATATGATTAATGAAATTGATAAGTTAAGTAATATAGATAATTTAATTATTGATTTATCTTATAATAATGATATAGATATTATTGATAAATATTTAAATAAAAAACATATGGATAATACTTATACAGGATTCTTTGATAAGAAAACTATATATAAATTAAGGGGTGGTAATAATGAATAAGATAGAATTACTTGCTCCTGCGGGTAACTTAGAGAAATTAAAGTTTGCTTATCTTTATGGAGCAGATGCCTGCTATATTGGGGGAAGAGATTTTTCTCTTAGAGCTAATGCTAAAAACTTTAGTATTGAAGAAATTAATGAAGCATGTAGTTATGCTCATAATCTTGGTAAGAGGGTTTATGTAACTGTTAATATTGTTTTTCATAATGAAGATATAAATGGTATTATAGATTATTTAAAGGAACTAGCAAAGGCTAAGGTAGATGCTATTATAGTTAGTGATCCACTGGTTATAGATGTTGTAAAAGAAAATAATATTGATTTAGAAATACATATATCTACGCAAGCTTCTACTTTAAATTATGAAGCAGTAGATTTTTGGAAGAAAGAGGGGGCTTCTAGAGTAGTTCTTGCTAGAGAGTTATCTAAAGATGAGATAAAGGAAATAATAGATAGAACTGGTATGGAAATAGAATGTTTTGTTCATGGTGCTATGTGTTCTTCTTATTCTGGTAGATGTGTTTTATCTAATTATTTTACTAATAGAGATGCTAATAGGGGTGGTTGTGCTCAAATATGTAGATGGGAAATGCCTTTATTTGATAAAGATAATAATGAGATAAAGAGTGATACTTTATTTACGGCATCTTCTAAAGATTTGATGATGGCTAGGAAGATTAAAGAAATGATAGATATTGGTATTGTTAGCTTAAAGGTAGAAGGCAGAATGAGAAGTAATTATTATGTTGCTACGGTTATTAATACTTATAGAGGAATAATAGATGATTATTATGCTAATAAATTAACTGAGGATAAATTAGATTATTATACTAAAGTATTAGAGCGTGTTGCTAATAGGGAGGCTGCTATTCAGTTTTGGGATAAGTTACCTACGGTAAATGAACAATATTATTTAGGTAGAAATGAGGCTTCTAATCAAGATTTTTTAGGTATTGTACTTGATTATGATGAAGAAAATAAGATGGTTACTATTACTGAGAGAAATTATTTTGAAAAGGGTATAGAAGTAGAAGTATTTGGACCTAATATAGAGACATTTTCTTTTATAATGCCAGATATATATAATGAAGAAAATGAAGTAGTTGAAGCTGCTAGACATCCTGAAGAAATAGTTAGGTTTAAATTAGATAAAAAAGTATATAAAAATGATATGATAAGGGTAAAAATTAGTTAGTATTAGAATATAATATAAAGCATGAAAAACTATTGACAAAAAGATTAAAATCTAGTACAATTGTGAATTGTAATGAAAACAAAAAATTAATTGAGGTGATAAATAAAATGAAAGATAATAAAGTTTATCTAACTGATGAAGGTTTTCTTGAGTTAGAAGAAGAATTAAATGAATTAAAAAATGTTAAAAGACCTGAAGTGATTAAGGCTTTAAAAGAAGCTAGGGCACTTGGAGATTTATCTGAGAATGCTGATTATGATGCTGCTAGAGCAGAACAAGCACAAGTAGAAGGTAGAATACAAGAGTTAGAAAAGATTATGGAAAATGTTCATATCATAGAGAAGGGAGAGACTGATAAAGTATCTCTTGGTACTACTGTTAAGATTAAATATGTAGATGATGATGAAATAGAAGAGTATAGAATTGTAGGTTCTAAAGAAGCAGATCCATCTAATAATAAGATTTCTAACGAAAGTCCTATAGCTAAAGCTATTATGAATGGTAAAGTAGGAGAAATAAAAAAAGTAGCATCTCCTAATGGAGAATATGAAGTAGAAATAGTTGCAATTTGTTAGGAGGTAATATATATGAAAAAACAAGTTAACTATAAAGTAAATGGAGAAGAATGGAAAGAGGCTAAAGATAAAGCTTTCAATAAATTAGTTAAAAAAGTTAAAATTGATGGCTTTAGAGAAGGAAAAGTACCTAGAAACGTTTTTGAAAAGAAATATGGTACTGGAGACATTATTAGTGAGGCTATGGAAGACTTAGTACAAAAAAAATATGGTGAAGTTATTATTACTGAAAAATTAATTCCAGTAGTAGAACCTAAACTTGAAATAGTAAAAGCTGATGATGAAGGATTTGAAGTTAATATGACATTTATTTTAGATCCTGAAGTAACTCTTGGAGAATATAAAGGATTAAAAGTTAAAAAAGATAAAGTTAAAGTTACTAAAGAAGAAGTAGATCATGAAGTTAGTCATATTTTAGATAGATATGCTGAACTTGTATCTAAAGATGGTAAAGCTGAAGAAGGAGATACAGTTGTTATTGATTTTAAAGGCTTTAAAGATAATGAAGAGTTTGAAGGTGGAAGTGCTGAAGGATATTCATTAGAACTTGGTAGTCATTCATTTATTCCAGGATTTGAAGAGGGAGTAGTAGGAATGAAGAGAGAAGAATCTAAAGATATCGAACTTACTTTCCCAGAGGACTATATGGCTAAAGAATTAGCAGGACAAAAAGTAGTATTTAATGTTACTGTTCATGATATTAAAAAGAGAGTTATTCCTGATTTAGATGAAGAATTCTTTAAAGATTTAGATATGGAAGGTGTATCTAATAAAGAAGAATTAGAAAAAGTAGTTGAAGAGGAAATTAAGGCTCAAAAGGAAAGAGAAGCTGATAATAAATTTATTGAAGATTTACTTGAAAAGGCATCAAAGAATATGAAAGTTGAAATTGATGAAGAAATTATTGATGCTGAGACTGATAGAATGTATAAGAACTTTATTGAAAAACTTAAGATGCAAGGAGTTACTGAAGAATTATATTTTGCTTACTCTGGTGCTAAAAAAGAAGATATCATGAAAGATATGAAGAAAGAAGCTGAAAAGAGAGTAGCATATAGATACTTACTTGAAGCTATTGTAAAAGCTGAAGAAATTACTATTTCTGATAAAGATGCTAAAGATGAAGTTAAAAAGATGGCTGATATGTATAAGATGACTGAAGAAGATATCATGAAAGAACTTGGATCTTTAGAAGTTGTTAAGTATGATTTAGCTATGCAAAAGGCTATTGAATTATTAAAAGAAAATAATTAATAGGAGTTTTTTATGACAATATTTAAGGCGATAATTCTTGGAATTATTCAGGGAGTTGCAGAGTTTTTACCAATTTCATCATCTGCTCATTTGATTATTTTTCCTTATTTATTTGGTTGGGAAGAATCATCTCTTGCATTTGATGTTGCTCTTCACTTTGGTACTATGATGGCAGTACTAGTGATCTTCTTTAAGGATTGGTGGAATTTATTTATTGGAGCCATTAAAGATATAAAAAATAAGAAGAAAACTACTAATGGAAAGATGTTCTGGTATTTAGTAGTGGCTACTATTCCAGCTGCTATTGTAGGCTTCTTACTTGATGATGTAATTGAAAATGTAATTAGAAATAATATTTGGCTTATTGCTTCTGCTCTTGCTATAATGGGTATGCTTATTTATCTTGGTGATAAATGGGCTACTCATCATTATAAAAAAGAAAAGAAATTTGAAGATATTACTTTAAAAGAAGCACTTATTATAGGTATATCTCAGGCTTTTGCAGTTATACCAGGTTTTTCTAGAAGTGGTACAACTATATTAGCGGGTAGACTTCAAGGTATATCTAAAGAAGCAATAACTAAATTTACTTTCTTATTATCAGTACCAGTAATATGTGGCGCTACAGTACTTAAAGTAACAGACCTTGCTTTAACTAAAGAGGTAATTGTAGGTATTATATCTTCGTTTGCTATGGGTGTTATTGCTATTAAGTTTTTACTTAATTACATTAAGAAACATGACTTTTCAGTATTTGCCTTTTATAGGGTAATACTTGCATTGGTTGTATTTATAAAATTAATATTCTTTAAATAGGATATTAATTCTTTGCTGATTTAGTATAGTGGTAGTACAGAAGCATGGTAAGCTTCAGGGGTAAGTTCAATTCTTACATTCAGCACCATATTTAAAAATAACTCATGTCTTTGAGTTTAAATGATAAATACTAACTTAAATAGTTAGTATTTTAAAATTATAGTATAAAAATAAATTACTCTAAAAATAGAGTAATTTATTACTTTCTAATTAATTTTTTTTGAACTGGTAATTCTACACCTTGTAAATCATTTTCTTCCATTAACTCAAGTGTAGTACTAGTAGATGTTGCTTTATATTCTTTAATAGATTCATTTATTAGTCTTAAAACTTTTATTTGGTCCTCTGAATCTAATAAATATAAAAACCTAACGATTTTTTCTGCTTTAGAAATAACTCTACCTTCATCATTCTTTGTAGTACTTTTTGTTACCTCTTCAATAATTTCAGCATCTTTAATTGCATCTCTATCTAAAATAACATCTTTGCCCTTTAATTCTTGTTGTAAACCAACTATATTATGTTTTGATTTTCTGAATCTCTTTTTATATTTTCTATTTGATATAAATGCTGCAGTAGCAGATACTAATCCACTTGTTCCAAATATTGTACCTGCTGCAGGTAACATCATTTCTGGAGCAAATCCAACTCCGCAATTAAAAGCAATTTCTAGTGCTATGATAAAAGCACCTAAACTACCACCTAGACTTATAACAGCAGCCTTAAGCGAATTGTTTTTAGAATTCAATGTGTCTATGTCTGCAATTAAATCTCCATTATATTTAACTTCTTTCATTAAAACCTCCCCCTTTCAGAAGCGATAATATTATATAATATAATTTAAATAAATGCAAGTATTTTGTTGATATTCCTGCAATTTTCGTTGATATTCCTGCAATTTTCGTTGATATTCCTGCAATTTTCGTTGATATTCCTGCAATTTTATGTTATTATTGTATATGAATATGGGAGGATGGTTATATGAAAGAATTAAATAAATGTTATTTGATTGATAATAAATATATTATAATTAATTATACTTCTAGTAAGAAAATTAAATATGATAATGAAAAGAAAATTGATAGAATTATTAATGATGGATATTATAAAATTAATTTAGAAAATATTATATTAATAGTTAGAAGCATATTAGGTATGGAAAATGAGAATACTTTTAGAGTTACGATTGTATATCATGAAAATATTACTGACTTAGTATATTTTAGTAAAGGTAAAATTGTTAAATATGCTAAGAAAGTAGGAAATAATAGCAGTTATTTAGATATATTATATACTGTGAAGAAAGGATTGAATATTAATACTAATAATAAAGATAGTGATTTTGTTGATTTGATTCCAAACGAAGTTAAGAGAATGAATAATTTAGAAAATATTAAAGATATTACTTTGAAAAAAAGTGATTTGTTATTATATGAAATATATAAATTATTTTATTGTGATACTCCTAATTTCTTCGATAATAATGATAGAATTAGGGCACAAGTTATGATGTTTATACTTAGTGAATATGGTATTTCTATTGATACTGATATATTTTCTTTAAGTAAGGATTATCCTAAAAGTTTAAAGATTAACGAGAGTATGAATAGACTTATGATTGCTAATGATATTTCTAAAATAAATGTTAGAGATTATTATAAAAAGGATATTATTGCTATAGGTAAAATTCTTTTAAATTGTAATACTGATGAACTTATTGATATTGCTAAGTATATGTATATAAGTAAATATAGAGATAAGAACTATATGAATGATAATGCTTATAGATTGGTAAAGAAAATTAATAGAAATAGAAATAATTAATTGTTTACATTGAACTTAATTTATTTTAGAATTGTGATTGTAAGATAATTGAAGTAGGCATTTAGACATGGATAATAATAAGAGTAAAGGAATTATACTAGGAATATTAATATTAGTGTTTACTACTGGTAATGCTCTATTAAAGAGTTAATTTATATATTAGAAAAATAAAGACAGGACTTTAGGCCCTGTCTTTATCTATATCTAGTAAGTTTAAATGGGTGATCATTGATATCGTAACCAAGTTCACTTATTCTTCTTACTACAAAGGTAAGTAAACGATGATTTAGATACTGATCTCCTTTGCCCATTTGATTTAGAACATCTTGGTATGCTGGCATCCAATTTAAATTATTAGGATTTTCATATCTAATTAGTTCATGAGTTACTGCATTTACTTCTTCAAAAATATTGTCTGGTATAATATAAGACTTTGGTTCCATTATAAATTCCTCCTGCTAATTCTATTATACTACTGTTTTTTGTTAAAATATGTAACTTATTTGGTTACAAAAATAACAATATTTTTTACAACCTTATATATAATACTATATTTTTTATATAAAAGCAATAGTTTTGGGAGTAATTCTTTTGAGTTTAGGTAAAAATTTTTCTTGACATAAAAAAACTAGTTTTGTGTTTTCCACAAAATTAGTTTTTATTGTAAATATAAGGTAAAAACCACCAATTTTATAGTATAATTTAGATATTGTATAAAATTATTACTAAACAAAATAATTGGAGGTGTTTACATGAATAATTTTACTACAAATACATATGAAATGAAAAGAGAAATTGTTAATTTTTCCAAAAATATTTCTGAAGGTGTAAATAAAGCAACATCAAAGTTTGTTATGGATATGCAGTATGGTCTTGCTAAGGGAGGTAGTTGCTTAATTTCTAACATTGCTAGAAGTTTATGTGAAAATATTAAATTAGGAAATACTGTTGAAAGACTATGTGATAAATTATCTTCTATGGATAAAGAATATAAAGAAATAGTCTGGAATAATTATCTAGATGAAGTGAAGGATAATATTGATAAAGAAAACCCTATTGTGTTATTTGATGATTCAAATATTAATAAAGAATATAGTAGAAAACTTGAAGACTTAGATAGAGTTATAGATGCTTCTAGTCAAGATAAAAGAATCGTTAATGGATATCATGTATGTGAGGCAACAGTATTAACTAAGAATGAAAAACAACCAATAAGCATTTATAGCCAAATTTATTCTTGCAAAAGTAAAGGTTTCAAAAGTATGAAGAATTATACTTTTGAAAGTATAAAAGCTACTGAAAGTTTAGTTGGAGAAAATTTTACAGGTGTATTTGATCGAGGTTATGATGATAATAAAATTTATGATTATATGAGTAAAAATAATCATAAATTTGTAATTAGATTAGATGATGAAAGAACGTTATTATTTAAAGGAAAGAAAAGAAGTGTAGAAGAAGTTGCTAAATCAAGAAAAGGAAAAATTACTATGAAAGTATTATTTGATAATAATGAAGAATATGAATTATTATTATCATATACTAAAGCAGTATTACCATATAATAAAAAAGAATATACTCTTGTAATAATATATTGATTATCAGAAGATCATCCAATGAAATTATTAACTAATATAAAAATTGATAATAAAGATGATGTTATAAAAATTGTTAGATTATATTTATCAAGGTGGAGAATTGAAGAACATTTTAGAGGTAAGAAACAAGAATATGATTTTGAAAATATGAGAGTAAGAACTTTAGAAAGTATGAATATTCTAAATATGATGCTTACAATACATTTAGGTCATATAGCAATATTAGCAGATAGAATAGATAAAAAAATATTAACGATTAAAATCATTTATGCAAGTCAATCTTTAAAAGATAGGTCTATTGTATGGTTAAGTCAAATTGCAAAAGGTATAAAAAATATGTTGGCATATGCCCACGAAGGATTAAAAAAATGGCAAAATATTGAACAAAGAGATAGATATAGGCAGTTAAAACTGCCTATATGATGGTAATAACCCTTGGTTAACCAAAAAAGAACATTTAAGATGTTCTATTTAGTCGTGGTATAAAATATAGAAATTGAGAAAAATTTGATAAAGATTTAAAAAATTGATAATTTTGTATAATTTGTAACAAAAATTTCGTTGAATTAAAAACTAAACGCTCGGGAAGTTGAGAAAAGCCTAAATTCTTTGAATTTAAGCTTTTTTCAACTTGAAAAAGATTGATTTTTTGTAAAATTTGTAGTAAATTAGTATTGTTTTTAAGTTAATTTATAAACTTAAAGGCACGCAAAAGGCCACTAACTTAACTATAAGTTAATGGTTACAATAGTAAACGCACGGGCGCATAGATTTTGTTTATGTGTCTCTAATAGTAATTTTATTTACTATTTTTTGATGATTGATTTAGTGAGGTTAACTTCATCAGGTTTAATCTCAACGACACCTAATTTAAGTAATTCTTCTTTGTTGATAATATTTTGGATTACTTGATAAGGTGTTTTATTTTTTAAACTTTCTTTAGGTGTTGAATTAATATGACTCATAATTATATTACAGTCTTCTTGTGTTAAATTATCGAAAGATGTCCCTTTTGGAAGTATATATCTAATATACTCGTGATTCTTTTCGATATGTGGCTTTTGATTTGATTCCATAGGATCACAATAAAATAGGTTGGTTATTTTCTTAGTTCCATCTAAGTTAAATTCCATCTCTTCAGCACCAAAGAATTCTTTTCCATTATCAGTAAGAATTAATTTTATAATTTCTTCAAATCTTTTTTCTGTTAGAGTTTTTTTCATATAATTAAATTTTTCTATAACTTCATTTTTTGTCTGAGAGTCCAATAGAAAAACTAACATAAATTGATATGTTACAAATAGAAGTGTAAGCATAACTTTTCCACCTTTGCTCCCTTCAACTGTATCCATTTCAATTACATCGTAATCTTTATGTTCTTCAAGAAATTTTTGAAAATCTTTATAAGTTCTATTTATTCTTACTTTTGATTCTTCTCTAGTTCGTCTAGGACTTTCTTTTTTTCTAGATTTGTATTTTACTTTTCTTCTTAAATCAATATTTTTAAGATCAAAAATTCCTAAATTAACTAATCTATAAAATTCTGGTTTAGAAAAATAGAGAATATCAGGATGATTAATATATACTTGATTAACTGACTGACCTTGTTTTTTAATTAATGGAACAATAATATTGTTTATATTGTTGATTTCATCTTGTGATAAGTGAATACCTTCACGTGCTTCCTTTAGTAGTTCATCATAATCTTTTTGTGCATCTTTAGCTCTATAATAATATTTTTGATATCTGCATCCGTGTTTTTTAGAACAACCGTTACAAACATATGGAGGCTTATCTAATAAAGGACATCTTCTAAATACATATTTTGAACATTTTCTTTTGCAACCAATTCCTTCAAAATTATTACAAGTAGCTTCAAATTCACAATAGACAAAGTTAGATCCATATAAATTAGCAGAGCCAGCAACTCTTCTGTTTTTTACTTCAGAAGAGATTGTTGTTCTATGATAACCTAATATATCTCCGATTTGAGAAAAATTCATTTTTTCATTTAAAGCATATTCAATATCTTCTCTTAATTCTAATGTTAAATGTGTCATAAATAAATACTCCTTTCAATGAGATAAATAAACAATGTATTATTATAAAACGAGTGTTTATAATAGTAAAGTCTCTATTTTTTAGAAAACGAGCGTTTACTATTTTATTCAACGGTAACAAAAATTTTTGTAAAAAACCTAAACTCAAAAATGATTATAATAGACTTTCTCATAGTAATTTGGTATAATTATATATATGATATATGCCAAGGATGGTAGGTGAATACAATGTTTAAAAATATAGGTTTTAATAAACTTAAATCATCTGTAATTATTAGTTATGCAATTTTAATATTTGCGATATGCTTGTCAATTGGATTTTCTGCATTTAGTAATCAATTAAATATTAAAGATATAATAGCATCAGTAAGAGTGAATGCTGATATAAGAATAACTTTTGTTAATTTGTCAGAAGCATATAATGATGCTTATTCTACAAGTTTAGATTATAATAAAACAAATATAAATGGTACAGCTATTTTACCTAACGAAGATTCCTATATAGATTATGTGGTTAATATAGTTAATTTAGGCAAAGTTGAAATGGGAATAAAAGAGATAACTTTAAATAATGATAATTTGGATTATGAATTAATTGACTATAATTTAGGAGATAAATTATGTGTCATAGAAGAAGAAACTACAAAGTGTACTTTAGGTATTGAAAAGCAAATTATTGTAAGACTTAAATGGAAAAATGGAAGTTATGATTCAAGCAATACTGAAAACAATTTTGTTTTAGACTTTAATTTTCAAAATTATCAAAAGGTTTATATTGAAGATACTGCTGCCCAAAATATAACCGACTGCCCGAGTGAAGTAATTAATAGCGGTGATTTGACTTTTAGATATACTGGTGAAAAATTTGATATAAGAATTTATATGGGTAGTAAAAGAATAAATGATTATACTTTTGAAAATGGGTTAGTAACAATTAAAAATGTAACAGATCCCGTTTATATAAAATATATTTCATATAACATTGAAAATGGCAGCTTCGAAACACCAACTATAAATTCAAGTTATTCATTTGTTTCTTCAGAAAAAGTTGTATCTTGGAATACTACTTCCATATCAAATCAAATAGAAGTTGCTAAAATTAATAATTATAATAATGAACATCTTAACTTAACTTCAGCAAATATAGTAGATTCCACTCTTCCAGATGGAAATCAATTCGCTGAAATAAATGCTAATGAAAAAGCTAGTTTATTTCAAAATTTTTCAGTAACAGCCGGAGAAACATATAATTGGAATCTTCACCATAGAGGTAGAGGTGGACAAGAAATAATGGCACTTATCATTGGTAATCAGCAGGAAAATGAGCCTAAAAAGGCAAATGTATCAAGTGATGATCAATTTAATGCTATGATTAAATGGTTACTTGATAACAACACTCTTGATTTAAAAGTGCCAACTAAAAAAGTAAAATACAAAATATACTCTCCTGCTTTTGATTCATCCGGTGGTTTTTCAGGTGATACAAATGATTTATTTAGCTATGAATCTGATATTGTTCATACACAAGAATGGGATATTTGGATTATATCAAGTAATAATTCAAAATGGTTCGAGTATAGTGATAGTTATACACCAACTTCAAATAAAATAGTATTTGCACTTTGTTCAATATTATCGGCTAAAACAAATTTATCATACGGTAATTTAATAGATAAAATTTCATTTAGTATAAATGATAACGAACAAGTAGTTAATGGTTCGTTTGAAGATATAGATATTTCGGACAAAGCCTATGCACATTTTAATGCTGAAAATAGTAGCAACCCTAATACTGGAATTGGTTGGTCGACAACAGCTATTGATAAAAAAGTAGAAATTGGAAATTTTGAAAAAGGTAAAAATAGTTATTCGATTGAAAAAGATACATTATCACCTTATGCATTTGTCAAAGATGGCATCAATTTTATTGAACTAAACGCAACAGAAACTGGTACTGTATATCAAAATTTTCTTACTCAAAAAGATAAAACAAATGAGTGGTCATTTGCTCATAGAGGAAGAGAAGGAATTGACTACATGGCTATGATTTTAGGCCCTTCTCAATCTCTTAATCCAAGCAAACAGAAAGCTAGTACAAAAGACCAATTTATGAAAATGATTGATTGGATTAAAGATAATATTGATATTAAAAATTATAATTTAGATTTTTCCAATGAAGCTACTGGATGTAGTGATAAAATAACTATATATACTGCGAAGTTTTCTTCTTTAGGTTCTTTTGAAGTAGATGATGCTAATGCTATATCTTTAACTAAAGATGATATCCACACAGAAAAATGGAATATATGGGTTGTTGGAAGTAATAATGATAATTGGTATAACTATGGCTTTATTGATGAAAACTTAAGTTATGACAATACTTATATAAATGATATTGAAAAAGAAGAAACAATCATAGCATTTACAAATTATTCAACTTGGGGTCAAAGAAATAATGGGAAAAATCCTGCGGACATAGGTAATTTGTTAGATTATGTAAATTGGAGATAAAATTTTATAATGTTTGATAAAATAGAATAAATTAGGAAAGGAATGTAATTAATATGAAAAAAAGAAAAATAAAAAGTTATTATACGATATTTTTATTTGAAACAGTTCTTTTGTTTCTAGTAACATTAAATAGTTTTAACTCCAGTTTATCAAATGTTTATGTATTACCATTTATTCTATTTATATGTGATGTTATATTTTTCTTTGTATTAGGATTTGAGAAAAGTAATAAACGTTTAAATAAAATAGTTGATTTTGATATATTTATGTTTTCAATGGTATTTTTAATATTATACTATTTGTTTGGAATTATAATTGGCTACGCTGAAAGTAATAATTATTTAACATTATATGGATTAACGGTTTTCATAATTCCAACTATATTAAAAATAATTTTTAAAGAACATTTAAGAAATTCACTTTTAACTAAGTCTGGTGATAATAAATTTTTAATTATATATTCAGTTATATTATTTATAATGATAGATATATTACCAGCTTTAAGTATTTTAAAAATGTCAAATATGCACGATGTATTTATTTTTACTGCTCTTGTATTACTACCTAGTATAACTGTTAATGTTTTTGCAACATACACTAATATAAAAGTGGGCTACATGCCAGTTATTATCTATTTATTAATTTTTTCGTTGTATCAGTATGTAGTTCCAATAGTACCTAATCCAAGTGAATATTTAAAAGCTATAATTGATTTTATACTACCAATACTTATTTTGTTTAAAGTAAGAAAAATTGTAAATAAATATTCTGATGAAGATAAGGAAATTGATAGAAATTACAAGAAATCAGCAATTATTTTATTAATAATTCCTATTATATTAACAATTATTATAATTTATTTTGTTTCTGGATATTTTAAGTATTATGCCCTTGCTATTGCAAGCGGTTCAATGAATCCAATATTCGATAGAGGTAGCGTTGTAATTACTGAACAAGTAAATGAAAAATATGATAATTATAACAAGTTAAAAGAAGGCGAAATAATTGCATTTAAAGCTGAAAAAAATATTGTTGTCCATAGATTAATTAGAATAGTTAATACGGATAATGAAGTATATTACTATACTAAAGGTGATGCAAACGAAGAAGAAGATGATTACTTAATAAAAAAAGAAAATATAATTGGTATAGTAAGATTTAGAATTCCATACATAGGATATCCTACTGTTTGGTTTAGTGAAATATAGGAGGAAAGTATGAAAAAAGTAAAGGTAAAAAGTAGTTATTTAAAGGAGATTATTTTAATTTTATTATTTATTTTATTCATTATATTATCATTTTTATGTTTTAAAAAGTCAATAATTATTCAAAGAGAGCAAAATGTATTTTATGAAGAAATTGGTAGTCCTAACTATAAAATATATTTAAAGGATAACAATTATTATAAACAAGATTATCTTGATAAAGATATGAGCTATATTGCTAATTTAATTGATTATATTTCGATAAATTATAATTATAAATTTATTTCTGATACCGAATTAAATGGTGAATATTATTATAAAATAGTAGCCAATTTAGAAATAAGAAATCCAAAAAATAATTCATTATTTTATCAAGAAAAGTATGAATTATCTGAAGAAAAAAAATTCCCTATAAAAAATGAAAAAGAGTATGTAATTAATGAAACTATAGATATTAAGTATGATAATTATAATGAAATTGCAAATAATTTTGAAGCTTCATATGGAGTGAATACAGAAAGTAATTTAACTGTAAGTTTAGAACTTCATAGAAAAGTTGATGGAACATTATCTAGTAATTCAGACATCAATAGCGATAATAAAATTAATTTAATAATTCCATTATCTGAAAAAACTATTAATCTAAAAACTGAACCATTAGTAATGAAAAATAAAAATGTCGTAATATCTTTAAATCAGTATAAAATTGATGATATAAAATATTTAATAAGTGCCTTATTATTTTTAGGTTTTGCTGTAACTATATTTATATACATCACAAAAAAAACAATATCATTAAGACCTAAATTGAATTCTTATGATAAAATATTAAGAAAAATATTAAGACAATATGATAGATTAATAGTAAATGTAAATACAATGCCTAATTTTAAAAAAGGTAATACAATAGAAGTTGATAGTTTTTATGAATTACTAGATGCTAAAGATAGTATCCATAATGCAATATTTTATTATGAAGTAACACCTCATCAAAAATGTTATTTTTATATCAATAATGATAATAACTTTATTGTATATACTTTAAAAAATAGTTATTTAAAAAAAACAGAATAAAAAGAGAAATTTAGTAAAAGTATTTTCTAAAAACAATTTATATGATATAATTAAATCATAATAGGAATGGATAATAGACAAATTTACTCTGTTGCTATTTTAAACGAAAGGAGGATAACATGGAAAGAGATCGTAGTGCAAAGATTATTGCAATAGTTGCTTTATGTGTTGCTGTTGTTGGTTTATCAATAGGTTTTGCTGCATTTTCAAATAACCTAACAATTAAATCTAATGCAACAGTTTCACCAAATCAAAATGATTTTGATGTAAACTTTTCAACTTCAAATACTAGTGAGTTAGATGGTACTGTAAGTGGAGTTGGAACAAATTCAGCAACAGCTGAAGATGCAACCATTGATAATTCGGCTTCTCCGACCATTACTGGGTTAAAAGCAAATTTTACAGAACCAGGGCAAAAAGTAACATATAGTTTTTATGCTCACAATGCAGGTAAATATGCCGCATATTTAAATAATGTTACATATGCTAATGTTAGTGGTAAAACAGCTACAAAGGTATGTACTGCTGGTGTTGGTACTGACGCTACAATGGTAGAAGCAGCTTGTAATGGTATTAGTGTATCTGTGAAAGTTGGAAATGATACATATACTGGATCTATGGACAGTATTACAAATCATTTATTAGATCTTGATGCTTATGAAGAAGTTGTAGTAACTATAGAATATACTAGTACTGCATCAAGAGCTGATGGAGATTTTGAAGTAGCATTTGGAGATATTACATTGACTTATGATTCAGTAGATTAATAAATTAAGGTTTGTTAATTTAAGTATTTGCTAAATATTTGGTTCATATAAATAAACCAGTTAAAAATAACTAATTGAAGTATAGAAATGTACTTCTTTTTTTGCACAGTGTGGTTTACTTTTTTGGATAGTTTAAATAGTATAAATAAAAAATATATTAGAAAGTTTTATTGTGAAAATAGTTACAAAAAAAGAAGTGGCATTTTTGGGTCTTCCGAAAGTTTCCGTATGAACCTAAATTAGTTAGTAGGATGAAAGTCCTACTTTTTAAATTGGAATAAATTTGTTATCATTATACTAGAGGTATGATAAAAATGTTAAATAGTTGTATGATGTTTGGAAATAATTATCCGATAATAAAAAATGAAGTTGTAGAAAACAAAAATATTCTACATATAAAATCTAAAATTACAAGTTGTAAGTGCCCTAATTGTAACAAAATAAGCAGTATATATCATTCTACATATACCAGAAAAATTCAAGATACTCCTATCCATAACATAGAAACATGGTTATATGTAACTGCTTATGAATTTGAATGTGAAAATAAAGAATGTACTGTGAAAACATTTACTGAGGAATTACCTTTTACTAGAAAGAATAAAGTGATGACCGATGTACTAATTCAATTTGTACTTAGTATATCAATATTTTTAAGTTCAAGCGCTACATCTTTAATTCTCTCTTTTTTTAGGTGTCAAAGTAAGTGCTGATACTGTTGATAACATAATTAAGAAAATAAAAATAGTTGATAATCCTGATGTAGAGGCTGTTGGTATTGATGATGTTGCTGTAAGAAAAGGTCAAACATATGCAACAGCAATTTATGATTTGAATGATCATCACTTACTTGCTTTATTAGAAGGAAGAGATGCAGAAAATTTAAAAGAATGGCTAAATAATCATCATAAAATTAAAATTGTAGCAAGAGATAGAGCTAGTAGCTACGCAGCTGCTATTAGTGAAATATTACCAAACTGTATAGTAATTCTTTATTTACTAATGGTTAAATACATGATATAATTAGGTAGGATGGTGGATATATGGATTATATATCAATAGATAATTTTGAAGGGCCTTTGGATTTACTTTTACATTTGGTAAAGGAGTCTAATATAGATATTTTTGATATTAAAGTAGAAGAGATAACGGATAAATATTTAGATTATATTAATCATGAAGAGAATCTTAATATTAATATTTCTTCTTCTTATTTAGTTATGGCTGCAGAGCTTATGTATTTGAAGTCTAAACTATTACTTCCTAGTAATAAGAAAGAGGAAGATAATAGTGAAGAAGATGAAGAGATTACGAGAGAGAATCTTATTAATAAGTTACTTGAATATAAGAAATATAAAGAGATGACACCAGTATTTAAAGAATTAGAGGAAGAAAGAAAGAAGATATATATTAAAGCTCCAGAGAAGGTTAGTAATTATACTGAGAGTGTTCTTAGTGGAGAAGATACGATTGATAATTTACTTGAGGCTTTTAAGAAATTTTTAGAGAGAAAAGAACTTGATAAGCCTTTAGAGACTACTGTTACTAAAAGGGAATATTCGGTTAGAGAGAGAAAAAATAATATTAAGAAGATTCTTATGACTAAGAAGAAGGCTTATTTAGATGATTTGTTTGAAGAGTATAATAGACCAATAGTGGTTGTTACTTTTTTATCAATATTAGAAATGGTTAAAGAGAAAGATGTTGTTATTAATCAAGATAAGAATTTTGATAAGATATTAATAGAATTGAGGAATTAAGATGGAAAGTGTAGTAGAAGGACTTTTATATGTTCAAGGTGATCTTGGTATTACTTTGAAAGATATTGAGAGAATATTAGAAATTGATGAAGAAGAGGCTAAGAGGATTGTTCTTAATTTGAAGAATTATTATGATGATAATAAGAGAGGTCTTAGAATTAATTTTTTAGGTAATACGATTAAACTTACGACTAGAGAAGAACATAAGGAATATTATCAGAAGTTACTTGAAGAACCTACTTCGAATTGTTTATCACAGTCGGCTTTAGAGACACTTGCTATTATTGCCTACAATGAACCTATTACGAGGGGGAATGTTGAATCTTTACGAGGAGTGGATTCGGCTTATGTTATGAGAAGGTTACTAGCTAAAGGACTTATTAAAGAGTGTGGTAAGGCTGATACTATTGGGAGACCTACTTTATATAAGACTACTGATGAATTTTTGGATTATTTTGGGCTTGGTAGTAGGGATGATTTACCTAAGATTGAATTAGATATGGAAGAAAAGGGGACTAAAGATTTATATAAGACTATATACAAGGAGGGGGAATAGATGAATGATAGAATAATGAGTAGTGAAGAATTTAAAGAGGATAAGGATATGACTATTAGACCGGTATCTTTAGATGAGTATGTTGGTCAAAGTGAGATTAAAGAGAATTTAGGGGTATTTATTAAGTCTTCGGTTATGAGAGGAGAGACTTTAGATCATATTTTATTATATGGTCCTCCTGGGCTTGGTAAGACTACTCTTGCTTATATTATTGCTAATGAACTTGGTACTAATATTAAGACTGCTAGTGGGCCTTCGATTGAGAAGAGTGGGGACTTAGCTGCAATACTATCTACTTTAGAAGAAGGGGATGTTCTATTTATTGATGAGATTCATAGAATTCCTAGATATATTGAAGAGATTTTATATCCAGCAATGGAAGATTTTTACTTAGATATAATAGTAGGTAGTGATGGTTCATCTAGAAATATTAAGATTAATTTACCACATTTTACTTTAGTAGGAGCTACTACTAGGGCGGGTGATTTATCTAGTCCTTTAAGAGATAGATTTGGTATTATTTCTAAACTTAATTTTTATACTGAGGATGAATTATATCAGATTATTAAGAGAACCTCTAGAGTACTTGATACTCCTATTACTGATGATGCTGCTAGAGAACTAGCTAAGAGAAGTAGGGGTACTCCGAGAATTGCTAATAGGTTATTTAAGAGAGTTAGGGATTTTGCTTTAGTATATGGTGATGGTATTATTAATAAAGAGATTCTTGATAATTCTTTAGATAGATTAAAAGTTGATAAGACTGGTTTAGATGATACTGATTATAATTTACTTCTTTCTATTGTAGAAAGATTTAATGGGGGACCTGTAGGACTTGAGGCTCTTGCTTCTTCGATTGGAGAAGAGGCTTCTACTATTGAAGATGTATATGAACCTTATTTATTACAACAGGGTTATTTAAAGAGAACTGCTAGAGGTAGAGTTGTTACTGATAAGACTTATGAATATTTAGGTATTAAGAAAGATTAATATATTATGCCCTACAAGTCTAAGGTCTTGTAGGGTATTTCAAAGCCATTAAGTCTTTGAAATAAAGCTTTTGGTGGTATATGCAAATTTTGGGATAACCACTGAGTAAAGAAATGAATTTCAGTTATTGTAAAAAATGCAACAACTGAAAGAGATGGTTAATTGAATAGGTTATTATAATTTGAATGATGGAAAACTTGATATAATTTTAACTTGTCGGAAATACTGACAAATTGAAGAGTTAAAATAATGATATGTTTATTTAGATAGGAGTGTGTTATGAGAAAATTTAGTTATATTACTGATTATGTTTTAATTAATTCTAGTGTAAGAGGTTATATTACAGAGTTAGAGAAAGAACTTGCTATGCTTATTGATATGGAAGTTAATAATGGTATTTATATAGATACTTATAAGAAATTAAAAGAATTTAAAAGTAAATATTCTGATTTATATGATGTTTATAATAGAATACTAAATGATTTAACTAGTGGTGATAATGTAGAGTATTGTTTTAAGTATGGTAAATATAAAGATGATGCTTCACTAGTAGGATTAGAATTTGAAAAAGATTTAAAAGAGATATTTGAGTTAGAAGAGAAGTGCAGAGACTATTCTGTTAAGTTATGGGAAAGAGATATTACTAATTATGATAATATTACTAATGGAGAAGACTTTATGACAGTAATTCATGCTAGTTATTTAGAACCTGGTGTAAAGGGAGACTCAAATTATCGTGGTAATGGGTATAGTAAACAATACTTATCTTGCTCTTTAATATCAGGTAGAGAATTTAATACTTTTGGAGATGTTAAAACATTATTTGTTATGGATGTTAATAGTGATAGTTATATTGCTTCTTCTTTTGTTGATTCTGTTACTTCAGAAACTACTAGGGCTGATTTTAATACTTTAAAAGAAATTGATGTTAATGGAAATAAACATTATATTAAGGTTGGTTATACTAATGATATGGAAAGTTCTGTTACTTCAATTAGTAGTCCTAAAATGATAGAAGAATTAAGTATTCAAAGGGAATTAAAAAATAGTGGAGAGTTATATAGATATAATAGTCAAACTAATGAAGTCGTATTAGATAGAACTAAAACAAGAGCAGTAGGTGCTTTACTTCTTAGTAATGGATGTGATTTGTTACTAGGAGAATATATTAATCTTAAACGAATGGGAATAAGATTTAAATGTATTAATAAGGGATTATATAGACAAAAAAATAATATTCCTCCATATAATGAAGAAGAGTATAATAAATTTCTTATTAATTTAGACAGTTTAGATGAAGTTATTTCTAGATATAATATTTCAGATGATATACTTAGAGAATACTATTATGAAGTAGTATTACCTATGAAATATGATAATAATGTTATGAAAGTAATTAATAAAAAGTTTTCTTTATATTTGCCAGATATTGAGAGTGGAAAGGGTAGATAGATAGTTAACTTATAGTAAACTTAAGTCGTTTTACGAACTGAAAAAATGTACACAAATGGTACATTTTTTTTAGCTTTTGATTATGGTATAATATTAATGTTTTAGAGGGGAAATTTTGTAAAGGGTGGTTTAGATGGAATTACTAAAAAGAATAGAAGAATTAAAAAGGGAAATACTGAATAATCCTAGTGATAGTTTTGATATTATTCTTAATAATATTCCTAAATATACTATGTATGGATATATTAGGGAGTGTAATAAGAATAATTTAGATAGATATGCACTTAGATTTGGAAGAAAAAGGTATACTTATGGAGAATTTATTGATTTAATAGATAGGTATGCTAAGGGATTTGCTGCTATGGGGATTAGAAAAGGTGATAGAGTAGCACTTTTACTTCCTAATTTACCAGAGTCTACTATTATTATATATGCTTTAAATAAGATTGGAGCTATTTCAGATAATATTGATCCTACTAGTAAAGAAGATAGAATGAAATATTTTTTAGAGAAAGAAAAAGTAAATGCTATTGTATGTTTTGATAAGGTATATGAAACTTCAATTAAACCTATTGAGGATTATATTTATAATGAATTAAATATTGATAAAGTATTAATTACTAAGATTACTGATTCTTTACCTATGATTGAAAGTGCTATGTATAGAATGAAATTTAGGGATGAAGATATTGTTAAGAGAGTAAGTACTTCGTATGGTAATATTAATATATTTGGAGTAGATAGATTTCTTAAGGATTCAAGATATCAAGTATGTTATACTAACCCATATGTAGAAAATGAAGTAGCTACAATATGCCATTCTTCTGGTACAACAGGAGTACCGAAAACTATTCCTTCAACTAATGAGAATGTTAATTTTATTGCTTTTCAACATCAAATATCAAATATAGATTATAGTAGAGTTAAAACATTTTTACATGTACTTCCTGGCTTTGCTCAATTTGGTTTTTCTGATTCGATGCATTTGGGTCATAGTTTGGGATTAGAAATGATAGAAATACCAATATTTTCACAAGAAAATATTATTGATATTTTACTTAAAACTAAGGCTAATTGTTTATTTGGTACACCTTCTTTTTGGCTTAGACTTTTAGGCGATGATAAATATAATAATGCTGATTTATCTTTTCTTGAAGAAGCAGTATATGGAGGCGGTACACTTACTATTACACAGCTTGCTAATATTAATAGATTTTTAATATCGCATAATGCTAAGTGTTTACTTAGAACTGGATATGGTATGAGTGAATTTAATGGTACTTGTATATTAGAAGATCCTTTTATGTCTACTCCTGGTAGTTGTGGAATTGATTTACCTGGTGGTAGTGGTATTATTATTAATCCTGATACTATGAAAGAATTGAGTTGTGGTGAACTTGGTCATCTATATTATAGTAAGGGTAGTAATCCAGTATGCGAATTTGATGGAGAAGTATTACATAAAACAATTAATATTGATGGAAGAGAGTATATTGATACTGGAGATATAATGAAAAAAAATGCTAGAGGGGAATACTTTTTTGAAGGTAGAGCAAGTGGTATGATATCTAGATATGATGGTTATAAGATATATCCTAATGCTTTAGAAAATGCTGTTACTAGTTCTTCTTATGTAGAAGATGTTATGATATCTGAATATTATGACGAAAGTAATTTTGGCGCTATGCCTCTTATATATGTTGTTTTATCTAAAGAGAGTAAAGGTATTGATATAAAAGATATTATAAAGAATATTATTGATAATTATATTTTAAGTAATAATAATATGTCGTTTCGTGATATACCTACTAAATGGAAAGTGGTAGATGAGTTACCATATACAACGGCTTTAAAGAAAGACTATAAAAAAATAAAAGAAAATGGTATTGATGGAAGTGAGATTAGTATTGTTTGTCATGAGACTAATATGGGACTTGGTTATTATGATATAGTTATGCCTACTAAAGGTAAAAAACTAATAAAGAAATAAAAAGGTGGTAGTAGTATGAATTTTAATTTAGGTTTAACATTTTCAGGGATGGTTTATATATTACTTATAATTATTATATATTTTAAAAGAAAAAGAATTAAATCTAAAGAAAATAAGATATATAGTTTACTTCTTATATCTACATTTGTAGAGTTATTATTAGGAATGGTTAGTTATATATTTATTATTAATATAGATAGTATGGCTTATATTACAAGAATAATTAATGTATTATATTTAATATCTTTAGATAGTTGGATTTTATTCTTTATGTTATATGTTATTTCAATATCTTCAGATTTTAAGTCTAAAAAATTATATAAAATATTTTGGGTAGTATATGTTTTGATTGCATTTTTGATATCAATATTACCAATTAATTATTATTATAAAAATAATATTATGTATACTAGTGGTTTAGCAGTTAATTTTACTTATTTAATTGCTATAATTGCTATTTTAGTAATTGTTATTAATTCGATTGTTAATATCAAAAAACTTGGTAATAAGAAGTATATACCTATGTTTATATTTCTTTTGTTTGGAGGAATTGCTTTGTTTCTTCAGATAAAATATCCAGAATTATTTTTAATTAGTCCTTTAGAAGTATTAGTTACTGTTGTTATGTATTTTACAATAGAGAATCCTGATATGAAGACAATTGAAGAGATACATAAGGCTAAGGAGATTAGTGATAATGCTAATGAAGAGAAGACTTTATTCTTATATAATATGACTAATGAGATAAGGGGTATTACTAAAGATATTAATAAAGAAGCTGATAATATATTAGATGAGACTGATAATAAGAAAGTTAATGTAGAAGTTATTGAAGATTCTGCTAGAGAGATAAAGGGTAGTACTGCTAAGTTTACTACTATAACTAATGAAATATTAGATGTTTCTAATATGGATGGGGCTAGTATTAGAGTGTATGATGAAAAATACAATATTAAGTTGATACTTAAGAGTTTGATTAATACTTATAAGAAGAGATGTAATGATAAGAATATTGTTTTTAGAAGTAATATTAATAGTGATATGCCAGAATTTTTATATGGTGATGGTATTAATTTGAAGAAAGTTATTGATATTTTGTTAGATAATAGTGTTAAGTATACTAATGATGGTTATGTAGAGTTAGATGTTAATACTATTATTAAGAATGATATAGTTAGACTTATTATAACAGTAGAGGATTCTGGTATTGGTATTGATAGTGATAAGTTAGGTAGTTTATTTGTTAATGAGAAGGATTATAAAGAAGAGAATTATGATTTAAATGATACTTTATATAATGTTAAGAAGATTATTACTTTAATGAATGGTACTATTATTCCTAGTAGTATATATGGAACTGGTACTAAGATGAAGATTATATTAGATCAGAAATTAGTAGTTAGTGATAATAAGTTAAATGAATATGAAAAAGTAATTGATAAGAAAGATGTATTATTAATCGGTAATTTAAATAGTAAGGTAATTAGAGATATTGTTAAAGATAAGAATATTAATTTAGAAATAATAGAACTTGGTAAAGAGGCTTTAGATAAGATTAGAGGTAAAAAGAAATATGATTTAATATTAATTGAAGATAATATTAAGCCTCTTAGTGGTATAATTATTATGAAGAAATTATTGATGATTAAGTCTTTTAATACTAAGGTTATATTACTTAGTAGTAATAATGAGTATATTGATAATTATGATAAATATGGTTTTAGTGAAGTTATATCAGAACCTATTGATGAAGATATTTTTATTAATAAGATTAATAAATACTTGGAAAGATGAGAAAATTCATAAAAACTATTTACAAATCGTAAAATATAGTGTATTATTAATATGTTCCTTGAACTTTGTTATTGGTACCTCTTACCATAACTAGGTTAAAGGTGAAAATAAGATAAGGAGGAAAATATAATGGCTTTAAATAAAGATAAGAAAGCACAAATCATTAAAGAATTTGCTAGAGATAGTAAAGATACAGGATCTCCTGAAGTACAAATAGCTATTCTTACTAATGAGATTAATGCTTTAACTGAACATCTTAAAAATAACAAACAAGATAAAGCTTCTAAGAGAGGACTTTTAATTAAAGTTGGTAAGAGAAGAAGTTTATTAAACTATCTTGTTAAGACTGATGTTAAGAGATACAGAGATGTAGTTGCAAAATTAGGATTAAGAAAATAATTAATAAAAGTAGGCACTCTTTTTTGAGTGTCTTTAATTTTAAAAAGATAACTGAAATTGGAGGTAGATGATATGGATAAGAAAGTATTTGAGTTAGATTTTTATGGAAGAAAGATAGTAGTAGAACATGGACAAGTTGCTAAACAAGCAGATGGGGCTGTTCTTGTTAGATATGGAGATACGGTAGTACTAAGTACTGCTGTTGTTAGTAAGAGTGCTAATCTATTATCTGATTTCTTTCCACTTATGGTTTTATACCAAGAAAAGTTATATTCTGTAGGTAAGATACCTGGAGGATTTATTAAGAGAGAGGGTAGACCTACTGATGCTGCGACACTTGCGGCTCGTATGATTGATAGACCTCTTAGACCATTGTTTCCAGAGGATTTTAAGAATGAAGTACAGATTGTTAATACGGTGTTATCAGTAGATCAAGATAATTCACCTGAACTTACAGCTTTATTTGGCTCTTCACTTGCTACTTGTATTAGTAAGATACCTTTTAATGGTCCGGTAGCAGCTGTTAAAGTTGGTAGAGTAGATGGGAAATTTGTTATTAATCCTACTGTAGAACAAAGTGAGAAGTCTGATATAGACCTTACAGTAGCGGGAACAAAGGATGCTATTAACATGGTTGAAGCTGGGGCTAGAGAGGCTTCAGAAGATGATATGCTTGAGGCATTAATGTTTGGACATGAGGCTATTAAGAAGTTAATTGCTTTTGAGGAAGAAGTTATTAGTGCTATTGGCGTAGAGAAGATGGAATATGAGAAGTTAGAAATAACTGATGAACTTAGAAGTGAAGTAGATAGTATTGTTAGAGATAGACTTGATAAGGCTCTTAGAATTAAAGATAAATTAGAGAAATATAGTGCTATTGATAACTTAGAAGAAGAAGTAATAGAAAAGTATAAGAGTGAAAATGAAGATACTATGAAACCTGAGGAATTAAAAGAATTACTTACTAAGGTGGCTTTAATATTCCATGGTATTGAGTATGAATTATTTAGAAATATTGTTGTTAAAGAAAAGACTAGAGCTGATGGTAGAAAAATGGATGAAATTAGACCATTATCTACAGATATTGATTTATTACCTAGATGTCATGGTAGTGCTTTATTTACTAGGGGACAAACACAAAGTTTAGCTACTGTTACACTTGGAGCACTTGGAGAACATCAAATTCTTGATGGTCTTGGAATTGAAGATGCTAAGAGATTTATGCTTCATTATAATTTTCCACCATTCTCAGTAGGTGAAACTGGTAGATATGGGGCTCCTGGTAGAAGAGAAATTGGTCATGGAGCATTAGGAGAGAGAGCACTTTCTTATGTTATTCCTAGTGAAGAAGAATTTCCTTATACGATAAGAGTTGTTAGTGAAATATTAGAAAGTAATGGTTCTAGTAGTCAGGCTACTATTTGTGCTGGTACGATGGCTCTTATGGCTGCGGGGGTTCCTATTAAGAAACCAGTAGCGGGTATTGCTATGGGTCTTATTACTCATGAAGATGATTATACTATTCTTACTGATATTCAAGGTATGGAAGATCATCTTGGCGATATGGACTTTAAAGTAGCAGGAACTCGTGATGGTATTACTGCTCTTCAAATGGATATTAAGATTGATGGTATTAATAGAGAAATATTAAAAGAAGCTTTAGCACAAGCTAAGAAGGCTAGATTTGAGATATTAGATGTTATTGAGAAACAAATAGATAAACCTAGAGAAGATGTATCTAAGTATGCTCCTAAGACTGAGGTATTTATGATTAATCCGGATAAGATTAAAGATGTTATTGGCCGTGGCGGAGAGATGATTACGAAGATTATCTTGGAATGTAGTAATGTTAATACTGTTAATGATATTAATGCTGTTAAAGTTGATCTTGAAGATGATGGTAGAGTTATTATTTATCATACTGATAGGGATGTTATTAATAGAACTGCTGATAGGATTAAAGATATTGCTAGAGAAGTAGAGATTGGTAAGACTTATACTTGCAGAGTTGTATCTATTCAAGATTTTGGTATCTTTGTTGAATTATGGCCTGGATGTGAAGGACTTATTCATGTATCTCAATTAGATACTAAGAGAGTTGATAAACCTAGCGATTTATTTAAAGTAGGAGATGAAGTTATTGCTATTGCTACTGGATATGATAAGAAGGGTAAACTTAATTTATCAAGAAAGGACTTACTTAAATAAGTCCTTTTTTTTACTTCAACCTTAAGTAAACTTAAGTTTTACGTGGTATAATAGAACTTATATAATAGGCTCTATTATAAACAATTGTATGTATATATAAATTAAAATAAATAGTCATATTATATTGACTATTAGGCATAATTGAAATGGGAATTTTAGTAAGTGAATGAAGTCACACTAATAATATGGCTTACTTTAGTTACACTATACTTAATAGATAGTCGTAACCATAGATAAAAAATGAGCACTCTTCAGGGGTGCTCCATTCTCAAACAATGGAGAGAACACCTTTGGCGATAGGTGTTACCCATTTTTATTATGGATAAATTTCTCTTTCCATATACAGTGTATCAAATTTTAATAAAAATATCAATATATTAGTGGAATAATTGTTTGCTTTAATTTAGAAAATGAAAAAGAAGATAAATAAATGTTGCTTTATTTTGAAAAATATAGTACAATTATGTTAGTAATATAGTAGAAAAGATGAAAGGACGATAGTATGAAGTTGAATAGAAAAGGTCAGACATTAGTAGAATATGTACTTATTATATCTTTAATTACAGTAGTAGCTATAGGATTAGTTAAAATTTTTGGAGGATATTTACAAGATGCTGTTACTAAGATGGGATGTAATATTTCTGGTAAGGAATATGTTGAAGGAGAAAAAGTAGGCGGTGGCTATTGCTCTGGAGATGAAAATAAATTATTTGAATAATAGAATATAAATCGACATGATATTTATATTCTTTTTTTTATAATCAATATATGAAAATATATATTGATTTATTTTTTTTGTTTAATGTAATTATGGATTTTATGATTATACTTGGTACTTCAATTATATTAAAGAGAAATAGTAATCTTATTAGAATTATAATATCTTCTTTGATAGGAGGGGTTTCTTCAATATTATTATTTGATAATATTAATAAGATATTAATTGAAGTTATAAGTATTATTATTATGGTACTTATATCTTTTGGATATAAGGGAATTAAATATGTATTTAGAAATATATTTTATATGTATTTACTTAGTACTTTGATAGGAGGTATTATATATTTATTTAATGTTAAAGTATCTAATAATATAGTTATTAATTATTTTATTATAATTGTTATTAGTAGTTTGGTTTTAATATTATATATTAAAGAAAATAGAAAGATTAAAAATATTTATAATAATTATTATAAGGTAGACATATACTTTAAAGATAAAAATAAGATATCAGTAGTAGGATTTATTGATACTGGGAATAATTTATATGATCCATATAAGAAGAGGCCTATTATATTATTATCTAATAAATATATTAGAGAGGATAATTATATATTAGTTCCTTATTATACTATGAGTGGAGAAGGATTACTTAAATGTATTAAACCTGATATTATATTTATTGATGGAATAGGGTATAGGGGAAATGTTTTAATAGGTTTTTCTGATAGTCCTAAGCTTATTGATGGAGTAGATGTTATATTACATAAAGATATTATGAAAGGGTGAAAATGATGCTTAAATTACTTAGAAAGATATTTAGTAAACTTAATTATTTGTTTTTTGTAGGAAGTACGGATATATTACCAGAGCCTTTTAATAAAGAGGAAGAGGAAAAGTATGTTAATATGTTTTTAAATGGTGATATGACGGCGAGAGATAAACTTATTGAACATAATCTTAGATTAGTAGTGTTTTTAGCTAAGAAATATGAGAATACTAAGATTGATTTAGAAGACTTAGTATCTATTGGGACAATAGGATTAATTAAGGGAGTTAATACTTATCAGAATGATAAGAATATTAAACTTGCTACTTATGCTTCTAGATGTATAGATAATGAAATACTTATGTATCTTAGGAAAACTAAGAAGAAAAGAACTGAAGTATCATTTGAAGATTCTTTATCTTTTGATTCGGAAGGTAATGAACTTCATTTAGAAGATGTTCTTGGTACTAAAGAAGATATTGTTACTAAGCCTATTGAAGATGAACTTGATAAATATTTGATGTATAAAGAAGTAGATAAGTTAGGTAAAAGAGATAAAGAAATTATTGAACTTAGATATGGTCTTAATGGTAAAAAGGAAATGACTCAAAAGGAAGTTGCTAATTTACTTGGTATATCACAGTCTTATATATCTAGAATTGAAAAGAAAGTTATTAAGAAATTATCTAATATAATAAAATTATAGAGATTACTTTTGTAATCTCTATAATTCTTCTTCTTCAAATAGAAATCTTTTGTCTTTTTTATTTAAACTTATGGATATTACTTCTTTTTTGTTTAATAATTTTTGCATCATTTCATTAGATAGATTATCATTATCTGAATCAACAGTTATACATAAATCTATTTTGATATTACCATTTTCAGTATCGTTTATTTCTAAACTTGTAATGGTACTATGATTTTCTTTTGCGATGCTTTTAATTATTTTGGTTATTTCTTTTTCTTTGTGTTCTTCTGCTATTACACTGAAATTATATAAGTTATAATTGATATTGCCACTTAAATGATTTATTTTACTATTTACTGTTCTTAGTATTATGTTAGTAAATAGTATAAATAGGGTACCAGTTATAGCTTCTACTAGAAGGTTAGCAGAGCATAATATTCCGATAGCAGCAGAACACCATAAGGTGGCTGCGGTTGTTAATCCTTTAATGGCTTTACCATCTTTTATTATTACTCCAGCTCCTAAGAAACCGATACCTGCGACTACTTGAGATGCTATTCTATTCATATCTGAATTGGGAAATGAATAGGAGTATCTAGTAAATAGAAAGGATCCTAAGCTTACTAATATTATTGTTCTTAATCCTACTGATCTTCTTCGGTATTGTCTTTCGATACCGATACAAGCACTAAGTAAGAAACAGACTATTATTTGCATTAAAAATTCTATATAACTACTCATAACGTTCCTCCTTATTCTATATATATATAGTATAGCAAAAATGATATTTGTTGTAAATAATTAATTTAAAAAATATTAGTTTATCTTTTATTTACTTATTTATATACTTGTAAATAATATAAAAACTACATAACTTGTGTAAAGTTAGGTAGTTTTTTCTTTTAAAATAAAGAAATATATATTATAATATATGTAGAGGTGGTAGAAATGAAATTAAGTATTGGTGTAATATTTGGTGGTAATAGTCTAGAACATGAATTATCTATATTGACTGCTGTTCAAGCTATGGATAATATTGATAAAGAAAGATATGAGGTAGTTCCAATATATATTACTAAAGATTTAACTATTTATAGTGGTGGTATGCTTAGGTATATAGATAGTTATAAAGATTTTAGATTAATAGAAAGATATGCTATTAAAGTTAATTTAATAAATAGAAATGGTAAGTTTATATTACAAAGAGCTAAAGGATTAAAGAGAGATTATAAAGAAATACATCTTGCTTTTCCAATGGTACATGGTAAGAATACTGAAGATGGAGGTATAATTGGTTATCTTGAAACACTTGGTATACCATTTGTGGGTAGTGATATTTATGCTTCTAGTGTATGTCAAGAGAAAGTATTTACTAAAGAATTATTAATGGCTAATGGACTTGCTGTTACTGATTATGTTCATTTTACTGATGATGATTATAATTTTGATAAAGAAGATATTTTTAAACAAATTGATAAATTAACATATCCATTAATTATAAAACCTGCTAGAGGTGGAAGTGGAATTGGTATTGAGATAGTTAATAGAAAAGAAGAATTGGAGTCTTCTATTGAGAAAGTTATGGAATGCGATACGCATGTTTTAGTAGAGGAATATATTAAAGATAGAAGAGAATTTAATGTGGCTATTCTTAAAAGTAAAGGTAAACTTATTGATTCATTAGTTGAAGAAATTGAAAAAGATGGATTTTGTAGTTACTATGATAAATATCATAAAGATGATGATAATGATGATACTTTTAAGAGAACATATCCTGCGGATATATCAAAGGCTTTAACGGAAGAAATATGTAAGACTGCTAAGAGGGCATACAGTTCTTTATCACTTGGTGGTGTTGCGAGAATTGATTATATTTATGATACTAAGAATAAAAAATTATATATTAATGAAATTAATACTATTCCTAATTTCTTTTCACATCATTTGTTTGAAGATAAAAATATTGATTATAGAGAATTACTTGGTATTATGATTAAAGAAGCAATAGATAAAATTCATAAAGAGGCTAAAATGATTCATTCTAATGATGATCAGTTATTTAAAAAAGTTACTAGTAAAGATGTAAGGAATATGAAATAATGTATGGTTATATTAATGGTAAGATAACTGATATTGAAGCTAGTTATGTTATACTTGAAAATAATGGTATTGGTTATTTAATTTATGTTCCTAATCCGTATGGTTTTATGATGGAGAGGGAATATACGATATATACTTATACTAAAGTAGCTGAAGATGAATATACTCTATATGGATTTAAAACTAAAGAAGAAAAAGAATTATTTTTAAAACTTATTTCTGTTAAGGGACTTGGCCCTAAGATGGCACTTCCAATGCTTGCTACTGGATCTATTAGTATGATTGAAGAGGCTATTGAAACAGAAAATATTAATTATTTAAAGAAATTTCCTAAAATTGGTGATAAGGTAGCTAGACAATTAGTACTTGATTTAAAAGGTAAATTAAATGTTATTAATACGGGATTATTTAAGAGAGAAGATCATTCTAGTGAATTATTTGATGCATTAGTGGGACTTGGATATAAGCAAGCTGATGTCAAAAAGGTTGTTAGTAAGGTTGATCCTACTCTTGACTTAGAAAATCAAATTAAAGAAGCCCTTAAGTTATTACTTAAATAGCTTCTTTTTTGTTTACACTTTGTTAATTATGGTAAAAGTGTAAAGTATTTACGCTATAAAATACTAAAAATATTGCAAATGTAAATTGACAACTATATTATTCTAGGTTAAAATAGATATTGATTATTAAGGAGTATTATGAAGAAAGTTACAGTATTTATTTTAACATTTATTTTATTTATACCAATAGTTAATGGTAAGAATATTAATGACTTATATGGTGAGTTAAATGCATTAGAGAGTCAAAAGAATTTATATTCTTATCTAAATAGTGAAGATATTAAGTCTTTATCTAATAATGGGCTAGATATACAGATAATTATTGATTCTTTAAATGATGAAATTAATGAACTTGATAAAGAAATTACTAGTAAGGAAAAATTTATTAATTCTTTAAAAGAAGAAATTGATAATGTTATGGTTTATAATCAAGTTAGTCAAGGAGAAAATATATATTTAGAATATATATTTGCTGCCGAAACATATTCGGATATGGTATATAGATATATGATAGCAGAACAAATTAGTAATTATAATAATACTATGATAGAAGAGATGAACAAAGAGATAGAAGAATTAAATAAGAAAAAAGAAGAATTAAATGAAAAGATTAATAAACTTGATAAAGAGAGAAGTAAGTACCGGGAATTGGAAGTTATTCTTAAGAGTGTTAGTTATTTAGATGGTGATAGTATTAATAGTAGCATTGATGATGATATTACTAGTATTAAAAAGGAAATTGCTTTATATGAAAGTATAGGTTGTTCTAGATACATGGATATATCGGCATGTTTAAATATTAGAGATGGAGGTAATTTTATATTTCCTTTGGATAAGGGATGTGTAAGTCAAGATTATTTATCTAATCATAAAGGTATAGATTTAGCCTGCAACGGGGAGGGGACTAATGTATATAGTTCCGCTAAAGGGGTAGTTAGTTATATTACTTATAAAGCAACTTATGGTGGAAATATAGTTTACATTTATCATATTATTGGTGGCAAACAGTATACTACTATCTATGGACACTTACTTGAGGTTAAAGTAAATGTTGGTGATGTAGTTGATACTGATACAGTAATAGGTTTAGTAGGAGGAGAATCTACAGCTTATATTAATGGCGGTTATGACAAAGGAACAAAAGGGGCACATCTTCATTATGTAGTAGTAGAGGGCTTTCATGTTAATGATTTTAGTAGCTATACATTAAATCCTAGATATTTTAATACTTATCCAGGTATATTAAATGGTTATTTTAGAAGAAAAAAGGCTTGACAAAATAAGAAAATGAGTATATTATATACGACTAACAAGGGACGAATATGATATACTCTTTTGTTATGGGTTTTTGGTTAAAATAATTCTAGATCATTTTTTAGTCAGAGATAATAATGAAAGAAGTTAATTATATTTAAATAATTAGTCTTTTGAAATATTTGATGGAGGGTGTTTTGGAATGAAAAAAACAAAATTATTTTTATTTGCTTTAATATCTCTATGTTTTTGTATTACTGGTGTTAAAGCAGAAGGAGTAACTGCTAAAATAGGGGATAATGAATATAATACATTAGATGCCGCTATTGAAGAGGCTAAAGATGGTGATGTCATTGAACTTATTAATGATGGAACAGTTACTAAAGCTTTTAATAAGTCATTGACTTTTAAAGGTAAATATACTATTACATTTGATGGTATGCTTGATAATACAGGTGAAGCACAATGGAGTTATAAAGGTAATATGACTTTTGATGGAACTAATTTCATCTGGGATGCTACTGATTGGAATAATACTAATGGTAGATGGGTAATGCTTGTTTTAACTGGAAGGCTAAAATTAGATAATGGTGCTATTGGTACATTTAAGTTTGATTCTTTAAATGGAGTTAAATGTGCTATCTATAGTAATGGAGGAGCTTCTATTGAAATTGATAATGCTTCTACTTTAAATATACTAGGAACTAATACAAAAGGAATAGATGGACAAGCTATTCAACTTGATAGTACTGCTGGTACTGGTATATTTGTAAAAAATGATTCTACTTTATTTATTGATGGTACTAATAGAGGCTATGTTAATAGTCCAGAGATATATGTAGAAAATTCTAAATTTATAGTACAAAATTGTACTAGTAATGCTTCAAATGGTGGAGTGTTTACCGCTATTAATTCAGAAATAAAATTCTTAAATAATAATGGTCATGGATTATCTGTTGCTACACTTACTGCAGTTAATTCTAATATTACTACTAATGGTAATGCATTTTATGGAATAACTGTAATATCAGGACTTAGTGCTGATAAGACAACAGAAATAATTTCTAATGAGAATGGTTATGGTTTTACTGGAGGAGCTATTAGAATATATCTTTCTAAAGCTATTGCTAAATTTGAGGCTGGTTCTGTAATTACTATGAATAAAAATTATAGAAATGCTTTAGAAAATTATGGTGTTACTACTTTTGAAGATGGAAGTATACTTACTGTTACTGAAAATAATGAAACAGATAATGGTGCAGGAATATTTAATAAAGGTACTTTAACATTACCAATAAATGCTAATATTACATTAAATAAAGCAAATCAACTAGGTGGCGGTGTTTATAATGCTGGTACAATGATCATATCAAAAGATACAGATTTATATAATAATCATGCTGGAGTAGCAGGTGATGATATCTATAATATTGGTACTATTACTTTTAGTAGTGTAGGAGAAGATTGGATTCTTGATGATTGTGAACATAGAATAAATGGTTGGTACGATGATGCTGAAAATAGTAGATGGGAAGCACATGATAAAGAGAATCTTCATATTGATTTAATTGAAGGTGGAGAATATACTTCAGTAACTGAAGATGGAGAAATAGCTGGTGCTTTAGCTATTAAGGCTGCTCATGATAATATTGGTAAAGTAGTTATTAACTATTTAGATAGTGATAGTAATAAATTAACTGAAGAAGTTACTACTACTGGTGAAGTAGGTACTGAATATACTACTATTAAGAAAGAATTTGATGATTATACATTCATTATGGTAGAAGGACCTACTAGTGGAGAATATGATTTTGATACAATATATGTTACTTACTATTATGATAAGAATACTGGTACTGGTGATATAATGCCTCCTCAAACTGGATTTGAGCCTAGTACTATTAATAATAATAGAGTAGAAGTTATTACTCTATATAAAAAAGAAGATTAATAAAATAGGGTTTTGGTTATAAATAGACATTCTATTTATAACTGTTAAAGAAAGGTGAATAGAATGAAAAAAATAAGCAGAATATTACTAGTTTTAGTAATAGGGTTAATGTTTAATTCTACTGTTTTAGCAGAATCTAAGTGGGATACAATTAATCCAGAAAAATTAGTTTCTGAATCTAATGATAATTTTATAGTAGAATATGATTTATCAAAGATAAAATTTGGTTGGTATATAGGTGGTACTGTTACTGTTAATATAACACTTACAGAAAAATATAATGAAAAAAGTATCGTTATTGCTCCTGAAGTATTTCAAAAAATAGCAAAAGCGGTATATGATTACAATAAAAAAATAGGATATGAACGTATTGATGAAGATAATATTCAATATTCAAATCCATTTCAATCAGGGGATAAAATTAGAGTTAATATTGTTATAAATAATTATTCTAAAAATGATTATTACTTTGATGATACTTCTTTTGAAATATTTCCGACTGAACCTGTAGTATATGATAAAGTAGAAGGAAATACTGGAGATAAATTCTTTAATCAAATAGATATACCTAATGGTTTTACTTTTAGAAGAAATTATAATACAGCTCTTAAAGAACTTATACCTAATTCTTCAGGTAGAAATATGACTGATGAAAATATTGGAGAGGCTTTAAAAGAAAATGGTTATAATGGAATAGAAGATTATGCTAAATATTTATTAGATTTTTATAATAAAAAATATAATACTAATTATAACAGATTAGATTCTTTTTCAAAAGGTATAATTAGAGAGATACTATCTGATACTGATCCTGTTTATGCATATAATTCAGCATATGCTGCTCTTGGGTTAGATATGATAGATTTGAGAAGATATAATACTGCTAAAAAGGCGATTGATAGTGCAATTAAAAATACTGAATTTACTAGTCCAATACAATATTTGCTATATTTCTATAATAATAATGACGAATTTAATTGTAATGGTGAATGTATAGCAAATAATTTATCTGAATTAAATGAAACTGCTGTTAACGATTTATTTGGTTTTGGTGGAACTGAAGATGGTGGTTTTGATTTTGCTACTGAAACAAATAGTACTATATTGGCACTTGCATACAATTATTTCTATAATGAAGGATTATCTTTCTACTTTGACGAAAAGGATGAGACTACTGGTGAATATAAAGAAAATAAAAGTTTAAGTAATAGTAATGTTACTGGTACTGATTATTCTATAGGATCATATATGAGAGATGAATCTAAAGGTAATAGTGAAATATCAGAACGTGCTGGTATTCTTAAGAGTAGTAGTACTTCTGTTGTATCAGGCGTACTAAAGAATATTGGTAGATATACACCAAACTCTTATATTGGTTTTGACTTTATGGTTAATATGCAATTTACATATTCTATTAAAGAAGGTACTGTAGTTATTAACTATGTAGATAGTGATGGTAATAAATTAACTGAAGAAGTTACTACTATCGATAAAGTAGGTAGTGAATATACTACTGTTAAGAAAGAATTTGATGGTTATACATTTATTATGGTAGAAGGACCTACTAGTGGAGAATATATTGATGGTACAATATATGTTACTTACTATTATGATAAGAATACTGGTACTGGTGATATAATGCCTCCTCAAACTGGATTTGAGCCTAGTACTATTAATAATAATAGAGTAGAAGTTATTACTCTATATAAAAAAGAAGATTAAAAAAATGTCAGAATTAACTGACGTTTTTTTAGAATTTTCTATATAAACCAATTGCTTTACCTAAGATAGAAATATCTTTTAATATTATAGGTAGCATGTAATCATTTTCGGGCTGTAATCTTATATAATCATTTTCTCTAAAGAATCTTTTAATAGTAACTTGGTTTTCTTCATCCATGGCTACTACTATATCACCATTTTTAGCTGTTTTACATCTTTCTACGATTACAATATCTTTATCTAAGATACCAGCATTAATCATAGAATCTCCTTCTACTTTGATTGTAAATACTTCTTTTCTTTTAGGAAGTAAATATGCTGGCAGAGTAATAACTTCGTTAGGTACTTCAATTGCTTCAATTGGATTACCTGCAGTTACTTTTCCTAATAATGGAACAGTTACAACATCATCACTTTTAGTTTCAAATTCATTTGGTACTTGAAGTTCAAGTAAATGATTACTTGTTTTACCTCTCTTTAAGTATCCTTTTTCAATTAGTTTTTTTACATGAACATGAGCAGTAGCAGGAGAACTTAAATTAAAATTAGCAGATATCTCTCTAATTGATGGGGGATATTTTTTTTGCGCTGAATATTTTTTTATGTATTCTAATATTTCTTTTTGTCTTTTTGTTAATCTTCCTTCTTTAGTCATAATATGCTCCTTTCATTTATAATATTAACACATAAAGTGTAAAATGTCAAACAATTATTCGTTAAAACAGTGATTTTATATTGACACGAACATAAGTATGTGATAGTATTAAGATGTAAGGAGAAGTGATAGATATGGAATTTGTTAAAAACAATAAAGGGGTAATTATATTTTATCTTCTACTAATTGTTATTAGTTTAGTAGTAGTTAATAATACTAAGAATAATCTTAGTATAGAAAATGATTATGTCTATCTCGAAAGATAGATTCTTTTTTTATTTACTTTTCTATTTAATTATATTATAATTATAGGTAGGAAGAAGGTAATATGATGAAAGATAAAGTAATGAGTGAGAAGACTGCTAAGGTATTGGTAGTAGTAAGTGCAATATTTCTTTTACTTGTTGGTTTTGGCTTGTATAAATTATTTGAATATCAAGGTATTAATAAAGATACTACTAGCAGAAAGATAGTTAATTATGATATAAAAGATTATGTGGAAACAGTACCGGTTGTGTTTAATGGTTATAGCAATGTATATAGCAAGATTAATGTATCTAGAGTTACTTTAAAAGATTTAGATAATGATGTTATTAAAAACTTTATGGATGAGGAAGAGAAATTAATTGAATATATTACTACTTATTATAATGAAATAAATAATGAAGTAGAAAATTATATACCTAGTAATGAAGTTTCTAGTTCAATAAAGATGCAAATTAATGGTGCTATTTTATCAATATATTATGAACTGGATTTTAATTTAGATAAAAATATATATAGTAATAATATTAAGAAATATGTTATTACTACTAATATTGATTTAGCTACTGGAAGAATTCTTAGTAATAATGATTTATTAAAAAAATATAATTATACTAGAAAATATATAGTAGAAAAAATATTTGATGAGGATTTAATTATTGGTAATGGTCAAATCGTTATTGATAAGAATACTAATATTTCTCTTACTAAAGAAGATATTGAAAGAAATAAGGAAGAATATATTAATGAATTGATTACTGAGTTTGATAATTTTATTAATATGTATATAGATAATAAAACTTTGGTAATTGTTTATAATAAAAGTGAATTAAGAAATATGTTTTTTGATAATGAGTTTGATTCGGAGTTAATTGTTAGATATTTGAAATAAGAAAAGGGTGGTGTTTATGGAAAAAACAGATATATATAATATGAGGGTTATTCCTTTGGTAAAAAGAATAACTACGATGGAAAATGGGAAGGAAAAAACTACTATAATAGATAATTTGTCAAGAGATGAGATAAGAAATATGTCTTGTGAACCTAGAATGCTTGAAAAAAGGGATGATGATGTATATTTTACTGAGCTTCCTATTAACTATCATGGTTCTAAAGTAAGATGGTCTTTGTTTTATCTTTATGATGAATTAAATGATTTAGAAAAAGAAAAATTTTCTTCTAGAACTATATATATACCAGTTACTGTAGATTCAGTTGTTAGATTATATACTAATAAAGTTAGAAAAAAAGAAAAATAAATTCTTTTTTTTTATTATTTTCATATACTTTATTGGTGATAGATATGAATGAAATAGATAAGAAGAAGTATATGGATATTATTAATAAAAATAAAGTTAGTACTGAAAAAAAAGATAATAATTTTGGTAAGTGTGTTAAAAATTTTTTTGTTAAAACTTTGATTGTTTTATTAATGTTTGTTTCTTTAGCAATATGCTGTAAAAGAAGTGAATTTTTGAAAGAGAAAATTACTGATTATTTATATAGTGATGATATATCTTTTACTAAGATAAAAAATATATATGATAAATATTTAGGAGGAATTCTTCCTATTAAAAAAGAAGTTAATACTGAGAAAGTATTTAATGAAAAACTAAAATATAGTTCTTCTAGTGTATATTTAGATGGAGTTAAACTAGAAGTTACTTCAAACTATTTAGTTCCTTCATTAAGGGAGGGAATGGTTGTTTTTATTGGTAATAAAGAAGGATATGGTAATACAGTTATTATTGAAGACTTAAATGGAATATATAACTGGTATGGTAATATTGATAATACTTCTTTAAAATTATATGATTATGTTGATAAGGGAACGTTAGTTGGAGAAGTAAATAATACTTTATATTTAGTATTTAGTAAAGGTGATAAGTATTTAAATTATGAAGAATATCTTAAATAAAATAGAATTTCATTATACTTATATAATTATGGCTTTTGGTCTTGTTATTACTGGTCATTTTGTTAATTTAATTATTTTTACATCACTTATTATTATTCATGAAATGGGTCATATTATTATTTCTAAAATATTATCATATAAAATAGACAAGGTTATAATTTATCCTTATGGTGGATTTGTTAAACTTAATACAAGAATTAATACTAAAATAGAAAATGATTTACTAGTAGCTATTTCTGGTATAATTATGCAGAGTATTTATTTTGGTATTATCTTTTTTTTATATAGAAATGGTATAGTAAGAGAATATATTTATAGTTTATTTCTTTTATATCATAAGAGTATGCTTATTTTTAATTTGCTTCCTATATATCCATTAGATGGTGCTAAGATAGTTAATTTGATTTTATCTAAATATTTTAGTTTTAATATTGCTAATTATATTAGTATTGTTATTTCTCTTATTACTGTTATATTTTTTTTGTATAGTGATATATATGAAAATAATTATAGTATTATTTTAGTAATAGGAGTACTTATGAAAAATATATATAAATTTTATAAAGATATTTCTTATATATATAATAGATTTATATTAGAAAGATATTTATTTAAATTTAATTATAAGAAGAAAGTAATTATTAAAAATAAAGATAAAATGTATAAAAATAGAGTACATATATTTAATGATAATGGTAAACTAATGAATGAAAAGGAATATATTAGTACTTTTTTTGAAAAAAAGCCTTAATTTATTTGACTTTAATATTTATTTATGGTAGAATTAAATTGTTTTGAAGACGCCAAGTTGAATATTCTCAACCACATTGAAAAGGTTATAAGTTCAGTTTGACACCTTAAGAGTGAGTCTTACAAATATATAAAGGAGGGAATGAGATGAAAGCAATTATTGAAACTGGTGGAAAACAATATTATGTATCTGAAGGAACAGTAATCTATGTTGAAAAACTAGATGGTAATGAAGGAGATAAAGTTGTTTTTGACAAGGTTCTTATGGCAAATGGTGTAGTAGGTAATCCTTATGTTTCTTCTAAAGTAGAAGGTGTTATCTTAAAACAAGGTAAACAAAAGAAATTAACTATATTTAGATATAAACCTAATAAGAGATCTACTAGAGTTAAAAAAGGACACAGACAACCATATACTAAAGTAGAGATTAAAAAGATCAAATAAGGTGGTTTTATGATTAAAGTAAAACTTACTAAGAATAATAATTACTATAAGAGAATTATTATTACGGGACATGCTAATTATGATGATTTTGGTAAAGATATTGTATGTGCTGCGGTTAGTAGTACAGTAATTACTTCAGTTAATTCTTGCTTAGCTATTGATAATGAATCTATTAGTTATGAAGATAAGAATGGACTTGATATTAAAGTTTTGAAAGATGATGAGGTAACTACTAAAATTATTAATGTTATGGTAACTAATTTATATGAATTAGAAAAAGCGTATCCTAAGAATATAAAAATTAAGGAGGAAAATAATGAATAGATTAATGGAATTTAATATACAATTATTTGCCCACAAAAAAGGTCAATCATCTACTAGTAATGGAAGAGATTCTGCTGGTAGAAGACTTGGAGCAAAAGCTTCTGATGGTGAATATGTAACTGCAGGTTCTATTATATATCGTCAAAGAGGAACTAAAATTCATCCTGGAACTAATGTAGGTAGAGGTACAGATGATACTTTATTTGCTAAGATTTCTGGATATGTTAAATACTCTAGACTTGGTAGGGATAGAAAACAAGTTAGTGTATATGAAACTAAATAATAAACTTATAAAAAAAGTATTGACAACAATATAAATTATTGATATAATTTATATTGTCCGTGGGGAATTAGCTCAGTTGGCTAGAGCATCTGCCTTGCACGCAGAGGGTCAAGGGTTCGAGTCCCTCATTCTCCACCATTTTTTTCGGGAAGTAGCTTAGCTTGGTAGAGCGCTACGCTTGGGACGTAGAGGTCGCAGGTTCAAATCCTGTCTTCCCGACCATTTGACTTTGAAAGCTTACACTTTGTAAGCCTTTTCTTTTTACCCGAAAAAAGTGGAGAATGATTTTAGTTATTGCCACTTATTTTATTATATAGTTTAGATAGATGCTCTAATTTAATATCAAATGAAGCTTTATGATTAGCGGGTAATCCATGCTTATATTCCCCACGGTAAATAATTAATAAAGGTATTAAAAATTTTTAAATTATAGATATATTAATTTGGTTTTGTTATTGATTTTTAATATATTATATGATAATATATTCAACATGAGGGGATGATTATATGGATATTCCATTAGCATATATAATATTTGATATTATGATTTCTTTAAAGAAAAATAATAGAGATACGATCATATATAGAGATATATTAATAATATATTTAAAGAGATTTATTAATTCTTTTGATCTAGATAAAGATGTACTTGAAGATCTTATATTTGATTTTAATTTTGCTAATGAACTTTCTTTCTTTTTGGATGATTATGAAGATTATTTTGAAATGGAAGATGGTATTATTAGATTAAATTCTGATGTAAGTATCAATGAATTAAAAAAGCTTCAAGAAGAAAGCGTTATACTAGAAGACTTTGATGAAGAATTTATAAGTGATGTTGAAAAAGTTATTCATAATGATATATCTTTTTTAGAAATTATAGGTATTAATCCTAATATTCAAGTTTATAATGCTTTACTTGAATTAGAAGAAAAATTAGAATATAAATATTTAGATCTTAGTTATGATGGACTATTTGATGAAAATACGATAGAGAAGACTAGAGAAGAAATAAAGTTACTTAAAGTTATTACTAATATAATGTATATAAATATTAATAATAATTTTAGTAGTGTTGATTATGATAATTTATATTTATATGCTAAGGATCGAGCTAAATTAATGCATGGTGAAGAATCAGAGGTTAAATTATCTCGTAATCCTCCTTTTGATAAGACACTACTTGTTAAGACTCCTATGGACAAGGCTTTATTTATAAATGATAGTTCTGCTAAAGGGGCAATTAAGGGTAGATTAAAAATGAATAATAAAAAGAATAAAAAGAAAATTAATATGCAAGATATGACAAAACTTAATTTTTATTTGATGTATTTAGAGTTATTAGATAAAGAAATTAATAAAACTAAAAATATTGAATTAAAAGATGAACTAATTATAGCTAAATATAGACTTATGTATGTACTTGATTCTATTTATGATTTAATGAACTTTAAAAAGAGAGAATCTTCTATTAAGATTAATGGCGATTATAGTTTTATTGAAACTATTATATATTTCTTTACTGTTGAAGTATTAAGTTATGATGATAAAGAATATAAATTAGATGGTACTAATAAGAAAGATATTATTACTTATTATTTCAATATTATTAAGAAGTTATATGTAGAAACTTACTATAAACTTACTAATGATAGGGCAATTATTGATTTAATTAATAATAGTAATTTTTATAATGTTAATACTATTAGTAGTAAGTTATTTAGTAATATAGTTCCTTCTGAAAAAAATAAAAGTAAAATAAAGAAGAAAAACTTTTAATTAATTATAATATTAATAAAAAGAGGTTATATTTGATATAAATAACTCTTTTTTTCTGTGATTATGGAAGTGAATATTTATGGGAAAACAAAATATAATTGATGGTATTAGATTGATAGTAATTATTGGTGTTTTTATTTTTATGGTAATTGGTAGTTATAGGAATATTATTAATCAGAATAAAGTAATTAGTACTAATACTTATATAGATAAAGATAATGAGATAGTTAATTCTAATTTAGAAAAAGAAGAAGTAACTGATATAGAAGATAAATATTATGAAGATATAAGTAAAGAAGATATAAATGAATATAAAAATATACAAAGTGAAAATACTTATACTGATTTAATAAATGAAGTATATGAAATTACAAATAATTATCGTTCTTTAGTAGGAGTTTCTTCTTTAACTTTAGATTCTTCTTTAGTAGAAGCTGCGAGTATTAGAGCAAAAGAGTTAAGTGATAGTTTTTCACATACAAGACCAAATGGTAGTAGTTGTTTTACTGTTTTATCAGAACTTGGAATATCTTATGGTACTGCTGGTGAGAATATAGCAGCAGGCTATAGTTCTTCACAAAGTGTAATGGAAGGATGGCGTTTTTCTAGTGGCCACTACCAAAATATAATTTCTTCTAAATTTAAAAAAATAGGAATAGGAGTTAATATAATTAATAATCAATATTACTGGGTACAAATATTTTCTAATTAAAATATTTATTAAAATATTTATTTTTTTTGATTTATGACTGCATTTTTATAAAAAATATGATATATTCTTAATAAGAAAGAGTGTCAAGCAGTATTAGACCTTTTATCTTAATGATGGTTTTTTCTGCTCGTCAATTAATCGTATTATTATGAAAATACCATCTAGAATGTAGGTGGTATTTTGAATTAAAATTTATATTTATTATTTAATTTAGGGGGTAATAAAAAAATAAAGGAGGTTCTATATGAACAAAAAAATTTTATTATTATTTACTGCTATTATTTTTATGATGTCAACATCAAATGTTAGTGCTTCAGAAGGATGTGGAGTTTATACAGAGGAAGATTTAGCATTTTATGAATCTTTAAATAGACCAGATATTTATGATTTAAGTTGTTCTAATGGTACACCATTTACGAATGAATATTTAGAAACTTTAAATCAAGATCCTAACGTAATGACACGTAGATATTTTGCTAATAAAATAGATGTCCCAGCATTTGAACAATTACCAAATTATTGTGGACCTGCTTCAATGAAACAAGCAATACATGCTATTAGAGGTACCTCTAGTTCTCAAGAATATTATGGAACATTAGTTGGTACAAATACATCAGCTGGTACTGATCAAAGATATATTGCAGGTGCTATGAATTCAGAATTAGGTATATCTAACTATACTTATGTATGGACTAATTCTTTGACAAATAGTCAATTTTATAATATTGTAAAAAGAAGTATTGACTTAGGTTATCCACCAATTATGCACATCAGAATGGAAGAAATGCCTGCATATAATTATAGTAATTCAGGAGGACATTTTGTAACAATAAGTGGACATACAATTACTGGAATTTTTGATGATGACTATAGTCCGATAAATGTATATTATGTTGATCCTAATAGAACGTATAATAATGGTTCTGCTTTTGGAGAAAAAATGGTTTCTTTACCTATTATAAAAAATGCAGGATATTCTGGGGTCCTTGTATACGCAGCTTAATATGTTTTTATTAATAAGTGAAGTAAAAAAATGAAAAATATAAAGAATATAGTGATTGTAGTTTTACGAAAACGTGTAGAGTTGTAGATAAAATGAATGGTTATGTAGCAGAAGTTCTAGAAATATCTTATGTTATTGTTTATAAATTTCAATCTCATAATGCATATGCTCATCCTATTCTTACCAATTTAGAAGAAGATTAAGAAGTTGATAAGTATTATGAATTTACTTATCAAGTTAAAGGAACAGGAATTATAAATGATATTTCTGATATTACTCGTTATATAACAGATGAATCACTAGATGAAGTTCCAGATGGAGTTCTTAAAGTAAAACTTAGCATTAAAGAAACAAATAAACAAGGATTGGATCAAATACAAGAAGATATATGTAAATAATAATTGAAAATAGAGTAATTTAAAGTAATATTTATCTTTATATTACTCTTTTTATATAATAACTAAAAATGCAATATTAAATATTTTTAACTATAATAGTAGTAAAAAGTGTATTAATAAATGCAAAAAATATTAAAAATTATTTTAATCAAATGTGGTAAAAAAATAAAAATTATGCTATAATATATTTAAGAGTAGAGTGTAATAAGATAAACTATATAAATTTGAGAAAGGAGGATTGTAGGATTATTTATATAAGTTTATAATGTTTAAGAAAGGAATACTATTATGAAAAATAAAAAAATAGAAATTATAACTATAATAGTTTTATTAGTAGTTATAATTATATGTGTAGTGTTTGTAATCTTACAAAAAACAAAAATTTCTTCATATAAAGAAGATGTTGATTCGTACAAAGAAAAAGTTAGTACATTAGAAAAACAATTAGGGAATAAGCAAAATGAAGAATCACGAGAATATGATTGTAGTTTTACACGAACATATAGAGTGATAGATAGTATAGATTATCCTTTGGCTTCAGATGGGTTATCTTATATTGTTGTAGATGATTATCAAGGCTATGTTCCATTTGTTGTTGCGATTCCATCATCTATAAATAATTTAGAAACATATAAATATTATGAATTTACCTATCATTTGAAAGGAAAGGGATTAATAAATAATTTTGAGCAACTAAATTCTTATTTAATTTCTTCATTATTTAATAAATATCATGGTAATCCTTCATCAGGAACAGTATATGTTGAATTAGATATTGTTGAAACATCAAAAAAAGGTGTTGAACAAATACAAGAAAACATATGTAAATAATAATTGAAAATAGAGTAATTTAAAGTAATATTTATCTTTATATTACTCTTTTTATTATGAATTTAAGTTAATAAAAAAACAACTCTGTACTAGCAGTTGCCTTATTATATCTCATAATTCTTTATTAGTCATTTTATGTAGTTTTTCATAATTGCTTGAAATGACTAACTGAAAATTCTTATCGCTATAGTCTTTTTGTAAGTCCACAATAACTTCTATAATGTTTTTAGCATTTCCATATCTTTAGTAGTAATTATAAATGTTATTTTATCATTTTCATTTATTTTTTTCTGTATACTTTTTATAGATTTAAGTCATTAACTTTAACTGTGACATCTTTTTTATTATTTGTTAACATTTTTCACATCCTTTTGCATTAATTACTTCAGATGAAGTAATTATGAGTGGTCTTAGTAGCCTTGATTATATAAATTTTGTATATATTGCAAATCAAGATAATTATTTTACTACACCAAGTTATTGGTATTGGACGATGACCCCTTTTGTCACCGCGGGTGGTAATGCGATTGTTGATCGTGTGAATAGTGTTTATCTTGGTGGTGGTACGACTGGTAATGGCGGTAACCACCCCGTAGTTTCTCTCTCATCTGATGCTATATCAGGAGGGGGTGGAACAGCAGCAAGTCCATTTCTTGTTGGATAGAAAAGAGGACATGAATCTGAAATCTAAAGAGCCTAGTGAAACCCTTTTCACTAGGCAGAGGAAATCGGGTTGATAGAATATGATAAGAAAATAAGGAACCAAAGTAGGGGAATTCGCCGTAAGGCAAAAAATTAAATATATAAAATGAGGTAGAATATGAAAAATAATAAAGGATTAATAATAGGAATAATAGGGTTAATTATAGTAATGATAGGTGGTACTTATGCTTATTATAGATGGAATAGTACTTCTAATATTAATGTTAGTGTTAAGATATCTGGTAATACTGTTACTTTTGTAGGTGGAAGTAATGTTACTGGTACTTTAACACCAGTAGATAGTAAAGAAGAAGGAATTAAGAAAGATATAACAGTTATAGCAAGTGAAGCAGGTAGTACTATGAGTTTATATATGGATTTAACTACTATGCCTAATGAATTAAAAGAAGAATCATTTGTATATGAATTATATTATAACGATACTACTTTAGTAAAGAAAGGTAATTTTAAAGCTTATAATGCAAGCAGTAATGCTAGTGGCATTACTTATGCTAGTAGTGGAGTAACTACATTAACATTATTTACTGATAGAAATGTTAATACTACTACTGATAAATATACTTTATATTTATGGTTTAATGGTAAAGACTTTACTAATCCAGATACTATGCAGAATAAGACATTATCATTTGATTTATATGCTGCTGGTAAGAATGCTACATTAAATAGCTAGTTATTATGACTAGCTTTTTTCTTTTGGTTTTAACTTATATATGATAGGTCTAATGAGACTCTGATATAGACTAAGAATTAGGCTATATCAGACATGAAAATACCTTGGATTTTCATGAAAGGAGAAAATATTAGATAAGTTTACATCTTTTTTTGTCAAATTAGAAGAAAGATATTTACAAAGATAATACTTTATAGTAGAATATAATCATAGAGTGGCACGAAGTGGAAGAAAGTGGGGGATATTATGTTAATTGGAGAATATCATCATAATCTTGATGAAAAGGGAAGATTAATTATACCTTCTAAATTTAGAGAAGATATTGGTGATGAGTTTATTGTTACTAGAGGATTAGATGGATGTCTATTTGTCTATAGTAAGATAGAATGGGATAATATTGTATCTAAATTAAAGAGTCTTCCATTTACTAAGCAAGATGCCAGAACATTTAATAGATTTTTCTTATCTGGTGCTACTGTATGTGAATTTGATAAGCAAGGTAGAATAAACTTGCCATCTTCATTAATTTGTTATGCGGGTATTAAAAAGGAATGTACAATAATTGGGGTTAATGATCGCCTAGAAATATGGGCTACTGATAAGTTTGATAATCTTATTGATAGTAATATGAATAAGATATCTGAAGTAGCAGAGAATTTATTTGAAGGATTTGATATTGATGCATAAGACAGTACTTTTAAATGAAGCCATTGATAATCTTAATGTAAAAGAAGATGGAATTTATGTAGATGCTACACTTGGCTTTGGGGGACATAGTGGTTTAATTTTAAAGAGAGTTAAAAGGGGCTTTCTTTTCGCCTTTGATCAAGATGAAATGGCGATAGAATATAGTGATAAGAAATTATCAGAAATTGGTAATAATTATGAGATAATTAAATCTAATTTTGTTAATCTTAAAGAAGAATTAAATAAAAGGGGTATTAATAAAATAGATGGTATTGTCTTTGACTTAGGTGTTTCTTCACCACAGCTTGATATTCCTGAGCGAGGTTTTAGTTATCATAATGATGCTCCTCTTGATATGAGAATGGATAGAGATAAAGAGTTTTCAGCATACGATGTGGTTAATACTTATTCTTATAATGATTTAGTTAGAATATTAAGAGAATATGGTGAAGAAAAATATGCTAGTAGTATTGCAAATAATATTATTAAAACTAGAGAAAATAAAAAGATTGAAACGACACTAGAGTTAGTTGAAGTAATTAAAAAGAGTATGCCATATAAGGCTATGAAAGATAGTCATCCAGCGAGAAAGACTTTTCAAGCGATTAGAATAGAAGTAAATAATGAACTTGGTGTTCTAAGAGATGCTTTAGAAGAAGCAATAGAGATGTTAAATGTTGGAGGAAGAATATCTGTAATTACTTTTCATTCTTTAGAAGATAAGATTGTTAAAGAGATATTTAATAAATATTCTAAGGTTGATAGTAGTCTATCTAAACTACCTTTTATACCTAAAGAATATTTACCTAAGTTTAAATTAATAGCAAATATTACTCCTAGTAAAGAGGAGTTAGAGGAAAATAATAGAGCAAGGTCATCTAGACTTAGAGTTATTGAAAGAATAGAGGATTGATTTTATGAAAAAGAAGAAAAAGAAAGGGTTTACTAAGGTAGAGAGATTTCTATATAAGAGTTCTCTTGTAATTATAGTATTCTTAGTAGTAGGTATTGTATTTACTAGTACAGCGGTTAGTAAGATGAATATTGAATTACAAGATATGAATAAAAAAGTAGAAAAAGCTTTGGATACTAATGAGAGTTTAGCTATGAAGATTAATGAGATGGCTTCGCTTGATAATATTCAGAGTATTAGTAGAAATCTTGGTCTTGCTTATAATAATGAAAATATTAAGACTATAGAATAAGGTGATTATAATGAAAAAAGGTAATGTTAATAATGACAAGTTTAAAGTTAGTAAATTAGTTATTATTGGTACCTTTTTTTTGTTTTTACTACTTATTGGTAGATTATGTTATTTATGTTTAGTTGACTATAAAGTAGGTAATTCTACAATAGCGGCTTTTATTAAGAATAGGAATACTAAAGAAGATATTATTATGCCTAAGAGAGGTACTATATATGATATTAATGGTAATGTACTAGCTAATGATGTTGTTAGTTATACGCTTATTGCTTATTTATCTAATGAAAGGGTAGATGCTAAGGGTAATAAGAATTATGTTGAAGATATTGATGATACTAGTACTAAATTAGCGGGTGTATTAGGTGTTACTAGTGAAGAGATTAAAGATGTATTAGTTAAGGGTAAAGAGAGTAATAAATATCAAGTAGAATTTGGTACTATTGGTAAAGGACTTAGTGAACTTACTAAAGAAGAAATTGATAAGTTAAAATTACAGGGAATTGATTTTCTTAAAGATATTAAGAGATATTATCCTAATGGGGATTTTGCTAGTTATATACTTGGATATACTGTTCTTAAAGAAGATGATGATAAGAATAAATGGATTACTGGTGAGTTAGGATTAGAGGAATATTATAATGATGAACTTAAAGGTAAGAGTGGATATATTACTTATGAGAGAGATAAATATGGTTATAAGATAGCTAATGGTAGAGAATATACGGAACCTGCGGATAATGGTGATGATGTTTATCTTACTATTGATAATAATATTCAGTTATTTATTGAGTCTGCTGTTAAGACTGCTCAAAATGATTCGGAGGCTGAATGGGTTGTTATGGCGGCTATGGATGCTAAGACGGGTAAGATACTTGGATATTCTAGTACTCCTAGTTTTGATCCTAATCTTAGAAATATGACTTCTTATATTGATCCTATTGCTACTTTAACTTATGAACCAGGATCGACGATGAAGATATTTAGTTATATGTGTGCAGTTGATTCAGGTAATTATGATGGTAATACGAAGTATATGTCTGGTAGTAAGACTTATACGGGAGAAGATGGTAAAGAGACTACGATTAATGACTGGAAAAAAGAAGGATGGGGAGAATTAACTTATGATCAAGGTTTTGCTTTATCCTCTAATATAGCGGTTGCTAATATTGTTGAGTCTACTATTAATAAGGATGATTTGAAAGCCTGCTACTTAAAGTATGGTTTTGGTAGTAAGACTGGTTTTACAATGAATAGAGAAGAAGCTGGTAGTATAGATTATACTTATCAGATAGAAGCTGCTACTGCAGGTTATGGTCAGGGTATTACGACTACACCTATACAGCACTTGCAGGCACTTACTATTATTAGTAATAATGGTACGATGTTAAAGCCTTATATTGTTGATAAGATAGTGGATACGGATACTGGTAAGACTATATATAAGGGTAAGAGTAAGAAAGTTGGTACTGTTGTAAGTAGTACTACTGTTACGAAGATGAAAGAATTAATGGCTAGTGTTATTAATGGTGATAATACTAATTCGACTGGTTATTTATATCATATGGATGGTTATAGTTTGATTGGTAAGACTGGTACTGCACAGATATATGATTATACTAAGGGTAAGTATATGAGTGGAGAATCTGATTATATTTATTCTTTCTCTGGTATGTTTCCTGGAGATAATCCTGAGATTATTTTATATGCTGCGATTAAGAGACCTAAGGATACTACTAATTATGTTGCTCCGATGATTAAAGAGGTAGAGAAGAATATTACTAAGTATCTTAATATTGAGAAGTCTAATAAGGATAAAGAAAAATATGTTATGGAATCTTTTTATAATATGGATATTGGTACTTCTAAAGGATATTTAGAAGGTAAGAATATTAGAGTTCTTGTACTAGGAGATGGTAATAAGGTTACTAGTCAGTATCCTAGTACTAATAGTACTATATATGAAGATGATTTGGTTATATTAAAGACTAATAGTAATGCTAAGAAGATGATTGATTTAACTGGTTATTCTTATAAAGAAGCTAATAATATTCTTAAGATGATGGATGTTAGTTTTATACTAGAGGGTAATGGTTATGTATATGAACAGAGTGTTCCTGTAGGAGAAGATATTACTGATACTGTTACTATTAAATTAAAAGATAAATATTAGGTGGTGTTATTATATGGATGAAGATACTAACGAGATATCTAAGATTTTATATACAATACTTATTATTCTTATATGCATTGTACTTGGTGTATATCTTGGTAAGATGATTATTAGTTAAAGAAGAAGTATTCTTCTTTTTCTTTTTAGTTTGAGCCTACATAAGTAGTCTTGAGATTAATTTATTATAATATTTTTATGAGAAAGACTACTAAAGTAGGCTTACGAATACCCCGGAAGACTACAGGCTGAAGGGGAAATATACTAAAATATATATAAGTGTTTGCTTTTTTGACAAAAATGTTATATAATACTTACATATGAAAAAGGGAGTGGTTTTATATGAAAAAATTAACAGGTTATCCATCTATAGATAATATACATAATAGTGATTATAGTTTTTTTAGTAGAAATCCTATAATACCTAATATGAGTATTTATAATACTATTAATTTAATTAGCAATTTCTATAGAAAAGAAGAAGCTATTGATTGTTTAGATTTAAGAGTAAATTATGATGAAATGTTAAAAGATGCAATTACTTTATCTAAGACATTGAAAGAATTAGGAATAAAGAAGGGAAGTATAGTATCTGCTGCTATGCCTAATTATTATCAAGGAGTCATTATTTATTTAGCTTGCAACAGAATAGGAGCTATTACTACTTTTATTAATTCAATGTCTTCAATTGAAGAAGTATTAGGATATTTGAATGAATTTGAATCTAGTTTATTTATTAATTTTGATAAAGATAAAGAATATAATAAAAAGATTAAAGATGGTAGTAAGGTAAGAAATATTATTACTTTACATAGTAATGAAATTAGTACTAAGAATTATAGTAGTATAGAGACAGGTGCTAATGGATATAATGATGATTTATCTTTTAGTGATATTGGTAGTATTGCTAAATATTATAAAAAACCTATATATACTTTATATGGTGGTAAAGAAGACTCTTTAATTTTATTTACTAGTGGTTCTACTGGTAATCCTAAGAGTGTAGTATTAACTAATGGGAATTTACTTGCTTCTGGTATTTATATGAAAAATACTGGTAAGATTAAAGCAAAAGTGGGAGAAAGATGTTTAGTATGTGTACCATTTTCTTATCCTTATGGTTTTGCTACTTCTACTATTATGAGTTTAATATGTGGTAGAGTAGCAGTACTTGCTCCTACTTTAAGTAAAGATAATATTAGATATTATCTAAGTAAAAATCCTAACTATGTATTTGGTAGCCCTGCTCTTCTTGAACTTATTAAAAGAAATGTCAAAGATAGTGATGATTTATCTAGTATTCATACTTTTGTATCAGGGGGAGATTTCTTATCACCAATGCAAAATGTTGATGGAGTAGAATTTTTTAGAAAACACGGTGCTAATACTGTTATATGTAATGGTTCTGGTAATGCTGAAACAGTTGGTACTAATACAATGGCAGTTGGCTCACTTAATAGACCTGAAACAGTAGGTAGAGTGCTTGTTGGTACTAAGGCTATTATTGTTGATCCTGATACTTTGAAAGAACTTAAATATGGTGAAGAAGGTATGCTTTGTATAGCAGGTAAACATATTTATAAAGGATATTATAAGAATGAAGAAATGACTAAAAATACTAAATTTATGTATAAAGGAGTAGAGTATTATAAGACTGGTAATATGGGTACTTTAGATAATGAAGGATACTTTACTTTAACTGGAAGAAGTAGTAGATATTATATTAGATCAGACTTAAATAAAGTATATCTAGAACATATTCAAAATGTTATAGCTTTAATTGATGTAGTAGATAGTGTAGTAGTAGTTCCTAAACCTGATAAAGATTTATTATTTACTAATAAGGCATATGTAGTATTAAAAGATGGTGTTATGCCTACGAAAGAAATAAGTGATTATATACTAGATATGTGTTATAAACCAATTATTAATAATATTACAGGAGAGACTATTCAATTAAAACCATATGAAGTACCAGAATCTATTACATTCTTAGATGCTATTCCTAGAACTAAAGCTGATAAAGCTGATTATAAATTATTAGAAGAACTTGCTAAAGAAGAAGCTGAACATAAAACTAAGAAGAGAGAACTTAAATAGTTTTTTCTTCTTTTTCTATTGTAAAAAAAGCAAAAAAATTGTATACTTAATATAGATAATAGATAGGAGTTGTTTATATGTATACTGGTATTTATTTCTTAATTGAAGCAATAGTATATTCTATGTTACTTATGACTGTATACTTTAGAAAGAAAGTATTTAAAAGTAAAGAAAATAAAGTATATTCTATACTAGTAGTGGTATCATTCTTTGAACTTATTGTAGAACTTATTTTGGATTTTGTTGGACCTATGTATAAAGAAATACCTAATGTTAGTTATTTTGTAGCAAGATTATTTTCTTTTGGAGTAGAACTTTGGATTACTATATTACTCTGCTACGTACTATTTGTATGTCTTAGTATTAAAAAGAAAGAAAGATATATACCGGTAGTTAGAAATATAGCTATTGTATTAATGATTATCTTTACTACTTTGAATTTTATCTTACCACTTAACTTTAAATATGATGGATATATTGCTTATACTTATGGCCCTAGTGTTAATATTATATATCTTTCAGCTTTCTTATATTCTTTTATAGGTATTATTGCATTAATTAGAAATATTAAAAATATTAAAGATAAGAGATTTTTTCCAATACTTATATTTTTAATTGTTGGTGGTATTGCATCTTATATTCAATATATGAATCCGGGATTATTACTTGCTACTCCTATTCATGCCTTTATTACTTTCCTTATGTATTTTACAATAGAGAATCCTGATGTTAAGATGATTGAAGAATATCATAAGGCTAAAGAGATTAGTGATAATGCTAATGAAGATAAGACTATGTTTTTATATAATATGACTAATGATATTAGACTTATTACTAAGGATATTAATTATAATACTGATGCTGCGATTAATGAAATGAGTAATAAGAAAGTAGATAAAGATTTAGTTAATGATTATTTGAGGGCTATTAAAGAAAATACTGCCAGATTTACTACAATGACTAATGAGATACTTGATGTAGATAGTATTGATAGTGCTAGTATTAAAGTATATGATGATAAATATAATATTAAATTATTATTAAAAAAGATAGTTACTTTATATAGTGATGAATGTAGTAAGAAAGGTCTTACTTTTAGAAGTGATATTGCTAGTGATTTACCTGAATATTTATATGGAGATAATTTAGGACTTAAAAATGTTTTAACTAGTATTTTAGATAATAGTATTAAGTATACTAAAGAAGGTTATATTGAACTTAATGTTAATACGATTATTAAGAATAATATAGCAAGACTTATTATTACTATTGAAGATTCGGGAGTAGGAATATCTCCTGATGAGATGGATAGTATCTTCTATAAAAGAAAAGAAGAAATAGATGGAAGTAATATGAAGAGTAATTTATTTACTGCTAGAAAATTAATTACTTTAATGGGTGGTACTATTATCCCTAGTAGTAATTATGGAAATGGTACTACTATGAAGATAGTACTTGATCAAAAGATAGTAGAAGAAGCTAATGAAAAATATAATAAGTACGAAAGTTTTTATGATGAAAAGAAAATACTTTTAGTAGATGATAATATTTCTACTGAGAAGATTATTAGTAAGTTAATTCGTGATACTAATATTAAACTTGATTATGTTAGTTTAGGTAAAGAAGCACTAGATAAAATTAGGGGTAAAGAGAAATATGATTTAATATTACTAGATGAAGTTATGGACCCATTAGATGGAGTAACTGTTATGAAGAAATTTAAAGATATTAGAAACTTTAAAACTAATGTTATCTTACTTACTAGAAATAATGAATATGAATATAATGAAGAATATTTAAAATATGGTTTTAGTGGTTATTTACTTAAACCTATTAGTAAAGATAAATTATTTGAAATAATTGATAAGTACTTGAAATAGTACTTATTTTCTTTAAAAAACAATATATTATTGCCTTTGGCTATTTTATATGATATATTGATATTAACCAAAAATATTATGAGGAAGACTAGAATAGGCTTCATCATACCTCGGAAGACTATAGGCTGAAGAGGTTAAAGAAAATATTATGGAGGATATAGTGAATAATAATATTAAATTAATTATGTTAGATTTAGTAGGAGTACTTGTATTTGAAAGAGATGATGTACTAAATGATAAAGAAGATAAAATAGAAAGATTATTTGGACCTAACTTAAGTGATGAAGAATATTTAAATAATAAAATAAATATTATTTATGATAAGAATGAACTTATAGATATTACTAAAAATATTATTAATAAATTATATTATGTAAAAGATAAAGATATATTTAAAAAGATAAAAGATAAATATAATAATGTTAAAATTATTATAGCTACTAATTATGTATCGTATGTTAAAGATTTTATTATAAATAATTTTAATAGTAGTTATTTAGATGATATTATTATATCTTCAGAGATACATTTAATTAAACCTAATTATGATTTTTATAAATATATATTAGATAAGTATAATATTAATAGTGACAATGTATTATTCCTAGATGACAATAAAGATAATATTGAGTCTGCTGATGAAATGGGAATTAATACAATATTAGTAAATAAAAGTATGAATATATATGATGAGATATGTAAATATATGATAAAATATGAATAAGAGGAATGATAATTAATGAAGAGATTATTTATAAATGAATTAAATAATATGAGAGATTTAGGAGGCTATACTACTTTAAATGGTACTACTACTAAGTATAATAGATTTATAAGAAGTGAAATGCCTCAGATAAGTGATGATAGTATAAATACTTTACTTAATAATGGTATTACAACAATAATAGACTTAAGAAGTAGTAAAGAATTAGAAAGAAAGAGAAATCCTTTAAATAATGGTAAGTTTGATTATTATAATATTAATATAGTAGGTGAAAAGGCACCTTCAAAAGAAGAAGATATAGCACTAGGTTATTTAAAGATTACTGAAGACTTTGATAATATTAAAAAGATATTTAAAATAATTGCTAATGCTAAAGGTGGTGTATTATATAATTGTACTGCTGGTAAAGATAGAACTGGTATTATATCAATGCTTATACTTCTATTAGGAGGAGTAGCAGATGATGATGTAATAGCGGATTATGAAGTATCTTATACGTTTTTAAGAGATAAAATTAGAAAGATTCATCTTGATAATCCTGATCTACCATATTTTCTTGGAGGTTCAAAATTAGAATATATGGAAGATACTTTAAAAATGTTTTATGATAAATATAATTCAGTAGAAGAATATATGAAAAAGATTGGAATATCTGATGAAGAAATGAATATTATAAGAGGTAAGTTGTTAGATGAATAATATGAATATTAAATTAGAAAAAGTTAGATTAGAAGATAGAAATAAATTAGAAAGATTATTACAATTATATTTACATGATTTAAGTTTATATTTTCCTATTACTTTTAATTCTGATATATGTCAGTATGAATATGATTTAGATAAATATTTTATAGATAATTATGCTTATTTTATTAAGAGTGATAAAGATATATTAGGCTTTGTACTTATAGATGATAATGGAAATAATAATTATGAAATAAGTGAAATATTTGTTTTAAATAATTATAAAAGAAATAAAATAGGTAAAGAAGTAGCAATTAAAGTATTTGATATGTATAAAGGTAATTGGACTATTAAGGCTGTACCTAATTCTAAAGTGGCAGAATCTTTTTGGAAGATGGTAGTAAATGATTATACTAATAATAATTATATAGAAAAGTATACTGGTAAATATAATAGATTAGAAATATATTTTAGTAATGGTGATTTAGATGATTAGAGAAGCTAATACAAGTGATGCTGCAAGAATAGTTAGAATACATTTAAATTCTTGGCGAAGTACTTATAGTAATGTTTTCCCAAAAGAAGTATTTGATAAACAAGAAAGTGAATATAATACTAGAGTAGAAAATATTAAGAATGCTATAAGGAAAGGTACTTCTAATTATGTTCTTCTAGAAGAAGATAATATGGTTAAAGCATTTATCTGCTACGGAGATGCAAGAGGAGATAAGTATAAGGGATATAAAGAAATATATTCTATCTATATAGAAGATAATAATCAGAAAAAGGGTTATGGAACTAAACTTATTAAATATTGTTTTAATATATTTAAAAAAGATGGATATAAAAGGGTTATTATTAGATGTCTAAAAGAGAATACTGCTAATGAATTTTATCAAAAGATAGGTGGTAAAGTAGTAGAATTAGAGCATTCTAGTGTACATGGTATTGATATAACTGAATGTGTATATGAATTTATTTTAGGGGATAAGTACTCATAGAGTACTTTTTCTTTTTGGTAAAAATATTACCAAGAAATGTATTAAAATTCATTGACTTAGATATTTTATATGTGTTATATTGGGAGTGTAAGAAAAGAGGAGGGTTATATGGAAAAAGACAAATTATATTTGATTAACAAAATATTTAATGATAAGAAAGTTAGAACTGTTTGGAATAAAGAAAGTGAGAAATATTATGTTAGTATTATTGATATTATTGAAGTATTAACTGGAAGTGCTAGACCCAGAAAATACTGGAGTGATTTAAAGAAGCAATTAACTTCGGAAGGAAGTGAAGTGTCCGAAAAAATCGGACAGTTGAAACTTAAGGCTACTGATGGTAAATATCGTATGACTGATGTTACTGATATTGAAGGAATGTTTAGAATAATAGAATCTATTCCTAGTAAGAATGCTGAGCCTATAAAGCAATGGTTAGCTAAGTTAGGTTGTGAGAGAATTGATGAGGTATTTGATCCATCAATTGCTATGCAAAGATCTATAGATTTATATAGGTCAAAAGGTTATGATGAAAACTGGATAGCAAAGAGAATGAAAGCTATTCAAAATAGAAAACAATTAACTGATGTTTGGAAAGAAAATGGTATAGAAGATGCTAAAGAGTATGCTATTTTAACTAATGAGATATATAAAACTTGGTCTGGTATGACTAGTAAGGAATATAAAGAGTATAAAGGACTTAGAAAAGAAAATCTAAGAGATAATATGGATAGTATAGAACTTATTCTTACTGATTTATCTGAAGAAGCTACTAAAAGACTTGCTGAAAAACATAAACCAGTAGGACTTGATGGTAATATTAAAGTAGCCAAAGTAGGTGGTAATGTTGCTAAGGTTGCTAGATGTGAACTAGAAAGTAATTTAGGAGAAAGTATTATTACTTCAAGTAATAGATTAGATTATGAATATGATAATAAGGAAATGATTACGCAAAAGTAAAAGGGGTTATTATAATTAAAAATAGTGACTATAGGGGGAGATGTTTTGAATGAATGAAATAAAAGAATATACAGAAAAGATGTTTGATGATATAAAACATATAGATGAATTTGGTAATGAATACTGGTTGGCCAGAGAATTACAAAGTGTATTACAATATACTGAATGGAGAAAATTTAAAGGTGTAATTGATAAAGCAAAAATTGCTTGTGAATCAAGTGGCTATAAGGCTTTAGACCATTTTGTCGGAGCCGACAAAATGGTTGAAATAGGCTCTGATACCAAAAGAGAAGTTCCTGATTACAAACTGTCAAGATATGCCTGCTATCTTATTGCTCAAAATGGTGATTCTAGAAAAAAAGTAATAGCTTTAGCACAAACATATTTTGCTATTCAAACTAGAAAGATGGAATTGACAGAAAGAGAATATTCTAGTTTAACAGAAGAAGAAAAAAGATTTTATCAAAGAAATCTAACAAAGAAAGGAAATTATTCATTAAATATTGCTGCACGAAATGCTGGAGTTAAGAACTTTGATAGATTCCATAATTATGGTTATAAAGGATTATATAATGGAGAAACAGCAGAAGATATTGCTAAAAGAAAGAAATTAAGATACCGAGAAGATATATTAGATAATATGGGTAGTGAGGAATTAATTGCTAATTTGTTTAGAATATCTCAAACAGAATCTAAATTAAAAAGAGATAATGTTAATTCTGAAAGTAAAGCTAATCAAGTACATTATACAATTGGGAAAAATATAAGAGAAGTAATTGCTAAGAATGGAGGCACTATGCCAGAAGATTTACCAACACCGGATAAAAGTTTAAAAGAATTAGAAAAAGAAAATAAAAAATTAAAGATTGATGATTGTAAATATAATATAAAGTAATAATAAAGGAGGATATTATGATTAAGAAAATAGTGGCTATAGGTGGAGGAGAAAATGGTAGATATTTAGGTAATGGTAAATATCGTGAATATGAAACTGAACCTATGGATAAGGAAATAATAAGATTAACAGGTAAAGAAAACCCTAATTATTTATTTATGGTTCATGCACAACCATTTAATAATACTATCGAAGAGGGTTACTTTGAGACGATGAAAAAAATATATGGAGATATGTTTGGGTGTAATTGTAGAGATTTAAAAAGTACTGAACTAGATGATATGGAAGTAGTAAAGGAAAAAATAGCATGGGCTGATATTATTTATGAAGGTGGCGGTGATACTTTAGAGA